>Ga0302243_1001226_pt1 | contig 18720 bp, 11 predicted proteins | sample AAG_UR_Met_MG_FD_193514 | JGI IMG/M metagenome (GOLD analysis project Ga0302243, IMG submission 193514) | Enriched activated sludge microbial communities from anaerobic digester in WTTP, New Holstein, Wisconsin, United States - AAG_UR_Met | ecosystem: Engineered > Bioreactor > Anaerobic >... | reverse complement strand
GCAATTCTGGAAAGGGTCAGCAGGTTCAACCAGAAGCTCTATCTTGAATTTGGCGGGAAGATACTCTATGATTACCATGCAGCACGTGTGCTTCCCGGATTTGATCCAAACGTGAAGATGAGGCTCCTTCAGAAGCTGAAGGATAAGATCGATGTAATACTTTGCATTCACGCCGGAGCCATTGAAAGAAAGAAGATCAGGGCCGATTTCGGGATTACCTACGATGTTGATGCCCTCAAGACAATAGATGACTTCAGGGAGTGGGGGCTTGATATTTGTGCGGTGGTCATCACTCGTTACCAGAACCAGACATCGGCTAAAGTTTTCAGGAACAAGCTCGAGATGAGGGGAATAAAAGTGTATCTGCACTATCCTACCGAGGGTTATCCTACAGATATCGATCTTATTGTTAGTGACAGGGGTTACGGAGCCAATGAATATATCCGCACCACAAAACCGATTGTGGTGGTTACCGGTCCCGGTCCGGGCAGCGGAAAGCTTGCCACCTGCCTGTGCAACCTGTATCATGAGTATAACAGGGGGATCAAGGCGGGGTATGCAAAGTTCGAAACCTTTCCGATATGGGATCTTCCTGTCGACCATATGGTAAATCTTGCCTATGAGGCTGCTACTGTCGATCTCGACGACAGTGTCCTGATCGACAAATATCACCTTAAGGCATATAATGTAAAGACAGTCAATTACAGTCGCGATATAGAAGCATTTTTCCTTCTGAAAAGAATACTTGAGAAGATCACCGGCGGTGAATCGATGTACCAGTCGCCTACCGACATGGGTGTCAACCGGGCGAGTTCGGGCATAGTAAATGAAGATATAATCAGGGAGGCCTCTTTCCAGGAGATAATAAGGCGTTATTTCAGGTGCAGGGTTGAGTATGCCATGGGACTGGTTGAAAAGGATGCGGTGGACAGGATCAAGGCCTTAATGAAGAAAGCCGGGGCGAAGCCCGAAGACCGCAGGGTTGTTTGTCCGGCGAGGGATGCTGCAAAGGAGGCCGAAAAGAAAGGCAAGGGTAATAACGGGGTTTTCAGTGGAGCGGCATTGGAACTGAGTGACGGGACAATTATAACCGGGAAGAATTCTCCGCTTTTACAGTCTTCTTCGAGCCTTATCCTGAATGCAGCGAAACACCTTGCAGGGCTTCCCGACAGGATGTACCTTCTTCCGGAGGCTATTATCGACTCGGTGATGCATCTGAAACATGACATCCTCGAGGGGAAAATGGTCAATCTCGATGTTGATGAAACCCTGATAGTTCTCGGCATCAGTGCACTTTCAAATCCGGCTGCCAAGATGGCCCTTGAGAATATGAAGCTCCTCAGGGACTGTGAGGTTCATCTTACCCATATTCCCACACCCGGAGATGAAGCAGGGTGGCGGAAGCTTAAGGTTAACCTTACCTGCGATCCGGAGTATATGGGAAAAACCCTTTTTGCCGGTGAATGGTCATTTACGGGTTAAGACCTGATTCCATTGCCTGAACCCAGCGGGTATTCGATTCCTGCCATGACATGCCAGCCGAGATTGTTTTTAACGAACAGTCGACTTAAAACAACTTGATTCTAAAAACCAATATACTCATCAACTTTTGCTAAAAAAATCTTTACCTTGTACTCTTATGAATCCCCCGAAGTCAAAGTTGGAGAAAGGGGAAAATCTTATAAAACATAAAACAATTATTATTACCCAATGAAGAAGATCTGTTTTGTATTGTCAGTAAGCCTTTTGCTGCTTGTGTTCTCATGCGGCAGGCAGCCCCGGCCTCCGGTGGCTGAAAAAATCCCCTTTGTTGTAGAAAGCAATGGCAACGAACGGGTTGACAACTATTTCTGGATGCGTCTCAGCGACGAGCAGAAGAATGCTGAAATTCCCGATTCACAAACTGTCAGGGTGCTGGCATACCTCAATGCAGAGAACGACTATTCAAAAGCCGTTATGAAACATACGGAGAAAATGCAGAAAAACCTTTTCGAGGAACTCAAGGGCCGTCTTAAGGAGGATGATGAGAGTGTTCCATACCTCGACAATGGTTATTACTATCATACCAAATATTTCCCGGGGAAGGAGTATCCCGTATACTTCAGGAAAAAGGAAGGTTCGGACAAGCCGGAGGTCATGCTCGATGTAAATCTTCTTGCCGAAGGACATGAATACACCGGTGTGGGAGGCGCATCCGTTTCCCCTGACAATAATCTCCTGGCCTACGGGGTTGATCATGTAAGCCGCAGGCAGTATACCATTCATTTCAAGAATCTGAATTCCGGAGAGCTTCTAGAAGATACGATCGTTAACACCACGGGACAGGGGGTTTTTGCAGCCGACAGCAGAACTTTCTTTTATATAAGCAAGGATCCTGAGACCCTCAGGGCGGCAACTGTCATGATGCATATCCTGGGAACTCCTTCTTCGGCGGATAAAGTAGTATTCTACGAGGATGATGAGACCTTCTCCCTTGGTCTTGGCAGGACAAAAAGCAAAAAGTTTATCACAATCGTTTCGCATCATACTCTTAGCACTGAAGTTCGCCTGATAGAGTCAGCCAGTCCTGAAAAGGGATTCAGGGTATTCGAAGCCCGCGGGGAGGATCATCTCTATTCCATAGACCACCTGAACGGAACCTTCTACATCCTTACCAATGCCGGAAGTGCGACGAATTTCAAGCTTATGACGTGTCCGGAACAAAAGACGGATATGGCATCATGGAAGGAAGTTATTCCTCACCGGCCCGACGTCCTGCTTGAAGATTTCGAGCTGTTCAACGATTTTCTTGTGATAGACGAGCGCATCAAAGGCCTTACAAACCTCAGGATCATCAATATTTCAGATAAATCGGAACATAACCTCGATTTCGGGGAGGAAACCTATACTGCCGGCATAAGCATGAATCCCGGGGCAAACACCACAATTCTGCGATACAGCTATTCTTCTCTCACCACTCCCGCTTCGGTTTTCGATTATGATATGATTAACCGGATGAGAACCCTTCTCAAGCAGGACAGTGTTCTGGGAGGCTTCGACAGGAACAACTATGAATCGAAGCGTTTGTGGGCAACGGCGGGCGACGGAACGCAAGTACCAGTTTCGTTGGTTTACCGGAAAGGCTTTGTCAACGATGGCAGTGCTCCGATGCTGCTCTATGCCTACGGATCGTACGGGTCATCAACCGAACCTTCATTCCGTTCATCAATCATCAGTCTTCTCGACAGGGGCTTCTCCTTCGCCATTGCCCATATCAGGGGTGGGAGTGAAATGGGACGCCAGTGGTACGAGGACGGGAAGCTTTTGAAAAAGATCAATACATTCACCGACTACAACGACTGTGCACGTTTCCTGATCAATGAGAAATACACTTCAGCCGGCCATCTTTACGCTATGGGAGGAAGTGCCGGGGGACTTCTGATGGGAGCCGTTGCCAACATGGAGCCCTCTCTCTATAATGGCATAATAGCTCAGGTACCCTTTGTTGATATTGTAAGTACGATGCTCGATGCCACGATACCTCTTACCACCTTTGAATGGGATGAATGGGGCGATCCCCGGAAGCAGGAGTACTATGACTACATGCTCTCGTATTCTCCCTACGACCAGGTGAAGGCTCAGGATTATCCCAATATGCTTGTAACTACCGGTTACTGGGATTCGCAGGTGCAGTATTGGGAGCCTGCCAAATGGGTTGCCAGGCTCAGGGAAATGAAAACGGATGACAATATCCTAATCATGGACGTAAATATGACTGCAGGTCACGGAGGAGCTTCCGGGAGGTTTGAGCGGCTGAAAACCACCGCCCTGGAGTATGCCTTCATGCTTGATCTTGAAGGGATACAGTAGCCCCCGGTTCTCCCTGAGCGGCCCTGGTAATTCGGGTGACGCAACACGCAGGTCACAGGGTGCAAGACGAATATAAAGATTTCACTATATTTTAAAGTAGATATATCGAACCTCTATATTTCCTTCAGGATTAATTTGGACAATCCTTAAATGTTCAATATATTCGCATGTTCACGTTACGTGAATATCTAATATAAATGAACATTAATGAAAGAAAGATTGATATATACTGTTACGGAAGAAATTCTTAAAGAGCATAATGTCAATGCCTTATGGACAGAACCTGTTGCTAAGGATATTGATGGTATTCTGACAATTACCTATAAAAGAATAAAACAAACCTTCTATGTAGCAATCAGGAAGGAACTCAGGAATTACCAATTGGATCAGATTTTTCATCAGGCTAAGATCTATAATCCACTTCTTGTCATTGCAGAAACTATATTTCCTAAAATTAGAAATCTCCTTAAAGAAAATAAAATAGGATATATTGACTTGAATGGCAATGTGAATATTGAGGCAGACAATATCATGATAAAAGTAGAAGGAAACAGGGAAAAACGCCATTATCCTGAAAAACATGGCAGAGCATTCACAAAGACAGGATTGAAAGCAACCCTGTTATTCCTTTTAAATGCAGAAAAAATCAATGACACTTACCGTGAGATTGCAAGAAATGCTGGTATTGCAATTGGGAATGTGAAGCTTATCCTTGATGACCTAACTGAAGGGGGTTTTTTGCTGCGAAAGGATGGGAAAAAATTTAAACTTACGAACAAAAAGGATTTGCTTCAGAAATGGATAACTGGCTACAATGATAAATTGAAACCGACTTTATTCCTCGGTAATTTCAGGTTCATAGAAGCTGATGACTTTAATAAATGGAAGGAATTAAAAATAGATGGGGGAAATACATGTTGGGGGGGGGAAGCTGCCGGAAATATTTATACAGGTTATCTTCTCCCACAAATTCTGACTTTATATACAAATGAAAAGAAGTTGGATTTGATTAAAAACTATCGCTTAGTACCGGACAATAACGGTAATGTTACAGTATATGAAAAATTCTGGCGATTTGGTCAGGAAAATGAAAAAGTGGTTCCACCGATAATAGCTTATGCCGATCTGTTGGAAACAAATGACAGGAGATGTATTGAAACAGCACAGAAGATATATGAGCAACATCTTAAATATACCATTGAATAAATAAGATAAGTGAAAGATGTTTTCGTTTTCATACTATTGCTTATACAAGCAATGAAGCAACAGGGCAAACCATACCACATGTCCATATTCACTTAATTCCACGTTATGAAGGGGATATTGCTGAACCAGGAGGTGGAGGAAGAGGGGTAATACCAGAAAAAATTATACAAGTTGATGTAGTTAAGTTACTAGCTGAATTCTTTGTATTGTCAACATAATTAAATTCATTATAATGAAAGTATGTATTTTGAAACCGTTGATGTGGAACACCAATGACTATATTAGTCCTTCAGGATTTGAAAGTAGTAGTGGATACTCAGCAGAAAAAGGCTATGGACACGAAGAATGGAATAATAATCCAAATCGGATTTGGCGTGGTTTTAAAGTATTCCATACTGAAGCTCAGGCAAGATTATTTGAATATTCAAAAAATGGTAATCTGTGTATTCTAATGATTGCATCACACAGTAGAAATCAATATGCATTAGGTATTGCCACTAATGTTTATGACAATGATGATGAAGAGATGCAATTGATATCGAAAGAATTAAATTTTTTTGACAACTATAATCAACTTTGGGAGCAAAGCACTGTTAGAAATTGTTTTAATGACGATTTTGAGAAGTTTTTAGAACATTGGAAGGAAGATTGTAAATGGATTAGATGGAAATGTCCGATTGAAAATTATAAATGGTTTGAGCGACCTATTTTATTAGATGCAAAAAAGATTTCAGGTCAAAATAAACTTGTTTCTATGCATGGAAATTACCAGGCAGTTCTTCCACAGACTATTATGGATATTGTTTATGAACAAATAAAGGAAAATTCATTTGTTTTTGATTGGTTAACTACAGGTGAGTTTGATTATGATAGGGTAAATAACCCACCTGTTATTCAGACAAATGCAGAACTTCGAAAGAAGTATAATAGAAAAGTCACAAATGCAACAGCTATAAATTCCTATTCTTATTGGGTCGAAGGTCGAAGGAATATAGAACCATTACATGCAAAATTGCAAGCTAAGTTTGTCAAATATTTATCAGATAATGGAATAGAATTTGAAGAGAACTCTAATTTTATTGATGTTCAATATCGTAAAGATGGAAGAATATGTTTTTGTGAGTTAAAGCCGACAGAAAATATAAAAACCAAGTATGCAATCAGGATTGCGGTCGGACAATTATTAGAATATCAATATTTTAACGATAAAGAAGCAAATCTGGAAATAGTTTTAAGCACCCGCCCAACAATTGATGATGTAAATTTTGTAAACTCACTGAAGATAAAATTAACCTATTTTGATGATGAATTAGAGACATTCATAACCAAATAATATTCAACACCATATAATAAATCTACTAAGTTGTCAGGTGTTTTGCAAAATGTATATATATATTCAATAGCCCATTCCCTTGACAAACAAGGAAACATTCCCAAGCAAATCCTCGAAGAAGCCAGAGAACTTGCAAGATTTTGCACTAATAATTGACACAACTACTGAGATTCTTCCCAAAAGGTTGAAATATTGCCTTCAAATTATATTCACTGGATGTGTTCGAGAGGTAGAAACGAAGGAAAAACAAGTCATCAGCAGCGAAAAAAAGGGATAACCTTTGATCAAAGAATATATATTTTATTATCATATTTATTACCACAAAGAAAAATGCCACTGTATGCATTTGATTTACAACAGTATCTTCTTTAAAACAGTCGGGGAAAGAAGACTAGTCATGATATTTTAAGTGAAGATTACATTATTATTGTTACCTCAAATCTAATCTATCAAAATGGGTACAAAACGGGGGCACAATAAATCACAAACCCCTTATATTCAATTATATAAGGGGTTTTTCTGTAGTCCCACCAGAAATACAACATATATTACTAACAAGCTGATATACAGCCTATAACATTTTTAAATAAAAAAGTAACAGTTTTATTTTAAATTGTTGTTTGTTAGCAATTGATATTCAGCTTTATAGCAAAATATTTTTGTTCAAAATGTTCAAAACATTCTTCCTGTATGTTCAAAAATGTTCAAAATCATTTTGTAAGTTTGTTGAAAAATCAGTTTTTATGAAAGTCCCAGTCATAAAACTCAATAAATCTGGCAAATACACATATGTATGTGTTTATTACAAACACAGAAAAAACAGGATTCTTGTTAATACCGACATAAAGTATGACCCGGATACAATGGATAAAGGGTTAACCTTTGAAGAGCAATATGGGAATCCATTATTCCGTAGGTGGCTTAATACTGTTGCTGATTATTTGACGACTTGCCATTTAGGTGGCAATGAGCCAAATCAGAAGGATTGTTTGGAATACATACATTATAAGTTCTCGTCACAGAACAAGATACCTGCAACCGTAAAACCTGAAAAGACGGTCATGAACTATTTCCAAGATTTCATAAACGAAAAATCGAAGGAATTGGGTGGTCATTACAATAGCATACGTGTTTATAACAATCTGCAAACTAATTTAAAAGAGTTCAATGAGACATACAGCCTGACTTTTGAAAAGCTAAACGATATAAACTTTTTCTACGATTTCCGAGATTTCTCATACAAGAAAGGTCATATTGATAACACGGTCAGCAAAAACATCAGCATTTTAAAGGCATTTCTACGACACCTGCAAGACAATGAAATTGCCAATATAAAAAGTAAACTATTCAAGTTCAGCATTCCGAAACACATGTCACAGGTGGTTACTCTTACAGAAGATGAAATCAGAGAAATCTACTATTGTGATAAGTATGACAAGTTTGAAAGACGTGTAATTGATGTATTCATTTTCTTGATTATGACAGCAATGAGATATTGCGATTACGAACAAATCAAAAGTGCTCGTATTGAAAATAACATACTCATAAAGGTTAATCAAAAAACGAAGACAGTAATTAATGTACCATTAAATCAAACAGCTCTTGAAATTCTGGAAAGGTATGGTAATGAATTACCTCAATTTGCAAACGCATACTTGAATCGTGAATTGAAAGCCATTTTCAGGAAATATGATTTGCTTAAAAGTGACTATAAAAAGACATTCATAAAGAATAAAAAGGAGCTGACCAAAGAAGGTAAAAAGCGGGATTTTATTACCGTGCATAAATCCAGAAGTACATTCATAACCCTCCTAATAAATCAAAATACCCCATTGAGTGAAATTATGCCGATGACAGGTCATAAACTTGTCAGCACACTAAATACATATACGGATAAAAAATTGAATCCTGAAGCCACGGATAAAATTAAAATATGACACCTTGCATCGTTTTGAATATTTCATTTATGCGGATAACAATACTCAAGTTGCTGCAATTAAAAGATTAACAATTGCTATTTTTAGTGTTTTTATTATACGAATCCCCAAAATAGCCAAGATACTTAACCAAATGAGCGAAGACCAAAAACGACAACTGAATCAACAACTTTGGAATATAGCCAACATATTGCGTGGCAAAATGGATGCAGATGAATTCCGGGATTATATACTCGGCTTCATTTTTTATAAGTATTTGTCAGAAAAGATGGAACTGTATGCTAATGGAATCCTGAAGGAAGACAAAATGCTTTATCTGAACATTTCAGAAGATACCGCTAAAGGACAGGAATATCTTGAAGCTATAAGGGAAGAGGCACTGGAAAAGCTTGGGTATTACTTAAAACCTTCAGAATTATTTGGGCAGATTGCAAAACGTGGAAATGGTAATGGTAAAGATAAAAGCACTTTCATCATTGAAGATATTCAGAAAATACTGATAAGCATCCAAAATAGCACTCTGGGAACAAAAAGCGAAGAAGATTTCGACCATTTGTTCGAGGATATGGATTTGAACAGCACCAAACTGGGCAAGACTGCGGGGCAAAGAAATGAAGTAATTGCAAAAGTTCTATCACATCTGGATAAGATTGATTTCAAACTGGAACAGACCGAGATTGATGTTCTTGGGGATGCTTATGAATACCTGATTGGGCAATTTGCCAGCGGTGCTGGCAAGAAAGCAGGTGAATTTTATACACCACAACAGGCATCAAAGATTCTTGCCCGGATTGTTACATTAGGTAAAACACGGATTAAATCAGCCTATGACCCGACCTGTGGTTCGGGTTCGCTTATTCTGAGGCTGGGCAAAGTTTGTGATGTTTTGAAATTTTACGGACAGGAAAGAAACAGAACCACATACAACCTGTGCCGGATGAACATGATTCTGCATGGGGTACATTTTACCAGATTTGATATTAAACTGGAAGATACACTGGAACACCCACAGCATGACAAACTGGATGCCGAGGCAGTGGTAGCAAATCCACCATTTTCGGCAAAATGGAGTGCCAGTCCGTTGTTCATGACCGATGACAGGTTCAGTGAATATGGTAAACTTGCTCCCTCATCCAAGGCAGATTTTGCATTTATCCAGCACATGATATACCATCTTGCGGAAAATGGTGTAATGGCTGTGGTTATGCCACACGGGGTGCTTTTCAGGGGTGCAGCCGAAGGTCATATCAGGAAATATTTAATTGAAGAGAAAAACTATCTTGATGCCGTTATCGGATTACCTGCCAACATCTTTTACGGCACGTCCATCCCTACCTGTATTCTGGTATTCAAAAAATGCAAGGAACATCCTGATGACATTCTGTTTATTGATGCCAGCCAACACTACGAGAAGGTTAAAACACAAAATTACCTGCGTGATGAGGATGTTGACAGGATAGTGGATACATACGCAAAACGAGTTACAATCGAAAAATATAGTTATGTCGCCAGTCTTGATGAGGTAAGGGAGAACGATTACAACCTGAATATTCCAAGGTATGTTGACACCTTCGAAGAAGAGGAATCTGTGGATATTGAAGCCATTGCCAGTGAACTGAAAACACTGGAAACCGAAATGAAAACCACTGATGAAACCATTGCTGAGTATTGCCGAGAATTAAACATCCCAACACCGTTTTAACCATGACAAGAATTGGTGACTTGAAACTATACGTTGGCTCAAAAGAGGAACAAAGATTTGCCAGTCAAAAAGGCATGAAAATTGTCTGTGCACTGAATAGAGCAAGTGGATATGTGACCCATCAGTCTGTTGTTGGTTGGTCTGGCAGAGGATGTAACTCAGACAATCCCTATTATTTGTTTAAACGTGAACCTGATGCTATTTATCTGAACATGATTGATGGGGATGACCCAAAATATGTAAATGATGAAATGATAAATCCCGCTCTTGACTTTATTCACAAGCACTTGCAGAGTGGGCACGAGGTCTTTATTTATTGTAGTTTGGGGGAATCACGAAGTCCGTCAATAGCCTTGATGTACATGTTAGAGCATGGATTAATTGAAAGGAATAGCAACACGATTAATCTGTTTCGGACGAAATATTATCCAAATTTCACACCAAAAAATGGCAACCTACTATATATCAAGAAGAGATGGGGAATATAAACGCACCGAAAATTAGATTTCCTGATTTTAAAGGGGATTGGATAAATAATTCTTTGGGAGAAATTGCAAAATTTTCGAAAGGTAAAGGAATATCAAAAGAAGACATATCAGAATCAGGAGAAACAGAATGTATAAGGTATGGTGAATTATACACAACTTACAATGAAACAATTGATACCGTATTTTCAAAAACAAATCTTGATACTTCAGACTTGGTTTTAAGTGAAGCCAATGATATTATCATCCCTGCCTCTGGTGAAACACAGATTGATATCGCTAAAGCATCATGTGTATTAAAATCGGGTATTGCTCTCGGTGGTGATTTGAATATCATAAAATCACCTAATAATGGCGTTTTTCTTTCGTATTATTTGAATAGTAAAAAGAATATTGATATTGCCCAATTAGCACAGGGAATATCTGTTGTTCATCTATACGCTGGACAATTATCAAAATTGCAGTTAAGAATACCGTCCCTTCCCGAACAAAAAAAAATCGCATCTTTTTTCTCCACCATTGACCAGAAAATATCCCGACTCAAACGCAAGAAAATCCTGCTGGAAAAATACAAGACAGGGGTGATGCAGAAAATATTTTCGCAGGAAATCAGGTTCAGGAACGATAATGGGCAGGAATTTCCAAATTGGGAGAAGAAGAGATTGGGTAGCATTTTTAAGGAACGAAATATACAAGTTCCTAAAAGTGACGAATATCCTTTAATGGCATTTGTCGCATATAAAGGTGTATCACATAAGGGGGAAAGATACAATCGGGAATTTTTGGTTAATGATGGAGTCAATAAAAAATATAAACAAACTGAATATGGAGATTTTATTTATAGTTCTAATAACCTTGAAACAGGCTCTATCGGTTTGAATAGTTTTGGCTCGGCAAGTATTTCTCCTGTTTACAGTATTTTTCAGATTGGAGAATCATGTAATCCTCAATTTATAAGTTGCTATTTAGTTCGTAAAAGTTTCATAAATAAGATGACTTCGTATAGACAAGGTGTAGTGTATGGACAATGGAGAATTCATGAATCTGATTTTTTAAAGATAGAAGAAATGATTCCTTGTATTGAAGAACAAACTAAAATCGCCTATTTCTTGTCAGCCATTGATAATAAAATCACTCACACTCAGACCCAGATTGAGAAAGCCGTGGTATGGAAGAAGGGATTAATGCAACAAATGTTTTGTTAATAACCATTATATGAACTTTGAAGTATATTGCGATGAAAGCGGGTTGGAAGCTCTGACTCGAAAGGATGCACACAAATTTACGGCTATTGGTGGCATCTGGATGCCAGCCGAGTTTCGTGATACATTCAAAACCGAAATAAATGCCATCAAAGAGAAGCATAATGTAAAAGGTGAGCTGAAGTGGCAAAAGTTATCACCTGCATACCTCGACTTATATGCAGACATTATAAATTATTTTTTCGACAAATCCGAACTTCGTTTCCGGGTAATAATTATTGAATCAAAAACGGTTGACAATATCCGCTTTAATGATAAAGATGCTGAATTAGGATTCTATAAGTTCTATTATCAGCTTTTACATCATTGGATTTTCGACTTCAATTCATATAACATCTTTATTGATTACAAGGTAAATCGCAACAAAGGCAGAGTTAATATTTTAAAAAAGGTACTCGATGCATCGAACCTGACATCGGATATAATTCAGGTTCAGGCACTACCTTCAGATGAGTCTGTCGGTATTCAAATAGCCGATATTTTAACAGGATTGGTATCCTCAAAGTTTAACAATGAGTTTTCCAGCAAAGCAAAAGGAAGGCTTATTGAAATTGCGGAAGCACGGCTGGGAAAAACCATCACCCCGACTTCAAAATGGGTTGAGAAGTTCAATGTGTTTAAAATCAATCTACAGGGGGGATGGTAATGGCATACCGGAAAATTAAACCATATAACCTCACTGAGGCAGAATTGAGAAAAATATGGTCGGACACCTATTGTAATGAACCTGTTATAACATTTGATAAAATCGAAGTACAGTTTTATTCAAATATGTTTGACCATTGCTTTTTTGAAAGCGATAACAGACGCAGAGGCGATAAATCAATCCTGTCATACAATCGGTTAGAAAAGATTTATTGGATTAAAGATGCATTGGAAGACCCTACGTCTGTTGTTAAAATAGGGTGGGATTCAAAAACAAAGAGTTATGATGATTCAAGAAGAGTTACACTGGTCAAAGGGAATTATATTGTAATAATTCTTCTTTACAAGAAAAACAAGGCGAGATTTGTAACCGCCTATGAAGTAAATAGTGATGAAAATTTGGGGAAAATTATAAACAGTCCTGACTGGAAATAAAAAACGCTGATTAGCTGGTTCAGCGTTTGAGACCTTTGTTGATTCCATACCAATGGTAAAGAACAATGCAAAAGTACGATAATATTTATTAGAAATACAAATAAAATGCCAAAAAATTGTATTTCTGTCAACATAACGGTGTGAAAATGTCGAAACAACCAGAACAAATACTGGAAGAACAACTGATTGCCAAACTTCAGGAGTTGGGATATGCACTGATGCACATCCAGAGTGAATCCGAATTAGTTGCCAACCTGAAAATACAGTTGGAAAGGCACAATAATATTGTATTCTCCGACAAAGAATTTGAAAAAGTATTAAACACCCTCAGCAAGGGTTCAGTATTCGAAAAAGCTAAAACACTTCGTGAAAAACAGCATATCATTAGGGATAACGGGGATAACCTCTATTTTGAATTCATTAACACCGAGCAGTGGTGTCAGAACGAGTATCAGGTCACCCATCAGGTTTCGATGGAAGGCAAATACAAAAACCGTTACGATGTTACATTGCTTATCAATGGTCTTCCATTAGTTCAGATTGAATTAAAGCGTAGGGGACTGGAACTCAAAGAAGCATTTAATCAAGTAAACAGGTATCAGCGTCACTCCTTCAGTAGCAGTTATGGATTGTTCCAGTACATCCAGATATTTGTCATCAGCAATGGTGTCAACACGAAATACTATGCCAACAACCGTTTTCAGTCATTTAAACAGACATTTTATTGGACAGACAAGGAAAACAAACGGCTGACGAACATTTTAAACGGCTTCGCATCTGATTTCTTGGAGAAGTGCCATATCTCAAAGATGATTTGCAAGTATATAGTGCTGAACGAAACATCAAAGATACTAATGGTTCTTCGCCCCTACCAGTATTATGCGGTTGAAGCACTTGTTGATAGAGTGATGCACAGTCGAAAGGACGGCTACGTTTGGCATACTACAGGGTCTGGGAAAACACTGACATCATTTAAGGCAAGCCAAATACTGACACGCTTACCCAAAATAAAGAAAGTGGTATTTGTTGTTGACCGCAAAGATTTGGACTATCAGACAACAAAAGAATTCAACAGTTTCAGTAAGGGCAGCGTAGACGGAACTGACAATACCCGGCAATTGGTTAAACAGTTTACAGATGACACAAAACTGATTGTAACAACCATCCAGAAGCTGAATGCAGCAATCACCAAAAAGCACTTTCTGGAACGTATGAAGCCAATTCAGGATGAAAGGCTTGTATTCATATTCGATGAGTGTCACAGGACACAATTTGGGGAAACACACCAAAGGATTACTTCTTTCTTCAGGAATATTCAAATGTTTGGATTTACCGGGACACCCATTTTTGCAGATAATGCAGTTAAAAACGAACTGGGCAAACGAACTACCAAAGAATTATTTGGTGAGTGTCTTCATAAATATGTTATCACCGATGCAATCCGGGATGAAAACGTACTGAAGTTCTCAGTAGAGTATGTCGGAAGGTACAAAAACAGGGAAAGTGCCAATGAAATTGATATTCAGGTCGAAGACATTGATGTTGAAGAATTAATGGAGTCCCCTTCAAGACTTGAGAAAATTGTTGATTACATCATTGCAAACCATGCCAGAAAAACGCATACCAGAGAGTTTACAGGGATGTTTTGCGTTAGCAGTATTCCGACATTGATTAAGTATTATGAGTTGTTCCAGCGCAAAAGAATGCTATCAGAACACGATTTAAAGATTGCCACAATATTCAGTTATATTGCCAACGAAGAGGATGTTGATGCCAATGGATTCATCCCAGAGGAAATTTCAGTTGCAGCCGAACCTGAGTTAGCATATGCAACCAACGTACATACCCGTGAAAAACTGGATGAATTTATCGGACATTATAATCAGATGTTCGGGTCGGCATATTCCACTAAGGACAGTCAGAGCTTTTATAATTATTACAATGACATCAGCAAGAAGGTAAAGGAGCGTAAGATTGACATCCTTCTGGTAGTTAACATGTATCTGACCGGATTTGACAGTCCGTCATTAAATACCTTATATGTAGACAAGAACCTGCGGTATCATGGACTGATTCAGGCATATTCCAGAACCAACCGCATCCTGAATGAATTGAAAAGTCAGGGCAATATTGTGGTTTTTCGCAACCTGAAAAATGCCACAGATGAAGCCATAACCCTTTTCAGCAACAAGGATGCAATTGAAGAAATCATCATTAAGCCTTATGATGAAAATGTGAAGGCATTTAATGACGGCTTTATCAGCCTGCTTCAGATAACACCAACGGTAGATAGCGTAAACAATCTGGTCACCGAAGATGATGAACTGAAATTTATTATTGCCTTCAGGGATTTGATGCGTATTAAAAACGTGCTGACATCCTTTTCCGACTTCAAGTGGAGCGATTTATCCATGACGGAGCAGCAGTTCGAAGATTATAAGAGCAAGTATCTTGACCTGCATGATAAAGTAAAAAGCGAACATGCAAAAGAAAAAGTAAGCATACTCGAAGACGTTGATTTTGAGCTGGAACTTATTCACCGTGATGAAATAAATGTTGCATACATCATCCGGCTGCTTATTAAGCTTAAAGCCAACCAAAAGAAAGATGCAGAGCAGATTGAAAAGGAAATAATCAACCTGCTGAACACCGAAATGCAGTTAAGGAGCAAAAAGGAATTGATTGAAAAGTTCATCCGGGAGAACCTGCCAATCATTTTGGACACGGACGATATTCCACAGGAGTTTGAAAAGTTCTGGACGGTGGAGCAGGAAAAAGCATTCGTGAGGCTGGTAGATGAAGAAAAACTGTCAAAAGAGAGGACACAGGCACTGATTGAAAATTACCTGTATTCAGAACAAGAGCCAATGCGGGACGAAATATTGGATTTGCTTATTGATGAAAAGCCGACACTGCTTCAACGAAAAACAATCGGTGAACGAATCCTGAAAAAGATTATGGGTTTTGTAGAAACTTTTATTAATGGAATATCAGGCTAATACATGTTTTATCTAAAGTATTACATTAGTTATAGTGCTTTAATGTATTCATAATTAATTTTATATAAAAGGTTAATACAAGTATGTGTTTCCTCGTTCTTTGACCAAATCTTAATCTTCCAGTGACCAAATCTCAAAATTGATATCTTTGTGTTTAACCAAATTAATTTTCTGTATAATATTGAATAATAACAATATGTGGCGAGACTCGGTCACGGAAATCATGAGTTTTGGATACAAACATGGACATCTTATCTTAAAGATTGTTGTTGGCTTATGAGTAAATTAAAATTTTATTCTGAATATCTTCCTAAAAGGATTGTTAAGATTATAAGAGATTTAACTTCCTCTGAAAGGGATTATAGAACACATGATAACTTTCTGTTGGTTGTTGGATTGGTTTATAAACATCAAATGGCTGATGATGCGTCATATCTTCACTACTCACCGTTATCTCTTGAATATTGGCGTACCACGATTGGGTCACATTACTCAATATACATTGACAAACTTGTAAAGGCGCAGGTGATTCAAAAGGATTGGGTTGTTTATGTTGATGAGTTCGGAGCTTCCTCTCGTGTTATGGGTTATAGAATTCATCCTGAATATCTTCATGATGAATGCACAGTTGTTCGATATGCCGGGACAGTATCCAAAAGCCTGTCATCAGATATGGTAGATGCAACCGCAACTGACAAGGATGCTATAACCAAACTTGGCATAAAACCCGAACTAATACAGATGCAGAAGGGCAGGGCACTGAAATGGATTGAAAATAATATATCTGATGTTGTCAAAGACTATCTGAACAATGATTACATAAAAGGTGTACCCAACACCCTTCCTGTACTGGTGCGAATTTACCGAGGTGACGATGGATTTATTTCGAGTCATATGAGTATTGAAGCTGCACAGAGGATTGCAGATGAGCAGGTCAAGAAACTGTTGTACTATAAAGACAAATTTGTTATTGCTGACGAAGAGCAGTTCATTCATCTTGCCATCCAAAATCTGTCAACGCATTACAAGTGGCAGGTAAAGAGTTTCCTGCCTGACAGTTTCAATTTCAGCCGGAATCGAAACACTCTCAGGGTATACAGTAAATTATCATCACTACCAACGGCTTTACTTCCGTTTGTACGTATCAGCGGACATTATATTCAGCAAGCCGATTTGAAATGCAGCCAGTTTACTCTATTTGCCAACCTGCTAAACTACTACCTGAACCATTCAGGCGAAGAACTAATAGCCAAGTTCAAGAAGAAACAGGCAAAATCCTTTGTTACTGGTATTGTAAGGGTATTGGAAGGGCATAAGGATGAACTCCCTGAAGAAGGTTTAAATCCAGCTAATCCTATCATCAATGATTACATCACAAATGATGTTTACCATTTTTTGTGTGATGCTCTATTGCATGACTTTTATTCCATAATAAAAAGCGAATTAACCCTGCCACAGCGTGCTCACGGTAAAGGCATTGCTTTTCGAACGGTATTTTCAAAACCCAAGCCTGAAAACGAACTGGTGCGTCAGTTCCGGCATTTATATCCCACTGTTATCGGCATAATTAATGATTTCAAAGAAAAATATGGCTATAACCAGTTTGCAATTGGACTTCAGAGAGTTGAAGCCGAGATTTTCATTGATAATATCTGGCAACAGGCTAAAAGGGCAAAAATTAATTGCTTTACACGGCACGATTCACTGGTATACCCAATAAATAAAAGGAAGGAAGTTGAGCAAATCTTTGCAAGTGTTTTCAAATCATACGATTTCATTTACCGGGTGGAGTATGAAGAGTTCAATACTGAGGAAATCATGCAAAGACTGGTTACAGAAACTGATTATGTTGATTCAACCGATGAATTTGATAAGGTCTTCTTTTATTCTATGATGCATTCTGAAAAAGGAAATAAAATGAAATACAGCGAGTTATTTTGGGAACAATTACACGAGATTAGTCTTCCTGTACATCAGGAAAAGGACTATTTCAATGCCGTCAGTCTTGACACACTCCAACAAATTTTTGAGCTTGATGGACTGACCATGGAAATGCAAATGGCATTGGAAGAGGACATTGCAAACCTGCAATCAAATTACCCTATGCCACAATTTCAGGAAAAAACTAACGAGCTTATTAGCACATTGGTAGGGTTGTTAAAGGGTTGATTTGGAGTAAGGGCAGATGCTCAACCTTTTAACTATCAAATCAAAGTACTCTTTTACAATTTCACTGCCGATATATTTCCGGTTTAACTGTTTTGCCATCTTTAGCACTGTTCCTGAACCTGCAAAGCAATCATAAACAATATCCCCTTCATTTGTCCATGTCAATATATGGTCACTGGCAAGTTGTTCCGGGAAGATTGCAGGGTGCTGGTGTGCGAATTTATCCTCTGTTGAATACCCATTTCCGGTAACATATCTCCAAATATTTGTACGTGGTGAATATTCCGGAATTGGCTTGAATTTTTTCACCGGAACAAGTTGGTCGTTTTCGTCACGGTCAGTCTTTTGCCCAAAATTTGTCGTCCCTTTCCACCTGTTCTCTTTGTCGGCAATCAGGTTAACAGTTTTCGGCTTACCCTTGCTGAAGACGAACATGAATTCAAAGGATGCCGTATATCTTATGCCATCAGGTTTCGAAGGATAAGTTGTGGTATTCTTTTCAAATATCATCGTGTCATGAAGCCTCAGTCCACAATACTCCTTGAAAAACAATGCCTGTTTGAAAGAAGTCCCAGTTTCACTGCCCTTGTACATTCCATCACCAACAATCCACACAATTACTCCACCATTCTTTATTATCCGGGTGAGTTCGACTGCTATTTTTTCAAACTCAAACTTGTTATTCCCGTTGTATGACC
>Ga0302243_1001205_pt1 | contig 18932 bp, 18 predicted proteins | sample AAG_UR_Met_MG_FD_193514 | JGI IMG/M metagenome (GOLD analysis project Ga0302243, IMG submission 193514) | Enriched activated sludge microbial communities from anaerobic digester in WTTP, New Holstein, Wisconsin, United States - AAG_UR_Met | ecosystem: Engineered > Bioreactor > Anaerobic >... | reverse complement strand
TCTGCAAGCCTGTCTTTGCCAATACAGCCGTCAGTCCTGCAAAAAATGCCGAAGCTAAAGCAAATACTTTCCATTCTGTCATTTCTTACGCCTCTTAAATTAATTACCGGTATATTTTTATTTATTTGAATATTTTCAAAACCGAAGTCATTACGGAATTTATTTTTAAAAACTTTTCTCTATCAGAATATATTTCTTTTTCATTCTGTACATATTTTGAACCGTCAAGTTCGTCACGGCAGTTTTTAAGAAGAGCTTCGGCAGATTCAGTCGTAGTTTCCAAATGAAACTGTAAAGCCAAAACGCGGTTGTCAAAAATAAAACCCTGGTTTTTGCAGGCTTCGCTTTGCGCTATATGTATTGCTCCGGCAGGTATTTCAAAAGTGTCTCCATGCCAGTGAAAAGCTTCAAAACTGTCAGGAAGAATATCAGATAAAACAGTTTGGGCAGCTTCTTCTGTTCTTTCTACATTAAACCAGCCTATTTCTCTGTATTTATTTTTATGCACTTGCGCGCCTAAAACTTCGGCAATAAGCTGAGCTCCCAAACAAATTCCTAAAACTTTCTTTCCGGACTTTATCGCTTCTTTTATAAATTGTTTTTCCGCTTTAAGCCATGGATATATATTTTCATCGCTTACGCTCATAGGTCCGCCCATTACAATAAGCAAATCCAAATCATTAACAGACGGCAGATTATCGCCTTTATATAAATGGGAAGAACTCATTGTATGCCCGTTTTTTTTCAATACTGCTTCGATGCTTCCGAGATTTTCAAACGGAACGTGCTGTAAATGATGAACTCTCATTTTTTCTCCTTCAACTAATATTGCATAACTCTATTTTAATTATTTTACTAAATTTATAAATTAATATGTTACTTTTTAACACGAGGAAATTTTGTGCGGAAGCTCCGCACAACGCCATACTTTTTTCTTTAGCAAAAAAAGTATGCAAAAATGCCATCGCTAAGTGCATTCACTTGTTTTTTCAGCGTCATCACTAAACTTTCAAAATCCTCACAGCATAATGTAACGGATTTTGATTCAAACAATCAGATGATTAAAAAACTTTTCAATTTATAGTTTTTTACGCTGAAAAAACTTCATTCATAAGCGCACTTCAGGCGAAACAACAATCAAGCATAGAATAGATTAGTATCCTAAATATAAAAAGACAAAATAATTAGATGTTTAAAAAAAATTATTAAATTCATATAATCTGCTCATGTAATGTAAATGGGAGTAATTATGAAAAATTTTAATATTGAAATTGTCGCAGATAAAACAGATAATGCAAATAATGAAAAAGGTAATTTATTAGAAAAAATTGTTGCCGAGTTATTAGGATGTATGGATTATTCTGTGGATAGAAATATTAGAGTGACTGGTATGGAAATAGATGTTTTAGCAATACATAATAAAACAAATGATAAAATTTTGTGTGAATGTAAAGCTCAAAAAGAGAATATAAGTGCTAATATTATTTCACAATTACTTGGGGATAGGCAAATCTTTAATGCAAGTTCTACGATGTTATTCCATATTGCTGATTTGGGGAAAGAAGCAAAAGGAGTTATGGTAGAATGGGAGAAAAAACCACAAGAAGAAAAACGATTATTGTCTCTTTATAATAAGCATGATATTATTAATCTCCTTATTAGGAATAAGAAAATTGTTTCAAATGATTCTTTGCCTAGAGATAATAATAAACAATATAGTGATGATATTTTGGTTTTCTATAAGAATGAAATTTTTTGGTGTTGTTCTTGTATGACAGATGGTGTTCCAAGTTCAGTGTTTGTGTTTAATGCTGAAAATGGAGATCTTGTAACAAATAAAATAATAGTTGATAAATTTCAGAATACTGATATATCAATTGCTAATTTAAATTGGGACACGAGTTTAACATCAATTCAAACACAAGATGAGGATATTAAGAAAGCCGTAGAAAATGTTGTTGCAATTAAATCAGCAGATTCTTGGGATGACTATAGACCTTCTAGACCTGAAGATTTTGTTGGGAGAGAATGTACAATTAAAGATATAATTGAACATGTTTTAGCTGTTGCTAATAACAAGACAAAAACACGAATTGTAGGCTTATCTGCCCCATCTGGTTTTGGTAAAAGTTCTTTGATAGTCAAACTAATTTCAAAGACTAAGAGTAAAAAATATAATAAAAATATATTTGCTTATGCTGTAGATACACGTGCTGCAATTTCAGATAGATATGCTGAATTTGCTTTTTTAAAATGTTTAAAAGAAGCCCAAGCAGATGGATTTATTAAATTTAAAGGTGAAATTTTGTTAGGTAATATAAATAATATTTTGGATAGTCAAAGTATCAGAGAGATAATTAATGAATTAGAAAAAAATAACAAAGCAATACTTCTTTTTTTTGATCAATTTGAAGAATTATTTTCGAAAGATGAGATGCTTTCTCTTTTTTCCAATTTTAAAAGTTTTTTAAATAGTTGTGATAGTGTTGAGAAGAATATTATTATTGGAGTTTCGTGGAAAACAGATACAACAGTCCCGGCATCTCACCCTGCATATAATATCTGGCATAATTTGTCTGATAGAAGGAAAGATTTTAAAATTACTATTTTTAACAGTAATGAAATATCAAAAGTAATTACAAGATTATCTAAACAAATTGGTCAAAAAATAGAAAAAAGACTTTCAAAATATTTATCTGATAGTTGTCAGGGGTATCCGTGGCTACTAAAAAAATTATGTATTCATGTATATCATTTAATTCAAGAAGGTAAAGAACAAGATGATATTTTAGTGGAAAAACTTAATATATCAAAATTATTTGATGAAGAATTGCATAATTTATCAGGAGAAGAAATAGTAGCAGTTGAATATATAGCAAATAAAGCTCCAATAAATTTTGCAGAATTAATATCTTCATTTGATCCAGCAATTATTCAATCATTGATTAATAAGAGAATATGTATTAGAAGTGGTAGCAATGTTTCATTGTATTGGGATATTTTCAGGGAATATGTAAAAACAAGAAACACACCAGTAATACATGAAACATATATTCCTTGTAGTAGTATCAGTGCAATATTTAATGCAATTGTAGATATGTCAAATGGTAAAGATATTAAATCTATTTCTAATCTAACAAATAACTCTATTGATAATTTAATTCGTGATTTGATTATGATGGGGTGTGCGAAGAAAGAAAAAGAAAGTTTAGTTCTTTTAAACAAAGAACTAGATTTTACTAAAAAAATGATTTCAAAGTTTTGGAATGAACATATTGTTTTTGAACATATTAAAAATAAAATTTTACAAAGCAGTACAAAGACTATTCCATATGAAGATATAGAAAAAGTATGTGAAGAATTATATGGCAAAAAAGGTTTTAAGAAGCAAACAATAACTATATATTTAAATAAATTTTTACAATGGTTATTAAATATAAAATTAATTAAGAAACAAAGTAACGTATTTGCATTAGGAAATTCAAATGAACAGTATGATTTTGATTTGTTGAATATCTATCGAAGGAAAAGTAATAATGACAAAACTAAATTTTTAGCTCCCACTGGTTATGAACAGGTAGAAATTGCAATAGATATGCTACTAAAAGAAGAGATAAAAGAAGATGTTTTTAAAGAAAAAAAATTGAGAAATGCTATTTTAATATTATGTAGTTTTCAGTTAGCATATAAAGAAAATGGCTATGTAAAATTAAATTTTACAGATAAAAAAGATCTAATAAAGAAATTGTTTGAATTTGTAAAAAATACACAGGAAATTAGATTTATTGATAAAATTTATAAAGAAAACAAAAATATATCTGGCAAAGAAATAGGTGCAAAAATAAATGAATATTTTTCTTATAATTGGAAACCTGCCAGTGAATTAAGAGTTGGGAATTCTTTGTTTAGATGGTATAGATTACTTTTTAATATAGATTCGGTCTAATAAATTTAACTAAATTTGGATTTGAAGTGTTTGTAGGCGGCGGCAGATAATATTACGCACATTAAGAGAAGGGCGGCGCAGTTTTGCCAGAACAAAAGATAATCTCCGCCTTTTAATATAATGTTTCTGAAATTAGTAACGGAATATATAACGGGATTAAAATAACATACCCATCTTATTGAAGAAGGGATATTTTCTACTGGAAATAATATTCCCGAAAGCAATATTGACGGCAGAATTAACAGTATGCTGCCCATCATCGCCTGCTGCTGCGTTTTTGCAAAAGTTGAAATTAAAGTTGCGCATGACAGAGCCGAAGCTATAAAAAGAACAGCCGTTACAAAAAGCTGCCAGATTGTTCCCCTGAAAGAAAGTCCGAAACCTCCGATGCCGGTAATAAGCATAAACGCCATAAGCAAAAGTCCTATTACAAAATAAGGAATTATTTTGCCTAAAAGTATTTCATAAGTGTATGAAGGAGAAACCACAAGTTTTTCAAGAGTGCCTGTTTCTATTTCTTTTGTCATGCTCATGGAACTTACAAGCATTAAAACCATAAAACTTGACATTATCATAAGAGCCGGTATCATAAAATCGGCTGTGTTCATATAATGATTAAACAACAGACGCGTTTTTATATTTATAACATTATTAAAATTATCTTTTCCGTACTTATCTCTTGCAGTCTGCAAAAGGAGATGTTTTACATAAACGGCTATCTGCTGGGCGCGTTGGGCGTTTGTGGCGTCAACAAGGAGCTGTATCTCTTTATTGCCTCTTTCAAAAGCATATTCAAAACCTTCTTTCGGAGCGACTAAAACCGCTTCCGCTTTATGTTTTTGTATCAGCAATACAGGGTCTGATTCTTTATAAACGTCAATATTGGTTATTTTTTTAAACCATCCTCCCGCAACGCTTCTGGCTGTAAGCTCTCTTGTTATTTTGCCCGGTTTTGCCATTATTGCAAGCTCTATGTTTTTTACTTCGCTTGTAAGAGCAAGTCCGAACATTGTCATCTGCATAATAGGTATAAAGAATATCATGGCGATCATTTTTTTATCGCGCAAAACCTGTATAAATTCTTTAATAAAATAACCTTTCAAAACCGTAAATCTCATTGTGTCACTTCCAAATCTTTTTTAAATTTTTTAATTGAAATTAATATCATTACCGCCGCAAAACAGGTTATGAAAAAAAACGGAGTCATCAGTTCGGCAAAACCCGAATCGCTTAAAAATACGCTTCTGCTTATCTGCATAAACCATCTCTGCGGGAAAACCGCCGTTAATATTCTGAAAAACAACGGCATATTTTCTATAGGAAAAATAAAACCCGAAAGAATAAAAGAAGGAAGAATCCCTACGGCAAACGCTATCTGCGTAGCCTGTTCCTGTTTTCTTGTGATTACAGAAATCAAAAGCCCGAGCGCAAGAGCCCCCGCAATGTAAATTACGGATGACAAAATATAAAATATAAAACTTCCTCTGAAAGGAATGTCAAAAACCAATATCGAAAATATAAAAACAAGCAGTATATCGAAAAAAGCCAGAACAAAATAAGGAATCAATTTGCCTAAAACTATTTCAGCGGCAGACACAGGAGTGGCAAGAAGCAGTTCCATTGAACCGTTTTCCCATTCTTTTGCCACTGTAAGAGCCGTAAGAAGTATGGCTATAAGCCCTATTATAACGGTTCCAAGCCCCGGCACTATAAACCAGCGGCTGTTAAGTTCCGGATTAAAAAGAAACCGCGTTTTTACGTTCAAATACGGTTTTTGGGAATTATCTTCATTTTTTAAAAAAACATTCGAAGCTTTATCGGCTATAAGACTTATATAACTGTTTATTATGCCGGCTTTTGCATTGTCCGTTCCGTCTATTATAAGCTGAATCTGAGCTTTCCCCGAGCCGTTTTTTATCTCTTTGCCGAAACCTTTCGGTATAATCATTATGCTCGACATATCGTTTTCGTTCAGTTTTTTATCGGTCTGCGACTGCTGATGAACCGGAATTAAATTAAAATAACCGCTTGAACCCGTCATCTGAAGAAAGCGTCTTGAAGATTCCGTCTGGTCGTTGTCTCTTACGTTTACGCTTACTCCTTTATAATCTAAATCTATTATAAACCCGAAGAATATTACAAAAAGAACAGGAATGCCTACTGCGGCCGCAAAAGTAAAAGGGTCTCTTAATATATGTTTATATTCTTTCATTGATATTGATAAAATACGTCTTATAAACAGTTTCACTTTCTATTCTCCGTTTTAAGAGCTTTTAGAAAAACGTCTTCCAAAGTAGGTTCAGTTTCTTTTTGTTTTATATTATTGCTGTATTTAAAAATAATTTTTTCAAAGACTGCTTTATCATTTATAAAAAATCTTAAAGTATCTCCGAAAACATATCCGTATCCTGCGTTTTGTTTTTCAAATTCAGCCGTTATTTCATTTTGAAGTGTTTTATCTTTAAATTTAATTTCAACCGGTTTTTGCGGAAAATAACTGTTTTTCAGATTATCCGGAGAATCAAAATCAACAATATGCCCCTTATCCATAAGAACGATTCTTTGGCAGTATGACGCTTCATCCATATAATGAGTAGTAACAAAGATTGTTTTGCCGAGCTTTGCCATATTTTTTATCAATTCCCAGAATTTTTCTCTTGTTTCAGGGTCAACGCCTGCGGTAGGCTCGTCAAGAAATATAATTTCAGGGTCATGAAGCACCGTTGCGCAAAGAGCGACCATCTGTTTTATCCCGAGAGGAAGAGAACCCGTTATTTTTGAAAGATTTTCTTTTAAACCTATAAAATCAAAAAGTTCTTTCTGTCTTTTTTCTATTCTGTCATCCGGCATATTGTAAAGCCTGCCCGAAAAAGTTATGTTCTCGGCGATTGTAAGATCTTTATATAAAGTCGATTTTTGAGACATATATCCTATTGTGTTTTTCAGTATTCCTGTTGATTTTGAAACATCCTCTCCCTCAAGAAAAACTTTTCCTCCGGAAGGTTTGATTATCCCGCAAAGAACTCTTATGGTAGTTGTTTTTCCGGCTCCGTTTGCGCCTAAAAACCCGAATATTTCCCCTTTTTTGACGTCAAAAGAAATATTGTCGACGGCTTTAAAACCGCCGAATAAAACGCTTAAATTTTTTACGTCTATTATGTTATTCATTGTTTTTTTAATAAAAAAATATCAGAGAAATTTTTCAAATTAAATTTCTTTACTATTTCCTGAGGATTATCCTGTATTATTAAATTACCTTCATCAAGAGCTATAACATGCGAGCATCTTAAAGCCTCTTCCATATATGAGGTCGTAATAACGACAGTCATATCAATGCCCGCAAACCTGTTTATCAAAGTCCACAATTCCTGCCTGCTTAAAGGGTCTACTCCTACCGTAGGTTCATCCAAAAGAAGCAGCTTCGGACGGTTTAAAAGCACGCACATAAGACCGAGCTTTTTATACATTCCGCCGGAAAGTTTTCCGGCCGGCCTGTCTTTAAACGCCGCCATATCTGTGGCGTTAAAAAGTTCGCTGCTTCTGTTTTTAAATTCTTTATGCGTAAGCCCGTATAAATCGCGGAAAAACTCCATATTTTCAAGACAGCTTAAATCCGCATACAAACTCGGTTCCTGAGGGAAATAACCGGTATCGGCTTTAACTTGTTTTTGTTCTTTTTTAATCCCGTTTTCAAAGTAAGAAATACTTCCGCCGCCGCATGAAAGAAGCATTGCCGCAAGCCTTATAAAAGTCGTTTTGCCGGCGCCGTTAGGCCCGATTATTCCGTTTATCTGTCCGCTTTTTATTACGGCAGATATGTTTTTTAAAGCCTGGGCGTCAGCCATCTTTTTACTTACGTTATTAAATAATACTTCCAAAGCAGGCATTCTTGCTCCGTTTTACTGAATTATTTTTTGCCGAAACCGGCTTCCACGGTCATACCGGGTTTAAGAGTAAAATTTTCATCATTGTCAAAAGAAACTTTTACCCCGTATACAAGCCTTGTTCTTTCCTGTTTCGTCTGAACGTTTTTAGGAGTAAATTCCGCTTCGTCGTTTATCACGGTTACTTTCCCTTTGAAAATTTTTCCGTCTTCCGGCAAATAACCGGTTACTTCCTGTCCGACTGATATTTCAGCAAGTTTATCGTGCTCCACATATACCCATGCGTTTACTTTTCTTAAATCTGCGACAGTAAATATTTTTCTTCCTGCCGGAACAAACTCGCCTTCTTCATAATATTTATATAAAACTTTACCGTCTATCGGACTTGTTATTTCGCCCCATTGTTTTTTTATCAAAGCCTGCTGGTAACGGTTTTTCTTTAAATCGTAATTTTCCTGAGAACCTGCGGAAGTTTTGAGCAGCTGTTCCGCGCGCTTGTATTCTTTTAAACTTATTTCGTAGGCAAGGTTTGTCTCTTTGTTTTCAAGAACCGCCAAAAGCTGGTCTTTTTTAACGACGCTTCCCTCATCGGCGTTTAATTTTGAAATAACGTCGCCCAGCCTTGAAGAGACATCGACTTCAACGGCTTCAATAACTCCGCTGTAAGCAAAATTTTCTCTTCTTAAAAAAACAAGAACGGCCATAAGTATCGTTACTGACAGCAGTACGGCAAAAATAATCTTTTGTTTTTTCATATAAGCCTCATTTTCCCAAATTGTCCATTACGGCAAGACAATTAAGTTTTTCTATTTTTAAATTTGCAAGTTCCGTTTGAGCGGAAAGTAAATCTATGTTTGCATTCTGGACTTCCAAAAATGTCACGGTTCCGGCTTTGTACGCGTCATAAGTAAGTTTTACCGCAGTTTTTGAATCTTCTATCATTTTTTCAACAAGTCCGTTTTCTATTTTTAAAGAATAGAGCCTTCTTTTTGAAAAATCAAAAATGCTTTTAAGATTTTCAAGCACGTCCTGTTTTTGAAACATTACAGATTTTGAAAGGCTTTTTTGAGACTCCGCCTGTTTTTTTGTTCTTGATTTTTCAAACAGCGGCATACTCACCGCGGCGTTTGCTCTTGTCTGCGAAATGCTTTCAACAATAGGCCCGTCGGGATATTCGAAATATGTTCCGGCCGACAGATTTATTTTCGGATAAAGTTCCGATCTTAAAGAATCGCTCATATATTCGTAAGCTTTTACCGCTTCGTCATAAGAGAGCAGCTTCTCCTGCATACTGTCAAAATTAAAACTTTCAAAAAGGCTGAATTTTGACAAACTCGCATCAGGCGAATCAACCGCTATAACGGAACTGACGGCGCCGTCAAGTTCTTCAGACGAAATTCTGTAATCTGAAGGATAATCGGCGTTTATTGAAAAATCCGTGCCGGTTATTTTAAAAAGGTCGGACAGATCCTGCGAAAGCGCCGCTCTTGCCGAGCTGATTTCAATTTTAGATTTTAAAAATTGTTTTTCAGCCATGATAACGTCAAGCCTGCTTTTACTGCCAACTTTAAAAGAAGAATTTATATCCTTAAACTGTTTTTGCGTAAGTTTCATATATTCAAAAAGAAAATATATTCTTTCGAGGTCTCTTTGTATTTTAAAATACGCCTTGCGCGTTTCAAGCACAACCTGTTTTTTAACGGCTTCAATTTCATGTTTCTTTGCAAGATAAGAAGACGTTTCGCTTTTTACCTTGTCATTCCTTTTTCCGTTGTCAAAAACTGTATATGAAAGCGTAGGCCCTAACGAATACGACCAGTTGTCTCCGAATTTTAAAGCGTTGTATCCCAGTTTCATTTCAGGCACTTTTGACACCCATCCGCCTTTTGCGTCAAAAGTAACCGACGGATAAAGATAAGAATCAAAGCTTTCATAAACGGACTGCTGCGCTTCGGCTGCGGACTGCGCCTGTTTTATTTTAGGCGAATATTCAAGCGCCTGTTTCTCAACGGTTTCCAGCGGCAGATTTATAATATTTGAAGCAAAAAGCCGCGATGAACAAAACAAACAAAGCAACAGCAAAAAAGATTTTTTCATTTTATTCCCTCTTTAAACACTGCGTTTACGGTAATTTTTATTCTTTCTCCGACAGTAGAATCAAATTCTTCCGAATTAAAATCATATATATGTATTGATTGATTATTATTTGTTCTTTCCATATATCCCTGCATTACCTGAGGAATAACGAAAGGAGCGACTAAAATCAGCAGAGCGCTGGTTATTGAATCCGTCACAAGCATTTTCTCTTTTTTAGCTTTTGACAGTTCGCCGGACAGAAGTTTTATATGCGTGGTAAAGTTGCCGAATATTTTTTTATCAGACATTTTTAAGCTTAAGACGTCTCCGGCAAAAGCAGAAATTATTTTTCTGTTATCTCTGAGAAAAGCGCTTAACGCCGTTAAAATTTCAGTTATATTTTCTTTAGGAGTTTTTGAAGAAGAAATGTTTAATTCAATGCGCTTTATCATTTCGGAGTAAATCGCCTTCAGTACGCTTTCAGTTAAATTTTCTTTTCTTTTAAAACAATAATTAAACATCCCTGAATTAACTTTGGCTTTGGCGCAGAGTTCCCTTACGGAAAAACCCGACAGCCCTTTTTTATGGGCAAGCTCTACTGCAGCTTTGAGCATTCTTCTTTCGGCATGAGAACCTGTCCTTGCCATAATCCCCCCGTAATTCTTACACGTTTGTGTAAGAATTATAGACTTATTAAAAATATTTGTCAATAGTTTATATTTTTTAAAAATAAAACTTGAAGCTTTGCATAATTTATTATATATTATGTCTGCAGGCTGGCAATCAGTCCGCATATTATGGAAAATAAATAACCTTATCACTTTTAATACCAAAATTAAAATTTATTATTTACGGGGTTATTTATGTCTAAACCAATAAAATTAGAAAATCTTTCATTATCTTTTCCGCATAAAATCTGTTTTGAAAATTTCAGTACTCTTATACATTACGGCAGCAAAATTGCAATTATAGGAAACAACGGCAGCGGAAAAACGGTTTTAATTAAATCAATTGCAGGATATGAAACGCCTTTACTGGGCAGTATTTATATTCCCCCTGAAATTATCGTCGGTTACGTTCCACAGACAATTCTTGACTATCCGGACTTAAGCGGAGGCCAGCGTTTTAATAAAGAATTAAGCCGCGCATTGGCTTTAAAGCCTGATTTGCTGCTGCTTGACGAACCGACAAACCATCTTGATATTTATAACCGCAGATCGCTTATGGCAATGCTGATGCGTTTTCAGGGTACTTTGATTACAGTCTCGCATGATGAAGAGCTGTTAAATAAAAACGCCGATACGCTATGGCATATAAACAACGGAATTATAAAAGTTTTTAACGGCAGATACTGTAATTATAAAACAAGCGCCGCCATAACGAGGAATTCACTGGAAGAAGAGAAAAGAACTCTCGAAAGAGACAAAAAATTAATGCATAAAAAACTTATGCAGGAACAGGAACGCGCAAGCAAAAGCCGAAAAGGCGGAGAGAAAAAAAGAGCCGAAGGAAAATGGGCGCCGGTAGCGGCCGGTTTAAAAGAAAGCGGAGCGCAGACCGCTTCAGGCAAAAAATTCAGCGATATATCGACGCAAAAAGAATGCATAAACGAAAAAATATCCCAATTAATGATTCCTGAAATCATAAAACCTTCTTTTCATTTAAACGCTTCAAATATTTCGGCTTTTCCTTTGTCTGTTGCAGACGGAACGGCAGGATACGAAACAAACCGTGAAGTGCTTACAAGCATAAATATTTCCATAGGACGCAACGCCAAAGCGGCTTTAACAGGAGCAAACGCATCCGGCAAAACGACTTTCCTGCGCGCCGTAATGAGCGATCCTAATGTTTTGACAACGGGAAGCTGGCAGGTTCCAAAAAGAGAAAATATCGGGTATCTCGACCAGCATTACGCCAATCTCGACAACAATAAAACCGTAATTGATTATATATCGTCTTTTGTTCCTCAGTGGACGCATGCGGAAATAAGGAAACATTTGAATGATTTTCTTTTCAGAAAAAACGAAGAAGTAAACGCTTTGGTATCAGTACTTTCGGGAGGCGAAAAAGCAAGGCTTTCTCTCGCGGCAATAGCATGCAAAGTTCCGCATCTGCTTATTCTTGACGAAATAACAAACAATATCGATTTGCTTACTAAAGAGCATATCATACAGGTTCTTTCGGAATATCCGGGAAGCATACTTGTAGTTTCTCATGAACCTGATTTTATCAAAAACCTCGATATTACCGATATTTATCTGGCTGAAAATAAAAAAATCGGCATTACACCTTCAGACATTATCTGAAAAAACAGACCGGTTTTGCAATTTAAAACGTTGTAAAACCGGTACGTATTTATTTCTGCAAAAGCTCTTCCAAAATTTCAGCGGCGTCTTTTACAAATTTTCTGCATAACTTTTCCGCAAGACCTTTTTCGACAAAAACTTTTCTCTCTTCAGGGTTAGCCAAATCGCAGTTAAGAAGCTTCCTGCAGTTTATAGAATTATTATGCTCTTTAAACTTTTCTGCAAATTCGTTTTCCAAAGCAAAAAGCTTGTCTTTTGCGTCTTTGCCTGTGGCATACTTCAACCCCAAGACCATTAATGCTCCCGTTACGGCTCCGCAGGTTTCTCCCATACGGGCCATTCCTCCGCCGAACGGAGCTGAAATTTTCAAAGAAAGTCCTCTGTCTATGCCAAATTCCTGACCGTACGCGGCAAGTATTGCCTGAGAACAACTCATACCTTCATTAAAATAAGAGACTGCCTGGTTTACTTTTGTTTTGTCCATTTTTTTCTCCGCTGCAAAAACAACGCCGCAGCACACTGCTATTTTTTTATTTTAAAACATTCCCGCTTTATTTTTAATTATGACTAAATTCCGTACGGTATTTTCTTTATCATTATTTTTCTGTGGTTTATTTTTTGTCCGTCTGCCGTAAAAGTTCCGTCCCCGACAGCGTGGAACATGCGTTTTTCTCTTCGTTTATCGTCAATCCATGCCGCAATTCCGTTTAAAACGAAAATATTATGTTTCTTTATATGGTCTGTTATGCGGCATTCTATATTTGCAAAACATTCTTTTATGAGAGGCGCTTTGACATTTTCAGCTTCTAAAGGCGTTAATTTGAATTTTTTAAATTTATCGGTATCTTTGCCTGAACAGCTTCCTATTTGGACTGTTTTTTTTGATAAATCAACGGCCGGAACTGCAATGACGCACTCTTTTGTTTGCACAAGAGCTTTATAAGAATAATTCCAAGGGCCCGTAAGAATTGCAAACTGCGGAGTAAAATCCATAACCATACTCCATGACAATGTCATTATGTTGCTCTTAAATCCGTCATAAGTAGTTAACATAATCACAGGTCCGGGTTCAATCAAAGTAAACGCTTTCTTTAAAGAAAGTTTTTTCATTTATTCAACCTCTGCAAACGCCTTTAAATATTATATAAAATAAAAAGCCTTACGGCTGATTTATAATTTTATTTTAAAAGAGTTATAATATTTATATGAACAATATTCAGACAGTTGCGGATTTAATCAAAAAATCAAAATATGCGGTAGGTTTTACGGGCGCAGGAATATCCGTTGAAAGCGGAATTCCTCCGTTTACCGGAGCCGGAGGGTTATGGAATAAATATGATCCTAAATTTATAGAACTTGATTTTTTCTATTCCGATCCTGAAAAGTCATGGCAGGAAATGCGGAAAATATTTTTTAACTCAATGGGAACCGCAAAACCAAACAAAGCTCATATAGTTTTAGGCAGTCTTGAAAAGCAGGGATTGCTTAAAGGCATTATTACCCAAAATATTGACGGTCTCCATCATGCAGGCGGCTCAAAAAACGTTGTCGAATTCCACGGAACCATAAATACTCTTCTATGCATAGACTGCGGCATGAAATATGAAACTTCAAAAACAGACTTAACGGCAAAAATTCCCAGATGCGCCTGCGGCGGAATATTGAAGCCGGATTTTGTTTTTTACGGCGAAGGAATAAATATAGACAACTTTGAAAAATCCGAAGAGATGTCGGCAAAAGCCGACCTTGTAATAATAACAGGCACCGCCGGACAGGTAATGCCGGCATGTTACCTTCCTTTTACCGCAAAAAAAAACGGAGCAAAAATAATAGAAGTAAATACGACTGAATCCTCATATACAAAACAAATAACCGATTATTATTTTCAGGTAAAAGCAACCGAGTTTTTCTCGGAACTTGAAAAGCATATTTAACCGCTGTCATCAAACATCAAAACGTAAAATGCCGGACGCCGAGATATTGACACGTACTGTTAAATACAGTATACTGCTAAAAGTTTATATATGTTAACAACAGTATACGGAGATATATATGAAAAAAACCAGAGCTAAACAGTACCGTCATGCGCCCGCGTTTACCCTGCTGTTTCTCGCAAGAGAAAAACATTACGGACAGTCTATGCTTAACACGCTGAATACGGAACTTCCTTGTTTTAAAACCGACAGCGCCGTAGTGTACAGAAATTTTCAGGAGCTTGAAGATAACGGACTGGTTAAATCTTTCTGGGAAACGGAAAAAACAGGAACCCCCAGAAAATGGTATGAAATAACAAAAAAAGGTTTTGAAAAACTGGCGGAGTATAAAACAGACATAGAAAAAAGAAAGAAAAATTTTGAATATTTTTTAAAGCTGTACGATAAATTAACATCAGAAAAGTAAAGGATTTTATCATGAGTATGACAGAAGCCGCTTCAATTAACGTAAATTCACAGACAAACAAAGGACCAAAAAGATTAAAACTGTTTTCCTTATCTCTTGCGCACGGACTAAACGACTGGTATTCAAATTATATGCAGACTTTGCTTCCGTTTTTAGTCGCCGCAGGATTCAGCATAAGCAAAAGCGCGGTATTAATTTCCGCTTTTACGATAAGTTCTTCAATTCTCCAGCCGTTTTTTGCTTATTTGGTAGATAAAAAAAATAAACGCTGGATGGTATATGCGGGAACGATATGGATGGGAACTTTGCTCAGTTTAATAGGCTTGATAGAAAATTACGCTTTAATGTTCCTTACTGTCACACTTGCAGGTTTCGGAACTGCGGCATTTCATCCTCAGGCGTCGGCAATGGTTACGGCAATCAGCGGGAATAAAAAAGGGCTGTATCAGTCAATATTCGTGACAGCCGGAAATATAGGACTTGCCTTTACGCCGTTAATTATAGTTCCTTTTGTAAAAAAATTCGGATTAAAGACAACGCCGTTATTTATAATTCCGGCGCTTTTGGTGGGACTTCTTTTATGGATTACTTCTCCTAAAATGGAAGTTAAAAAAACGCCCGTTGACCATTCTACGATGAAATCTTTAAAAGAAAACTGGAAAAGCCTTGCAAAAATAGTCATAACGGTATCAATGCGCTCTTTGGCATTTTTCGGTCTGATTTCTTTCCTGCCGTTATATTTAAAAGGCAAAGATATTTCTATTACCGTCAGCAGCCATCTTCTTTTTATAATGTTGTTCAGCGGCGCAATAGGAGGATTGATCGGCGGACATTTATCGGATAAAATCGGACGCAAGCCTGTTATTGCTTATTCTTTAATGCTGGCTACGCCGTTTTTCTGCGGATTTTTATTAACGGACGGAATATTAAGCACTTTATTTTTAGCTTTGGCGGGAATGGCTCTTTTGGCTTCCTTTTCGGTTACAGTTGTCAGCGCACAGGAAATTTTAACTAAAAGTCAGGCGATGGCGTCAGGTTTAATGCTTGGATTCGGAATAGGAATCGGCGGTCTGGGCGTAAGTTTAATAGGTCTTCTGGCCGAACATACAGGCTTAAATTATGCCGTCTATTTATTGGTCATTCTTCCTTTTATAGGCGGAAGTTTTTATGCGCTAAAAGCAAAAAAGGATATTAAACCGGCTGCAATATAACACAATAAAAAAAACGCTTTGGATATTTTTATATTCAAAGCGTTTTTTATTTTTAAAACTACTCGGCATCTTTTGCTTTTTTAAAGAAAGTGCTGTAAGAAAGAGAAATCCCCGTATAGAGATTTTCTCCACTTGCCGAAAAATGTTTGGCTTCAGCCGCATAATAATTTATGAAAGGAGCGAGCGAAAGATTTTTATACAGCATAACGTCAAGCCTTACGTCAAGTTCAAGTTCGTATTTCAAATCGCTTATTCTGTTTTCTGATTCGCTTATGTAATTTCTGTAATGTCCGGAATAAAGAATTTTCAGCCCTTCCCTTAACGGCTGTTCCGCTTTAATACCCGTTTCCATTGCAAACTTCGTGCTTTCGGGGCTGTAAGTGTAGTCGGCTTCGCCTACGGCGGCTAAATATAAACTTTTTAAATATTTTCCTTCGAAAAGTTTTGCTCCGGTCATTCCTCTTATTATTCTTTTAACGGGAGAATTATCCTGGGCGTTAAATTCGGTTTCATAACCTGCATTTATAAACGGTCCTGCTTCAAAACCTCCCAAAAAATTTTGAATATTCCACAATCTGTATGTATAATCTGTTGTAATTAAAATTTTATCTGCATTTTCATTTATGACTTCTTCTTTTTCAGGCGCGCGTATATACGTTTTGCCGTATTCGGCAAAAACAGTATTTGACCAAAAAGACTTTTTTGTAAACAAATCGGCGGAAAAATCAAACGTTCCCTGAATCAGAGTCTGAGAATCGGAAGTAAGCCTTGCGTTTGAAACGCCGTTTTCTTTATACACCTGCGCATTTTGAACCTCTGTGCTTGTAAGATTCAGCGACAGGCGTTTAAGTTCCATCTGCCAGCCCTGCTGGAGCGCATACGAATTTTTTGCAGGCAGCGCCAAAGCAAAAAATAATAATGCCGCTAATAAAATAGTTTTTAATTTCATCAGACCTCCTTGCTGCGTATTTTATTAAACCGCGTAAAATGCGGAGATATGTTTATTATAACTTATAATAGCGTTTTAAAATGAAATTTTTTTATTTTTTGAGAGGCGCAAAAATATATCCGTTTTGTTCTCTTTTTATTTTGCCTATGCCGTATGACACCAGATGCGCTCCCGCAATGTATGTTCCGGTGCCGGCATATTTTTTCAATATTTCTTTTCTTGTTTCTATTGTCTGAAGAGAATATGCGTCATAAACGAGATAAACGTCCGGATGAGCAAACTCGACAGGAGCATGCAGTATATCGCCCCATATCAAAACCGACTGTCCTTTGCCTGTTAAGAGATATGAAGTATGCCCTTTAGTATGCCCGAATGTAGGAACAGAGCGTATCCCGGGAATTATCTCCGCATTACGCGGAAAAAGTTTGACATCTTTTCCGTATATTGAAAAAATATCCGAATTTTTATTCTCGTCGATATCGGCTTCTTCTTTCGGTATATAGACTGCGGCGTTAGGAAACGTTCTTTTATTATTATCCAAAAGACCGCCTGTATGGTCATAGTGCATGTGCGTTATGCAGATAATATTTACGTCTTCAGGCTTAACGTTAATTTCTTTGAGAGCGGCTGTTATGCTCTTAGCATTTGTTCCGGTATCAAATAAAATCTTATTTTTGCCGTATTCTGCAAAAAAAACATTTATCGCGGAAGCGTTTGAGTCCGGCATATCAAGATATTTTTGAAGCAGCTTAGCATCATGGTAACGGAAATATTTTTTTTCATGTTTCATTTCGGCAATTACCATAGAAGTCATTTTATATCCGGCTAAATCAACGCTGAAAATATTTACCGCAGCCTGCAAAGGCGTTAACAACAAAAGCAAACAGAGTAAGAAAACCGCAATATTTTTAATCATAATTTTATTTTACCGTATGTATTTTATTTTTTAGACATGAAGAACAAATGCCGTTAATCTGTATAAAATGATTTACTACTTTATATCCGTTTATTTTTTTAACGCCGTCAAAAGCGCAGTCCTTTATTTCGTCGACTTTGCCGCATTTTATGCACGTAATATGATGATGATGTTCGTCATGCCCGCAATGACACAGTCCGTAATGCCTTTTACGGTCAAACTGTTGTATTCTTGTCAGAATCCCGCACTCGACAAGACTTTCAAGATTTCTGTATACTCCGGGAACTCCGCATTTTGTAAAGTTCTTTTTAAGTTTTTCAAAAACGTCTTCAGGAGTCATGTGCCCGCAGCATTCAAAAAACAGTTTTATAATGGCATGCCTGCGCGGAGTCAGCTTAAATCCTTTACTTTTTAATTTTTCGATATAATGTTCCATACAATACCTGATTTATTATTTTTTTATAATTCCTAAAGCAAAAGAAAACGCAAAAAATACAAAATTTACCATCACTATCGTTGCTCCTGAAGGATAGTTAAGGACATAAGATACAAAAATTCCGGCGATAACAGACAAAACCGCAAATACGCCGGCAAGAACTATAGCCGCTTTAAAACTTTTGACTATCTGAAGAGCAGACACGGCAGGCAAAATTATAAGACTCGAAACAAGCATTGTCCCGACGATTTTTATTCCCAGTACAACAATGAGAGAAGTAAGAACTATCAAGATTTTATTTACCGTCTTAACTTTAATTCCTGAAACATACGCATAATCTTCGTCAAAAGTTATCGCAAAAAGATCATGATAAAAAAGCACCGTTATCAAAACTACAATTAATGATATGCCAACGGTTATCCAGACTTCAATGCCGCTTACGGAAAGAATATTGCCGAAAAGATAACTGAAAAGGTCGACATTAAACCCCCCGGCAGTTGATGCAATAATGACGCCCAAAGCTATGCCGAAAGAGGAAACAAGTCCTATCGCTGCATCTCCGTAAACTTTTGCTTTTTCATTTAAACTTAAAATAATAAGAGAGGCTATCGCAACAAGAGGTATTGAAACTATCATAGGCTGCGCATGCAAAAGAAGAGCTATTGCCACAGTTGCAAAACTGACATGAGCCAACCCGTCGCCTATTAAAGAAAATCTTCGCAAAACAAGAAAAACACCAAGAAAAGAACACCCAAGAGCCATAAAACATCCGGCTATAAGCGCGCGCTGTACAAAAGCAAAACTAAGG
>Ga0302243_1001192_pt1 | contig 19063 bp, 16 predicted proteins | sample AAG_UR_Met_MG_FD_193514 | JGI IMG/M metagenome (GOLD analysis project Ga0302243, IMG submission 193514) | Enriched activated sludge microbial communities from anaerobic digester in WTTP, New Holstein, Wisconsin, United States - AAG_UR_Met | ecosystem: Engineered > Bioreactor > Anaerobic >... | reverse complement strand
TGACATCGGCCACGCCAACACCGTCGGCAACATATCCGATTTCTTGAGCGTCAAGGACCGCTTCATCAATATGCACGTGCATGACAACGTCGGAGATCGGGACCGTCACATGGTCATCGGCGAGGGTAACATAGATTTCCGCAGATGGCTGGGCGCGTTCCGGCCGTATCGAGGCAGATACGTCATCGAGGCCAGGGAGCTGGAACGGTCCCTGGTATCGCGCGACCGCCTGCAGAGCGTTCTGGCCTCTCTGGACTGATCAATTTTCCTTCCCGCAACGGGAGCAGATGAACTTGCCGTCCACATACCTTGCTTCCGTTCCCGCGCAATGCCTGCAAACGAAACCGAAGGACGGTGTGGTGAGCGGACCGTCATAAGGCACGTATTTGGACCGGGGCGATAGCGGCTGGTAGTAGATGCTGATCGGTCTTGGGTCACCCCATCGAATGATCCGCCGGCCGCTGAACAGCTCCAAAGCCCGCACGGAGTAGTAGAGCATGTACACCACTCCCAGGGCCATGAAGACCAGGAGCAGCAAACCCATGATCATGTCGGTCCCGTCACCAGGCCAGACGTCAATGGGGAAGCTTAGGTAATCGATGAAGAAGTGCAGCATCACGCTGGCGTAAACACCGTACTTCAGGAACAGGTAGCCCAAGGCGAGGCCGGCCAGGAATGTCGGCGGCACCTTGTACAGGTCCCAGCTGAACACGTGCGCCAGGGCGAATATGGACGATGAGAACACCAGGAAGAACTTTTCCCAGGGCCCGAACTGGAAGTTGCCTCCGAATATGTAACGGCGATAGGGTGCGCCCTTGCCCTTTAGAACGTAAACGACTCCCAGCGGAAGCCCGATGTAGAGGATCCGGCAGATTATCTCCTCCCAGACCGACGCCCGGAGAAGGCTCCACAGCTTCTCCCAAAGCAGGCCAGTGTCCCCTCCCGAGGAAGGGTCGATGCCGAGGAACCCCAGAAACAGATAGTAGGCGGCGTTCAGGGCCAGTATGGCCAGGAAAATGGTGGACACAGCGTACGCCGGGGAATGCTCGGTCGGCTTGAAGGTCAGCTCGTTCCAGAACTTCCTCCCGCTAAGGAACAGCATCACCGCATATGAGAGCAGGACCGCCGCCACCAGCAGGATATAGTAGGTCACGAACCACACTCCCGGCAACCCCACTATCTTGACCAGCCAGGGAAGGGCCAGGAACAGAGAGGTGGCCGATTCCCAGGCCTCGGGGATCACCAGATGCATGCCCCACAGCATGATCCCCACGTTGATGCCGACCAATACCAGTACCGCCAGCGTCATGTACGCCCCGATCCCCCGGAAGACCTCTCGGGCGGACTGCAGGCTGCTCTTACCCCGGATTGGCCGGGGCGGCGGTGCGTAAAAGGAGTACTGGCGCGTTATATCGTCTGCATCGTTCAGGGGAAGACCGCACCTGGAACAGAAAGAAGCGTCCTCTGGCACCTCGGCCGCGCATCGCGGGCAAGCACATTTGGGGCCCTCTCCATCCATGGCCCCTTTCATCCCGCCCTTTCTATTTTTAACTGTCGATGTTGGTGGTTTAAAGCGTCATCAATATCATCAATTCGAAAGTCCATATAAATGTGCCAGCATCGTATATACATAAGGCAAACCTTTATAATTTTACCGAACGTTGCATATCCACCAAAAGGGAGGCAACCGCAATGGATGAAGATGCGCCGGGAAAGAACGTAGATTTTATAACGCTAAGCGCCGAGAAGATACCCTTCGGCCGCAACAACTTCATAGAGGTCGCGCGGAAGAAGGCCATTACCAAGGAGGGCGAGAACGAGTTCATCTCCCTGTCCCGTGGTTATTATCTGCCGGACGGCACAGAGCGGTTCAAGAAGTCCGTGACGATACCGGACGACCCCAAGATCAAGGATTTCGTGATCGAGAAGATCCGTTCGATGTGATCCCTATCTCTTTTCCATGAGCAGCTCCAGATAGGAGCGCCGCTCATTTCCCACCAGCTTTAGCTTTTCCTTGAGCTCCATGATCTTTTTCTTTCCGGCCTCCAGGTCGTCCCCCTGCCATTCCATCTCCACGAAGTCGCCCAGCCCAGGCAGGCGGTCCAGGCAGAAATGGATTCCCTGGAGACCGTAAACGGTCCTCTGTTTGGCAATTCTGATGACCGGCCGAAAGCCCAACCGATCAAGGATGAGGGACATTCGGTCCAGATCGTCCACTCCCAGCTCTATCTCCTCCCGCAGCTTGGTGTCCTTGTCGAGCTTCGGTCCCTTGTAGGTGATGAAGGTTCGTTCGTTCTCCCGCCGGAGCCGCAGCGCTTCATCCGTGGACCCAAAATCCCTGCCAGGGTGGGAGAAGTACAGGTCCACCTGGTCCAGGTCCTGAACGTGCGATGCGCCCATGTCCCTCAGGCGCCTTTCCAGATCAGCTAGGTCCTCGCAGGGAACCTTGACCTCCAGTTCCATCATTCCCTGATAACTGGGGATTGGAATATTTAAAGGCCTGGAAGCTAATGATGTACAGATAAGATGGAGATGAACGGGCTGGGGATGCTTCACGTCTATACCGGTGAGGGGAAGGGCAAGACCACCGCCGCGTTAGGTCTGGCGTTACGCGCTTGGGGACACAATCTCAGGGTATGCGTCGTCCAGTTCATGAAGAAGGGTGAGGACTACGGCGAGATACTGGCGTTGCGTAGGATGGGCATCGAGGTTTTCCAGTTCGGTTCTGGAAAACTGATCACCAAGGGAAGGCACTGCCAGGACGATCTGGACTGCGCTGCCCACGCCCTCGACCTTGCCCGCTCTATCTTAGCCTCGGGCGAGTTCGACGTAGTGATCCTGGACGAGGTGAACGTAGCCATCTATTTTGACCTTCTTAGATGCGGTGACGTGCTGGAAGCCCTCAGGGGAAGGGCTGCTGGGGTGGAGGTCATATGCACCGGACGCAACGCTCCCGACGAACTGAAGAAGGAGGCGGACCTAGTGACCATCATGACCTTGGAGAAGCATCCGTATGGAGAGGGGGTCATTGCCAGAAAGGGGATTGAATATTGACCCATATTATATAATCCAGGCAAACATTAAATATCTTCCTGTTGCATAGATTACGTCCTAGAGCGGTAGCTGTAGCGAGGGAAATCACATGGTCCGATTCAATAAACAGCTCAGGAGATGCCGGCGGGCAGTTTCCGACATCATCGGCAACTTACTGATCCTGGCGATCACGGTGACGTTGTTCTCCAGCATCATGTTCTATGTGGCAACCATTCCGTCTCCGGAGGAGCAGACGTATGCGGAGATCACGTACGACCTGGGCGATGTGGCGGGCGGTTCGAGATGGATTTACCTGACACATAAGGGTGGGCAGGAGCTCATCAACGGCAGCACCAACATCTACATCTTCAAGTACGGCAGCGAGCTCGTTTCCCTCAAGCTAAAGGACGGTGCCCTCTCTGGACAGGACAAGGAGAGATGGAGTCCGGGAGAGATATGGCAATACGAACTGAGCGGCATCAACAACGACACGCCCCTCAGCGTCATAATAATCGACACCACGCACGACACCAAGGTATGGGAGGCCGAGATGGTCGGAGGACAGGCCACTGGGGAATACGCGCCGGTGATAACGACCCGCGGAACCACGCCCTCCATCATCATTGACGGTTCTACGTTCCGATTCTATGCAAGCGTCTCCGATTTCAATGATGACCTTGATACCAACAGCGTCTACATAGATGCCACGTCGTTAGGGATCACCCCGGCCTTGATCCAAATGACCGACACCGACGACGATGGCATTTACATCAGCGACCCGATACTCGGGAATAAGGACTTCGATAACAAGGAGGTGATGGTCAAGGCCAAGGACCTTACCAACAAGGCCACCTCATCCAAATTCACCCTCATTGCCCAGCAGGACATGACGGGTGGTGGCGGGTCCAACGAGACCAACATCGGCCCCTTCACTGGGTTTGAAGCTTACATGGTCAACGGAACCTATCCCCCTAACGCCAGCGGCGGTGAGAGCGGGGACACCCTGGGGACCACTTTCTATTACATAAGGCGGGCCTCAGACCATAACATCACCAGGGTGTTCGAGCCCGGCGAGAAATTCTACATCGAGGTATACAGCAACAAGCTGACCAACCTCGCCCTGGAGAACTCCTTCTCTCTGTTCAACCCCACCACCGGGAACCTGGTGACGCCCCAGACCAAGCTGGTCAGCGCATTCCAGTACGGAGGCATCTTTGCCACCTTCCATCGGTACTACATCAATGTCACGGCTCCCACTCAGACCCTGTTCTTCCCCTTGCAGATCTCGCTGAGGGACAACGCAGGCGCAGTGGCCAACATCGCTGATACGATATCGGTCAGCGGAGCCACCTATCCGATTATCAAGACCTACAAGCTTAACGCGGCCAACAAGCTGGAGCTAAGCAACTCCTTCAACCACACCGATAAGGTCTACCTGAAGATATTCACCAAGGATGTGGATTCGGCGATCACCACCGTGGTCCTGAACGACATCCAGATCAACGGGTACAGTGGCAAGTACATCATAAAACAGACCCTACCCACGCCCATAACCTGGACCTCCGGTGTGGAACCAAATCCATCCCTTTCCGTGCGCTCGCCGTTGTCACAACTCTATAAGACCGTCAAGACCGGGGACAGCCCAGCAAGGCAGCTTGACAATACGGTCCTCAATTCCGTGTACACCGTGCGCATCAACCTGCTGGAGCCCAACAACGACTGGTGGCTGCCCGGCAGGAACTCCTATACCCTGATGATACCGGTGCTCACCGATTCCGGGAACTCCGGGACCGGTGAGACATATTACAACATGAACTATCAGTTCAATGTCACCGCTCCCAGGAGCACCACCGACCTGGTGGCCAGCGTTGGCGCAGGGTCCTTCACCTGGAGCGCGTCCGGTGCCACATGGGAGGATAACAAGCTGGTCTGGTACAAGAACGGTGAGAGGTTCGACCAGTGGGATGCCACATACATAGACGAGGACACCTACAACGGACCTACCGGAATGGTGCTGGCGGACATCGACAACGATGGATACCAGGACCTTGTGGTCGGCTACCAGGACAGCACGGTGTCGCTGGCCTGGTACAGGAACTTGAACATCGAAGGGACTTCCTGGTCCACCCTGCCCTATATCATCTGTAACGCCTTTGACGCAAATCCATACCAACAAGCGGATATGACTAAACATACGATTGGATTTATCATCACAAATGATTGGTATGGAAATAATGACAAAAATCTAGTCAATGAAGACGTCACAATATGGAGCGATGACAGGGGCAGTTTCGTTTCTAGATATAACAGTCAATATTTCATATCAGAAAATGAGATCACTGGCTCGCTCGGAGCAGGAGATTTCGACGGGGATGGAGATCTAGATATTGTGGCATCATTCATGCACACCGTAGTATGGACGACGGCCACAACCCCCAGCAGCGCCAACGCTGGTAATTCGTGGGGTATGTTCTTCAACCGAGGCATCTACGTGTTCTGGAACGATGGAGGCTGGACCAGGACCCAGCTCTCCGGGACCGACGTGTACACCAACAATGACAGCAACCCCGCCGCCCTGGACCTGGCGGTCGATGACCTGAACCAGGATGGGGTGGACGACATCGTGGCCGTATACGAGACCGGGGATACCAGGGTCTGGGTCAACCAGTGGAAACAGATAATCGGCACCTCCACGAAACCGAAGGTTGATGCCTTCAACACCTACGTCTCACTGACATCCGTTGGCGGCAACACTCCATGGAGCCACAAACAGATGTGGCCCTGCGTAACGACCGCCGATGTGGATCTGAACGGTTACCCGGACATAATCAGGACCAGCACCACCTCCGGGATCTCCCAGACCGTTACCGTGTTCAGGACCACCAGCGCCGCGCCCTCGGTGGACACCAGGAGCCCGGACCTACAATACTATCCTGGAGCGGAGACCAGCGCTCTGGTCACCGGGGGCATCGCAAACCTGGCCTCGGACAACAACGTATATCAGGTGCTCACCGAGGTATACAAGAACACCTCAATGATGCACAGCGCCCCCGACCAGAAGCAGACAGTGGTCAACGCCGATAGCACGGGTGAGGACATTACCGACCTAGCGCTCGATAACGGGGTGACCTACGACGTTGACATCGGTGAACTGATGAACGTCAGGGACTTCCCCCTGAACGCCACCTACTCCGGTTCGCCGGTCACCCATGCGGTGCTGAGGGTGAAATACTCCACCACCACGGACTATAACGGCAACGATCCCATCAAGTACTGGGACGGCACGGCCTACCGGGCCACGACCATAGTGCCTGTCCCGTCAGCCACGAACGTCACCGCGACCTTCGACCTGCTGGCCGCCGGGGTCGATACCTGGAGCGAAATGCAGGACCTCCGGGTCATGCTGCTGAACAACGGGACCACCGGGGTGGTCCAGATTGATTACGTGTGGCTGGAGGTCAGGTTCGCCGAGAGCCGCTGGATGGAATGGGTGTACGAGGTGCCCAACGTGCCGACCCAGATCTCTCATTTACTGAACATCTCGGCCTATACCACCGGCGAGACCTTCAACGTCCTGTATTCTCTGGACAACAACATCTGGTATGACGCGTTCAGCTTCAGCGAGACCACCGAGACATCCAAGGAACTCAACCTGCCCCACACCACCAACTCCAAGTACTATCTGAAGATCGTCGCGGCGGACGTCTCCCTGACCGACGCCTATAACGACTCATTGTACGTGGACCTGGTGAGCATAAGGCACAGCCGCCCCACGGTGCAATGGGAGGATAGTCAGAGAATAACAAGATCATTCACCATGCAGAGCGGCAGCGAGTTCATCACCGCGCTGGCAGCGGGTGACGTGACATCCTCCACCAACACACCTGACAGCTATCCAGACATAATCATAGGCACATCCTATGTCGGAAGCGGCTCGTCCGAACGAACCCTGATGGTTTCTTCCGGCTTAAGCGGGAACAGCTTCGCCGCTCCCGTGCCCATAACCACCTCAGGCCTCTCCGCGGCGGTCGGTTCGAACAACGCCATTTACAATGTCCAGACGATAGCTCTTGGCGACTACAACGGCGATGGCTACATCGACATTGCGCTGATAATAGGCTTCGCCCCAGGCCAGGACGGAGGTACGGCCCCCTCGATATGGCTGTATCGCAACGATCCGACGGTCGGGCAATGGGGAGAGCAGGTGCTGAATGCGCTGGCGTCCGGAGAGTCGGCCATCAACGTGCAGGCAGGCAACGTGGACCTCACCATCCTGTACCCGCTGCTGGGCATACTCGGGCTGGTGGCAGTGGAGGGCTGGATAAGCAGGACGGACCGCAAGCGCAGGTGAAGGCGCTGTACGACGTGGCCATATCCGGCGGGGGGCCCGCAGGGTCCTACTGCGCCTACCGCTGCGCCCAGGCTGGCCTCTGCACGGTCCTGCTGGAGCGTCAGCTCCCGCCCTGGACCAAGACCTGCGCCGGAGGCGTGCTGATGAGGGCGGTCTCCCGCCTGGACTTCCCCATACCCGATTCCATAGTGGAGAAGGAGGTGGTTGGCTTCCAGGTGGTCGGGGAGGACTTTCGGGAGCGGTTCCGCTTCGATAGGTGCCTGACATACACCGTGGACCGGACCGGCTTCGACCTGCACCTGCTCCGGATGGCGGAGAAGGCGGGAGCGGAGATCAGGTGCGGTCAGGCCGTCGAATCGGTCAGGGAGTCAGATAAAGTTGAACTGAGCACCTCGCAGGGAACGGTCATCGCCAAGTGCGCGGTCATCGCCGAAGGGGCGGGAAGCCGCAATGCTAGGCGTCTTCTCGGTCCCCCGCCCCGCGGCGGCATGGCCATGGGAATGCGTTCCATCGACATCACCGAGGAGGACCCCGGGGACGAGATCGAGGTCTTCCTGCTCGATACGCCGACCAAGAGATTGGAACGATACCCCATGTTCCCGCTGATGGGCTGGATGTTCCCCTATCGCGACCGGGCGAACTTCGGGGTGGGCGGCCACGGTTACGGAAGGGCTGAACTGATGGCCGGGATGGATATGGTGTGGGGGAGAAGCCTTGCCAAGGCCGTGGAGAGGGGAAGGCCCTCCGCGCACCCCATTCCGATACTTCCTCGTGACCGGTTCTCGACTACCAGAACGATGCTGGTTGGCGACGCCGCCGGGCTGGTCTCCCCCATGAGCGGGGAAGGGCTATCGCACGGGCTGGGCAGCGCCATACTGGCCGGTGAGGCGGCAGAGTCCTTCGTGAGCGGGGACGCCAGCGCCCTGCGCAATTATGATAATCGGGTGAAGGGGACCGTGGTTAGGGACATCAAGGCGGCCACGGTGATATCGCCGGTATTGCACTGGCTCCTGGGGGTGGTGGACACCCGGGCCTTCTTCCACACCGTACGACAAGAAGGCCCTTACGTCGAGGCGTGGACCAGGATGGCCCTGGGAGAGGAGACCTGGCAGCGCCTCCTGATGATGACCATCCCCCGCTTCCATCGCCTGTTCTTCCGCTCACTGACCTAGATGATGGAAAGGAACCTCAACGCCGCGTAGATGAGGCCGGCCATGGCCAGGACCATGACCTCCCTGGATTTGCGCACCTTCCGGAAGCGCAGCGCGGCAGCGGCCCCCAATATCGGAAAGACCGCCAGGTCAATCATCGATGAGAACAGCGCCAACGGGGTCAGGGAAGCCAGGAAGATCAACGCGGACACGTAAGATGTTCCCTTCTCCAGGCCGAAGACCGTATAGACCGTTCGTACACCCCCGGCGCGGTCCTCCTCGTAACCGTCCACATCGGTGACGATCGAACCTATGACCAGGCCGATGAACATGAACGCCCCTACCACGAGCACATCCAGGTAGACGGACGGATAGGCGACCGCCCCGCTGAGGTACGGCACCTCTGAGACGTAATCGACCACGCTGAAGGGCGTCGAGGCACCGTACAGGAAGGCCAGAAATGTTCCGGCTCCCATGAGCAGGGGGCTGAGCAGGGCGTTCTTGAAGCGCACCGGAGGGAAGGAGTAGACGAAGGCCAAGGCCAGGATCCCGGACATGATGAGGAACTGCTGCAGGCTGAGCAGCAGGGAGACGGCCAGGGCCGTGAAGGCCAGGATCGCCGAGGCCTCCCTGGCGACCTTTGCCGGCAGCATCCCGGAGGCCAGCACCCTCCCTCCCTTGGACGGCGAGTCGGAACCGCGGTCGCTGAGGTCGTTCCAGATCACGCTGGCCTGCCAGGCCAGTACGGCCGAGATCACCGCGGGCATGGCATACGCGAGGTTCACCCAGTACGGCCGGTCCAGTATCCTGGTCACCAGGGCCGGCTCGCCCCACCCCTCCCAGGCCATGGCCATGCCCGCCAGGACTATGCCGGCGAAGAAGGCGGTCTGGAAGGGGCGCAGCGCCGACACCTCCCGGCGGAAGCGCCCCCGCAGAGCGATGAAGCTGAGGGCCAGGACCAGCACCGCCGCCACCAGGTAGTAGTAGGCGAAGATGAAGAGGTGGTGCTGCACGTACTTGGTGCTGTCGAAATTGGGAAAGACCGGCATGCCTCCCTCGGCGCCCACCGGCATGTAGGCCCCCGGCGTGCCCAGGGTGAACATGGCGGCGATGGTGAAGAGGGCCATGAGCCCCAGGCGGATGGCCAGCAGCCCCCTTCCCTGCAGGTCACGCACCTCATCGCGATGGCTCCACACGACGTAGGCGAAGAGGGCGAAGAGCACCACCACCACCTCCACGGCCTGACCGGGGTGGAAGGAATCGCCCTCCATAAGGAAGAAGGCCGCCAGGAAATCGGTCCAGGAGAAGTAGGCGTAATTGGTCCCCTGGCCGAAGAGCAGGCGGTCCACATAGGGCGGCAGCAGGATGATCCAGTAGTACCAGTTGGTGTAGTTGATGCACTTGCGCAGGCCGGACCCGGAAAAGACCTTGAGTATGAGCACCAGCCCCAGGTAGGTCAGGACGAAGAAGGCCACGTGATGCGCGATGCTGAAGATCCAGGGGTGGGCGGTGCTGACGAAGGCCTCGTCCAGCAAGTAGTACTCGGAGAGGTCCCTGGCCAGTGCCAGGACCAGAACGTAAGCGAAGGTCTGCCAGAGGTTGAGCCGGTCCCTCTCCAGGAACTTCTGCAGGGAGTCGACCTTGCGTTCGAAACGGCCCCACAACCGGCTCTCCTCCTCCATGGCCGTCAAGCACCTTCCCGGCTATTAATCCCTAGCGCCACCCGCCAGCAGCCGGACGGTTCCCTCGGCCCTTTCCAGCTCCAGGAGCAGCAGCACCGGCGAGCGGCCCTCGGCCATCTCCCCGCCGGTCATGGCCATGTGGGCCTCCCGCTCGGCGTTCAATAAGGATATGCCTCTCCCCCCGTTCACCTTACGGTCGTAATCAAGGACGAACGATTCAGCGCTGTCCAGATCGAAGCGCTTGCGGGTTAGGCGGTGCGTCAAGAACGATTCCTTCATCATCTCGAGCCCACTGATCAGCTCGCAATACCGCTCGGAGAAGAGATCTTCGTTCATGTCGATAGGGATGAGGGGTATGCCCAGCTCGTCGCAGGTCTTAAGCGCCTCGATATAGCAGGGAGGGGGAAGCTGCACCTCCCCGAACTCCTCCAGGCCGGCCTGGTACGCCTCCTCGAGGTCGCTCAGTTCGATCTCCTCGCCCTGATACGAACGAAGGCCTTCCAGCTCTTCCTTTGATATTGAGATGCCGACCGCCTGCGGCCTGATCTCTGAGATCGCATCCCGGACCCTCTTTCCTTCGCTGACCAATCCTTTGATCACCGGAAGAATGTATATCCGGGAACCGTTCAGCTCAATCTCGTGCATCGACCTCGCTCCGGGCGTTCACCATCTTGCGCAGGCGCTCCGATTCGTGAATTTTCTTCAGCTCATCACGTCCGATGAGCGCCGTGCCCTCGATGCTGTGCCTGGTGCGTAACCTCTCGATGAATATAACCGATTCCTTGCCGGTGATGCGTGAAACATCCGCGACCACCTTCGCCTTATCTGCAAGCCTGGCCTCGTCCTTGCCCAGGCCGGTGAGGATCAGAAGGTCCCTGTCGACCGTGAGCGCCTCGAACGGACACTTCTCCGTTGGTTTGACCAGCAACCCCAGCTGCATCAGCATGGTGTAGATGTTCTTGCTGAAATCATCGCACTTCTCTATGTCTAGGGGGCGCGCCTCCTGCACCGGGGGCTTGTAGCCCATGGGGTCCACCGGCACCACTATCTGTTTGCCGAGGTACTCCTCCAGGCGAAGCGCCGCGTCGATCATGGCCCCCATACCGGCCTCGTACATCTGGATGGTCCGGCGGGAAACGCCCGCCACCTCAGCGAGCGTGCCGAGGCTTACGCTCCTCTCCTCCCGCATCCTGCGCAGCAGATCGCTGTCCATACGTACGTACAGACCGCCTGGAGCCGCGAAAATGAATGGGGGCTCGTCATCCAGAAGAAGGTCCTTCATGGTCGAGAACGCGATTATCGGTATGTCGAAGCGGGAGTAGACGATGCCCTGCTCCAGATCGCCCGACCCGGAGCGCTCGCCGACCATCATTATTGACCCGCCAAGCGCCTCGGCCAGCACCTTCAGCTCCTCGGCGTTCTCCTTGGAGAACGCGTCGATGTTGGTTAGGACCTTGACAAGCAGCAGGCTGCGGTCCCTTCGGGCGACGACGTCAAATGCTATGCCCCTCAGGTTGAGAGGGTTCGAAGCAATGAAGCCCGTACGAAGCAGAAGCTCCCTCACCGACCGAATGAGCTCGTCTCGCTGCACAGCCTGTAATTCGCTACGGCTTCTATATAAGCATTGTTAAAAAAGGAGAAGGGGCCAGGCCCCGGTTCAGTTAATGGCGATCTTCTTACCCTTGGGTTGCGCCATCTTGTCCATGGTCACCGTCAGCACCCCGTTCCGGTACTCGGCGGTGGCGCTATCGGCCAGGACCTCGCATGGAAGCTCGAGCTTCTTGCAGAACTTCTTGCTCTCCGTGTCCACGGAGATCGTCAGCTCGCTGTCCTGCGAACGAAGGTCGATGTCCTGCTTATCAACTCCCGGAAGCTCGACGATGACCCTTACCTTATCGTCCTCCTCCGTCACGTCCGTCAGGGGCTCACGGCAGCTCGCGTCCGGGGGCGCACCGCCTCTGGGCACGTTCCCGAACTCCTGCACCACCGGCTTCCCGTCCGAGCCGGTGCGCATGGAGAAGCCGTAGACCAGAGGGTCGCTTCCAGTGCCGCGCAGTGCGGCCTCCATCAGCCGGTCCATGCGTTCCCGCATCACGTCGAAATCATCATCGAAGGAATGGAACAGGTCGTTCCAGTCATCTTCACGTCTAACCTTTCTCATTTCATCACCTCACGTACTCGAAATCCTTGGCTATCTTCTGGAACTTGCTCAGCTCCTGAAGGGAGATGGGGCGGTGCTTCTCCACCGCGTCCATCACGTGTTTCATGCTCACCTTGGTGTTCTTCATGGCCTCGGGGTCCTCGCCCTTTCCAGCGGTCACCGCCTCGCGAATGGCGCTCATCACGGCCTCGTTCGCTATTGCCGCAAGATCTGCGCCGGTGTACCCCTCGGTCCTGTGAGCCACCTCGTCCAGCTTCACATCGTCCGCCAGCGGCTTGCGCTTGAAGTGGACCTGCAGGATGGCCTTCCTGGTCTCCAGATCGGGGGCGCCGACCTGTATCATCCGGTCGAACCGTCCGGGGCGCAGCAGCGCCGGGTCGATGATGTCCGGGCGATTCGTCGCGGCTATCACCACAACGTTGTGCAGAGACTCCAGGCCATCCAGCTCGGTGAGCAGCTGGGAGATCACCCTCTCCGTCACATGGGAGTCCGAATCCCCGCCCCTGATGGGTGCTATGGAGTCGATCTCGTCCATGAATATGATGCACGGGGCGGCTTGCCTGGCCTTGCGGAACGTCTCGCGCACCGCCTTCTCGCTCTCGCCGACCCACTTGCTCAGGAACTCCGGCCCCTTGATGCTGATGAAATTGCTTTCCGATTCCGTTGCTACAGCCTTCGCCAGCATGGTCTTTCCCGTACCAGGGGGTCCGAACAGCAGCACACCCTTCGGGGGCTCCGCGCTCATATGCTCGAACAGTCCGGCATACTTCAGGGGCCATTCCACGGCCTCCTTCAGTTCGGCCTTGACGTTCTCCAATCCGCCGATGTCGTCCCAATGCAGGTTCGGTGACTCGATCAGCACCTCGCGCATGCTGGACGGGGACATCTCCCTCAGTGCGGCGAAGAAGTCGTCCTTGGTCACGGTGATGCGGTTCAGCACCTCCACGGGTATGCTGTCCGCCTCCATGTCCAGGTCCGGCAGTATGCGCCGCAGGGAATGCATGGCCGCTTCCTTGCACAACGCAGCCAGGTCCGCCCCGGCGTAGCCGTGCGTGAGGTCCGCCAGGCGCTCCAGGTCCACATCTTCGGCCAAAGGCATGCCGCGGGTGTGAATCTGCAGCACGTCCAGCCGTCCGCCCCGGTTGGGTATGTTGATCTCTATCTCCCTATCGAAGCGTCCCGGGCGGCGCAGGGCGGGGTCGAGCGCGTTCGGGCGGTTGGTGGCACCAATGACCACCACCTTTCCCCGGGCCTGCAGTCCATCCATCAGGGCCAGGAGCTGCGCTACTATCCTTCTCTCCATCTCCCCTGACACCTCGTCCCTCTTGGGGGCGATGGAATCGATCTCGTCGATGAAGATGATGGAGGGCGCGTTCTCCTCGGCCTGCTTGAATATCTCCCTCAGGCGCTCCTCGCTCTCGCCATAGAACTTGCTCATGATCTCCGGCCCGCCGATGGACACGAAGTTGGCGCTGGTCTCGCCGGCCACCGCCTTGGCCAATAACGTCTTTCCGGTTCCAGGTGGCCCGTGCAGCAGCACCCCCTTCGGCGCCTCCACGCCCAGGCGCTCGAACAGCTCCGGATGTCGTAGCGGCAGCTCGATCATCTCCCGGACCTTCTTGACCTCGTCCCCGAGTCCTCCAATGTCCTCATAGGTGACCTTGGGGATGCCGGAGGTGGTCTCCTTCACCGGCTTGTCGCTCATCTTGATCTCGGTGTCCCGGGTCAGTATGACCGCTTCCGTGCTCGGGGAATGGGACATCACCACCAGGTCGATGCGACGGCCCATGACGTTCAATTCCACGATGTCACCGCGGGAGAACACCCTTCCCTCCATCATCTGGGCAAGGTACTCCTCGCCGCCCATGATGCGCAACTCCTCCGTAGGGGCGAAGGACATCTTCTGGGCCGGTTTTACCGATATCTTGCGAATGGACACCTTCTCATCGATGCTGGTCTGGGCGTTCCTCCTGATCGTTCCGTCTATACGCACAACACCGCGGTTGGCGTCCTCGTTGTAACCGGGCCAGACCACGGCCACCGTCTTCTTCTTTCCCTCGATCTGGACCACGTCTCCGGCGTTCAGCCCTAGGGCTTCCATCACCGCCGGGTCCACTCTTGCTATCCCACGACCGGCGTCCTTGGACCGGGCCTCGGACACCTTCAATACCTTGTCAGATGCGCTCATCTATTTCCACTCATTGATCGCGAGGCGGAGCTCACTCCACCTCGATCTTGTTCCTCTGCTCTTCCTTCGCCGTCAGCTTGGGTAGGGAGATCTCCAGGACCCCGTTCTCCATCCTGGCCTTGATCATATCGCGGTCCACGTTCTCCGGAAGGCGTATCTGGCGGTGGAAGTGCATGCTTCCCCTTTCCCTCCGGATGTAGCCTTCCTTCTTCTCCTCGATCTCCTGCTCCTTTCTGGCGGTGATCCTAAGCACGTCGCCGTCCGTCTCGATGGTGACGTCCTCCTTGGTCATCCCCGGAAGCTCGGCCTGGACCAGGAATCGTTCGTTCTCCTCCCTGAGGTCCACGTTCGGCATCCGGGCGCCCTCCCCGCGGTAAATGGCATTTCCAGGCAGGACGAACCCCGTACGCATGTCGTTCAACACTCGTTCCATCTCCTCGAACACGGAGATGGGGCTCCAGGTCCAGATCCGGGGGACCAGGTCCACCGGTTCCCTTTCGCTTCCTGTCATATCAATTCACCTCTTTACATGTTAACCAAGAGTTGTTTACTCTCAGTACACTATAATAGTGTTAGTACTTCTATATAAATCTATTTCTCACGCCGGTTCAGTTCCCTTTCCACCCTGGCCGCCGCGTCGCCCAGACGTTTAAGGAGCAGGTCCATCTCCCGACGTAGGTTGGGACCACCCTCTCGCAGGTCCTTCTCTAACCTGAGGAGGGCATCCTCCGCCTCCTTGCCGCCCAGCTTGGCGTTGGTCACTGTATCGCCCAGGGCCTCCTTGCCCAGCCGGTCCAGCTCCTGGGCTGCGGCGTGCATGGCCTTCTCCAGGTCCTCCCCGACCTTCCGGATCTCCTGCATGTAACGTTCGATCTCACTTTGCATCGCTCTCTTCCTCCAGCATGCTGATCAACCTCTCCACCGTGTCGTCCCGCAGCCCCAGCCCTCTGGCCAATTCCTTTGCGCTGATCTGCGGGTGCAGAATGTACTCGTAGACGATCTTGCGGCTCCGGTAGTCCATGAACGATGACTCGACCGCCCGCCCCGCCTCCTCCAGTATCCTTTCCTTTTCGGCGATGAGCTCCGCCCGCCGTTCCTTAATACGCACCAGCTCCTGATCTATATCGCCCAGGTCCTTGCGCAGGTCCAGAAGCTTTCTGCCGTCGCCCTCTGCCCTTTCCGAACCGTCCTCGAATGGCCGGGTCGCCACCTCGGTGTTGAAAAGCCCCGGGCCGATGTCCACCACCATGGTAAAACCGGTCGTCGGGAAGTACCTCCGTCTGGAAGGGCCTCCCTGGTCGCTATCCTCCAGGAACGACCGCACCAGGTCCAGCTCCTCCAGCATTCTCAGGTGTTTCATTATTCCCTGTTGGCTCAACCCCAGCTCCTTGGACAGCTGCAGGGGGTAGTGCGGTTCGCGCACCAGGGCCTCCAGTATCCTCCGGCGGGTGGGGTTCTCGATAACCGATAGCAGCACGTCAAGCTCGTTCATGTTCCACCAACTATTGAACCAAATGTTTACATCTTATATTTGTGAACCGTTAGTATATATAGAATTCGCGAACGGGGAATCTTTAACTAAAGGACATCGTTCAAGTGGCATGGCGGGCGAGCTGCTGGGGGAAAGCGTTGTCATTTCTGACATGGCCGAGGGCAGCCAGGTCTACAACAAGGGCTATTACGGCTATCCCCGTCCCGGAGGGGGACTGGACCTCGACCTGCTGGAAGCCCTGTTCCTTCTGGAATGTGACAAGCTCGAGGTGACCCAGAACGGCAAACCGATGGACCACGCCTCGTTGTATCGTCGGGTCGCCCGTTCCGTGGAGGACCTGCAGTCCCGTTACGTGGTCTATCGCGATCTGAGGTCGCGCGGATACATTGTCAAGCTGGACCAGGGCGACTTCCATTTCCGGGTGTACGAGCGGGGCTCGTCCCCGCACAACTCCCAGGCTAAGAACTGGGTTCTGGCGATCTCGGAGAGGGACGTCTTCAACATCGCCGCCCTTCTTGAGAAGAGCGAGACCTCGCAGCGCACCCGCAAGGACCTTCTCCTCGGCGTGGTGGATGAGGAAGGCGATATCACCTACTACACGGTCGAAGGGGCGGAACCGCGCGGCTCGACCGAGGAATCGCCGACCACCGCCGAGGGGGCGCTGCTTGACGACTCAGTGATCGTACTGGGCGAGGATGCCGACCGGTTGTATGAGAACGGCTTCTATGGCAAGAAGATCGGCCCCATGCTTCAACTGTCTTTGCTGGAGACGGCGTACCTGATGGACAAGGGTCGGCTGGAGGTGCGTTCCATCCGCTCCGGACAAAAGATGGGGGACAAGGGTTTTTTGACCAACGCCCGGAGGTCTCAGCCCGACTTCGATATGCGCATGAAGGCCTACCAGGACCTGCGGTCGCGGGGAATGGTGGTCAAGACCGGCTTCAAATACGGCACTCATTTCAGGGTGTACGAGGGAAACCCGACCAAACACCACTCCCGGTACCTGGTGCACGTGGTCCCAGACGATTACTCCACCGTCTGGGCGGAGATCTCCCGCGCCGTGCGGTTAGCTCATGGGGTAAAAAAGGAGATACTGTTCGCCAGTTCCGGCGAGCAGCTCAGCTACGTGAAGTTGACCAGAGTTCGGCCTTAGGCCGGGCAGGTCTTGGTCTCCGGCGCCTTGTGCAGTTCCGCCATCACCTTCTGCGCACCGGAAACATCCTGGGGGTCCAGCTTCAGGGCGGCGTCCAACAGCTGGTCCGCCTCCGCGATCCTTCCCTTGTTGGCCATCACCACGGCCATCTTGACCATGAAATTGGTGCGCTTCCGGTCGAACTGGGTGTAGTGGATGGCCGTCTTGAACGCCTCCACCGCCTCATCCAGCTGTCCTATCTTGAGCAGTCCGTCGCCCAATCTGGCGTAACGGGCGGAGCGCGTTTCCGGCGCAGCGTCCAGCTCGGCGGTCTTCTTGAGGGTTTCCACCATCAGGACCAGTGAGGGGGCGACCTCTATCTTAGTGCCGCACTTGCAGCAGGCGGTCTCGCCCTCGTTCACCATGGTGTTGCACTTGGCGCAGTACTTCGGAAGGCGAGTGCCGCATTCCGGGCACAGGGTCCATTCCGATTCGACCACCGCCTTGCACTTGGGGCACTGTGCTCCGGCCTTGACCGTCACCGATGAGAAGCGCTTCAAAGCGGAGGCCACCTCTTCCTTGCTGGGCATGAAGGAAGGCTTATAGACATAGACCAGGACGAGGGCCAGAACCTCCAGGCCTCCCGCGGCGAAATTAAGGATCTGCACCAGGTCATCGGTGAGCACAATGGCGATCAGCCTCATGATCAGGGCGATCACCAGGGCCTTCATGATGCCCGGCCACTCACCGATCTGGCTGGTGGCTATGGTGCGGGACAGGGATATCTCCCAGACGCCCACCACGGTGAAGATCAGCATGAGGACGATCCCGAACACGGTGCTCACTGACTTGAAGAGGAATATGGCCGTAGCCGGTGATATTATCAGGACGAGTCCAGCGAAGATCAGGCCAATGGCCGGCAACAACAGTACGGGCTTCTTCACCTTCATTATGAACACCTCTCGCGGGCGCCAGGGCGCATTACTCTAAAATGTTAAGAAGATAAGAGGTTTGCGGGTCAGAGCTGTATCTCTATGCCCAACTTATCGGTCAGCTCCTTATAGCGGTTCCGGATGGTGACCTCGGTGACCCCGGCGATGTCCGCCACCTCACGCTGGGTGCGTCTCTCGTTGCAGAGGATGCTGGCGATGTAGATGGCCGCTGCCGCGACCCCGGTCGGACCGCGTCCGGAGGTAAGCTCCTTCTTGTTGGCGTCCTTCAGGATGTCCGCGGCCTTGGCCTGGACCTCCCCGCTCAACTTCAGCTCGGAGCAGAACCTCTGCACATAGTCCTGGGGCTTGGTAGGCATCAGCTTCAGGGAGAGCTCCCTGGTCATGAAGCGGTACGTTCGTCCGATCTCCTTGCGGCCTACCCGGCTGGAGCTGGCAACCTCATCCAGGGTACGGGGCACGTTGCACTGGCGGCAGGCGGCGTACAGCGACGCGGCCACTACGCCCTCGATGCTCCTTCCGCGGATCAGGTTCTTGTTGACCGCCTTGCGATAGACCATGGCGGCCGTTTCGCGAACGTTACGGGGCAGTCCCATGGCCGAGGCCATGCGGTCCAGTTCGCTGAGGGCGAAGGCCAGGTTCCTCTCGGTGGCGTTGGACACACGGATCCTCCGCTGCCACTTCCTAAGGCGGTAGAGCTGGGCACGGTTCCTGGTGGGAATGCTCTTGCCGTAAGAGTCCTTGTTCTTCCAGGAGATCTCAGTGGACAGTCCCTTGTCGTGGATGGTGTAGGTCATCGGCGCACCGGTCCTGGCGCGCTTCTCTCCCTGCTCCACGTCGAAGGCCCTCCACTCCGGGCCGAGATCTATGAACTGGTCATCGATCACCAATCCGCACTCCTCGCAGATCAGCTCGCCCCGCTC
>Ga0302243_1001191_pt1 | contig 19084 bp, 23 predicted proteins | sample AAG_UR_Met_MG_FD_193514 | JGI IMG/M metagenome (GOLD analysis project Ga0302243, IMG submission 193514) | Enriched activated sludge microbial communities from anaerobic digester in WTTP, New Holstein, Wisconsin, United States - AAG_UR_Met | ecosystem: Engineered > Bioreactor > Anaerobic >... | reverse complement strand
AACCGGGACACGGTGAGCATGGCCGACTTCGAGAGGGCCATCGTCAAGGTGATGGATAACGAGGCGACCAAGTGCACCGAGTCAGGCGTGATGTTTGCCTGAGAAACCATCTTCCCCAACCTCTATTTCCTTTTCCAGGACGAAGGAGCCGATATAACCGCACTTGAGGCAGCGGTACTTCTGACCCAGCATCATGCCCGTTTCGTAAATGATATCAGCGGAACCGCATTCGGGACAGGTGGCTATCCAGGTCTTCATGCGGTTATGACCAGATTCACCGAACTTAAATCAATCGTCGGAGAGGTCCTCGCCGCCCTCGAAGGACTGCTGCACCATATCGTAGATGTCCTCAAGTCCGGACGGTTCGGTGGCGGAGGCGGGCACGACCTTCTTGTAGGCGCCGATCGACTCGAGCGCCTTGAAAAGCTCGATGCCCAGCACGGCGCGGGTGTCGATCTTGTCGGTGAGCGCGGCGTAAAGGGCGTCCGGGGAATCGGACCACTCGCTGATGGCCTCCATCTCCTCCTCCTTCAGCAGGTCGCTCTTGGACAGTACGGTAAAGAACGGCACGGAGAAGCGGAAGTGCACGGTGGCCGCTAACATGACCGAGGATACGAAACCGGAGGGGGTCTTGCACAGGTTGGGGTCGGCCAGGAAAACCAGGCAGGCATCCTCCTTGCCCAGCTCCTCCATGATGACCTCACTGCTCTGCCGGAAGGCGAACAGCTCGATCTGTCCAGGCGTGTCGACGAGAACGTAATTGGTGCGGAACTTCTCTATGGACTCGGCCAGGTCCTTGGCGTTGACCGCCATCATGTCCGCGGCCACGATCTGCGCTCCGTTCGGCCCGAGACCGTACTGCTCCATGACGTCATCCACCCGCACCCAGTCGCGGATGTCGATGTCCGGTTCGTACGGCATGTGCTCCACGCCTGGGTCAAGGTTGATAATGACCGAGTCCAGACCCTGCAGGGTGAGCCATTCCTGGAACGCGTAGATTAGGGAGCTCTTCCCGCTCCCGGCGGTGCCGACGAAATAGATGAAGTGCATGATATCCTGCGAAAGGAAGTATGACGCCCTTATGATACTTGCGACGCCACGGCTACCATCCCTAGATCTTACTCTTTCCCCTGCTGGGTATGACGTGCGTTTGGACAAGTACAAAACTTGCCCTGATCTTTACAACTGACGGGGTCAGCGGGTGATCTTCTCCAGGGCCTTGAGAAGCTCATCGACCTGGTCAGCGCGTCTTCTGGCCGATGCGCGTATCACCTTCTTGTTGCGACGGTTCCCGGTCAGCTTGATCGCCCCTAGGTAAGAACGGATGAGATGATCGTCCAGCCTGGACATGCGTTCTCGTAGACCAGCCAGCTCCGGCCTCGGAATGTCCGCGAGATCACCGGTCAGCAGCTTGCGGTCCATCTTCTCCATCCGTTTTCGAAGGTCGCCTATCGATTCGCCGACGCTCTCGTCAAAGGAGCGACGGGCACCCAGGCGCAGTTCGGGCGGGAGATCATCCATTATCTCCTCCGTCTCCCGCAGGACCTCCAGCACCTGGACCACCAGGCGCCTCAGCTCCTCCTCGGGGCGTATGTCCTTCCTCCTGAAACGATCGAGCAGTCCCATATACGGATGGGGCATGATTTAACGGAAAATAAAACATGCCGCCCGGCCTAGGGGTGCCCCTGGAGGTGCTGTTATTAGGCCTACCTGTCATCACGCGTCGGAACCGTACCGGCTGCGCTGCAGGGTGGCCTCGCCCATGATGTCCTGCACGCGGTGACGCTTCAGCATGGCCTCGGCCTCCTCTCTGGTGGGGGCGGTGAAGGTCCTGCCGCAGGTCTTGCATATGGTCTTTGGCATGGGGGTCATCTCCGAACAATCTTTCATGCTAGGTCCTATTAATGATTGAGGTCCGACCCGTCTACGGGGCGAAGGAATTGATTTACTTGCGATGCTGCATGGGAAAGATGAACGTGATGGCCATACCAGAGGGGCCTCACTATTGATGGTGCATGAACGCGGCCAGGACCGAGAAAAAAGGTGAAATGAGTTTGCGCGAGATCACTGGCAGCCCATGTTGCCATATCTCTTGACCGTGTCCACGCACTCCTTGATGTTCTCGAGGCGAGTGGTGACGGACGGCGGGACCTCGCATCCGGAAGCAATGCAGTACCTGGAGTGCAGTCCGCGGGCGCACAGGGCAGTCTTGACCTCCTGGCACAGGTTCATGGTGGTCTTTTGCATCTTCTCGGTGCTCCAGCGCACGAAACCCTGCGGGTCTATCTGTCCACCGATCAGGCAGTTGTCCGCGTAGCCCTTCTCGATGGTCTCCTTCGGGGAGGGAGAGCCGGGTATGAGCGGATAGTGGGCCATGGAGTAGATTACTGGTTTGAACCTCTTGATCTGGGTGTCCAGATGCGGCAGGTCTGCGCAGTTGTGCACGCAAAGGGCCATGCCCTCCTTGACGGTCAGTTCGTTCAGCGCGGCGGCGTACTTCCCGCCTTCGAACTCATCGTATTCCACGTCGCCCAGGCAGGAGTAGGATCCCCACAGGTAGTCCCAGACCAGGCCGGCGGCCTTGGTCTTGGCCATGGCCTTGACCATGCCCTTGTTGTATTCGGTGATGGAGGCCAGGGCCTTGTGCACCGCGGAGCGGTGGTTGTACATGTCCATGAAGACCTTCTCGGCGCCGGCGGCCTGCGTAAGGGTGAGCAGCGGCCCCTCCAGGAACCCGGCGGTGATGACCTGGCTTCCCAGTGCGTCCACGAAGAGCTTGGTGCCTTCGACCAGCACCTTGCTGCGCCCGTGCACCGCGTCCGGGACATTGATCCTCTCGTAGTCCTCCACTGTCTTGAAGGCTGGCTCGGTGACGAACGGAGTGTTCTGCTCGTCCATGCGTACCGTCGCCCCAAGATCGCCAGCCGCCACCGAAAGGTCCATCAGACCGATGGCGAAGTCGAAATCAAAGTGCTTTTGCCCCTCGATGAACGCCGCCGCGAACTTCTTGGGGTCGGAGACCCACTCACGGTAGGTCATCTTCCCGTCGCCAACCAACCTGCGGCACACGCCCATGGCCAGAGGATAGGTGGGCAACCGGTCCACTGGCTTATCCCCGAGGGCTGCCACCGCCCTCTCGATGTGGTTCATGGTTTCGGACATCGGGGTAACCCCCTCACATTCCCGCCCTGCTCAGGATGGTGTCCGCCACCTGCTCCGCGGTCTTGAACGGGAAGTCGGACTTCTTCAACAGCTTTCCGGCCTCTCCTGCGGTCATCTTCACGTCTCCGGCCTGGCAAGTAGTTTCGGCACCCATCGGGAAAGCCCCCAGCAGCTCCTCGGGCGTCTTCAGGGGGAACTTAGCTCCTTTCAATGCGCCTACTATCTGCTTCCTTATCTCCTTCTTCACATCGACCATTTTTTCACCTTAATTATCCATTGTTGAGTTATTAATATATAGATGACTGTCATCTTAATGTAGCAACTACAAGCAGCTGTAGTTGGAGAACAGGGTGCCCATCATGACCAATGAGGACCTGGCCAAGATAAGATCGGAACTGGAGTCATTGAACGGGAAGTTGGAAAGGATCATGGTTTCCGGCAATCACCGATCCCTCGGTTGCAGCCCATCAACATTGGTGGAACATCTGAACGATGCCATAGATGTTGATCTAGAGCGCAGAATGGTGAGCTCTTGCGATTGCCGTCCTTCCTGCAAGTCCCTGTTCACAGACGTTCTGCAACGCAGTTCCAGAATGGTAGGGGAACTGGTGGTGGAAGAGCGCCAGATAACGGCCCTGAGGATGGAACTGGAACAGGCGAGGGTAAAAGCCCCGTACAAGAAATGCTCCATCTGCTTCGAAGAGGTGCAGAACATATTCAACGGTCACGTCAGGATGGTCCGCGGTCAGAATTCCTATGTCACAGAACAGAACCTTCGCGCACTGATACTCAAGATGAACGAAGAGAGCATCACCCGGAATCTGTTGGACCCGGTCTCGAACCCCCAGCGACTGGAAATAATGAAATGTATGGCCGAGGGACCTCAGAACTATTCGTCCCTGTCCACCACCACCGGACTGAAGGGCGGCAACCTGTTGTTCCACCTTCGCAAGCTGTCGACCGCGGGAATGATATCACAGGATATGGAGAGGGGCTACTATCAACTAACGGATAAAGGCAGCAAGGTCCTGCGTTACCTGGTCATGATGTCCCTGGAACTGGGAGAGGAGAAATGGGTCTGAGCCCACAAGTTCCGCTCCGTCAGTCGAAGGTTATCTGTGAGCTTTTCTCCACGTTGACCATCGGCCTCTTGACGCGCTTGGCGCGGGTCATGCTGTCGTACGCTTCCCGGCCGCCCATCTCCTCGATGAGCTTGTAGCCGTCCTGGGACATCTTCTTCACGTTGCAGCTGACCCTCTCCACGGAACCGGGGGCCAGGGTGATCATGAGCTTCCCGAGTATGGGAAGGCCGTAAGGAATGGACTCGCGGAGCATCACCGTTCCGGGAATGGCCTCGAACCAGTCCTCCAGGGAAGTTTCCCCGAGCCTGCTCAGCGAATCTCCCATCGTCGCCTGCCATCCATCGTCCGGACCGACCACGGCGTCCATCCACTTACCGTCGACGAACACCTGCACCTCGGCCTCGATAAGGAAGTAACCCAGCGAATCGTACCACTTCTGCATGAAGCTGTCCGCGCCCAGCATCTTGTCGTACCAGACGGCGATCATGTTCATGGCGAAGACCTTGTACCTTGCCTTTATACCGGCGGCGCGGCACAACGCGACCATGGTGTTGGCCAGGTGGAAGCAGGTCCCCGTGCCTCTTTCCAGGGTGTCGCCCGCGGTGTCGAAGGGCACGTACTCCACGATCATCTGGTTCTTAGCCAGGTCGTGAGCCCGCTTGGCGAACTCAAGATCCGAGACCTGGAACGCCCCGAGCTTGTGGGCCATGGCCACGATGCGGGGGTCGCAGGGGTCGCAGTAGAGGGTGGCGGAAAGGTACTTCTCGTCCCGGGCGCCGCAGCGCATGCCTTCCTGGTACTCAGGAATGTCATAAGGACGAGCGGGGCGCTGATAGCGCTCCTGTTCCGGAGGCCGAACCCTCATCTTCTTCACCTCGCCCAGATGGAACGCGCTGGTCTTGAGGACCGACACCACTCCCTTGGTGAGCAATTTGATGAAAGGGGTGTTGGGCAAGAACTCATGCCTCTTCATGTAACCTAGGGAACGCAGATCAATCCCCTCCCACGTCGGCGGCCATCATCTTGCGCATCTCCTCGCCGCAGCCGCGGACCTCCTTGCCGGGTATCCGGGTGATGGCCGATTCCAGGACCGGGCCGGGGCGGTCGCAGTGCGGGCAGTGCTCCAGCATCTTGACCTTGTCGTTGGTGACGATGAAGCCGGGGTAGGCGTTCATGGAACCGTCCAGGAAGGCGAACCGGCCGTACTTGCCGTAGCCGATGTTGTTTCCCTCGTCGTCCAGCACCATGGGGTGCAGGTAGTTGGTCGGGATGTGGAAGTAGTGGCCTTCGGGGCATTGCAGCATCCAGCCGTTGCCCTCCACCATGCCGTACATGTCCAGGCAGTGCTCCGGTCGAACTCCGAGAAGCTCCTCCACGTCCTTGCGGAACCTCTCCTCGGGAATGCGCTCGTTCTCGTGCGCCTTCCATCCGCCCCCGGTTAGGATCATGGTCCTGTCGCCTATGTCGTAGGACTTGCCCCTCTCCTTGAGTTCGTTGAGAACGTAATGCAGCATGAAAGGAACGCCGACCAAAGCGATGCGGGAACCGTCCTTGGACCTCTGCCCTATCCATTCCACTATGCGGTCGATCGACTTCTGGGTGGTCCTGCTGACCACGTACTTGGTGATCTTGCCGACGATGGAGTCGCCTTTGACCATGGACTGGCGGACCGTCTCGGTGTTAACCTCTCGGTCAAGTGCCACCTCGACATCCTTCATGATGTCGTACATGACCGTGCCCAGCCTTCCCGCGAAGAGGTTGGTCTTGAAGGGATTGGGCATCAGTAGGAACGAGCGCATGTCCGGCCCCCAACGGGGGTAGAACATGGTGAGGGCGGCCTTGGACAAGGCGTACTCGTTGGAGAAGAAGGCCTTCATGTCCCTGGGGATGAACGTGTGTCGCCCGGATGTGCCACTGCTGTAGGACACGGCCATCCCGGCATCGTTGAACGATTTAATGACCTCGTCGTGGGTGGGCTCCTTGCTCTTGATGTGTATCCGGGGAAGCTCCCCGGTGTATACGTTGGCCAGCCACAGGGCGAAGTCCCTTCCCGTGGGATAGGACTTGAAGAAGTCAGTGGACACCACTGGAACCTTGTCCAGATCGTCCGCGGTCCTTATCGACGCGGGATCGAACTTGAGCTCCTCGCAATAGGTGCGGTACGTCCGGTTGCTGTTGATATGCCGGTCCAGCTGGTACCTGACCGCCTTGTAACGGAGATCGTTCGCCTCTTTTAGGTTCAGACGGAAATAGTCTGACGGCCCGTATACGGCGTGATCCGATGGCGTCCAATCCGCCCGTTTGGGTATGTATTTGGCGGTATGGGTATCGAACTTGCGGATGTACTCGGCGAAGTCCATTTAGGTTCTCAACGACACCCTGATTATAAAGATTATGTTTTTTCTTTGGAGCGAAAATATCGACAATTGCAGTATTTATCATAAAAAATACCGTTCCTGGGATGCTGAAAATCTATTTGTATGCAAGTGATTGCTTACATTGATTATGACCGTTCCGGGCGCTCTAAGTCCTCCGGGGAGAAAGGGCTCTAAGCAGAGAATTTTGGAGGCGGCGTTCGAGCTGTTCGCCGAGAAGGGTTATGATGGGACGACCACCCGGTCGATCGCTAAAAGGGCCGGGGTGAACGAGGTCACACTGTTCAGGTCATTTGGAAGCAAGGAGGCCCTCTTCCGCCAGGCGGCCTTGGACATGCTTCCCCTTCGGCGAATCAAGGAGGGGGTCGACTTCGGTGCTGAAGGTACGCCGGAAGAGGTCCTGGTGCGCAACGCCCGGCTGGTGCTGGGGATTCTGAGGGAGAACCGTCACATATTCATGATACTGGTGGGTGAGCTCTGGAGGCACCCGAAGCTGAAGGAGGAGGTGGGGACGGAGGTCTTCGATCAGGCGGTGCAGTTCGTCACCGGGCAGATGCAGGTGATGATCGCCGACGGTCGGCTGCGGGACGTCGATCCGTTCGTGGCCGCCAGGTCCTGGATGGGGACGGTCCAGTCACATTTCCTGCTGAACTACCTGATCGGCCCGGGACAATTGGACCCGGATGCCGAGGAGAGGCTGCTGAGGGGATGGGCGGACATATTCGTAAACGGGGCGGGGAGGCGGGGAGATGGAAAGCGATAGATACGTCGTTCGGACGGAAGGCCTGAGGAAGGAGTACGGGGATATCATCGCCGTGCGGGACCTGAGCCTTGGCATACCTTCCGGATGCATCTACGGGCTCATCGGACCGAACGGTTCGGGGAAGACCACGGCCATCAGGGTGTTGATGGGACTGGTGCGAGCTACGTCCGGCAAGGCCGAGGTTCTGGGACGGAGGGTTCCGGTCAGGGGCAAGGATGCCCGTGTCAGCTACATGCCGCAGGAGCTCGCCCTCTACACGGACCTCACCGTGCACGAGAACGTCCAGCTATTCGCCGAACTTAACGGCGTGGAGCATGATCAGCTGCCGGACAGGGAAAGAAAGGTCCTGGATGTGGTCGGACTTTGGGAGAGGAAGGACGGACTGGTGGGCCATCTTAGCGGGGGGATGCAGCACCGTGTCTCATTGGCCTGCGCCATGATCAACGAACCGGCGCTGATGTTCCTGGACGAGCCGACGGTCGGTGTGGACCCTGAGCTCCGCGCGGGATTCTGGGAGCATTTCCGCTCCCTCAAGGCCGAGGGCAGGACGGTCGTGCTGACCACGCATTACATGGACGAGGCGTCCCGCTGCGACCTGGTGGGAATGATGCACAAGGGCCGTCTCATCGCGGAAGGAACGCCGGACGAGCTCATGAGCGATTCTGGCCGTAGTAACTTGGAGGATGCCTTCCTGGTGTTCATCAGGAGGTGCCAGGATTGAACGCCAGGAGGTTGCTGGCGATAACCAAGAAGGTGCTTCGCTCCCTGCGGCACGACCGGCGCACGGCGGCCTTCCTGGTGCTCATGCCCATTTTCATGATCGCCATATTCGGTTATACCTTCGGAGGCGAGGTCGAGGACGTCAAGGTATACGTCATAGATCTGGACGAGGGTGTGGGACCTTCAGATCTGTCGGACCTGATCATCTCAAGCCTTCAAAGCGACGATTCGCTCAGGGTGGTGGATGTGGTGAGGGCCTCCGACGGATGGGACGATCCGGTGGCCTATGGCCGGGAGAAGGTGGCGAACGGTGAGGCCTGGGGATGCATCGCCTTCCCGGCGGACTTCACCTCGGACATGATGAGCTTCTCACCCGGTAACTCCTCCGCGGCCGAGGCGGCCACGGTGACCTTGTTCCTTGACGGGAGCAATTTGAACATCGTTCAGACCATCAGCACCGCCGTCGGTTCGGCCCTGACCGAGGTCGTGGTGGATGACCTGGGAATGGTTCAGCCGGTACGCGTGGCCCCGGACATGGTCTACGGTGAGGGCCGGGACTTCCTGGACACGTTCGCACCGGGCGTGATATCGCTGGCGGTCATGATGGTCACCTTCATGATCTCCATCATCTCGTTCATACACGAAAGGACCACCGGCACCCTGTCGAGATTGCTTTCGACCCCGGCGACGGAAACGGAGGTGGTGATGGGCTACGCCCTGGCCTTCGGGCTCATAGGACTGGTGCAATCGGTGGTGGTGCTTGCCACCGCCCTGCTCCTCTTCGGCGTGCAGGTGGAAGGCTCACTGGCCTTGGTCCTGCTCACCGTCTTCCTGCTAGGCGTGGGCATGCAGGGCCTCGGGTTCCTGCTTTCGGCGAACGCTCGGACCGAGTTCCAGGCCGTGCAGTTCATTCCACTGATCCTATTCCCGTCGATACTTCTTTCAGGCGTGTTCTGGCCCCTGGAATCGGTACCGGAGGTCCTGCGGCCGATATCCTACCTGCTGCCCCTGACCTATGCTGTCGACGGTGTCCGTTCGGTCATGGTGCGCGGCTGGGGCCTGGAAGAGATATGGCCAGACGTGGCAGTGCTGCTGCTGTTCGCCGTGACGGTGCTTGCCCTGTCGATAGCGTTGATGCGCCGGAGGTGAACAAGTCAATCGACGAAAATAGAAAAAATAATATTCCATCTTTATTGATGATCCAGATTACGGATGGATGCGAAGTTGATCACAAGATATAAATCGAGAGGGGCTCCGTCGCTAATGCTGGTCACGGTGGCCTTCGCCCTGACCGAGAAGATGACCAAGCAGTGAACGGGGCCGCCCCTCTTTCTTTTTTTACCTTTTCTACAGTGTACAGACGAAACTCAATTATAATCCGGAACGACAAACAATAATCGGAGGCTTTACCGTGGCGGAAATTCCCGTGGAGATCGATGCCTGGCGGGAAATCATCCTGGACACCGTTCCATCGATCCTGCTGGCCCTGGTGACCATCATCATCGGTTACATACTGGCCTACGTGGCCGGGGAGATGGTCATGGAGCTGTTCTCCCGGATCGGACGGGACCGCGCGATGGGCATCTCGGGATTGAAGCCATCGGTCATGGCCGGCAAGGTCGCCAAGGCCTTCGTATTCGCCATCACTGCCATACTGGCCATCCAGTTGCTGGCCGAGGATGAACTGTTCGGTGACGGCCAGGCGGCGATCGAGGCCTATGGCCTGAGGTTCGTGCTCGGTCTGCTGATAATGTTCGTAGGAGCCTTCCTTTCCGACATCACCTCATCGGTAGTGGCGAATTGGCTGCACGGAGGCGTCTGCAGTTCGGAGGAGACCGACCCGACCAGGGAGCTGGTGTTCCTCGGGCTCATCGTCTCGGTGGTGCTGGTCGGCCTCGGCATAATGCTGGTGAACAGCCTTGTGGTACTGCTGATGTTCCTGGCATTCCTGGTCATCGGGGTGATGCTGATCCTAGCGGAGACGCGGCGCAAGATATGCCGGAAGGTCTGACGACCTAACAAGAGAGAGAGCGGAGGGCGCGTACGGCGTTCAGCGTGACCCATTTACTGTCCTTTCCATTGGTCTCGACCGTGGTGATGAACCTCCCGGAGAAGTGGTTCTCCTGCCTCCAGCGGCCGTTCCCATCCTGCTTGGAGAGGACGATCTCGATGGCCTCGTTCATCCGATCGTCCCTTACCCCCAGCCTGCCCAGTATGCCAATGATCTCGATCAGGTCGGTGTTCCACATCAGCGGAAAGCCGAATTCCAGCCAGTTCTTCCGGGATATCTCCTTCAGCTCCGGGGGTCGGTAGAGTATGCGTTGGGCCAGCAGGAACTCGATACCCTCTTTGACCTTATTGCGCATCTCAGGCGTCCTCTGGTCCGGGGGAACCTCCGCCATGGCCTTCAGCACCTTGACCGCCCCGGAGCGGCAGGTATGGTTCCTCCAGCAGAGGTCGTACTGGTACGGCCACTCCTTGTTGGGATAAGGCCCCAGGTCGAACCTCTGATATCGGGATAAGAAATCAAAGCCCTTGGTCACCCTCTCATCGTCCTTGAACCCCAGGCGGACCAGGGCGAAGAGCATGTTGGCGGTCAGGCAGCTGAACACGGTGCGGTTGCCGCCGTTCTTTTCCGTGCCCTTATACGAAAATCCCCCCGATGGGCGGTGCTGGCTCCAGCGAAGGATGAACTCGCAGGCGTTCTTGATCCTCTCGTCGGCAGGATCGGCGTACAGCTCGGCCAGCAGTATCAGGTTCCATACCGTCCCCTTGTACTTGGAGTTCTGGTAGAAATGCTCCGGCCTTCCCCAATGACCACCAGGCTCCTGCTTGGCCAGCACTTTAGGGACGATGCCGGAGAGCATTATCTGTCGTTTCGCTTCCCGGACCTCCGTATCGTTCTCACCCCGGCCGAGGAGATCGCGCAAGGCCAGATACCTAACTGAGGGATTATCATCTTCCAGAAGCCAATCCGTTGGGTCCGCTCTGAGACGTGATGACCAGTCCTTCATCTAGGAATCTCCACGGCGATGACCATTCACCTCACCGGTGAAAATACTTGTTCATTGATTCCAATTTGACGGAACCTGCGTCAGGCCACCTCTTCCTGCCTGAAGACGAACGCCCCGATCAACACCAGTGCGACGGTGATCACCACCAAAGCCAGGACCGACACCGCCCAATCGCCGGAGGTCCAGGCCACGGACCCGAATTCCGTTAGCTCGGAGGCCACCACCTCCAGCTGATGGCGGATGGTGAGCTTGCCGATGGAACCGGGAACCGAGGCGATGAAACCCTCCCAGATGAATATGTAGATCAGCCCCAGGTATATCGGCTGCCTCATCAGCGTTCCGAGGAAAAGGAAGAGGGCCGAATATACCAGCACGCCCAGGTACTGCAGCGCGATGAAGGTTACTATGAGCTGCGCCCCGCCCGCCCGCTCCGGGGAGAACATCAGGAACGCCAGTCCGCCGATGAAGGTCACCACGGTGATCAGAAGGCACAGCACCATAACCAGCCCGATGTAGTAACCCAGATAGGACATCCTGCGGTCCAGAGGCGCGGTTATGACCTGCACTATGCTGCGGTCGTCCATCTCGTTCCTGATCATGGACGCCCCGTAGATAAGCGAGAGCACGGGCAGAAGGAACGCCAGGAGCAGCAACACCATGAGATCGCTGGCGAAGTCCAGGTTCGCCCCGTCCTCCGTCGCCGCGTAGCCCATGACCAACGCCACGAGCGCCCCGAGGAGCATGACCAGCATCCACCGTCTGTTCATCAGCAGCTTGCGGGCGGAGAAGGCCGCCACAGTTCGAAGACCGATAAGATTGGAGGACATCAGGATCACCCCACCAGATACCGGAACACGGATTCCAGGTCGTCGTCCAGGCTCTCCACCCGTTCCAGCTCGCATCCAGTCCCCGCCACCAGCTCCGGCAGGGAGTCGAAGAACTCGTCCGGGCGGTCCACTCGCACGTACATGCCCATGCGGTCAGGGCGGAGCTCGATGGAGGATGTGTATGGTTTGGTAAGCAGCGTCTGGGCCAGCGGAACCAATCCGCGGCCCTCCAGCACGATGTTGTGCGGGTGATCGCTCATCAGCCGGCGGATCTCGGAGATATCGCCGCTGGCCACGGAACGGCCCTTGTAGATGAGCGCCACCTGGTGGGTCATCCTCTCTATCTCATGCAGCACGTGCGATGAAACGATGACGTCATGCCCGTGCACCTTGTTCAGGTCCTTCACCAGGTCGATGATCTCCTTGCGGATCAAGGGATCGGTCCCGGTGAGCGGCTCGTCCAGTAGCAGCAGCTGAGGCTCGTGCAGCAGCGCCCCGGCGATCTTTATGCGCTGCCTCATGCCCTTGGAGTAACCGCCCATGACCCGGTCGGCGTCCTTGACCATGCTGACTATGCCCAGCACGTCGTTCACCCTGGTCGCCGTACGAACACTGTCCATCCCGTGCAGGCCGGCCACGAAACGAAGGTACTCACGGCCATTGAGGTCCGCCGGCAGGAAATCGTAGTCAGGGCAGAAACCTATCTTGGCCAGAAGCGCAGGGTTCTGCCACGGTTCCTCGCCCAGCACCCGCAGGTGTCCCGCGTTGGTCCTTATGTTCCCCGTTAGTAGTTTAAAGAACGTGCTCTTGCCGGCCCCGTTGGGTCCGACTATCCCGGTGATCCCTTTCGGAACGTCGATGCTGAAGTTGTTCAGCCCGATCACCTGACCGTACCACTTGGACAGGAGACGTGCCTCCGCCACGTTGCTCATTACCCGCCTCCTTGCGCAATATGCGATAGTAGACCAGAGCCATCGGCGGAAAGGTTAGCAGGAAGACCATGGCCCCGAGAAGGTAGCGGTTCACGCTATCTGACAGCTCCAGACCGTAGATCACGGTATGGCTCTGGTACAGCACATTGGACGGGTCCAAGAGGTTCCAGTCCTGTGACATGTTGCCGAATATCCCGGCGACGATGGTCATTCCGAAGAAGAACATGAAGGTGCCCACCGAGGCGTAGGTCTTCTTCTTGGTGATGGAGGACACGGCCAGGCCGGCCGGGACCAGCAATATTGCGGACCATACTCCGGCCAGGATCGTCTGGCCGATGACCGCCAGGCTCCCGAGGTAATCGGGACCGGACTGGGTGGCCGTAACGGCTATGGCCACTGCCAGCGGCGGGAGCAGGGTGAACAGGCCGATGGTCACCATGGCGCCGGTCCACTTTCCCAGCAGGTAGCCCTTCGCGCCCATGGCCCTTGACACGTACAGGATGAAGGAATTGGAGCGCAGGTCCTCCGAGATCAGGTCTGAGCACACCAAGGCCACCAGGATGACCTCGAAGATGAAGTACAGCCCGTTGCCGAGGTAGTCCCTCATCACCTCCGCCTCCAGCTCCCGGTGCGGTATCAGCGAGTAGATGAAGAGGGGCATGATGTGCACCAGGAAGGTGCCGATGATAAGGATCGCCAGGAACCACTTGGCCTTGAGCTTGTGGCGCAGTATGCTCTCCGCCACCACCAGAAAACGCCGGCCGTGCTCGGTGCGCTCCCCATCCCAGGGCTTGTAGCCGATCGGGTCGAGCCCCATCAGGCCCCCTCCGTAACCGACCGGATGAACGCCCCTTCCAGGGTCAGCTTGTCCGGGACGTAGGAGCGCACCTGCACCCCGTGCCTTTTAGCCAAATCCAGCAAGGGTGCGCTCGGTCCTGCGTTCACGAGTATGATGGTCATCTGCCCGAACTCCTCCGAGACGGAGAGGACCTCGTGGCCCTTACGAAGCTGATCGGTGAACGCCGCGAGCGCCCTGGGCTCGCCGCGCACCTGCATCCTCTTGCGGTCCCGGCCCTGGTCCAGCAGCACGGACATGGGCCCCTGCGTGATCGCTCTTCCTCCGTTGATGATTATGACGTGCTGGCACACCTTCTCCATGTCCTGCAGGATGTGCGAGGACACGAGTATGGACTTGTTGGAGGCGGCGATGCGCGATATCAGCTCCAGCATCTCCTCCCGTCCCAGGGGGTCCATTCCGTTCGTGGGCTCGTCCAGGAAAAGTATCTTGGGATCGTGCACTATGGCCTGGGCCAGCTTAACCCTCTGCTTCATTCCCGTGGAGTATGTGGCCGTGGGACGGTATCGTTCCTCGCCGAGGCCGACGAAGTCGAGCACCTCGTGGCTGCGGGGTATGGAATCCTCCTTGGTCATACCGCTGAGCCGGCCGAAGTAGGTCACCAGCTCCAGGCCGGTCATGGTGTCCACTAGGCAGTCATGCTCCGGCATATAGCCGACCCGGTCCCGGATGGCCATGACCTCCGTGCGGGGGTCCATGCCGTCGATCCGCACGTCGCCGGAGTCAAAGCTGACCAGTCCCAGAACGGTCTTGATGAAGGTGCTCTTGCCGGCCCCGTTCGGTCCCAACAGACCGACTATGCCCTTGGGGACCTCGATGGAGAAATTGTCCAGCGCCAGTATGTTCCCGAAGCGGACCACGACGTTCCGGGCGGTGATGGTATGCTCGACACCGCCCTGGTCAGATAAGTCACCGATCCCCATCCCCCCACCTGCCAGGGCATCGGATTGTGCATATATAATGACGATAGAGGTGAGAGCAAGGTAGCGGGCTCATCCCTTCTGACCGACCTTCTCCAGCACCTCTTTCGCGAACTCCCTGGCCTTCTTTATCCGGGATTCGTCAGGCTGACCCTTGCTGCTGTCAAGCTTGGCCCAGTCGCGCATCTTCTTGTCCCTGGACAGTCGCAGCACCAGCTTGACCGGCGCGGACATCTGCCCCTGGCAGTCGAAGAAGCCGATCAACTCGGCGCCGGACGCGCACTCGCGGAACTTGGAAAGCCATTCCTGCAGCTCCGGCTCGCCCTCCGGGGCGGCGTGGGTGACGAACAGCGCTACCTTCCTGCCGGGAACGCAATGCTGCTTCATGCGCATCTTGGCCTTCTTGTCCGGTCCGAACTGGTGCACCGGGAATCCCATGAATATCAGGTCGTAGACGCTGGAGTCCGGAACATCGCAGATGGGCATGAAATCTTTCTCGCCCGGGACCTCGTCATAGATGGCCCTAGCCACCTTCTTGGTGTTGCCAGTCTCCGATATGTATGCCACAAGAGTTCTCATATAAACCTCCCCCTTAGATTTTGATTGGATGAGAACCTAAATTAATTTATGTGTGAGCGCCGCAAAAATGTTTAATTCAGGTCCGGCCTTCACCATCGCGTGAGACGCAGGGAGCTCGCTGGCATCCTTCTGTTCGTGGCCATCATCCAGTTCGCCATAGCGGCCAACATCAGCCAGATAATGTACGAGGGTTTCAGCATCGAGGATACCCTGCTATCTGACCTGGGAGTCTGGGATCAGCCATCGGCCCTGTTGTTCAACACCTCCCTGGTGATGTTCGGGATACTTGGCATTAGCATCGGGGTCGTCCTCTGGCCGGACAAGAAGCTGAACTTCATCCCCCTGCTGTTCGTGCTGTGCGGGATCGGCATGCTGATTATGGCCGTCTTCCCGATAAGCATAGAATGGGCTCATGACATCGGCGCTTTCCTCTCGTTCGTTCTCATCGCCGTGGTCGCGCTATGCTGCTACTGGACGTTCCCGGGTCCGTTCAAGCACATCTCTCTCATCATCGGCATCGTCGGTTTCTTCACCATGATAACCTACAAGTTGGAGATCTACTTCGGACTGGGAGCAGCCGGTTCCGAGCGGATGATCGTTTTCCCTCTGTTCCTCTGGATGGCCGCCTTTGCCGCCGTTCTCTTCTACTCGGACGAGAACGCTCCGAGGGACAGCCTTCTGGACCGCTTCTTCGCCTGGACCGCCAGCAAGTTCTGAGCTGTGCTAGGGAAGTTTATCATTTCCAATCTACATCGGGAACCGGGAGACACTGATGAAGGAGAAGGAACGAATAAGGCTGGAGAAGGAGAAGAGGGATGACCTGGTCAAGGACATCGTCCTTTACTTCAAGAACGAGCGAGGAGAGGAGATCGGCCAGCTGGCCGCCGGGTTGATGCTGGACTTTTTCATGGAGAAGCTGGCGCCCGAGATCTACAACCAGGGCGTGCTGGATTCCTGCGCTTACATGGACGAGAGGGTCGAGGACATGCAGTCGCTGCTGCTTTGAGCTCAATTGAAGCGCGTTCGGGTTCAATCGACCTTCTTGACGTTGCCCTTGTCGTCGTATACGAACCCGAGGAATGATATCTGCCTGTCAGTTCCCTGGCGAGCCTCCTTGAGGATGCTCTGGTATATGGACGAGGCCAGGTCCCTGGAGAACTTGGCCTCGGGGAACATTATCGCCAGGGACCCGATGCCCCTGGCCACCTCGATGTAATCGGGGAAGTGCGTCTGCTTGCCTGCGGTCAAAGAGGACTCGATGAACTCCAGGCGAACCAGCTCACCGTTCTCCAGCACCTGCAGGGCGCACCTCAGTCCGGAATCGTCCATGGTCAGCTGCGTCTCGAGCCCGGGGGAGGCCTCCCTGATCTTTTCCGATCTCTTCCTGGCCACCATCTCCAGGAACACCTTGGTCTCCTCGCGCATGATGCTGTGAGATGATTATATGCACTTCACCCTTTGCATGAAGCCTTCCTAGGAGGAGGCCTCGTCCCGGAACAGATAGTGGCTCAGGAATATCATCCAGGATATATCCACCACGGCGCAGATGGTAGCGGGGACCGCCGCCGCTGGCCCTATCAGACCGATGGCCAAGGTAGCGGCCATCCCAGTGTTCTTGTGCGACGAGAAAAGCACCTCGGGGACCCTTCTTTTACGAGGGACGTTCTTTCGTTTAAGGTACCAGTTCCAGAACAGTCCGATTCCGTAGATCCGCAGTATCGCCGCGGTGAGCAGCATGATAAGAAGCGCCCAGTCGCTGAAGAAGATGTTCCGGTTCGGACCGGCCACCGCAATGATGAGTATGAAGAAGGTGACGTTGAGCACCGCCGACTTGTAATCCTGACGGATGTTCAGTTTGCGCAGGGGGCGGGAGGCGCAGAGCGGCAGCACTATCAGCAGACTGACGTTGAAAATCAAGACGCCCACATCGATGGCCTGTCCAAGGAATAGAAGGGTGACCAGGGGCGTGAAGGCCAGGGCGATTATGTACAAGGCCGCCGTGGAGACCAGAGTGGGTTCCAGGTCCCCCTTCATCATGTAGGTGAAAGGGACCACCGATATGGCGGACGGAACTGCCGCCGCTATTATCCAGCCATCCCGCAGGTCCCCCTGGAAGAAGAAGGATAATAGGACGGTGGCACCGGAGGCGAGCACCATGGAGAGCAGGAAGGCCCGGCGGATGGAGACGGCGTGGTCCTTGACCTTCAGTCCGCGCAGCTGCAGGTTCGTCAGAGATATGGACATCATGATCACCAGCGTGATCATGGCGATGTTGCTGTTGGTGAGGAACAATATCCGGGGAAAGCCGCCCAGCGCAAGTGCGGTGATGAAGGATAGGGTCATCATCAACGCGTTGTTCCCCAGGATGCGCATTATGCCCATGCCCCCCGATAAGGAGAACCATGATTAACGGTTTTTCCTGGGTACAAAAATAAAAAAAGGGAAGGGATTTGCTGGGCGCTCAGTTCCCCAGCATGGCCTTCAGGTCCTCGTCGACGTTACCGATGGGCATCCAGTTGTACTTCTCCTGGATGTACTTCCAGTTATTGGGGCTGACGAAGGCGGGAAGAGAGGGCCCCATGCGAACGTTCTTGATCCCGAGCGCAAGCAGGGTGTACGCGATAGCCACGGCCTTCTGCTCGAACCAGGAGAACACGATGCTCAACGGAAGCTCGTTCACTCCGACGTTGAACGCCTTGGACAGAGCGATGGCGATCTGCAACGCCGAATACGTGTCGTTGCACTGCCCGATGTCCAGGAAGCGGGGGATCCCGGTGCCCTCGATGGTCCCGAACTCCCGGTCGTTGAAGCGGTACTTGCCGCAGGCGAGCGTCAGGATGACGCAGTCCTTGGGAACCTTCTCCGCTAGCTGTGTGAAGTAGTCGCGACCGGGCGTGGCACCATCGCAACCTCCGATCAGGAAGAAGTGCCTTATCTTGCCGGCCTTGACCGCCTCGATGATCTGAGGCGCCAGCGATAGCACGGCCCGATGGTGGAAGCCGGTGGGGATGTTGATGCCCTGCCTCTCGGCCAGGTCGCCGATGCGCTTGGCGTGCTCGATTATCGGGGAGTAATCGTCCCTCTCGATGTGCTTCACGTTGTCCAGGGCGGTGATGCCAGTGGTATAAAGGCGGTCCTTGTAGCTCTCCGGAGGGTTCAGAACGCAGTTGGTTGTCGCGAGTATCGGCCCTCCGAACTCCGCCCACTCGGTCTTCTGCTTCTGCCAGGCAGAGCCGTAGTTACCGACCAGGTGCTTGTACTTCCTCAGCTTGGGATAGCCGTGGGCGGGCAGCATCTCTCCGTGGGTGTAGACGTTGACCCCGGTGCCCTCGGTCTGCTTCAGTAGCGCCTCGAGGTCCAGCAGGTCGTGGCCGGTGACCAATATGCCCGGACCCCTCTTCACGCCGGTGAAGACGGTGGTCGGGGTGGGGTCCCCGAAGAACTCGGTGTTGGCCTCCTGCAGTAGCTCCATGGCGCGGTAGTTGATCATTCCCGCCTTAAGGACGAGGTTCCAGTGGTCCTCGGTGGAGAAGTCCACATTGGTCAGGGTCTTGAACAGTGCCTCATGCATGAAGGCGTCGATCTGCTCGTCCCTCTTCCCTAGAACGCGGCAATGATAGGCATAGGCGGCTATTCCCTTCAGACCGTAAATGAGCATCTCCTGCAGGCTCTGGATGTCCTCGGTCTTTCCGCAAACGCCGCGGGTCGTGCAGGCCACGCCCTTAGCGGTCTGTTGGCATTGATTGCAGTACATTGACATGATTCACACCCTGTTACTAACAATTAAATTATAATATATTAAGTCATTTACTATTGAAAATAGTAATATTAGCTATTATAATTATTTAAAATAG
>Ga0302243_1001185_pt1 | contig 19151 bp, 16 predicted proteins | sample AAG_UR_Met_MG_FD_193514 | JGI IMG/M metagenome (GOLD analysis project Ga0302243, IMG submission 193514) | Enriched activated sludge microbial communities from anaerobic digester in WTTP, New Holstein, Wisconsin, United States - AAG_UR_Met | ecosystem: Engineered > Bioreactor > Anaerobic >... | reverse complement strand
GAGTTATCTCCCGTCTCAAGCTTGTCAGTAAACAGTTCTTTTATTTATTTATTTATTTTTGTCAAGTGGTGTTCTTTCTTAACTGAAATAGTGGTATACTTTTCAATTGAAATTTACATATGGCGGGGTAAGTAGTAAATTTAAGCTTAATGGTTTTTAGAAAGTTTGTTGCAAGAAGACATGAAGGTGCTTTGAAATCCGCCACAAGTCATATACATCGCCCGTTATGCACAAGGCAAACAAAAAAAGAACATATGAATAAAAACGATTTTAGAAACAAATTATCAAGTATCAAAACAGCAAGAAGTGTTACTGGTAAGAAATACCGTTCAATTCAAATAGTAGGTGACAGACTTGAATTTATAAGGGAAAACAAAACCACGTCAGAAAGTATTCCAATAAATGAATTATATGAATTATTCACAAAAGAAAATTTCATAAATACATCTATTGCAAAAAAATATATATCAGGCAGAGTCCAATCACCTGCAGTTGCAATTTTAAACGAATTGAAATCAAGAGGTACTAATAATATCAAAACTGATATTATTTCTGAAAACACAGCCTTCCAAGCCGTAGAGAAAACAGAGATTACACAGCTTAATGAGAAAAATAAGGATGAAACTAAATTTTTTATTGGATTTTCTGAACTATTCGGAGTGGAATATCTACTTTCCAAAAGCATTGGAAAACCAATAAATTCATCACATATATTCTTTTCTAAAAATTTTGAAGATTACAATTTCAATAAAGAAATAAATGACTGTTATTTAGATATTTTAAAAGACTTGAAATCAAATAATATTATTAATTCTAATAGTTTATCACATCATATTGACGGATTAATTATTAATCACCCAATATTACAAAGTAGAATTGTTGAGTTTGATGAAGAACAACATTTTACACCTGCAAGGATGGATACAATTTCTCATCTTCAAGAAATTTTACCAGATTACTATTTTTCTGTATTTAAAAAGATTTGTTCTGATAAAAACTATCTAAATGATTACGTACTAAAAAAACATAGAATAAAAAACAAATTAAATAATGTACCAACATCATTTATTGAATTTGTAACGTGGTTAGAACAATCAAATGAAAAATTATCAGGTTACATTTCTAAGAAAAAAGGTTTTGAATTTTTAGGTGGTCGAATCGCTCAAAGAGCTTATTATGATTGTTTAAGAGACACAGCACATTTATCTAAGAAAAATAGCGAATTGGTTTATCCATTACGTTTTGCTAAGAAAAGATTTGAAGATATTGAAAATACAAATTTTAGTTTAATCCCAAAGTGTAGGATAAAGGAAATTATTATAGAAATATTGAGAAATGACTATAAAATAGTAATACCCAGTGAATATCAGCGTACATAACTTATGGCGAAGTAAGTGGCAAATTGAAGTATTTGGCTTTTAAGTAAGTTTGTTGCAAGCCGACAAAAAAGTACTCCGAAATCTGCCAAGGCACTAAGCACAAAAATTTTAGTGGTCATTGAAATAGATGTAGCAACAAAATTTATACAGTACCAAAGACAGATAAATATAAATGAGTATTAACAATTAAATTTAACTAAGATGAGAAAACAAACAAGCTTTTTGGTTTACCCATTATTGTTAATAATAATAGGAGTATTTATCTTTTTTGCAAACAGTTGCAAAAAAGATGATGACAACAATAATGGAGGTAACAATGCAGGCAGTTTTACTGACACACGAGACGGTAATATTTACAAAACTGTAACCATAGGTAATCAGGTATGGATGGCTGAAAACCTAAGGTATTTGCATAGAGTTGTGGGACCTGATATAAGTTCATATAATATAGCCTATTATTATGTTTGCGGATATCATGGTACAGATGTAAATGCAGCCAAAGCAACAGAAGAATACACCACTTATGGTGTTTTATATAATTGGTCTGCTGCTTGCATTTCCTGCCCCCCAGGCTGGCATTTGCCAAGTGATGAAGAGTGGACACAATTAACCGATTATTTGGGAGGTCATAATATAGCTGGTGGCAAGCTTAAGGAAACCGGCACAACACACTGGAATAGTCCAAACACCGGAGCAACCAACGAAACTGGTTTTACTGCGCTTCCTGGCGGCTACCGTAATTACTATGGAAATTTCGACGACATTGGGAACTACGGTAGCTGGTGGAGTTCTAATGAGTACTCATCATCGTACGCCTGGCTCCGGGATATGGGCTACGGTGACAGCGGCGTAAGCCGTTACTTCGAGAACAAGTCGGACGGTTATAGCGTAAGGTGCCTGAGGGATTAAATTATACCTATTGGAAAATATAATAGACCAATTATACCGGATGGCAAAATATAACAGACCAATTATCGCTTCGCTCAATTGTTCTGAATATTTTAACCACCGGCATTAACGATTGTAATTTACAAAATAGCTTGGACTATTTTGTAAATACAATTCGTATAATCGCTCTGCTCGATTGTTCTATATATTTAAGTCATAGGAATTGGCGATTGTAAATACAAATCGTATAAGTATGAGTGTTGATTTATTAGCAATAAGCTATAAAATATCCCTTTTTAAAAAAAAGAGCGGTTTTAATGAAACAAAATCATTTAAAATTTCGTTCATATAATAAAATATATTATCAGATGATAGAAGAAAAAGAAATAACAACAGAACATTATAAGAAATTCACTGAAATTCTCGGAAAGGAAAATATCCCTGTTGAAATTGAAAGCCCGTTCGATTTCATACATAATGCCAATGAAGGGATAAATGTAGGTGTTATATTGAATTTCAGCAGATATTTCAACCTGTCAAAAGAGCTGGTTGCTCAATTTCTGGATATTTCTGAACCAACTCTGTATCGTTGGTTTAAAGCGAACAAAAATTTAGAAAGGAATTTCTCGGTTAAACTATTTGAAATTGTTGATCTGTTTATTTACGGCGAGGAAGTATTTGGAGACAGGGATACTTTCTTTAAATGGCTGGGTCTGCCTAATCAAGCTATGGGAGGCATGGAGCCAAAAGAGCTGATTGATATACCGGGTGGTGTTTCAAAGATCAAAGACCTTTTGGGAAGAATTGAGCATGGTGTTTACAGTTAGTGAATTATGCTTGTTTACAGGATCACAGCAAGAAAATATGTAGGCGACCTGAGTGGCTATGGTGCAGCCATGTACGGCGGACGTTGGAATAAAAAAGGAATACCGGTTCTTTATACAGGAGAAAATAAAGAAATCGCTCTTTTGGAAGTAATTGTAAACACTCCGCCAATATTAATTCCGGAATTGGACATCCTTACTATTGAAATCCCCGATGATTCAATAACCACAATTGATATAGAGCAGTTGCCTAAAAACTGGAGTTCATATCCTGCTCCTGTTATTTTAACTGATATTGGAGAAAACTGGATTAAGGAAGGCAAAACCATAGCCCTTAAAGTGCCGAGTTGTATTATACATACCTCTCACAACTATATCTTAAATTGCAGGCATCCGGAATATTCAAGAGTTAAACTAATTGAGCGCAGGTATTTCAGGTTTGATCCGAGATTAAAAAAATAAAACTCACATCATAGTAATGAATCAGGCTATTACGGAAAATCGTGCTGAATGATATGAACCCCTGAATTCATATTTTCATGTCATTGCGAAATACCGCTATTCCAATATATCAAGTAATACGATTTGTATTTACAAAATAGTCCAAACTGTTTTGTAAATCTACAAACGTAAATGCCGATGGTTTAAATATATAGAACAATCGAGCAGAGCGATTATACGAATTGTATTTACAAAATAGCTCAAGCTGTTTTGTAAATTACAATCGTTAATGCCGGTGGTTAAAACATTAAGAACAATTGAACGGAGCGATAATTGGTCTGTTATATTTTGCCATCCGGTAAAATTGGTCTATTATATTTTTCCAATCGGTATAATAAAAAAGCCAGGTTTATTTCCGGCAGAAGCCTTACAAAGGGATATTCCCGTGTTTTTTACCCGGCAAACTATCAACTTTATTTTGGGTCATTTCCAAAGCCTGAATAAGTTTACGGCGGGTCTGTCGGGGATAAATGATCTCGTCAATATAACCAAGTTCAGCGGCTTTATATGGGTTTGCAAATGTTTCGCGATAATTTTCAACAGCCTTTTGCTTTTGCTCTTCATCAAGTTTTTCGCGATATAAAATATTAACAGCCCCATCAGGTCCCATTACTGCAATTTCGGCACCCGGAAACGCAAAATTCACATCAGCACCAATATGTTTACTCGACATTACATCGTAGGCACCACCATAAGCTTTACGGGTGATCACAGTGATCTTGGGTACGGTAGCTTCAGCGAAAGCATATAATAATTTAGCACCATGCTTTATAATACCGCCAAATTCCTGAGCAGTACCTGGAAGAAAACCCGGAACATCAACAAATGTTACCAATGGAATATTAAAAGCATCGCAAAACCGTACAAATCTTGCAGCCTTGATTGAAGAATTAATATCCAGAACCCCAGCCAATACAGCCGGCTGATTAGCCACTATCCCTACCGGACGTCCGTCAAGACGGGCAAAACCAACAACCATATTCTGTGCATAATGTGGCATTACCTCAAAAAAGTTGCCATCATCAATAACAGTATATATCAGTTCTTTCATATCGTAAGGCTTGTTGGGGTCGGCAGGCACCAATGTCTGAAGCTTTTCATCTTCACGGTCAGGATCATCTGCACTTACCTGAACAGGAGGGTCTTCCATATTATTTGATGGCAAGAATCCCATCAACTCACGTATCATCATAAGACATTGCTCATCAGTTGGTGCAACAAAATGAGCAACACCACTTTTTGAGTTATGGGTCATAGCCCCGCCCAGTTCATCCTTTGTAACTTCCTCGTGAGTAACTGTTTTAATCACATCAGGACCTGTTACAAACATATAGCTGGTATCTTTCACCATAAATATAAAGTCAGTTATTGCTGGTGAATAAACAGCTCCGCCGGCACATGGACCTAGAACAGCTGATATCTGAGGTATTACACCTGAGCTTCTCACATTGCGGTAAAAAATATCAGCATAGCCTGCCAGACTCTGAACTCCTTCCTGTATACGGGCACCTCCTGAATCGTTAAGCCCAATGACAGGAGCACCCATTTTCATGGCAAGATCCATGACTTTAACAATTTTATCGGCATTGGCACGGCTTAAGGTACCACCAAAAACAGTAAAATCCTGGGCAAAAACATATACCAGACGACCATCAATTTTACCATAACCACTTACTACACCATCACCGGCAATTTTCTGCCTGTCCATACCAAATTCAGATGTCCGGTGAGTCATATATTTATCAAGCTCCACAAAACTACCCGGATCTAATAAAATATCAACACGCTCACGGGCAGTCAGGCGGCCTGATTGATGCAGTTTTTCAATTCTTTCAGCACCACCTCCAAGCAAAGCTTCCTTTTCCTTATTCTCAAAACGTTTGTAAATTTCGTCCTGTGTAATCATAACTCAGTATTTTTCAATTTTTGTTTCCGGTCTTGAACTCAAATTATATTTCGGAAATTAAATTTCAGAACCCTTTCTTATTCAAAAACTATCATAACCTGGTTTCCATCCACCACATCGCCTTCACTAACATTTATTTTTTTCACCACAGCATCACGAGGCGCTTTGAACTCGCTTTCCATCTTCATTGCAGAAATTGTCATTACAGTCTGCCCTGCCTGCACTTGCTCTTTTTCTTTAACAAGTATCTTTATCACTCTTCCGGGCATTGGACTAACAATGGAATCCCCACCGGCTTCATCAATAGCACCTTCACGACTTTTCAGATATTTGGTTTGCGGGTCAATTATCTCAACATTATAGGTATTATAAAAGGTGCTTACAGTATAATGCCGCTTGCTGTTGGTGTTCACCATTTCAATATTGTACGATTTATCATTCAGCAAGGCTGAGTAAACGCCATCGCCAACCCTGGCAAGGTCGAGTTCGAGAATTTCTTCGTCAACCCGTATCTTTACATGGTTACCTTCTCGCTGTAATAATTCAACCAAAGCAGTACGACCATTTATATTTATTTCTGTTTTCATTCTCTTTTGCCGCTATTTTTTTCCAGATATTTAGTGGGGTTAATTTCTTTTTTTTGATATTGCCCTATATTGCAATTACAACATGAGGTTTAATATCAGGTTCTCAGGGCTTTTCTTTTTCCGGATTCTTTCCAGTTACTAACGTTGTTACGCGATGCCTGTTCATTCTTTTTCATTTCTATCTTATCCAAATAATCAATGAATGTAGAGATTATTGCCAGAGTCTCACAGCGTTCACCACAATACGGATCCTGAAAAAGGATATCACTGTTATTTTCAATGAAATGGGTATTATAAGTGCCATTTTTAAAATCAGGTGTATCCATTATTCTTTCCAGAAACTTTATCGAAGTCTTCACACCCGTTATTTTGTATTCATACAATGCCCTTCGCATTCTTCGTATGGCTTCCTCACGTGTCTGAGCCCAGACAATAAGTTTTGATATCAGCGGATCGTAATAAATAGGTATCTCATAACCTTCGTAAACATAACCATCATGCCTGACACCAAGACCGAGTGGTTCAGAAATATGGCGTATTAATCCCGGGCTGGGCATGAAATTATTGTTCGTATCTTCAGCATAGATACGGCACTCAATAGCATGTCCGAATTGCCTGAGTTCTTCCTGTTTCAGTTTCAGATGCTCTCCATTTGCAATTCTGATCTGTTCTTTAACAAGATCAACGCCCACAACCCTTTCAGTGATCGGATGCTCAACCTGCAAACGGGTGTTCATCTCAAGGAAATAATAATTCAGGTTATCATCAACAATAAATTCGATAGTTCCTGCACCATAATAATTAACTGCTTTAGCGGCATTAACCGCATGACGTCCCATTTCTTCACGAATTTCGGGAGTAAGTAAAGGCGATGGTGTTTCCTCTATCACTTTCTGATGCCTGCGCTGTACTGAGCATTCTCTCTCAAACAAATGTATGGTATGCCCATGCTTATCGGCAAGGATCTGAAATTCAATATGATGAGGTGAATCAATGTATTTTTCAATATAAACCGCATCATCGCCGAAAGCTGTATGAGCCTCAGAACGTGCAGCCCTGATAGCCGAAACTATTTCACTTTTTTTATGAACCAGGCGCATACCCTTGCCCCCTCCACCAGCCGAAGCTTTTATCATCACCGGCAAGCCAATTTCCGTAATAGTCTGAATAGCCTCTTCTTCGCTGGTAATTTTATTTTCTGTACCAGGAACCACAGGAACACCTGCCTTCATCATATGTTTTCGCGCTGTGATCTTATCGCCCATAGCCGAAATTGCCTGAGGCGAAGGTCCTATGAAAATTATACCTTCATCAGCACAGCGTTGCGAAAACTTTTCATTTTCTGAAAGAAAACCATAACCCGGGTGAATGGCATCAGCTCCGCATTTTTTAGCCACCTCAATTATCTTTTCAATGTTCAGATAGCTTTGTACTGATGGTGACGGGCCAATATGATAAGCTTCATCAGCATAACGTACATGCAGGGATTTACGGTCGGCATCAGAAAACACTGCAACTGTTACCAGACCCATTTCGCGACAGGAGCGCATAACCCTGACAGCAATTTCGCCACGGTTTGCGACCAATACCTTTTTAATCATGTAAGCTTAAAATGATTAGAACTCTGAATTTAAACAACGAGGATTAAAAAAGGTTTGATCATACAAAAGTTCAAGAATTATCATCTGAACTTCCGGATCGAATCGGAATTACACAAAAACAACTTGTTAAACTCCGGTTTAAAAATAATCTGATATAGGTTTTGCGCTTTTCAGATATTTTTTTTGTGGCGTTGGAATTATGATCAGAACACTTTGAATCCGATTATTTCTCTCACTTCCCTGATAGTGCGCGAAGTACTTTCGCGGGCTTTTTCAGCGCCAAGACTGGCTACTTTATGCAGATAATCGTCGTTTGCAAATAATTCTTTTATTTTTTCACGAAACGGATGTGTAAACACTATAACATCCTCGGCAAGCTGCTTTTTCAAATCACCATAACGGATCTGACAGGTATTATAAAGATTGTTGAAATGTTCATAGGTATCAGCAGTTGAAAGCACTTTCATCAACTGGAACAGATTTTCAACAGGTTGGGGTTTTGGCTGATTTTCAACTGTTGGACCTGCATCGGTAACAGCTCGCATTATCTTTTTACGAATGACTTCAGGTTCATCAGAAAGATAAATAGCATTATGATCACCTTCTGACTTGCTCATTTTTGTACTTCCATCGAGTCCGGGAATTTTAAGAAGCTCTTCGCCAAAATTGAAAGCTACCGGAGCAGGGAAATATTCCACTTTATACATGCGGTTGAACCTGTTCGCAAAGTTACGCATCATTTCAAGATGTTGCTCCTGATCCTTACCAACCGGTACTTTGGCAGCTTTATGTATGAGAACATCGGCAGCCATAAGGGTAGGATAAGTCAGCAAACCGGCATTTATATTATCTGGCTGAGTTCTGACTTTCTCTTTGAATGAAGCTACCCGCTCCAATTCGCCAAGATATGCATTCATATTCAGTAGTAAATAAAGCTCGGTAACTTCAGGAATATCACTTTGAATGTAGAGAGTAGCTTTTTCGGGATCCAAACCGGCAGCAAGGAAATTTACCAGAACATTTTTCACATTGCCATGAAGGTCGGCAGGGGTAGGATGTGTAGTCAAAGAATGATAATCGGCAATAAAGAAATAGCATTTATGCTCGTTTTGCATTTTAATGAAATTTTTTACTGCTCCAAAATAATTACCCAAATGCAAATTTCCGGTAGGGCGAATTCCGCTTACAACAATATCCATTGATTATAATTGATTTTTAATAAGTTACAAAATTACACAAAAGCGTTCGTCAGGTGCACTTTATAAAACGATTTCATCGTCGTTTTTGTTGAAAAAATGATATTCAAGAAAATGATGTGACGACATTGAACTGAGCCTTATCCATTTTCCATAACGCAGAAACCATTTCATACGCCGGCTGATAAAACCTTTTGTAATAAAAGCATGAACATAGGGATGTAAAGCTAATTTCAGATATTTTTCATTTTGATCCTTAATGAGATAATGAATGTTGTTTTCAATTTCATCAACCAGAATAATACTTGATTTCACTTTACCGGTTCCATCGCAGGCAGGACATTTTTCAAGTACCTGAACAGTCATTTCAGGTCTGACACGCTGACGTGTTATCTGAACCAGTCCAAATTTACTGGGAGGCAATATTGAATGTTTGGCGCGGTCTTTCGACATTTCATCCTTGAGTTTCTGATAAAGCTCACGACGATGCGCTGCCTGGTGCATATCAATAAAATCAACAACTATTATCCCGCCCATATCGCGTAATCTCAACTGACGTGCAACCTCGGCAGAAGCTTCCAGATTTACTGATAACGCATTGGCTTCCTGAGTGCTGTCAACATTTACACGATGACCACTGTTAATGTCAATCACATGTAAAGCTTCAGTATGCTCTATAATGAGATAAATACCGCTTTTAATTGTTACGATCTTGCCAAACGAATTCTTAATCTGCTTATCAATACCAAAATTTTCAAAAATCGGTATCTTGCCTTTGTAATTCTTTACAATATCAACCTTGTCAGGTGATATTTTTTTAATATAGTTTTTAATTTCTTCATAAACATCAGCATCATTTACGTAAATACTATTAAATGATTCGTTAAGGATATCCCGTAAAATAGCTGAAGTACGATCAATTTCACTAATTATTTTCTGTGTTGGCTGTGCCTTTTTAAGTCTGGCTTCAATATTTTCCCATTTTTGAATCAGGTTTTTCAGATCAGCATCCAGGTCGGCTACCATTTTATTTTCAGCAACCGTTCTGATAATAATTCCGCAGTTTTTGGGCTTAATGCTTTGAATTAATCTTTTCAGGCGATTTCTTTCTTCCGGGCTTTTTATCTTTTGCGAAACAGAGATCCGGTTTGAAAATGGTACCATAACCAGATAACGTCCGGCAAATGTAAGTTCAGAAGTAATTCGCGGACCTTTTGTTGAAATAGGTTCTTTTGCTATTTGAACCAGTACGTTTTGATTAGGGCTGAGCACCGAAGATATTTTACCACTTTTATCAATATCGGGATCCATGCTGAACCCTACAAGGGCGCTACTCTGGACTTTTCCCTCAATGGCAAGATTAACGAACTTATTAAGCGAGTTTATCTGGGCACCTAAATCGAGATAATGTAGAAATGCATCTTTTTCGTAACCAACATCAACAAATGCAGCATTCAGACCGGGCATTATTTTCCGAACCCTTCCAAGATAGACATCGCCAACAGCATATTTATTGTTGCTCTTCTCCTTGTCAAGTTCTACTAATACCTTATCTTCAAGTAATGCAATGCTGACTTCTGAAGAATCCGAATCAATGACTAATTCCTTATTCACCACTTATAAAAGTGTTACGTTTTTCCTGCATACTGAAAAGCCAACTCCACAATAAAGTTGGTAAAATTTAGGGATTGGGAAATGAATAAGAAAAAGGTGCGAGTTAAAGCGATATAAAATACCGCATTAACTCACCACTCCTTACTCTTATTTCTTCTTATGACGATTTTTTCTTAAACGTTTCTTGCGCTTGTGAGTCGACATTTTGTGCCTTTTTCTTTTCTTTCCGCTGGGCATAATTTAAATTGTTTAACTTTTTACCAGTTTTATTTAACATTGGCTTTCACTTCATTAACAAAGGATTTAGCCGGTTTGAATGCAGGAATATTGTGAGCAGGAATAACTATTGTTGTATTCTTCGAAATATTTCTTCCGGTTTTCTTAGCTCTTTTCTTAACAATAAAACTTCCGAAACCACGTAAATAAACATTTTCGCCCTTGGCAAGTGAGCCCTTTACAGCTTCCATAAAAGCTTCAACGGTTTCCTGAACAGCAACTTTTTCTACCCCGATCTTATTAGCAATTTCTGCAACAATTTCTGCCTTTGTCATAATTTCTTTGTTTTAATGATTTGATAATAAATTTATTATTGAGGGCTGCAAATATATAATTTTTTGATTTACTGATACTCTAACAAATTTTTTATTTTCTAAACCTAATGTAACTTTGCAATAAAAATCAAATTGCAGTTTTACCCTTAACACATTGATTAGGTGATATTTGCACCACCATTGTGTTTATAAATAATGGTTTAACTTAAAAACTAATTTTAATTGAAGTTTTTTGATAATTATCAGCAAATCAACTATTTTCTCATTAAAATTGTTTTATTTATCAATATTGAGATTGAAAAATCTTTGAAAAACGATCGTAAAGTAAAGAATGAATGAAAATTGGAAGCATTGATCTGGGTTTACAGCCTTTACTGTTAGCCCCTCTGGAAGATATAACCGACTCACCGTTCAGGCAGCTTTGCAAGGGATATGGTGCTGATATGGTTTTTACCGAGTTCATATCGTCTGAAGGTCTGACCCGTAAGGCTGCCAAAAGCTATAACAAGCTTGATTTTGATGAAACTGAGCGCCCTGTGGCAATACAGATATTTGGTCATGATCCTGAAGCAATGCGCCAGGCAGCCATACTTGCAGCAGAAGCTAATCCCGATTCAATAGATATTAATTTTGGCTGTCCTGTTAAAAAAGTCATTTCCAAAGGTGGCGGCGCTGATTTATTACGGGATATCCCGCGTATGATAAGCATTACAAAAGCAGTTACAAATGCTGTAAATCTGCCTGTAACCGTTAAAACAAGACTGGGATGGGATGAACAATCAAAAGACATTGTTGAAATTGCCGAAAAGCTCCAGGATTGCGGAATAGCTGCAATAATAATTCATGGGCGTACCAGGGCGCAATTATACAAAGGTGTATCGGACTGGACTTTGATAGGTAAAGTAAAAAACAATCCCGCAATGAAGATTCCGGTAATAGGAAATGGCGATATTGACAGTCCGCAAAAGGCAAAACAGATGTTTGATGATTTTGGTGTTGACGGAATAATGATAGGCAGAGCGGCAATAGGAAACCCCTGGATCTTTAAACAAATAAAAACTTTTCTCACTTCGGGCGAAACAAGTGATGCACCTGATATAGATGAAAGAATTTCAGTATGCAGGACCCATCTTATAAATTCAGTGGCACAAAAAGGCGAAAGGCGGGCTATACTGGAAATGCGCAGGCTTTATTCAGGATATTTCAGAACGTTGCCACGCTTTAAAGCCCACAGAATAAATCTGCTGACCTTCAATTCGCTTGACGAAATTCTATCTTTATTTGATCAGATATTACAGGAGAACAAGATCTAAAGTAACATACTATAAGCGATTTGAAAGAGCATTTGCCATTTTTGACTTCCAGGAACTGAAATTCCCTTCAATTATCTTACGGCGTGCTTCCTCAACCAGCCATAAATAAAACCGTAGATTGTGGATACTTGCTATCATTGGTCCCAGCATCTCGCCCGAAATGAACAGATGCCGGAGATAAGCCCTTGAATATTCATTATCAGTGAACGAATCGCCATCGGGATCGAGAGGGGTAAAATCTGTTTTCCATTTTTCGTTTTTAATGTTAATGATCCCTTTTTGCGTGAATAACATTCCATTACGTCCATTGCGGGTTGGCATCACACAATCAAACATATCAACACCAAGGGCAATGCTTTCAAGTATGTTTGCCGGTGTTCCCACACCCATAAGATAGCGGGGTTTATCTTCAGGCAGAATACCACAGACAAGGGCAGTGATTTCGTACATAATATCTACCGGTTCGCCAACAGATAATCCGCCTATAGCATTGCCTTCAGCATTACAAGCAGCAATGAACTCAGCCGATTCTTTACGCAGATCATGATAAATGCTACCCTGAACAATCGGGAACAAAGTCTGGGAATAATCATACAAAGCCTCAGTAGCATTGAACTGAGCAATACATCTTTCGAGCCAGCGGTGAGTACGATGCATACTTTGAGCAGCATATGATTGCTCGCAGGGAAAAGGTGTACACTCGTCGAAAGCCATAATAATGTCAGCGCCTATCATTCGCTGGGTGTCAATAACATTTTCAGGGGTGAATTCATATCTCGAACCATCAATATGCGACTGAAAAACAACACCATTTTCATTGATCTTACGTTTGTCAGTAAGCGAGAAAACCTGATATCCGCCACTATCGGTTAATATCGGACCATTCCATCCGTTAAATTGGTGCAATCCGCCTGCCTGTTTAAGTGTTTCTGTTCCGGGTCTGAGAAAAAGATGATAAGTATTGCCAAGAATTATCTGCGCTTTAATATCTTCAGTCAATTCCCTGAAATGAACCGCTTTTACAGAACCAACAGTACCAACAGGCATAAATATCGGAGTTTCAATAATTCCGTGGTCAGTGGTCAGGATTCCTGCTCTTGCACTACTTTTGGTATCTCTGTCAATTAGTTTGAATTGCATAAACAATCATAAGAATTTACGCCAAAAATAGAGTAATTATGTTAACCGGCTTTAATAAGTACCGGGCTAAAAAGTTTCATGATAAAAATAAAAGTGCCGTCTTCTGGCTTTCCATGCTTTCTTTTCAAATCATTTGGATAATTTTGCAGATACAAATTTCCATATATGCAATTTCTACAGGAACTCCCAACGCTCACACTTATTCTGCTGATTGTCTTTCTGATATCTTTTCTGATCCAGATTTTTTATTACTGGTTTTTCTACAGTCGTCTGGCTTTTTATAAATCCAGACCCGGATCAGACATTCTGCAACCTGTTTCAGTAGTAATTGCATCACATAACGATGGTATTAAGCTCAAAAACAATCTTCCTGCTATTCTGACACAGGACTATCCTGATTTTGAAGTCGTTGTGGTCAACGATGCTTCTGATGATGATACTGAAGAGGTTCTTACGGCTTATTCACAACAATACCCCAGACTAAAAGCTGTCCATATTAAACAAAGTGTGATTTTTTTCCGAAGCAAGAAATTTCCTCTCTCGGTCGGTATCAAGTCAGCTAAAAACGAGATATTACTTCTCACCGACGCTGATTGTTATCCGGATTCTGACCAATGGATCAGAGAAATGCAGGCAGCTTATGATAAAAACAGTGAAATAATCCTTGGATTCAGCCCTTATGAAAAACAACCCGGATTACTTAATCTGCTGATACGTTTTGACACTTTTCAGATAGCAACACTCTATTTTTCATTTGCACTGGCACGTTTGCCATATATGGGTGTGGGTCGGAATCTTTCGTATAAAAGGTCTCTGTTTTTCAGGCATAATGGATTCATAAGCCATTATAAAATACAATCGGGCGATGATGATCTGTTTATAAAATCTGCTGCCACTAAAACCAATACACGCATTAGTATTACCAAAGAAGCACATGTGATCTCTGAGCCTAAAAAAACATTCAAAGCCTGGATAATGCAAAAGCGCAGGCATTTTTCAACAGGCAGCTATTATAAACCATTGAAAAAGAACCTGTTGGGATTACAGGCTTTAAGTGGTTTATTATATTACTGTTCGCTAATCGCTCTCATTTATTTCAAAATTTTCCTACCTGTTATCCTCGGCATACATGGTTTCAGATTTTTAAACAGAATAATACTTTTAGGCTTTTGCAGTAAAAAACTGAACCAGGGTTATTTATTCTTATTTTCGCCGGTATCAGATCCCTTTTTTACATTTTTTAATCCTTTGCTGGTATTGTGGGGCATGGCATTTAAAAGCAAAAAATGGTAACTAAAAAACCAAATAGTGGTTCTTCAAAGCGTGATCATGAACTGATCAATGCCGCTGTGGTCATTGGCGACCGGAAAGCCTATGCTGAGCTTATGAACCTGTATTGGGACCGGATTTATAAAATGATGCTTAAAAAGATCAATGACGAAGATATTGCCAACGATCTAACAATTGAAACTTTCGGGAAAGCCTTCAGAAACCTGCATAAATACGTGCCGGATTTTGCTTTCAGCACCTGGCTGTTTAAAATTGCCAATAATAACTTCATTGATCATAAAAGAAGGTCCAGACACAATATTTTATCAATTAACGAAACATTTGAAGACGACTACGGCAATGTATATTTGTTTCCTGACCTTAAATGCAAGCAGCCCAGCCCTGAAGAAGAATTCATTAAAAAGCAGGAAATCAGCCTTATACATGATGTTGTTGAGCGTCTTAAACCTCATTACCGAAAATTGATTGAGCTCAGATATTTTCAGGAATACTCCTATCAGGAAATTGCCGATGAGATGCAATTACCGCTGGGTACTGTTAAAGCCCGGCTTTTCAGGGCTAAGGAATTACTTTGTGCTATACTGAAAAAATCCGGCGATAACATTTAGTATCATCTCACTGATTTATTTTCCTATCAGTTTCTTTATTTCATTAAGTTTCATCAGCGCCTCCACCGGAGTAAGCGTATCAATATCAATATTAAGGATATCTTCTCTGATCTGCTCCAATAAGGGGTCATTCAACTGAATAAAACTTAGCTGATACTGATCTTTGGCGGATTTTCCCTTTTTATCACCTTTTTCCGAGATGCTTTCATGGCTATGCGACTGCTCAAGCTGTTTTAGCAACATATTTGCCCTTTCAATAACACTGGCGGGAATACCTGCCATACGGGCTACATGGATACCAAAGCTATGCTCGCTGCCACCGGGAGTGAGTTTTCGGAGAAAGATCACTTTATTCCCAATTTCCTTTACAGCTACATGAAAATTTTTGATCCTCGGGAATAATGATGCCATTTCATTAAGTTCATGATAATGAGTAGCAAACAAAATTTTAGGTTTAAACAAAGGATGCTCATGCAGGTATTCCGCTATTGCCCAAGCTATGGAAATACCATCGTAAGTGCTGGTTCCCCGTCCTATTTCATCAAGAAGTATTAGGCTGCGGCTCGAAATATTATTGAGTATGCTTGCAGTTTCGTTCATCTCAACCATAAAGGTAGATTCGCCTGATGAAATATTATCAGAAGCCCCGACACGGGTAAATATTTTATCAACTACGCCAAGAGTTGCTTCTTTAACAGGCACAAAACTTCCTGCCTGAGCCATTAGCGCAATAAGAGCCGTTTGCCTGAGAAGGGCAGACTTCCCCGACATATTAGGACCTGTTATTATTATAATCTGCTGTGTATCAGGGTCAAGATATACATCGTTGGCAATATATTCCTCGCCGGTAGGCATAAACTTTTCAATTACCGGATGCCTGCCCTGTTTTATATCTATAACCCATGAATCGCTCATTACAGGTTTTACATAATTATTTTCAACAGCTATTCCGGCAAACGACAATAAACAATCGAGGCGTGCAATAAGCGAAGCATTTAACTGTACCGGCTCAATATAATCACATAAAGCAAGTACCAGTTCATCAAATAACCGCTGTTCCAGAGCGAGGATCTTTTCTTCGGCACCAAGGATCTTTTGTTCATAAACCTTCAATTCTTCAGTAATATAGCGTTCACTACCTACCAGAGTCTGTTTTCTGTGCCATTCAGCCGGAACTTTATTTTTATGGGCATTGGTAACCTCAAGGTAATAGCCAAAAACATTATTATAACCGATCTTCAGATTGGTAATACCTGTATTAACAACTTCACGCTGCTGTATCTGAACCAGATAATCCTTACCCGAAGTCAGCAGATTGCGTAATTCGTCAAGCTCACTGTTTGCCCCGCTGGCGATAACGCCGCCTTTCTGAACCTGGACCGGCGGTTCAGGCTGAAGTTCTTTCTCAATTTTGTTACTAATGAGGCTGCATGGATTAAGCTGTTCGGCAATTTTTTCAAAAGCCGCATTTCCTGATGCTGCTAATGTGTTCTTTATTGGAATTAAAGCATCCAGTGCTTTTTTTAACTGAACCGTTTCACGAGGATTTACACGACGAACCGCAACTTTTGAGATCAAGCGCTCAAGGTCACCAATAATCTTGATCTGCTGTAATAACACATTAGCTACCTCAGGATTCCGTATCAGGTAATCTACCATCTCATGTCTTTCTTCAATGGGCTTACGGTTTTTCAACGGGAGTAGTATCCAGCGCTTCATCATGCGAGAACCCATTGGCGAAATCGTTTTATCCATAACATTAAGCAGAGTGGCGGCATTTTCGTTAGCTGAATGTATCAGCTCCAGATTACGGATAGTAAACTTATCGAGCCATACAAAATCATCTTCTTCAATACGTGATATCTTGCTGATATGCTCAACCTTGTCGTGATGTGTTTCAGCCAGATAATGCAGGGCTGCTCCTGCAGCTATGATGCCAAGGTTCTGAACCTCAATACCAAAGCCTTTCAGGGAGAGGGTGTTAAAATGTTTTAACAACAGTTCGTGAGTAAAATCGAAAGTAAAAACCCAGTCCTCGAAAGTGTTGATATAAAATTTATCGCCAAATAATTCGGTGAAGCGGTGGCGCTTATTTTTCTGAACTATTATCTCGCTGGGTTGAAAAGTTTGCAGCAGTTTATCAATATACTCATTTGAACCCTGAGCAAGAAAAAACTCGCCTGTTGAAACATCCAGGAAGCTTATCCCCGAGGTATTTGGCTGGAGATGAATGCCTGCCAGAAAATTATTTTCCTTATGATCAAGGATTTTATCATTATATGAAACTCCCGGAGTAACTAATTCAGTCACACCACGCTTAACCAGTTTTTTTGTAAGCTTAGGGTCTTCAAGTTGCTCGCAGATAGCAACACGCAAACCTGAGCGTACAAGTTTTGGCAAATAGGTGTCAAGAGCATGAAAAGGGAATCCTGCCAGTTCAACGTATGAAGCTGCACCATTGGCACGGCGGGTAAGAACAATGCCAAGGATCTTTGAAGCCTTTATGGCATCTTCGCCAAAGGTTTCATAAAAATCACCAACTCTGAACAGCAACATGGCATCAGGATATTTTGCCTTGATGCTGTAGTACTGCTTCATTAAAGGGGTTTCAACAATTTTTTCCTTTTCTGCTTCCTTCACAATATTTCATGGTTTATTTGGCAAAGTTATTAGAAAAAACTTAAGCTGTGATAAAGTTTCTTTAATCAAATTTAGTAAGCGGGCTAAAGCCCGTTTATATTCATGATGGTTTGATATTGAATTGCCACCGGCTAAAGCCGGTGGTAAAAAAGGGGTGACAACACAATAATGGCTTTAGCCAAACCGGTTTAAAATATAATTGAATTCTAATATCCAATAGAATTGGGCTAAAGCCCTTAGGGTAATGGGTTATTTATTTAGTAAACGGGCTAAAGCCCGTTCCTATTCATAATAATATGATATTGAATTGCCACCGGCTTTAGCCGGTGGTAAAAAAGGGGTGACAACACAATAATGGCTTTAGCCAAACCGGTTTAAAAATATAATTGAATTCTAATATCCAATAGAATTGGGCTAAAGCCCTTAGGGTAATGGGTTATTTATTTAGTAAACGGGCTAAAGCCCGTTTATATTCATGATGGTTTGATATTGAATTGCCACCGGCTTTAGCCGGTGGTAAAAAAGGGGTGACAACACAATAATGGCTTTAGCCAAACCGGTTTAAAATATAATTGAATTCTAATATCCAATAGAATTGGGCTAAAGCCCTTAGGGTAATGGGTTATTTATTTAGTAAACGGGCTAAAGCCCGTTCCTATTCATAATAATATGATATTGAATTGCCACCGGCTTTAGCCGGTGGTAAAAAAGGGGTGACAACACAATAATGGCTTTAGCCAAACCGGTTTAAAAATATAATTGAATTCTAATATCCAATAGAATTGGGCTAAAGCCCTTAGGGTAATGGGTTATTTATTTAGTAAACGGGCTAAAGCCCGTTCCTATTCATGATGGTTTGATATTGAATTGCCACCGGCTAAAGCCGGTGGTAAAAAAGGGGTGACAACACAATAATGGCTTTAGCCAAACCGGTTAAAAAATGCAGTATATTAACAGTCAATATATTTTGGCTAAAGCCCATGATTTGAGGTAGTTGAATCTTATAAACGGGCTAAAGCCCGTTCCTATTCATAATAATATGATATTGAATTGCCACCGGCTTTAGCCGGTGGTAAAAAAGGGGTGACAACACAATAATGGCTTTAGCCAAAC
>Ga0302243_1001177_pt1 | contig 19307 bp, 20 predicted proteins | sample AAG_UR_Met_MG_FD_193514 | JGI IMG/M metagenome (GOLD analysis project Ga0302243, IMG submission 193514) | Enriched activated sludge microbial communities from anaerobic digester in WTTP, New Holstein, Wisconsin, United States - AAG_UR_Met | ecosystem: Engineered > Bioreactor > Anaerobic >... | reverse complement strand
ATGAATTGCCATATAAGAGCAAAATAGAAGGCATGTCTCATCTCTGTGGACACGATGCACATACCACGATGTTGCTTGGAGCTGCTAAATATCTGGCAGAAACCAGGAACTTCAACGGTACTGTTCGCTTGATATTTCAACCAGGAGAAGAAACCATGGAGGGTGCGCCTGCGATGATTGCAGACGGACTGTTTGAGCGTTTTCCTGTTGATTCTGTGTTCGGCATGCATAATATGCCAGGCTTGGAAGCTGGAAAATTCTATTTTAACACTGGAGAATTTATGGCAGCCGTAGACAACTGGGAAATCGAACTTACCGGAAAGGGAAGCCATGGTTCTATGCCCGAATTGAGTATCGACCCTATTGTATGTGGCTCTTCATTGGTCTTGGCATTGCAGACTATTGTTTCCCGTAACTTGTCACCATGGCATAGTTCGGTAGTTAATGTAGGTGCTTTCCAATCGGGAATAGCAGGAAACGCTGTTCCACAGAAGGCAATTCTACGCCTGAGCATACGTAACATGAAGTCCGAAGACCGTGTAATGGTGTTGGATAAAATAAGATCTATCACCAAATCACAAGCTGAGGCATTCAACTGTGGTTATGAAATCAGAGAAGGTATGCCTGGAACAGTTTTGGTAAATGATATAGATGAAACCCATTGGGCTGCTGATGTTGCCAGGAAAACCTTTGGAGAAGAAAACGTATTTACCGATGCTCATCCATATATGGGTAGTGAGGACTTTGCTTTTATGCTCGAAAAGAAGAAGGGCAACTACTGTATGATGGGTAATGGCGACAGCTTCATGGTGCACCATCCTCAATATGTGTTCAACCAGGACTTGCTGCACCTTGGTTCAAGCTACTGGGTAGCATTGGTGGAAGATTACCTGCAATAATTTGTCCTGAAAAAAGCTTGGTTTTTTCAAAAAGACTTGACTTAAATCTAAAAAGACAGCAGCCTGCTAAAATGATACTATATGAAAAAAATTAAAGTTGGATTATTATTAGGCATTGTTGCAGGAGTTATAGATGTAATTCCAATGATTATGCAAAACCTGACATGGGATGCAAATATATCTGCATTTACCATGTGGATAGTTGTTGGATTTTTAATTGCAACAATTGATTTAAATATTAATCCGATAATCAAAGGTATTTTGACTGCTTTCCTGGTTTTATTACCAACTGCAATTTTGATTGGTTGGAAAGAGCCTGTTTCATTAATACCAATAGTAATAATGACAACGGTATTAGGTGGACTACTTGGATTTTCAATTAATAAAATTTTGACTGAAAAATGAGTACTTTCTCAGAGATTTGTATTTATGAGGTAAAACCTGACAAGGCAGATGAATTTGAAAAGTTGATTGAAGAAGTCGCGGAACATCATAAATCCTTTAATGGTGTGACTGATGTAAAATATATCAAAAGGACACATAGACAAAAGGACTTTAATTCGGTAAAAAATGGAGAACCTGCAATCCGACTGACAAGAAAACCAAAAAGCGTGACTTACATTTTATATTGGGAGCTTGAAAACGAATTGATTCATGCCGAAGCAACAAAATCCGGATTAGAAAAATTTTACAAACAATTCAACCGATGTTTAACAACAATGCCGAAAATAATACTTGGAGAGAGAATTAAATAAAGCACAACCGCACAACACGCAGTAAAAAATACCCAGAAAGAATTGGAAATTCGAAATAATGTACATATAATTGTACTTTTATATGTACTAATATAATAATGCCATGATAACAACAACAATATCAGACTTCAGAAAAGATATCAAGAAATATCTTGATAATGTTACCCAGAATTTTGAAACTCTAATAATCAATAGAGGTAAAGATACAGGCGTCGTTATCATGTCTATTGATGAATATAATTCGTTGACTGCAACTCAGCATGAACTTTCATCAAAAGCTAATGAGAAACGACTGGATTCTGCCATAGAAAAATTGAAAAGTAAAAAGGCATTTCAAAAAGAACTGCTCGAACAATGAAATACATATTCGTTGATGAGTCCTGGGAAGACTATCTCTATTGGCAGAAGACCGATAAGAAAACCATGAAAAGAATTAATGAGCTATTGAGGGATATCTCCAGAAACCCCCATTCCTGTATTGGTAAACCAGAACCACTGAAATTTAAGTATAAAGGATTTTGGTCGCGTAGAATTGACGGAGAGCATAGGTTAATATATCAGGTCAAAAAGGATGAGATATGGATCGCCAAGTGCAGATTCCATTATGATTAATAACTTCTGTATGCTGACAACCCGGTATATGGCATTGGAGCTCCCTACCGTAAGTGCAAAAACACCCCGACCTCTCTGCGTTCGGTACGGTTTGCAGCCCGCCTAAGTTGAACATTATAGTTAATTTTGACCCGTCCTAAAAAAGGAAGATGACATTTCAAAGTTTATTCGGGAAATGGAAAAAGATATGGCGGATAAAAGGTTTTCCTTTTCATTTTCACATAGCCTTTAATAAGACAAAATTAAGTGTTCCATCTCAAAACGGGACTACGTAAAACGATGCCAATCAGTGAAATAAGTCCAAAATCATGGCTATTCTTTGAAACCCAAAACAACCGCGATTCAAACTCGTAAAGCATGTCTAAATTTCATTGTTTTTTATAAATAATTTTCGATTATGAAATAAATTTCAGTAACTTTTCATGATAGAATCATAGCGAGATTATTGGTTAATATTTCAAATAAAACAGTATGCCAAAAATTTTATCAAATCATTGTAATGCCTTGTACAGCAATAAATTATATAATCATATTTGATAAATAACAATTAGTATTAAACAAATTATCATTATGATACATGTATTGCATACACAAACACGTATCTATATAATTTTCAAACATGTGGGTTCCCTGTCTGCCAACAGGCATCAGACCATTGAAATAATGATGAAATCCGCTCTTTAATATTCAATCCAAATACTAACTCAAATGAAAAATTCACTTAAAATTTGTTTCTTATTTTTCACTTTATTTCTTTTTTCATGTGAAAAAATCTCGCTTGAGAAAGATGTTATTGAAACATTAACTATCGACAGTGACTCTCATTCATTCATTAACAAGGATGGATATCCTTACTATGATAACAATCTTACCAGTCAACAGGATAAACATGTTTATAAACTTGAAATGAATAAGGATGTTGAATATCGTATTTCAGCATCACAGCCAAACGCCAAGGTCCATCAGATAATATTAAACCTCGTGAATAAAAGTAAAGATACCCTGGCAATATCATCAGATGAATCACCATCAAAATCATTTATTGTCATCAAATCTCCCGAAACAGCAACTTATTATCTGATTGTTTCACTCAGGAAAATGATAAATCCTAAATTTGACTATCGTCTGAATTTTGAAGAATTAGTTGAAGATGAAGTTTCACTTTCGGGTCTAAATTGGCTTTGTGATGGAACATGGAATATAAATAACTCAGGAGAAGCTGTTTTGACAAATTATGATAGTCGTATTTATCGGCATCTAAAACTAAATAGCCCAGTGTCTGAAAATCCTGATGTTTCATTTATAATTAAATCAAACTCAACCAGTAGTCCTAATGTGGGTATTATTGCAGGTGGATCAGGAGGTCTAATTCAGTTTGGTGAATATACATCTGAATTCCCTGGTAAGGGTCAAGCATTCTTGGCTTTTATAGATGATATGAATTATACATTGATAAACCTTAACACTACTTCTATGTCGTTAGATTGGGGATATCTCTCAGGTATCTTTGATTATTATTCAGGAATAGAATTAGAACTTAAATATGATACGAATTCAAACCAATATCGTATCTATCTCAATAACACATATGTGACAAGTCTCCATTCCATAATTCAGTTAAAGGATTTTTATATTTGTATTCAGGAAAACGGTGAAGGAACAACATTAATCAAAGATTTAGTCATAACCAATTGAATGATTTACAATGTTAAAACGTAGTATAATTTTAATCATGAGAAAACAAAACAAATTAATTGCCATATCATCTTTCATCGCGCTGATTTTCATGACACTCATTATATCCTGTCAGCATGCAAAAAAGGTAAAATCTTCTGATAAAATTACTGTTGCATGCTATTATTTCCCAAATTACCATACAGGGGATCCAAGAAATATTATCAATAAAGGCAATGGTTGGTCTGAATGGGAACTGGTAAAAGCAGCCAGACCCCGATTTCCGGAACACCACCAGCCCAATGTCCCTGCCTGGGGTTACAGCGACGAAAAGGATCCCATTGTTATGGCCCAAAAGATTGATGCGGCTACAGACAATGGAATAGACTGTTTTATTTTCGACTGGTACATGTATGAAGATGGTCCTTTCCTGAACAAATGTATCGACGAAGGCTTTCTGAAAGCCCCTAACTGCGAACGAATAAAATTCGCTTTGATGTGGGCAAACCACGATTGGCTAGACATTCACCCATACACTTATGGAACAAAGCAAAAATTACTCTATCCGGGAAAAGTAACTCCAAAGCGATTCGATGAAATATGTGATTTTGTGATCAAAGAGTATTTCAGCAAACCTAATTATTGGAAAATAGATGGAAAAGCTTACTTTTCGATATACGATATACAGAGATTTGTGGAAGGATTTGGCAGCATGGAAGCCACTAAGGATGCAATGGACCGCATGCGCGAAAAAGCAATTGCTGCCGGATTAAAAGGTGTGCACTGGAACCTGGTCGCCTGGGGAAATCCAATTCTCCCGGTCGAAAAAGCGCCATCCAATACACCAGAATTAATCAAAGTGCTTGGATTTGATTCAAGCACTTCCTATGTCTGGATTCATCATACGGAATTGCCTGAAACACAAACGGATTATAATTGGGTAAGGGATCAGTATTTCTCACACTGGGAGAAAGCTAAAGAAGAATATGGAGTCCCGTATTTTCCTAATGTGACCATGGGCTGGGATTCAAGTCCACGTTGTGACCTGAACTCGGAATGGGCAAATGTTGGTTACCCTTTTATGAATACGATAAATAACAATACACCCGACAATTTTAAAAAAGCATTGCAGCTGACTAAAGAGAAACTATTAGCCGATCCTGACGGTCCCGGAATCCTGAACATAAATTGCTGGAACGAATGGACAGAAGGGAGTTACCTGGAACCGGATACGGTAAATGGAATGAAGTATCTGGAGGCGGTAAAAGAGGTGTTTAAAGAATAGAATTAAAGGGTCAAGAAACAATATGTGATTAACCACATTGCTTATGGGACTTTTTTACTATTCCTCAGTCTCTGGTACTTCTTTTAGAAAATCCGCTCATGCCAAACGCGAGTGTACGTCAACCCCGGTCAAAGTACAGTTAGATAACAGTAACAAACAGTAAACTTATTTTCAGAAAGAATAATTCCGAAAATAAGCAACTTGCGTTCTATGCCGGCCCAACAACGATAAATATCATGTAAATTGAGCGATTTGAATTATATTTTTAACTCAATTATGGAGACAAAAAATATATTAATTGAGGTAAAGCGGCAAACCGGTGTAAACATCAGGGAATGTTACCAGTGCGGAAAATGCACCGCAGGTTGTCCGGTAGCTGAAGAAATGGATCTTCGTCCAAGTGTGATCATGCGGATGATCCAGTCTGGAACCAATGAAGAGATGGATCAAATACTTCGGTCGTACACTATCTGGTTGTGTTTAACCTGTGAGACCTGTTATTCGCGCTGCCCCATGGATATCGACATCCCCAAAGTGATGGATTACCTGCGCCAGCGCTCACTGGTCGAAGGAAAAGTACATCCGGAAGCACGTAAAATTGTTGCCTTCCACAAATCATTTCTCAACACCGTCAAGCGGAATGGCCGGTTAAGTGAATTATTCCTGACCATTGATTATAAGATGCGTTCTCTGCGGTCGGGTACTCTTTTTCAGGATATGACGGTTGCTCCGGGGATGATCAGCAGGGGAAAACTTCATCTTATACCCGAACAGATCAAAGACAAAAAAGGTTTTTCCCGATTATTTAAAAATCAGCTTAAAAAAAGGAAGCCATGAAGATAGGATTTTACCCGGGTTGTTCGCTAACAGGTTCATCACGCGAGTACAAAGAATCGATTCTTGCCATTTCTGAAAAGGCAGGTATTGAGCTTGTCGAAATATCCGACTGGAACTGTTGTGGCGCTACTGCTGCCCATAATCTGAACAAGGAACTGTCGGTATCGTTGCCGGCACGGAACCTCGCTCTGGCCGAATCCGACGGGATAGAAGAACTGGTTGTTCCCTGTGCTGCCTGTTACAATCGATTGGTGATGACCCAGCACGAATTGAACGAAGACGAAAAATTGAAATCTCAGATAGCTGAAAAACTTCAGATGCCGTTGAAAAACAAGCTTAAAATTCTGAATGTATTGCAGTATCTCGAAGAATATTTTGTCCCCCGTCTTGATGAATTGATCAAAAAACCGTTTGAAGAAGAGGTGGCATGTTATTACGGATGCCTGCTGGTGCGCCCCAATCAGGTGATAAAGGCCGACCGCTGGGAAGACCCGATGAGCATGGATGTGATTATGCAGAAACTGGGGGCCAAACCCATCGACTGGGCTTTTAAAACCGAATGTTGCGGCGCCGGTTTTAGCATGTCAAAAACCGAAATCGTAGGTGAACTGTCTGGCAAGATTGTTCGCAATGCAGTGAACCGGGGCACCAAAGCCATTGTGGTTGCCTGTCCCATGTGTCATTCTAACCTCGATATGCGTCGCCCGGCTATCAATTCATACCTGAAAACAAAGATTGAAGTACCGGTAATGTATATTACCCAGGCCATTGCGCTTGCTATGGGAATGTCTGAAAAAGAGGCCGGACTTCAGCGCCATTTTGTTCCTGTTAGTTTCTCTGTTAACTGTTAAACGAAGGATTATGTCGAGAATAGGTGTTTTTATTTGTCATTGTGGCGAGAATATCAGTGCAACGGTTGATGTCGTTAAAGTAGCAGAAGAGGCCGGGAAGCATGAAGGTGTAGCGTATAGTACCGATTATAAATACATGTGTTCCGAACCCGGACAGACCATCATCAAGCAGATGATCAAAGAAAAAGGACTCACGGGGGTGGTTGTGGCAGCATGTTCACCGCGAATGCACGAACCAACTTTCCGCAAAGCATGCTCCGAAGCCGGTTTAAACCCATATATGTGCGAAATGGCGAACCTTCGGGAACATTGCTCATGGGTGCACGATAAAAGCGATGCGACAACGAAGAAGGCAATCGATCTCGTCCGAATGCTTGTTGAAAAAGTAAAGTTCAATAAACCCTTGTACCCGATTAAAGTTCCCGTTACCAAAACGGCACTGGTTATAGGAGGTGGAATTGCTGGTATTCAGGCAAGTCTCGATATTGCCAATTCCGGGCACAAGGTTGTTCTGATTGAGAAAGATCCATCCATTGGAGGCCATATGTCGCAGCTTTCGGAGACCTTCCCAACGCTCGATTGTTCACAGTGTATACTTACACCGCGAATGGTGGAAGTGGCGCAGCATCCCAATATTACCCTGATGACGTATTCCGAGCTTGAAAAACTGGATGGTTTCATCGGGAACTTTAAGGCAACCATTCGGAAGAAAGCAAAAAGCATTGACGAAAAATTGTGTACGGGCTGCGGGCTATGTACAACCAAATGCCCGACGAAAAAGATACCCAGCGAGTTCAATGCCGGATTGGGTTTTCGTACGGCTATTTATGTGCCGTTTCCACAGGCAGTTCCCAACAAACCGGTAATCGACAAGGAAAATTGCCGGTATTACCAGCAAGGAAAATGCAAGGTTTGCGAAAAAGTTTGTCCGACTGGGGCAATTCGTTTTAATCAGGAGGATGAATTGATCGAGATAGAAGTTGGGGCAGTAGTCGTTGCAACCGGCTTCAATGTCATGGAACCATCCGAATTTCCGGAATATGGATACGGCAAATACAAAGATGTAATCACCGGTTTGCAGTTTGAACGCCTGGCTTCGGCATCAGGACCGACATTGGGTGAAATCCGCCGTCCATCAGATGGTAAAATTCCAAAAAAGATTGTTTTTATTGCCTGTGCCGGATCACGTGATCCCGCGAAGGGAATCCCGTATTGCTCGAAGATTTGCTGCATGTACACGGCAAAACATGCAATGCTTTATCAACACAAAGTTCATGATGGCAAATCGTATATTTTCTACATGGACATCCGGGCAGGAGGTAAGAATTATGAAGAGTTTACAAGACGCGCCATTGTTGAAGATGAAGTAAACTACATCCGTGGCCGCGTTTCAAAAGTATATGAAGAGAATGGCAAACTGATTGTAAAAGGTGTCGATACCCTGCTGAACGCCAGACCGGTTGAAATTGAAGCCGACATGGTAGTGCTTGCATCGGCGGCAGTGGCTAATCCGGGATCGGAGGAGTTAGCGCAACGGATGCATGTTTCGTACGATGCGTACAATTTCTTCTCCGAAGCCCATCCGAAATTAAAGCCAGTTGAAACCAATACTGCAGGAATTTTCCTTGCCGGAGCTTGTCAGGCGCCGAAAGATATTCCTGAAACGGTATCTCAGGCTTCAGGAGCTGCGGCCAAAGTGGCAATCTTGTTCTCACAGGATGAACTGAGCCGCGAGCCGGTAGTTGCTGTGGTGAACCGTTCAGCCCCACCGGTTTATTCCACCTGTGTAGGTTGTTTTATGTGCGCAACGGCCTGTCCGTATCAGGCTATCGGCGAAGAACTGATTACCGACCGAAAAGGGAATGTAATAAAGAAGGTGGCCAAAGTAAATCCGGGATTGTGCCAGGGCTGTGGTACCTGCGTGGCTTTCTGTCGTTCAAAATCGATAGACATTCAGGGCTACTCGAACGAGCAGATGTACACTGAAGTGATGGCTTTGCTGAATGACGAATAATAATTAATGTTAGAAAACATATAGATGTATGGACAACCCGAAAAAAGATTTTATCCATGTGCCTATATGATGATTTTAAATATTGTTTATGAGTGAATTTGAACCGAAGATAGTGGCGTTTGTCTGCAACTGGTGTACATATGCAGGTGCTGACCTGACCGGTACCAGCCGGATAAAATATGCGCAGAATGTAAAAATTATCCGCTTCCCGTGTACCGGGCGGATCGATTTCATGTTATTGCTAAAGGCTTTTGCCGAAGGTGCTGATGGAATTATTGTTTCGGGATGCCATCCCAACGACTGCCATTACACTTCAGGCAACTTTCATGCCCGAAGGCGTTGGATTACCTTCAGGAGCTTGCTCGATTTTCTGGGAATTGACGTGCGCAGAATCCAGTTTTCGTGGGTTTCAGCTGCAGAAGGTGCCAAGTGGGCTGAAATTGCGAACACTACCGTGAACAACATCCGCGAACTGGGACCATATACCGATTATGCAAAAGTGGCTGTTCATTTGAAAAAGGAGGCTAAGGTATGAACGAACTGATAAAGAAAGCGGCATCACTGCTCGAAGCGAACGAAGTTCAGGTGGTAATCGGTTATGGATTGGGATCGGCAAAACGACCTCAAGCCATTTTTGTAACTACACCCGCCGGTTGTGAACAGTTGATGTTCGACAACCGGTGCATTCAAAATCTGGCTGTATACCTTACCAAACAGGAGATCAGGAAGCTTGGAAAACCTGCTATTGTAGCTCCGCTTCCGGTGTTGAGAAGCATTGTTCAGCTGGTTGCCGAACAACAGCTTACCGAAGGCGATCTGGTTGTTTTGGGCATCGATCCCGATGGAAAACTGCTTGAATTCAGCTCATTCAAGGCCATTGAATCTTTTTTGTCCGATCACAAAATTGTAATTGAGGAGAAATACCTGAAGAAGATTGAAGAGATTAAGAATATGCCGGTAGGGGAGAGGTTCGCATATTGGGTGGAGTTGCTTGAACCATGCTTTAAATGTTATGCCTGCCGTGCGGCCTGTCCGTTGTGCTACTGTACACGTTGTACTATCGAGAACAACCAGCCACAGTGGATCCCTGTGGCTTCTCATCTGCAGGGTAATCTCGAATGGCACGTGATGAGGGCGATGCATCTTGCCGGGCGTTGTACCGATTGCGAAGCCTGTTATCATGCTTGTCCTCTGGGTATTCCTATTCATCTGTTAAACAAAAGTCTGATTCAGGATTTATCCGAAAGTTTTGGCGATTATGGGCCAAAAATCAGCGAACCCAATATGCTTTCAAGCTTTGATCCTGATGATAAAGAATCATTTATAAGGTAGTTATGCAAACCGGGAATTATTCGATAAACGAACCTTCGATGTCGAAATTATTCGACAATCTGGCCGAAAAGGGAAAAACCATGTACGCTCCAAAAAACAGAGGGGAACGTATCTTATTTCAGAAAGTGGAAAAATTCGGCGAAATAGCCGGGGATTATCTGCTAACGGCCAATTCGGCCAAAGAAGTTGTTTTTCCGCGCTACGAAAAGGTCTTTTCCTATAAGAAGACACAGGATGGCATTCTGATAAACGATCCCACCGGCAATCCTTTCCCCGAGGTGGTGTTATGGGGTTCACGTCCATGCGATGCGGCTGCATTCATTCCCATGACCAATACTTTTGAGAAGGATTATATCGATAACCTGTATGTCAAGCGCCGGAAGAATTTGTTGGTGTTGAGTTTTAGTTGCAATACCTGTGATGAGTTTTGCTTTTGTACCTCGGTAAATGGTGGCCCCGGTAATACTGCCGGTAGCGATATTCTTTTCACCAGACTCCAGACCGGCGATTTCCTGGCCGAAATCATCACGGAAAAAGGTAAGAAAGTCGTTGAAGAAAACTCTTCACTCTTTGAAGCTTCTACGGCAGAAGGAAAAGAACAGAGCCTTGCAAAGGTGGAACCCCGATTCAACCAGGATGAAATTCAGGCTAAACTCCAGGAATTGTTTGAGAACCCTCTTTGGGCCGAAAAATCAAGGGCTTGTCTGGGATGTGGCACCTGCGCGTATATTTGTCCGGTTTGCAGTTGTTTCGATATTCAGGACGAAGCACACGGAAGTCAGGGTACCCGTTTGCGTTGCTGGGATTCGTGTGGATTTTCACTCTTCACCCTGCACACTTCGGGGCACAATCCCCGGCCTGATCAGGGTACACGCTGGCGTCAGCGAATCCTTCACAAGTTCCGGTACATGCCCGATAAATCAAAGATGGCCGGATGTGTAGGTTGCGGGCGTTGTTCGCGTTCATGCCCTGCCGGGATCAATATTTTAGATACTGTCACCGCGTTATAGAAAATGATCATTTTATAAATGAAAATTATAAAATTGTAAATCACATAAATGGAGATCACACTAACATGAGCAATCCAAACATCTACATACCTTACCAGATGAGGATCGAAAAAATTACCCATGAGGCACCGGGTGTAAAGACTTTTCGGTTAAAATTTATCAATGAAGAAGATGCAGCAACTTTTACTTTCAAAGCCGGTCAGTTTGGGGAATATTCCATTTTCGGAGTTGGCGAGTCGACCTTCTGTATTGCTTCCTCTCCAACCAGGAAAGGGTATATCGAATGTACTTTCCGTCAGGCAGGAAAAGTAACTACAGCGCTCGCTTCTGCCGAAGAAGGTGATATTGTTGGTTTTCGCGGGCCTTACGGGAACATCTTCCCGATTGACGAATGGAAAGGCAAAAACCTGTTGTTTATTGCAGGTGGTATTGCACTGCCGCCCATGCGTTGCGTGATTTGGAATTGTCTCGACTTGCGTGAAAATTTCAAGGATATTACCATTGTTTACGGCGCCCGTTCGGTTGATGATTTGGTTTATAAACACGAATTGGAAGAGTGGAAAAACCGCCCCGATGTAAACCTTGTCACAACTGTCGACCCCGGTGGAGAGACCCCCGACTGGAAAGGAGAAATTGGCTTTGTTCCATCTGTTGTGGAAAAGATAGCCCCATCGTCCGGCAATACCATTGCCATTGTTTGCGGACCTCCCATCATGATTAAGTTTACCTTCCCGGTACTGGAAAAGCTGGGTTTTGCACCCGAAAATATCTATACAACACTTGAAAACCGTATGAAATGCGGCTTTGGCAAATGTGGCCGCTGCAACGTGGGCGAGGTGTACGTGTGCAAAGATGGACCTGTTTTCAGCTATGCACAACTGAAACTGCTACCTGCTGAATATTAGGTTTTCAATTATATGCAGAATTCTTTCCGGGGCATCACTGTACCCTTACCGGCTATTATGTTAACTGTAAGAAACAACAAATAACCTCCGTGGATGATTAAAAAGACCATTCCATACTGCCTTCTGGTCTTTAAAATTGACCTTCTCGTTTCAATTGCAGCGACTGTTATTACAAGCACTTTGTCACCAAAAGGTATTACGTTTGAATCAATGTCATACATATTCATGCTTAGCTACTTCTCCGGCGGATTTCTACTAGGGATTCTCTTCTTCGAGATCGCCAGGAAACAAGAATACTATTTCTACTATAACCTCGGGATTTCAAAACTCAGATTAGTCCTTATATCGTATTTGTTTAATCTAGTCATTATCTTACCATTCTTGATAATTTCAGCATATGCAAGATATATTTGAAGCTGACAGTATCAGAAAATCATTCGGGGACAAACAGGTTCTCACTGACATCTTTTTAAGATGCCAGACTGGGGATATAATCGGACTGCTTGGACGAAATGGTTCAGGAAAATCGACACTTCTTAAAATACTATTCGGAACCCTATATACTGAACACAAACATATCACTATTAATGGTGGCCTTGTAAGTCAACCGTTTAAGAAAACAGGTATAATAAGTTTTCTACCGCAAGACAATTTTCTGCCCGGAAATCTTACGGTAAAGAAAACCGTCAATCTATTCGATCATCAGATAGATCAGGATCAGTTCTTTGACGACCAGGTTCTTTCGAAAGTTACCGATGTTAAAATCAGGGATCTGTCTGGAGGAGAATCAAGATATCTGGAGGTTAGATTAATATTAAGCCAAAAATCAAAATTCATTTTTCTAGATGAGCCTTTTAATGGCATCTCACCAATTCATATTGAGCTTATAAAAGAAATGATAAGGAGTCATTCAAATAGTAAAGGAATAGTATTAACAGACCATGACTACAGGAATGTCCTTGATGTTGCAAACAAATACATGGTGCTTTATGACGGCGGAATAAAACTTCTAAAATCAAAAGATGACTTTATATATTGGGGATATATACCTGATAAATAAGCAATTGCTGTTAACAGTGCAGGGAATATTTGTAATTTTTATGCCATCTCACCAAATTGCCAGGCTGTTAAGTGTCGTGTTAGTGTATATGGAAAAAAGATAGCAAGACTTTTATATCAAGAATGAATTCATTAATTTTTGCATCAGGTTTTGGTAGTATTATTGAACAAGTGCTGCCGGTATCGTTGTTCTTTATATTTTCCATACCTTGCAAGCTGTAAGAAATTCATTCGACCACGGATGGACAAAAAATAGATAAAAGTCTCCAGGAGAAACATCCTTCTCCATTTATTAATATTTGGCAACTTGTCCATCATATTAAGAATGAGTGTGTTATAAGGTTTTTGTTCCCTGATAATCATAACTTTTGCAGATTTGGTTAATCTATTAAGTTATTGATTGTCAGGGACTTTGCCAAATTATCTCGTTGTTATTTATTAACTATTTTCTTGATTTTCAAACAATTATATTAACATTTAATGAACTATTGATGAATAAAACAATATTAATTCAGGTGTTGATTATAATGATCCTGTTTTCCTGCAAAAAGGACAATGAATTTGATTTTGCATTGATTCAGACAGGTGATATTACTGACATAGATAAGTCCGGAGCAACTTTTCATGCCAGAATTTCTGATTTAAGTAATTCAAAGATTATTAATTATGGATTTGTGTGGAGTACAGAAAAAAATCCAGAGTTTCATAATTCAGAAAAATATATAATCACAGGAGTGCCTTCCATTGGGACTATTAGTAAGAGAATATCCACAACATTAATAAACAACCTGACCTACTATGTTAGGGCCTTCATACAAAATGACAATTTTATTACTTATGGAAAGGCAGTTACATTCACAAGTCTTGGAAGCTCTGCTCCTGATATCTCAGATTTTTTTCCTAAAACTGGTAATATTAATGATACATTGCACATTATCGGTTGTAATTTTAGTTATATAACTAGTAATAATAAGGTTTATATCGACAATTACCAGGCAGATGTAATCTACTCTGTACAAGATACACTACTCGCAATAATTCCTGAAAAACTTGATGTTCAATCATCAACAATTTCAGTTTCAATATTTGGCAATGAAACTAAATCAACTGATACATTCAACTTAATTCCACCAATACTTAATGATTTTAATGATAAAACAGGGACATTTGGTTCTCAATTAACCATTTCTGGCAATAATTTTTTATCCAATCCAAACTCATTAAAGGTTTATTTTGATATTTATTATAAAGCTGAAATTAAAGAAATTACAAATACCTCTCTTTCCGTTGTTGTTCCAGACAGTTTAAATGTCAGAATATGCAATCTGGTAGTCCTAATGAATAATCTAACTGCAACTTCTATCGATTCTTTCAAATTGGAATCATTGGTTCTTAACGATTTTAGTCCGAAAACTATTCTTACCGGGGAAAAGATAACTCTAACCGGAAACAATTTTAGTCCAATTCCTGAAAATAACATCATTCAAGTTGGCGGGATTTCAGCAGAGGTAATTAACGCTTCAATAAATAAACTGGAAATTATAGTTCCTTCCCAGGATAATGGGGTGTACCCCGATAGAAATGTTAATCTAAGCATAGAAGTAATTGGTGAAAATGAAACTTTTAATGAAACAATATTTATAAATGATAAATGGTTTAGGCTAAAGGATTTTCCGTCTTCTCAATTATGGGGTAATCTCTGTCAGTTTTATAATAATTGCCTCTATATAATATGTAGTGATTCGGACGAAGTTTGGAAATACGATATTGAGTCCAGAGTTTACTATAAAGTGGAAAATTTTCCTGGTATTATTCGTGACGGGGGAACTGGATTTATGATCGGTAGTAAAATATACTATGGTACCGGATATATATGGTATACTTATGAATACTTTGCAGATTTTTGGGAGTTTGATTTAATTCATGAAAAATGGGAACAGAAAAGTAGTTTGCCAACAGATGGAATTAGAGGTGCTTTTGGATTCTCAAGTCAAAGTTTTGGATATATTGGAGCTGGAAGAGGCACTAGCTATAATAATAGTACAGATGAAGTATGGAGGTATGACCCAACAAATGACACATGGTCAGTGGTTGAAAAATTTCCTATCCATTGGGGTTATTGGAACTCACTATCAACATCAAATAATGATTATGCATTTGTTGGTTTTGGCCATACGGAAGCTTCCATTGATTTTACAAGTAGACTTTATTCATATAACTTCACCACGGATAAATGGGAAAGATTAAGCAATATTCCGTTAGTTGGGAGGGAGCATCATGTTTCTATATCGTTTTTGATTGATAATTTAATTTACTGCAAATCCCAATTTTCACAAAATTTTTGGGTATATAATATAGTATCAAATGATTGGACGGAGCTGGATTTCCCCTATGACTTTGATTTTGAAAGAGGTATGTCTACAACTGACAATAAAAATAGAAAAGGATATTTTGGCTTAGGTCGTAATAATACAATATGGGAATATGATCCAAACAGATAACATTACAATGAAAAGGTCTTTTTTCCTAATCATATTAATAGCATGGAGTATTATTTCCAATGCTCAATTAATCAGTAACAAGTATAATATTTATTTAAGTTATTCTGTTGGCAGCTTTTCCGGAGCTGAAACAATAAATGAAGTCAATTATATTACTCCTTCATTATATACAAATTACAACAAGCTTACAGGTTTCTCAGTTAAGGGGCTCATTAATTCTGAAGAATATTTAAGCTATGGAATAAACTATGACTATCAATCTGCTTATGAATGGATTTCATCCAACTATTTTGATTTTGAGAATTCTGAAACTCATCTGCATTCAATTACCCTCCTAATCAGAGTTCACAATAAATTTAAGGAAAATGGCCTTTCGAACAAGCTGCTTTTATTTTTTGAGTGTGGGCCAACAATTGGCTTTTCAAATTTGGTTTTATCAAAATCACTATTTGAAATTTTACCCTATGAAAACAATTCAACACCTCCAATGTCTGATAACAATTTTATTACAGGTTTAAAAGGAATCCTTGGTCTCGAATACTCTTTTACCCAGAATGTGGGTTTCTTTTATGGCTATTCCTATAATATGAATTGGGTATCATCAAAACTCTATAACGATAAATCATTTATGAACTCTTTAATCAATATAGGATTGGTTGTGAAGCTTAATAAGAATAAATATTTCTATTATTAATATGCTGGTTATGAAAAAAATATCATTGGTTTTTGGAATTATATATATCCTTGTTATTAATACAAATGCACAAAATAACAAGGTCTATTACAGGTTCCCAACAGGAGCAACTATTATTTATGATATTTGTTTTACACCTGATGGCAAGGCTATTGGAATAGCAGATAATAAGTCTATTAAGGTTTATTCAATGGTGACAAATGAATTGATCAGAGAATTCAGGGATGGTCATAGTGGACAAATTCTTTCAATAGATATATCAAACGACAGTACCAAATTAGTTAGTGGAGCTAAAGACAGTACAGTTGTTATATGGGATTTTAAAGAAGGAAAGCTATTGAAATCATTAAAATGCAACAGTATTATAACTTCTGTACGAATATCTCCAGACAGCCAATATCTGGCATATGGCGGATCAGATAACATGGTTTTTGTATATGATATGGTAAATGATAGAATAATTAGCACATTTTCCGAACATTCTGACGATATAACTTCTATAGCCTATTCACCTGATGGAAATTACATTGCAACCTCAAGCGGGGATAAAATGATTAATATTTACGAGAATGGAGCTTTATTGACAAAATTATCCGGACACAAAAATTGGGTACGAGATATATCATTTAATTCCGATGGGACTAAGCTTATTTCTTGTGGTGATGATCGTAAAGTAATTACCTGGGATATTTCAGATATTGGTAACCCGGGAATCATTAATGACTCAAAGCATGGATTTGACTGGCTATTAAGTGTCGATTTCAATCAGGATGATAAGACATATGCATTTGCTGATTTCAAGGGAAATATAGAAATCATTAGTAATCCTGGAGGCTATGAATGTAATATCAAATCACCAATTAATAGGATTTTATTTAAACCCAATGAGGGTATTTTTTTAAAAATAGCTGTTGCAACAAGAGGAAAAGGAGCATTACTAATAGATGTAAAAAACATGAAAATGAAGAATTAATAACAACAAAATTTAATCAACATTATAAAAAGGACACAACCTATATGGATATCAGAACATCTTATTGAAAAATAATGAAATGAGGAACCTGATATTTATACTTGCAGTTATAGTAATTAACGCGTGTGATAAAGAAGGATAGTCCTTGTGTGGATTTTTGAAGGGTCTGTGTCGTTTTACACCAGCCATAATATGCTACCATACCGTTAGCACAATATGAGATTACAGTATGATACTACAATATGCTAAAAAATATTCCACATTAATCGCCGGACAACTCCTGTTCGCGACCATTTGGGTGCTTTCGCAACTCGCGATTCCACGACTGATGGTGGATATTATCGACCACGGGATCATGGTGAACGATATGAATGAAATCGTAAACCGTGGTATGCTTATGTTGCTGGCAACCGTTGTGAATATTGTTTCATTGTTGATATCGATATACTTCCTGACAAGGGTAACGGCGGGTATTTCAAGGGATTTAAGGGGTGATCTGTTTGAACGAATCATTGATTGGTCCAGGGAGACCAGGGGAATCTTCTCCAACTCTACCCTGATTACCAGAACGGTAAATGATGTGAAGCAGGTGTCGATACTTATCGATATGTCGTTACGCAAAATTTACACCTTAACCATCACGGTAATCGGCGCTGTGATTATTTCATTTTCCATTGATGCAAAAATGGCATCGATCATCCTGATAATTATCCCGGTAATCTTTATTCTCGCGCTTAGCTTAACCTCGAAAGCCCTTCCTAAATACAGTCGTATTCGTAATGCTATAGACCGGATGAACCAGCGTTTCAGAGAAAACGTGACGGGCATTCGCGTGGTGAAAGCTTTTAACAAGTCAGGTTACGAGACGAAAATGTTTCAAGAAGCGACGAGAGAGGCATGTCAGGCAAACGTGCAGGCTGAATCGACCATGATGCTGTTAAGTCCCCTGGTCTTGCTTTTTACCAACATTTTAATCCTCATCCTGCTTTACCTGGGAGGTGTACGGGCCGTACTGGGGACGATTACCGTGGGGGCATTAATTGGTTTGATTGAATACTCCATTATGGCCCTCAATAACATTCAGCAATTCGCATCGATTATCACCATTTTCCCGCGCTCGAAAGTATCTATCGACAGGATTCAGGAGATTCTGTCGAAAGAGGAGCTATTACAAATAAAAGAAACTACGGCAGGGGTAAAAGAGAACGTCCTGCGTTTTGAGGATGTCGATTTTTACTACCCTGACTCTCATGCGGCCGCATTGCACGATATCCATTTTGATTTGAACAAGGGTGAAACCAAAGCGTTGATCGGTTCAACGGGCAGCGGTAAGTCGACCCTGGTCCGTTTAATGATGCGGGATTATGACGCCTATCGCGGTCAAATCACCTGTAATGGTCAAGATATAGAAGGTCTGTCCAATACGGAAATAAATCATATCATAACGCATATTCCCCAAAGCACTTTCCTCTTTTCCGGAACCATTCGGGACAATCTCCAAACGGGTAAAAAAGATGCGACTGATGAAGAGATCTGGGAAGTGCTGGATATGGTTCAAATGGGCGATTTCTTCCGTCAGGCAGGGGAGGGCTTGAATTTTTATATCGCGCAAAATGCCGTTAATCTTTCGGGTGGACAGAAACAAAGAATTTCCATTGCCCGCGGACTGATCAAAGAGACCGATTTTTATGTTTTTGACGACTGTTTTTCTGCCCTGGACTACTCGACCGAAAAGAAAGTAAGGCAAGCCATTCAGAAAAAACTGTCAGACAAAGGTGTTTTGGTGATCGCGCAGCGTGTGGCAACGGTAAAAGACGCGGATGAAATCCTCGTCATCGATAATGGAAAGATTGTTGGTAAGGGGAGCCACCAGGAACTCGAGGAGAGATGCCAGGTGTATCAGGAA
>Ga0302243_1001160_pt1 | contig 19589 bp, 20 predicted proteins | sample AAG_UR_Met_MG_FD_193514 | JGI IMG/M metagenome (GOLD analysis project Ga0302243, IMG submission 193514) | Enriched activated sludge microbial communities from anaerobic digester in WTTP, New Holstein, Wisconsin, United States - AAG_UR_Met | ecosystem: Engineered > Bioreactor > Anaerobic >... | reverse complement strand
CTGCACCAGGGTCTTCAGCGGGCGTCCGCTCCTGTGCCTGGCCGGCGGGATGCCGGAGGTCTGGTTATCATAATAGGTGGTGACGTGGTACTGCAGCAGCTCCCAGAGGTCCTCCACGATGAGCTGAGGAGCTCCAGCGTCCCTGTTCTCCCTCAGCCTCTGGTTGATGCGCAATACGTCGACAAGCTTGTGGGTGAGGTCGTCCTCGGACCGGTCACCGGACTCCAGGGTGATGGAAGGTCGGACGGTGACCGGGGGAACCGGCAAGGCCGTAAGGACCATCCACTCCGGGCGGCAGGCGGCGGGGTCTATGCCCAACGGTATGAGGTCGTTGTCGGGTATGCGCTCCAGGCGCTCCCTGACCTCCTTGGGGGTCAGCTTGTGGCCGTCCTCCCTGAAGGTCGTGGGCTTGTCCAGGGTGATCTTCAGCTGCTCCACACCGCAGTGCGGGCAGACCTCCTTGGTCGCCTTTTCCGCCGCCGCTTTCGCGGTCTCCTTGGCGAACTCCCGGAGATCGATGGCGTCGCTTCCCAGTTCCTCCATGGTGTCCAGGCGGGCCTGGTACTCCTTGACGTCGTCCTCGGTGAGGACCAAACGTCCGCAGGACTTACAGGTGGCCTGCAGGAGCTTCTTTATCTCCTTGACGTAACCTACGTGGATGACCGGCATGGCCAGGTCGATGTTACCGAAGTGCCCCGGGCACTCGTCCACCTTGTGTCCGCAGGTCTTGCACATCAGCCCCGGCTCGATGACGCCGAGGTGGGTGTCCATGAGACCCTGGTCGATGGGGAATCCATCGTCATTGTACGTGTCGGCGGTGATGATCTTTATGGCCGACATCTTGCGGATCTCGTCCGGCGACAAGCAGGTGAACTTGATGGACCCGATCCTCTTGGATACTCCTGACATCATCTCAAATCCTCCAGTTGTAAGCGCATGGCGACCCCAAGCGAGAGCAGCTCGTCGAGCAGCAGCTTGAAGGCGTACGACGTCTGGATCATGTGCACGTTAGTGTTGTTACCGCACACCGGGCAGCGCAGGGAGCCCCTCTTGTCCAGTATGGCGATGTGCCCGCAGTTGGGGTTGCCGCACACCCATTGGAAGGTACCGTCGGACTCGTCCAGCAGGCGGTCCTTGATGACCATGGCCGCCCCGTGGCCGATCAGACAGTCCCTCTCCATCTCACCGAACCTCAGACCGCCCTGACGGGACCGGCCTTCGGTAGGCTGCCTGGTGAGTATCTGCACCGGCCCGCGGGACCTGACATGCATCTTTCCGGACACCATGTGGTGCAGTTTCTGATAGTAGATCACGCCAATGAACACGTCGGCCTGGATCATGCGGCCGGTAAGGCCGTCATACATGACCTCGCGGCCGGTCTTCTGGAAGCCGGCGTCGACCAGGGACTGGCGGAGAGCGTCTTCGCGCTCGCCGCTGAACGCAGTACCGTCGACGTGCCTTCCCTCTAGGGAACCGACCTTGCCGCCGATCATTTCCAGCACATGGGCCACGGTCATACGCGAGGGTATGGCGTGGGGGTTGATGACCAGGTCGGGGATTATTCCATCGGCGGTGAAGGGCATGTCGGAGGCCGAAACCAGAAGTCCGACCACTCCCTTCTGCCCGTGCCTGGAGGCGAACTTGTCTCCCAGCTCCGGTATCCTCTCGTCACGCACCTTGACCTTGACCAGACGGGAACCGTTCTCCGACTCGGTGAGCATGACGCTGTCCACCCAGCCGGTCTCTCCGGCGCGGACGGTAACGGACGTCTCACGCCTCTTGTGGCCGGAGAGGAAGTTCGCTTCCTCCTCCTCCACGAAACGGGGCGGGGAGGTCTTGCCGACCAGGACGTGCCCGCCGGAGACAGGGGTCTCCGGGGAGATCAGGCCGTCCTCCTCGGACAGGTTGTTGTACGCGGAATCGGTACGGGCGCCACGGACGTCCGGGGACGGTATCTCGAAGTGGTCCTCCTGTCCTCCGGGGTACCGGCGCTCCTCCGTCCTGTACGTGCGCATGAAGGTGGAACGTCCCAGGCCGCGCTGCACGCTGCTCTGGTTCAATATGAGCGCGTCTTCCATGTTGTAGCCGTGGTACGATAGAACGGCCACCACGAAGTTCTGCCCGGCCGGCCTCTGGTTGAAGGCCACGAAGTCCATGAACTTGGTCTGGACCATCGGCTTCTGCGGGTAGTGCAATATGTGCCCGCGGGTGTCGGGGCGCTTGCGGTAGTTGCTGGACGCAAGTCCGAGGGACTGCTTGGCCATACCCGCTCCCATGGTGACACGCGGGGACGAGTTGTGCTCGGGGTATGGAACCATGCCGGCGCAGACGCCCAAGATGACCATGGGGTCCACCTCCATGTGGGTGTGGCCCTTGTCGAACAGGTAGTCGACCTTGGTCGAACCGCCGCAATGCCGGCACTTCAGCTCGGCCTGCTTGTCGGCGGTGCCGGGGTTCATCCAGTCCATGTCCAATGGGGATATGTCGCGGTCGCAGTTACCGCATTTCAGGGGCACCTCGAACGGCTCGACGGAGATGAAGGTGTCCTCCTCCTCTTCAGCATCGATCCACTCGAGCACTCCTTCGCGCACCAGGTCGGACCAGCGCATCTTGCCGGCCCGGATGTCCTCCAGGTGCTTGCGGGTGATCATCAGGCGGCCGTCCTTCAGGACCAGCAGCGCCCGGCGCAGGCGGCCCTCGTCGCAGTTGATGATGACCTCGTCCATCTCCTCGTCGTAGCGGATGTTGATCTCATCGGAAAGCAGGCCGGAGCGGCGGCGGCTCCTCATCTGGTTGACCAGGTCCTTGGCGTGGTCGTGCACGCCCTTCAGGTCCCCGTTCACGTAGACGCGGGTGCCTGCCATCTGCTGGCCCTTGACCTCGTGTATTCCCAGGTCCTTCAGCAGGAAGGTGACGTCCTCCTCGCGGAAGCCCTCGGAGACGTTGATGATAAGGGCGGCGTTCTTGACCAGCCCGCAGTTCTGACCTTCCGGGGTCTCGTTCGGACAGAGCCGGCCCCACTGGGTCGGGTGCAGATCACGGGCCTCGAAGTGAGGCTGGCTTCTGGTCAGGGAGGAGGTGACCCTCCTCAGGTGGGAGATTGTGCTCATGTTGGACGTGCGGTCCAACAGCTGGCTGACACCGGCGCGCCCGCCCACCCAGTTTCCGGTGGCCAGAGCGTGCAACAGGCGGTGGGTCATCAGGTCCGGCCGGATGGACCCCTTGGTGCTCAGGTCCTTCTTCCTGGCGTAGGAGCGTTCCAGCTGGTACTTCAGGTCCTTGACCAGGTTGGTGAAGGACACCCGGAACAGGTCCTCCATTAGATCGCCAGAGAGCTTCAGGCGCTTGTTGGCGTAGTGGTCCTTGTCGTCCTCCTTGCGCTTCCCGAGGGAAAGCTCGAGCACGGACCTGGCTATCCTTCCGAGGAATATGGCCTTCTTCAGGCGGTCCTCCTTGACGTCGCCCAGGTGGGGCAGCAGGGAGCGGTCGATGATGGATTCGACCTTCTTGACCCGGTACTCCTTGGCCTGACCGGTGGCGAACTTCTTCTCCAGGTAGGTCAGGGCGTGGTCGGTGGTGAAGATGCCGTTGGGACCGTACAGCTTGGCGTCCTGGATCTCCTCCAAGTTAGCGTAAACGATGTTGGCCATCTCCGGAGCGGAGACGATGGCCTCGTAGATCTGCTCGTCGTCCTCCATCCCCAGGGCCTTCATCAGGGCCACCAGCGGGATCTGCCCGGAGGCGGCGGGAACGGTGACCATGAGCATGCCGTCGCGCTTCTTTTCTACAAGGGTCAGAGCGCGGTGGCCTTCCTTCTGCGAGAAGACCTTGGCGACCTCCATGGCGGTGCCGTACCTCTCGCTGAGCTCGACCATTACCCGGTTCGGCGCCAGGTCCTCCAGGGTGATGAGGACCCTCTCCGTCCCGCCGATGATGAAGTAGCCACCGGCGTCCATGGGGTCCTCGCTCTTCTTCATGAGCTCGGCGTTGTACTGCTCGTCGGTCAGGTCGTACTCCTTCTCCATGTTCTCCTTGAAGATGTTGCACTTGCGGGACTTGACCATTATGGGCAAATCACCGATGTGTATGTCCTTCTCCTCCTTTTCGATGCCGTCCTCTATGATGGTGACATCCAAAAGCATGGGGGCCATGTAGTTCAGGTTCCTGAGCCTGGCCTCCATCGGGGTGATGTTGTGAACGAAACCGTTGGCCTCGCGGACCATGGGCTCGCCGATCTTAAGGGTCGGCGGCAGATGCTGGTCGACCTGGCCGGTCTTCTCGTCCCGGCGGCGACCGACGCGGATCTGGACGATGCGCCCGTTGGTCTTCTCCGGGTCCAGCGTTATCATGCCCCGCTCGGGGTCCTCGGCGGAGACCCGGACGTTATCGACGATCTTCTGCATCCGGCTGTTCGGATTGCTCTGGGAAGACAGAAAATCATTGAAACTGGCTATATGATGGTTGACTATGCTGCTCTCTTTAAAATAGAGTTCGACGAGGTCCCTCAATAAGTTCACCCTCTTATAACGAGGCGGTAGACTTCCGCCGTCTCGGACGTCTGACTGTCCCTTACGATCTTAACGACGCTCTTCTCAGGTATGTCCTTGTTCAGGGCCACCTTGAGCGTCTTGATCGCCGCGTCGCTGTCCTTTATCTTGGGCAGCTGGTCGCGGGTTATCTTGAGCCGCTTGAGGACCTTGTCGGCCTCATCGTCGGTCAAAAGCTCGTGTCTGGGCACCATTGTGTGCTTTAATATGTTAAATGGTACGGAATCATCCAAACGAATCACCTCATACCATGCAGAAACCGTGTCGTTCCTCCACTAAGTATTGGCCTTATAAAAACGATTTGGGAATCGGGTTTGGATACTTCGGTCTGCATATTTCTTTCACCTACCCAAGCGGGCCCGCGGGGATTTCCGCATACACGGAAGTACCGCGTACCATTCGAACCCCGGACCACCTGGTTAAAAGCCAGATGCTCTCTCTAGGGACCCCTCGTCTCCGAAGGTCCTACCTAGCTGAGCTACGGGCCCATTGGTAAGTAAGTGCCGGCGTGTGAACGGGAGAGTAAATCCTTGTTCTATTTAACATTTCCCATCCACCACGGAACACTAGTCCTGTTGGCACGCCTTTCAACATGGACCCGCCGGATGTTCCTGCCGTTTTCAGGTTATTGAAAGCAATGTATAAGAACATGTGCCGTGGAATTTAATATTCTGTTATCTAGAATATAAAATATCAGCCATGTCCTCTACATATACATGATATTGACGTAAAAGGTGACCCAGAAGAGGAGATCGACCTTATCGCCTGCCAATCACGTTTTTATATGAGGACTATAATCACGCACAAAGCGATGTCCTATGGAGAATGAAAAGATCTGCAACTCATGCGGGATTCGGCTGGTGGGCAATGGCATCACCTTCTTCAAATGCCCCATATGCGGCGCTGAGGAGATCGGCCGCTGCGCCAAGTGCCGTGACCAGAGCGTCAAGTACGAATGTAAGAAGTGCGGCTTCATCGGCCCGTAAGGTGGTAGGCATGGGAACCGTCGCCGCCACCTACTCTTTGATGCCCGAGGACACCGAGTTCGACTTCCAGGCCCTTATCGCCCGGCTGCCCTCATTGGTACCGGCGAACGTCAAGGTGGCCAAGGCCGAGATCAAGCCCTTGGCCTTCGGGCTCAAGAAGCTGGAGGCGGCCTTCGTCATGGAGGACGCACCCGGTCTGGTCGACAAGCTGGAGGAGGCCCTGCGCGCAGTGCCCGGCATCCAGAACGTCGAGACCGAGCAGGTAAGCCTGCTCTGAAATCACCTTTATAGGCCTGACAAGGCCTTCCCTTTCTTGTTTTGGACGGATTCACCGTGCCTGAAGTTCTCATCTTCGACGGCTACATTGACGAGCCAGGGTCCCTGGGTGTTCCACCTTATCTCCACCCTTTGCCGAGGGCGGTCTTCGGCGCGGTCCGGGATGCAGGGGGAACGTCACATTACATCACCGTGGACCAGTGGAGGAACGGAAAGGGGCTGCCGCCCTCGGACCTTTTGGTCGTGCTCTCGGGGATGTCCGTTCCCGGAAGGTACCTTCGGGGCATGCCGGCCTCACGCCGCGAGCTGCTCCAGCTGATCGAGGGTTATCGGGGCGAGACGGTTCTGGGCGGTCCGGCAGCCCTGGACCCGGTGCTCAAGGAACGGTTCCATCATTCGCATTACCTGGACGCCGCCGCGGCGGTGTACGACCTGCTTGACACGGGCAAGGCGGGGGACCGCTGGCGGGAGAGCGAGGAATGGGACCGCTGGATGCTGCTTGGCGCCGATTGCGTGCTCTCGCACCCGGACCACCCCCAGCCGCTTACGGCGGAGATGGAGACCTATCGGGGCTGCGTTCGTTACGTGAACGGGGGATGCTCCTTCTGCGTCGAGCCGCTCAAGGGCCGTCCGGTCTTCCGGGAACCGGAGGCGATAGTGGCGGAGGCCCGAGCCCTGAGGGAAAGGGGAGTGGTCAACTTCCGCCTGGGCTCGCAGACCTGCATCATTTCTTATAAAGCGGAACTGGATGGCACCGACTGCCCCAGGCCGAACCCTGACGCGTTGGAGGAGCTGCTGTCCGGCATGTCCTCGCTGTCCCCAAGCGTTCTGCACGTGGACAACGCCAACCCGGCGGTCATGGCCCGGCACCCCGAGGAAACGGAGAGGATACTGGCATCGCTGGTCAAGCACTGCACGTCCGGCAACGTTCTGGCGCTCGGTATGGAGACTGCCGATCCAGAGGTCGGAAGGATGAACAACCTGAACGCCACCCCGGAGGAGGTGCTCTGGTCCGTCCGGGCGATCAACCGGGCCGGCCGTGGTCGCGGGGAGAGCGGACTTCCCAACCTTCTACCGGGGATCAACGTCCTGGTGGGGCTGGAGGGGGAGAAGCGGGAAACGTTGGATATCAACTACCGCTTCCTGAAGGGGATCGTGGATGAGGGTTTGCTCTTGCGCCGAATAAACATCCGCCAGGTCATGCCCGTCCGCAGGGAGTTCCCGCAGACCGTCAGCCACTCGGAGTTCCTGCACTTCAAGGAAAAGATAAGGCAGGAGATCGACCGGCCACTCCTGGAACGGCTGGTGCCGGTAGGCACCATTCTCCGTTCCGTTTTCACTGAGATCCGCGAGGGCAAGGTGACCTTCGGAAGACAGATAGGTACGTATCCGCTGCTGGTCGGCATCCCTCACCCTGTCGAGCTTGATAGATTTTACGACGTGGCGGTGGTCGGTCACGGCTTCCGGAGCATCAGCGCGGTCGAACATCCGCTGAACGTGAACACCTGCCACATAACCGCCCTGGAGGGGTTGCCGGGACTCGGCAGAAAAAGGGCCATACGCCTGTTCCGGGCCCGCCCCCTGGAAGGTTATGAGGACCTCAGAAAGGCCTTGGACGACCCAAAGGTGGCCGAGGCCGTGCTTCCCTTCCTGAGCTTCGATCATCCCGAACACTAATTATCAGGCAAGCGGATGAGGTGTAGCCGATGGAGTTCAGAGACCTAGCCCTGTACCCTTTCCTGAGGGACGCCACACTTTTCGTCAAGGAGCGGCAGCTGGGCCTGGACGATCTGATCGGTCACACCATAACCGCCGAGGCCAGGAGAAGAGGGAAGTCACGGGTGCTGACCGCCCTCAGCGATCTAACCATTTCCAACAACCCCGTCACCTCCGAGGACGAGGCGGTCCAGGAGATCCTGAGCTACCCTTACGCCCGCATACTGGTGTCCTGCATCGGCGACGAAGCGTTGGTCCGCCGCTATGCTCTGGCGGAGGCGAAGACGTTCAACGAACGCCTGAAGAAGGAGGACGTGACGACCATCATCGCCCTGGCCAAGGAGCTGGAGGTGGAGGCATCGCTGGAGGAGGGCACCCTGCGCATGCACTTCACCGATTTTCTGAGTTACACCTCGGGACTGCGCGGGCCGGAGTGGAAGCTGGTCAACCAGGACATGCGCAAGGGGTTCGTGCTCCTGGAGAAGAACAAGTTCGTCCGGGTGCTGGAGCAGGCGCTGGACGAGAAGATAGAGGACGAGCTTCCTTTGCCGGTCAACGACGAGCTGCTGGATGCGGTGCGGGTGGACCTGGAAGAGGTCATGACCGCCCTTGACGCGTACAAGGAGAAGTACCGGGACGAGGGCTTCGGGGAGGTCAGCATACTGAAGTTCCCGCCCTGCATGAAGAAGCTGGTTGCCATGGCGCAGGCGGGACAGAACATGCCTCACGCCGGCCGTTTCGCGTTAGCAAGCTTCCTGAGCTTCATCGGCATGCCGGTGGATGATATCATCAAGCTCTTCTGCTCGTCCCCCGACTTCGATCAATCCAAGACGGCCTACCAGGTCCGACACATCACCGGGGACGGGTACGGAAAGAAGTACACCCCGCCGGAGTGCGCCACCATGCGCACCAACGGCATATGCTTCGAACCGGACGAGCTGTGCAATGGGAGAAGGGTGAACCATCCGTTGACCTACTACCGCATCCGCTCCTACGACAGGAGCAGGGACAAGAAGACGGAAAAGCCGACTAAGCCTTCCTGAGCCAGTCGTAGGTCAGCACCGCCCTCTGGATGGCCGTGAGATTTCCGACCACGGCGAACCACAGCATCATGACCTCGAAGGCGTTGAACTCGATCCCCAGTAGTTCCACCTCCGTGTGCCCCATGAGCACCATGACCATCTGTACCAGAGGAATCAGGAACGAGAGCACAATGCGGTCCGCCCGGCCGAGAATTCCGGCGTACATGCGCTTCGCTCCCACCGCCTGGGCCTGGGTGCCCATGTAGCTGGTGAGCAGAACTCCGATCAGGGCCATCATGCCCAGGTACGGCGAGCACCAGGCGCTGACGGCGACACCGCCGATCATAAACATGTCCGCGTACCTGTCCAGGACGTGGTCCAGGAAGTCCCCGCGGCGGTCGGCGATGCCGACCAAGCGGGCCACCTTGCCATCCAGTCCGTCCAAGAAGCCGCTGACCAGGACCACCACGGCGGATATCGGGAGAAGGACCCAATGATCGAACGAGAAGTAAAGCATCAACCCTGCCGCAGCGGCCAGGATGATGGCCATGAAAGAGATGTAATTCGGATGGACCTTGATCATGGCCTTGGCCACCGGGTCCATTATGAAGTCGACCTTGCCGCGGTGGGAATCTAGGACCATCTCAATGCCTCCTCGCTCCAGTCGATATTTCCCACGGCGTACTTTTCCTTTTCCCCGGCCAGTATGGCGAGGACCGCCCCCTCCGTTTCCGGAAGCGGCATTTCGGTGGTGTTGATCTCGAAGACCGGGACCTCGGAATCCATCGCTTCTGCCAGTATGATGTCCAGCGATTCGGCTAGGGCGTTCTCCCTGATCTTGGCCAGAGGCCATTTCCTTGCCTCCAGCCTTTTTGCCAGAACCTCCGGGTGGCATCTTAGGACGATCACCATGTCCACGTCCAGAAGGTGGGAGAGGTGACCTACCAGGACGCCGTCGTTGAAATTTTCCTTCCCCAAGGCCTCCTGAAGCTCGTCCAGGTCCAGATCGTAGCTGTCTCTGGTCGGGTCCTTGCTCCGGAGCAGCCCGTGCCGCTTGGCCAGGTCGTTGACCTCCAGGACCTTCCAGCCCTTGGTCTGCAACCCTAGCGCCACGGTGCTCTTGCCGGTGCCGGGCGTCCCGGTCAAAGCGATCAACATCCCTAGGCCATCGCCTACCGGATAAAAAAGGGATGCCGAGGGGGCCCCACCGCCCCCTCTCTTCCCGCGGACCTTCTCCTTACCCTTCGGGAACAGGTTGGCGAGCGACGCCGGGGTATATGAATCGGGCGTGAGCATGCTACCGTCACGGTTAAATATCATGATCCGGAAAATTTTAGGCCAGATGACATTTTTCTTGAAGCGCTTCCTCGAAGCGCAGATGAACCCTTGCTTGGTGAATCTGTTCCGATACCACGGCGTTCATCCTCCCCGTGTGGGGATATTTCCAATCTAGTTCTAGGTCGATGTCCATCAGAAAAAGGCCTTCCGGCTCCGCCAGGCCTAATGACCTTCCCTGGCCTTGCAGGGACGCCTTTATCTGGTCCAAGGTCACCCTGCCCTGGCCGATAAGGTCCAGGGCGGAGACGACGCGGCGGACCATGTTGCGCAGGAACTCCCTGGCCCGGATATCAATGATGATCAGATCTCCCTCGCGGCGGACCGTCACCGACCTCAACGTCCGCAAGGTGACCTTACCGTCAGGCTTGCAGTACAGGCGGAACTCGTGCTCCCCCTCGAACTCCTTCGCTCCATCGCTCATAAGTTCGATGTTCTGTCCCCGGTATGGTAGATGGTAGCGGTACCAGCGGCCCTGCGCGCGGCGTGGGGAGAAGTTCTTAGGCGCCTCGGCCAGAGCGTAGCAGAAAACATCATCGCAGGAGGCGTTCAGGGCGGCCAGTAGCTCCTGGGGACGGAAATCGGTTTCCACCGCGAAAACGTTACCGAGCGCGCTCACCCCACGGTCGGTGCGGCTGGCCACCCTGAATCGGTTCTCGTCGGCCGATGATATCGCTCCGATCTTGATCAAGGCTTTGAGAAGCTCGCTCTCCGCCGTGCGCTCGCCGGGCTGCCTCTGGGAGCCCATGAAACGGGTGCCGTCGTAAGCGAACTTGACCGCCAACCTGACCATGCGAGCCATATCTGGACCGGTGACTAAATGCTTTTCCGGTCGGCGAGGATAATTAGATAAATGCGGCTTCCGTCCCGGATACGATGCCTCAGGTTAAGGTCGTGCTGGTGGAACCCCGGGTCGACGGGAACGTGGGAGCGGTCGCCAGGTCCATGGCCAACTTCGGCTTCACCGAGCTGTGCATGGTCAGGCCCTGCGAGCTCACGGATGAGGCTTTCAAGCGCGCCAAGCACGCCGGCTACATCCTGAAGGAGGCTCAGGTGGTGGGGAGCTTCGAGGAGGCCATAGCCGACTGCTTCCACGTCGTGGGAACCAGCGGAATTGTTACCGCCGGGGAGAAGCATTACATACGAATTCCGCTGACGCCGAAGGAGTTCGCCGAGCGGCTGGAGGACGTGGATGACAAGGTGGCCGTGGTGTTCGGACCGGAGGACACCGGACTGCGGCAGGACGAACTGGCCAAGTGCGATCTTCTGGTGAGCATCCCGTCCCATGAGGACTATCCGGTGCTGAACCTTTCCCATGCCGTGACCATCGTCCTCTACGAGCTGTACCAGAAGCAGATACACGTTGGTTCGCCAAAGAAAGCCAGCGAACATGAGAAGGAGAAACTGCTGGAGTTCTTCGACGACCTGTTGGACGCCATCAACTATCCCGAGTTCCGCAGGGAACGCACCTCCATCATGTTCCGGAGGATGATGGGCAGGGCCATGCCCAGCCGGTGGGAGTTCCACACCATAATGGGCGTGTTCGGCGACGCCGCCAAGCTCATCAAGAAGAAGTGATCACGGGGCGTATTTTCCAAGGACCTTTCCGAGGTCGTCCCCCGGCGCCACGCTCGGCATTCCCTCCACCACTTCCGTGATCCCGGTGACGATGGCTATCATGCGGATGTTGCCCTCCATCTCTTCCTCCACCCTCACTCCGAATTTTACGGTGGCTTCCTCGTCAAGCATCTTGGTTATGCTGGAGACGATCTTGTTGGCCCGCCTCATGGTGAGGTTGCTACCTCCGGAAATATGGATGAGGGCCCCGGTCCCTCCCTTGATGTCGACGTCGAGCAACGGGCTGTTGATCGCGTCTCTGACCACGCCCTCGGGATCGGCGTTCTCACCGTACAGGATAGTGGATATCCCGCCCTGCTCCATGATGGTCTTGAGATCGGCGAAGTCTAGGTTGATCAGCGACGGGGTGGTCAAAATGTCAACGGTACCCTTGATCAGCTCGGATATCAGCTGATCGATTATGGCCAGACCGTGGTCGACCGGCAAATTCTCCACAATCTCCAGCAGGCGGTCGTTGTCCATGACCAGAAGGCTGTTGGAAGCATCCCTCAGCCGTTTCAGACCTTTCATGGCGATGTTGCGCCGGTTGGCACCCTCGAACGAGAACGGCGTGGTGGCGATGGATATGACCATGGCCCCGGAACGGCGGGCTATGTCAGCGACCACGGGAGAGGCGCCGGTCCCGGTGCCGCCGCCCAGTCCAGTGACGATGAAGACCAGGTCGACGTTATGGAATATCTTGGAGAGCATTGGCGCGGCGTTCAGAGCGCACTCCTCGCCTATGTCCGGACGGCCGCCAGTGCCCAAACCCTTGGTGTACTCCACCCCTAGAAGCAGACGGTTCGGACATTCCGTGGCCTTTAGAGATTTCTGATCAGTGTTGATGGCGATGGTCGTGGCTGACGCTATTCCAAGTAGATTGAGACGATGAATGCTGTTGCACCCACCTCCTCCGCAACCCACGACCAGAATGTTGAGCTCGTGAAGCTCGACCTCCGGTTCATCCAACCCTTCGAAGCGCGACCCCATCCCTCAGCTCCTGCGACGGGCGGGAGGTCACCTCATCTCGCCCATGGCCTTGTCCAATCTCATGCGGACGTACTCGCGCACGGCGTTGCGAATGGCATCGTCGATGGAGACCGAGTCGCCGTCCTTTATCAGCGACTCCAGCTCGACCACCTTCACCTTGGGCAGTTCCACCGTAACCCTCTGGATATGCTCGGGAGTGAAGTTCGTCTCGATGAATGAGTCGATGGCCGCTCGGATGGCGTCGGATATGGTCGGGAACTTGCCGCCATCCACGAGCGCTTGCAGTGCTCCCAGCTTGTCCGCTTGGATCCTTACGGTTATCCTCTCGCTGTCGCTCATGACCCAGCCCTGACCATCTGATGTCCGACAAAAGTTCAATATTTGTCTGACGTTTAGATGATATCTTTGTTGATATATAAAAGTTGGCGGTTTGCCAGAACACGGAGAGCGCTGGACGGTTTTTCGTGTTTACATTTATTATGCGCGGTCCCGGGTTTTCTAGTATAAGCCATTACCGAAAACGTTTATAAATGGGTATATAAATAACGACGGGAAGGTGACTGTTTTGGCCAAGATACAGATCGAGAACGTTGTCGCTTCTACCACCCTCGGTGAGGAACTGGACCTGCCATCCATCGCCCTGTCCCTGGATGGCGCGGAGTACGAGCCGGAGCAGTTCCCCGGCCTCATCTATCGATTGAAGGACCCCAAGACCGCGACGCTGCTCTTCCGCAGCGGGAAGGTAGTCTGCACCGGGGCCAAGTCCCTGCCGCACGTCGAGATAGCTATAACCAAAGTGGTCAAGCAGATCGAGAAGGCGGGTATAAAGATCAAGGTGAAGCCGAAGATCGAGGTGCAGAACATTGTCGCCTCTTCGGACCTGGGCCAGGAGATCAACCTCAACGCCATAGCCATATCCCTCGGCCTGGAGAGGGTAGAGTACGAGCCGGAGCAGTTCCCTGGACTTGTGTACCGTCTGGACTCGCCCAAGGTGGTCGTTCTTCTGTTCGGTTCCGGCAAGCTGGTGTGCACCGGCGCCAAGCACGTGGAGGACGTCAGCGTGGCCGTCGACAAGATCACCGAGGAGCTGAAGGCCGCGGGCCTTCTGAAGTGATGTTCGAATTTCCGGTCCTCGACAACCACGTCCATCTCCAGCCGAACGGACGCAACGTCGAGGCCGTGAAGGATTTTCTAAAGGCCGGAGGTACCCATCTCATCGTCAGCCATATGCCTTACTCTGAGACACCCGTCAGGGTCGTTGACGATTTCCGAACGGCGTACGATGTCACTTTGAGGATGACCGAGCTGGCCCGCTCCGCAGGTGCTGTCGCCTACTGCACCGTAGGCCCGTACCCGGTGCAGCTATTGGAACTGGCCGAGATAATGCCTTTGAATAAGGCTGTGGAGGTCATGAAGGGTGGAATGGACCTGGCCGCCAAGCTGGTCAAGGAAGGGAAGGCCATAGCATTAGGTGAGATAGGCCGTCCGCACTTCCCGGTGTCGGAGGAGGTCATGGCCGCCTCGAACGATATTCTATCGTACGGAATGAAATTGGCCAAGGAATGTTCCTGCCCGGTGGTCATCCACGCCGAGAGCGCCACCCCGGCCAGCATGGATAATCTTGCTCATATGGCGGACCAGGACGGCCTCCCTAGGGAAAAGGTCGTAAAGCATTACTGCGGCCCTTTGGTGACGCCGGAGGAGAACCATGGTGTATACCCATCGGTACTGGCCACCAGGGAAATGGTCCAGGAGGCGCTGTCCAAGGGAGACCGCTTCCTTCTGGAGACGGACTTCATGGACGACCTGAGCAGGCCTGGAGCGGTACTGGCCATTACCACCGTTCCGAAGAGAATGCGGCAGCTTATTGACAAGGGATGCAACCTAGAGGTGCTCTGGAAGATCAACAAGACAAATCCCGAAAGGGTTTACGGAATTGATGTCTAGGAAACGATCTGGAAGCCCTCGAGCCCCTCGGGCTCCTCCACCTTGATCTCTACCGAGGTCACCCTTGACTCAGGATGTTCATCCTTGAGCCTGCGGATGATCTCCTGTATGGCCTGCCTCTGCCCTTCGAAGACCGCCAGCACCGTCCCGTCCGGCATATTCTTGACGTAACCGTTTAGGGACAGCATCTCCGCCCAGCGGCGGGTGTACTGGCGGAAATAGACGCCTTGCACCTTGCCCCTGAACGTGGCCGAGACACGGTAGACCATGAGGATAACATTGGTCGCTCGAGGTATATCATTTGCTCGGCGTGGCTGGGGGAGCAAGAATATTTAATAGAAATATCATATGGGGAGCATTAATCGGAAGATGGCCGTGGCCAGAGGATGGGATGATTCATGAGGTCGCTTGTTGAGGAAGCTTTAGCTAAGGATGCCGCTCCAGTCAAGATGGAACTTGCTCCAAATTTCGGATACCAGCAGTTGGACTCCACTGATGCCGAGCTCATAGAGCTCCTGCAGAAACTGAAGACCAACATCAAGATCGTGGGCTGCGGGGGCGGTGGTTCCAACACCATAAACCGGATCTCAGAGGAGAACATCTCCGGACTGGAGACCTACGCCGCCAACACCGACGCTCAGCACTTGCTCGCTACGAGAGCACAGCACAAGATCCTGTTGGGACGCCGGAGCACCAGGGGACTTGGTGCGGGTGCACTTCCGCAGGTCGGCGAGCAGGCGGCGCGCGAGGCCGAGGACGAGATAAGGAAGGCTGTTACCGACGCGCACATCGTGTTCGTCACCGCCGGAATGGGCGGCGGCACCGGGACCGGTTCCGCAGCCGTGGTCTCCAATATAGCCAAGGAAATGGGCGCCCTTACCATCGCCGTCACCACCACTCCCTTCAAGGGTGAAGGGCGCATGCGCATGGAGAACGCCGAGTGGGGCCTGCAGCGCCTGCGCAGCACAGCTGACACCGTAATCGTCATCCCTAACGACAAGCTGATAGAGCTGTATCCCCGGTTGGGACTTAACCAGGCCTTCAAGATGGCCGACGAGGTCCTGACGAAGGCCATAAAGGGTATCACCGAGCTGATCACCAAGCCCGGCCTGGTCAACCTGGATTTCAACGACGTACGGACGATTATGAAGGGCGCCGGCGTGGCCATGATCGGCCTGGGAGAGAGCGATGGCCATGCGGAGGACCGGGCCAAGGAGGCCATAGAGCGTGCCCTCAGCTCCCCTCTGCTGGAAGTGGACATCAGCGGCGCCAACGGCGTCCTGGTGAACGTTGTAGGCGGACCGGACATGACCATCTCCGACGCGGAGTTCATAGCCGAAGAGGTGCAAAGGAGGGTGTCCCCCAATGCCAGGATAATCTGGGGTGCTGCGGTAGATCCGACACTGGAGAAGACCATACGCGTCATGGTCGTAGTGGCCGGGGTCAAATCCAAGCAGATCATCGGGGCCACGAACGAGGCGGAGAAGCTGAAGAAGGCCGACCTGGACTTCATCAGGTGATGCCCTCGGACGCTGACCCGACCGTCCGTTTCGATGGGCGGGAGGACGATTACGACCGGTTCCGCCCGGGGTACCCTTCGGATATCGTTCGGCTGCTGCAGAGCAAAGGCCTGCTCTTCCCTGGAGCGAGGGTCGCCGACATCGGTTCGGGGACCGGCATCCTCTCCGCCATGCTCATCGAGGCTGGCGCCTTCGTCTATGGGGTCGAGCCGAACGCGTGCATGAGAGGGCGGGCCGAGACCAGGTTCCAGGGGGCCACGGCCTTCGAGAGCGTGCCGAACAGGGCCGAGGCCACCGGCCTTCCCGACCGAAGCGTCGACCTGATAACTGCCGCCCAGTCCTTCCACTGGTTCGATCTTGTCGGTTCCAGGCGGGAGTTCGGGAGGATATTGCGACCGGGGGGAGCGGTCGTTCTGATCTGGAACAATCGCCTGGATGACGAGGGGCGATTCAACATCGCCTACTCCAGAATGTTGAAGGACCAAGGCGTGGACGACTCCCGCGGGAGTTCGGACGAAGAGCAGAACAAGAAGATCGATTCGTTCTTCGATGGCGCATACGAATACCACGAGTTCGGGAACGACCAGAGCCTTGATCTGGACAGCCTGAAAGGGCGTTTGCGTTCCTCGTCCTACTGCCCCCGGCCGGACAGCTCTTCGTTCGGGCCGCTAATGGAGGCGGTGGATGCCGTTTTCTCGGAGCATCAGACGAACGGCGTCGTGCTGCTAAGGTACCGCACCGAGGTCTATCTGGGATATTTGCATTGATAAGGACCTTCAGGCTTCATCGTACTGGAAGATGTCTTCGATGGACACCCGGAAGAACTTGGACAGCCTGAAAGCCAGCTCCAAAGATGGGTCGTACCTCTCCTTCTCGATGGCGATCACCGTCTGCCGGGTGATCCCAAGCTTTTCAGCCAATTCTTCTTGCGTGAGATTGGTCATGGTGCGGTATACCCTGAGACGGTTCTTCATTGCCTTCACTGATGTTAAGTCATAGTTACATTTTGAATAATAAACCTTACTTTTTGTAAAGTAAATAATACATTTTGTAAATTAATATATACATCAAACAAATTAAATATTCTATTTGGAATCTAAAAAATGATAAATTGAGCGTATGGATGACAATAAAATATGTTACTTATATTGTAATTTTTATATCGTAATTGGCTGTTGGCACCGAAATGTTTTAAAGTTCACATTACGTCATCGTTCTCAGACGAGTGGCAGCTAAGGGCTTGAGCGCCAGCGGCACCCGTCCGAGGCCCCTCCATGAAATCATTCATCAGCGACGCCATGTCAAGAGCCGGTCCGGCGAATGAAACGAGCATCTCCAGCTTCAAGGCCCAGACGGCCGAGGATGAAGAGCTGGAAAAGATCTTGATGAGCCTGAAGACCAACATCAAGATCATTGGATGCGGCGGCGGAGGCTCTAACACGATCGACCGCCTCTACCAGACCAACATAAAGGACGCTGATCTGTACGCGGTGAACACCGACGCTCAGCACCTGCTGATCACCAGGGCGCACAAGAAGATCCTCCTCGGAAGGAGAAGCACCAAGGGACTGGGCGCCGGAGCGCTACCGCAGGTGGGAGAGGAGGCGGCCAGGGAAGCGGAGGAGGACCTGCGCAAGGTTCTCATGGGGTCCGATATCGTCTTCGTGACGGCCGGCCTGGGAGGAGGCACCGGTACCGGTTCCGCACCATACATCGCTCAGCTGGCCAAGGAGATGGGCGCTCTTACCATAGCCATAGTCACATCCCCGTTCAAGGCGGAGGGCTCCATTCGTGCGGAGAACGCCGAGTGGGGCATGGAGAGGCTGCGGTCGGTCGCGGACACCGTGATAGTCATCCCGAACGACAAGCTGCTGGACCTTGTCCCCCGCTATTCCATCAACGCCGCTTTCAAGGTGGCCGACGAGGTGCTGATGCGGGCCATAAAGGGGATCACCGAGCTGATCACCCGTCCTGGCCTGGTGAACCTTGACTTCAATGACCTGAAGACCATAATGAAGGGCGGCGGGGTGGCCATGATCGGCATGGGCGAGGGCGAGGGTGACGACAAGGTCGAGCAGGCCATTGATGAAGCGATCAACTCCCCGCTCATCGACGTGGACATCACCGGAGCTAACGGCGTTCTTATCAACGTCGTAGGCGGAGAGGACATGAGCGTCAGCGAGGCGGAGAAGGTGGCCGAGGTCATTCAGAGCAAGGTCAACCCCAACGCCAGGATAATCTGGGGTGCTTCCGTAGATCCGGCCCTGGAAGGCAAGATCAGGGTCATGGTCGTGGTCACTGGCGTGAAGTCCAAGTTCATACTGGGTCCGAAGGAGAGCACCATGCCCAAGGGGATGGCCGTGGACTTCATCCGCTAAAGAAAGGATTATTTATAAGGAAGGATTAGGGCGTTATCCAAGAGTGCGTGCAAATGGACATAGTCGACAAATCCTGGGAGATCCAAAAAGGGATCGAGGAACGGGTCAAGATGCTCGGCAAGGGCAAGTATGGCCGCGTCCTGAAGATGGCCAGGAAGCCCACTACCGACGAGTACACCAAGACGGTGATGATCACCGGACTAGGCCTGACTCTGATCGGCGGCCTAGGCTTCGCCATCTACCTGCTGGTCACCCGACTTCCGGGATGGCTCGGCCTTTAATGCCACTCCAGGAGGGCTGCAAATGAACGATCAGGAAACCAATCAAATCTCCCATTACGGGAACGGCCCGCTCACCCTGTCCGGGGAGAGCAACGCCCAGAGGGTGACCGCCGGAAGCAGCGCCGTCTGGAAGCTCATTCTCAAACCGCGCCAGGCTAACAAGATGAAGGTCAGGATACTTCTGACCATCACCTACGGCAGCGAGGACGAGCCGGAGTGGGACATCATCCTATCAGACAATTCTGGAAAGCTCTGGGAGAGCGCCAAGCTGACCGTCCCCGACGTTGATTTCAACGTGGAGGGACTGGGCGGCAAGGAGATCACCCTTTCCGCGGAAGCCCCGCGCGGCGCCCGCCTGGACGACAGCGTCCGCATCAAGATGCAGGTCTTCGCCGAAGGGCAGGAGTGCGGAAACATGGAGTTCTTCGCCAACACCATGCAGTCCATCCTGATCCTGAAGACCTCCATAGGTCATGAGAGGGCCGTGGTCGACGGCGTGGCCGGCAAGGCCAAGACCGGGAGCGACAAGGGGATATTCGCCCTGCTCGCGCCTGGTAAGTTAGATGGTTACGTATTCATGGAGGCCATGAACACCGACCTGGTCAGGGAGACCTGCCGGGGAGTGCGGAAGGCCAAGGGACTGGTGGACGGGGAGACCAAGCTGTCGGAGATAGAGCACTTCCTGACCCCCAAGCCTCTAGTGTCTGGAATATCCGAAGGGGATGTCGTGGAGCTCGTCGCCGGCCCCTTCAAGGGCGAGAAGGCCCGCGTTCAGAAGATCGACGAGAGCAAGGAAGAGATCACGGTCGAGCTTTTCGAGGCCACCGTGCCCATCCCTGTCACCGTTCGCGGCGACAGCGTGAGGGTCCTCGAGAAGGAGAGATGATAAAATGGCAGAGACTATCGAAGTGTTAGTGGATGGCGGCAAGGCCACTCCCGGCCCGCCGCTGGGACCCGCCTTGGGCCCGACGGGC
>Ga0302243_1001156_pt1 | contig 19627 bp, 23 predicted proteins | sample AAG_UR_Met_MG_FD_193514 | JGI IMG/M metagenome (GOLD analysis project Ga0302243, IMG submission 193514) | Enriched activated sludge microbial communities from anaerobic digester in WTTP, New Holstein, Wisconsin, United States - AAG_UR_Met | ecosystem: Engineered > Bioreactor > Anaerobic >... | reverse complement strand
CTACGGACTTCTCGGAGGAGAACCGTGGAGCGACCGCATGCGCGACCGCATCTTTGAGAAGATGGGCATACGCGGCTTCAATTGCTTCGGGGCGAGCGAGCTGTCCGGACCGCTGTTCATGGAGTGCGCCGAGCAGGACGGAATTCACTTCTGGGGAGACCTGGCGTTGCTGGAGATAGTGGACCCGGATACGGGCGAGCCGCTGGAACCGGGGCAGAAGGGGGAGATGGTGGTGACCATGCTGCAGAAGGAGGCGTTCCCTATCATGCGCTACCGCATGGGCGACATCACCTCGATCATGGAGGAGCCTTGCCCGTGCGGCAGGGCGCACCCGCGCATCACCCGCATCCAGGGGCGCGTGGACGATATGATTATTATTCGCGGCATCAATGTGTTCCCCTCGCAGGTGGAGCACTCGTTGATGCAGCACTCGGAGGTCGGCAACGAGTTCCAGCTGGTGGTGGACCGCAAGGGCCACCTGGACACCATGCTGGTTCGGGCCGAGCTGAAACCTGAGGCGTTCACGGACAACATCATCGAGCTGAACGCCCTGCGCGAGCGCATCTCCAACCGGCTGAAGAACGTTCTGAACGTCTCGGCCAACGTGGAGCTGGTGCAGCCTGGCACCCTGCCCCGTTTCGAGGGCAAGGCCAAGCGGGTGGTGGACAGGAGGGAATACTGATGAGCGAGAACGACAAGTACCGGATTAAGCAGCTCTCCATCTTCTCGGAGAACCGACCGAACCGCCTGGGCGCGGTGGCCAAGGTGCTCAAGGAAGGCAAGATCAACATCCTGGGCTTCAGCATCGCCGAGGGCGCCGGTTACGGCGTCATCCGCGTGCTGGTCGATAGACCAGATGTCGCCAAGGACCTCCTGATCAAGGACGGTTTCGTGGTCAAGTTCACCGAGGTCCTGGCCATCCAGATGCAGGACACTCCCGGCGGACTGTTCGACCTGACGGACCAGATGAAGGACATCAACATCGAGTACGGATACGGTTACCGCAACCCTCCCTACGCCGTTCTGATCGTCCGCGTGGAAGATATCGAACAGGGCATCAGGTCCCTATTGGCCGGAGGCCTGAGCCTCCTGGACAACGTTACGTTCCACTGATGGACGCGACAACTGGCTGAGGTGAAACAAATGTCCTACTGGAACCCTGTAGAGGTCATGCCGGTCCCGGAGCTGAAGGCCTTGCAGCTCAAGCAGCTTAAGATGCTGGTATACAAGCTGTACACCTTCTCCTCGTTCTATCGACAGAAGATGAAGGAGGCGGGGGTGACCCCGGAGGACATCCAGGAGCTGGAGGACGTTCGGAAGCTTCCGTTCATGACCAAGAAGGACCTGCGCGACGGATATCCGGACAAGCTGTTCCTTGCCAGCCCCCGAGAGGTGGTGAGATATCACGCTTCATCCGGGACCACTGGAAAGCCGACCATCGTCGGCTACACTCAGAATGACATTGAAGCCTGGTCGGAATCGGTGGCCCGCGGGCTCGTTTCGGCTGGCGTGGGCACGGACGACGTTCTGCAGGTCTGCTACACCTACGGGCTCTTCTCCGGCGGCCTGGGGTTGCACTACGGCGCGGAGAAGGTCGGAGCGGCGGTCGTTCCGGCATCCACCGGCAACACCGAGCGCCAGATAGACCTGGTGCGGGACCTCGACGTGACGGTCATCGCCGCAACGCCGTCGTACCTGCTGCATATGGGAGAGGTGGCGGCGAAGATGGGCGTGGACCTTCGAAAGGACACCAAGCTGCGCCTCGGCATCCTGGGAGCGGAACCGTGGAGCGAGCGGATGCGGGACCGCATCTTCGAGCGCTTGGGCATCAAGGCCATCGACATCTACGGAACGAGCGAGCTTTCCGGTCCGCTGTGGTGCGAGTGCTCGCAGCAGAACGGCATACACGTCTGGGGGGACCTGACCCTCGTGGAGGTCCTGGACCCCAAGACCGGAGAGCCGGTGCCCCCGGGAGAGAAGGGGGAGCTGGTGGTGACCATGCTGCAGAAGGAGGCCTTGCCGATCGTCCGTTATCGAACGGGCGACATCACCACGGTCGACGAGGGGGTTTGCGCCTGCGGGCGGACGCACCCGCGCATCGGCAGGATCCAGGGAAGGGTGGACGACATGATCATCGTACGCGGCATCAACGTGTTCCCCTCCCAGGTCGAACATTCGCTGATGCAGCACCAGGAGGTCGGGAACGAGTTTCAGATCGTCGTCGATCGCAAAGGGGCCTTGGACACTCTGCTGGTAAAGGTGGAGCTGCGCCCGGAGGCCTTCGGCGATCGGGTGTTCGAGCTGGATGCCATAAAGGACAGGCTGACGCACAAGCTACGCGATGCGCTCAACGTCGGCGTGAACGTGGAGATCGTGGAGCCAGGCTCGCTACCCCGTTTCGAGGGGAAGGCCAAACGGGTCGTCGACAAGCGCGTCTATTGATGTGCTAATGTGTAACATGCTAACATATAACATTTAAATATATTCCAGCGAATCCCCCTCAAACACTTCTGGCTAGAGGGAGAGAGGCTACACGATGTTCGGCATAGATGACCCCTGGATATTGCTGGGGTACGCGCTCTGCTTCATAAGCACCGCATTCGGCATTGTCTACGGAATATTGAAATGGAACGAGGAGGTCGACTGAGATGGTCAACCAGCTCTATTTCTGGGCGGCCACCGCGGTATACGCGGTGGTGATCTGCTACTTAGCCTGGCTTGGCTACAAACGGACCAAATCTAACGCCGACTACATGCTGGCCGGAAGGAACGTTCATCCTGTGATACTGGGCCTGTCGTACGGTGCGACGTTCATCAGCACCTCGGCCATAGTCGGCTTCGGCGGTTACGCCGCCAAGTTAGGCATGGGGATAATCTGGCTGGTGATGCTGAACATCTCGGTGGGCGTTCTGATAGCTTTCATCGTCTTCGGTAAGCCTACAAGGCGCATAGGCAAGAAGCTGGGCGCGCTGACCTTCCCGGACCTTCTGGGCAAGGTGTACAAATCGAACTTCATGCAGTACGTGACCGGCCTGATAATAATCGTGGGGATGCCGTTGTATTCGTCCGCCGTGCTCATTGGCGGAGGCCGCTTTATCGAACAGGTGCTGGACGTTCCATATCTCTGGGCCATCATCGGGCTTACGGCCATCACCGCCGCCTATGTCGTGTTCGGAGGCCTGGTGGCGGTCATGTACACCGACGCGTTGCAAGGATCGCTGATGATATTCGGAATGAGCGCCATCATGATCTTCACCCTGTCGGTCGTCGGCGGGTTCGACGGTTTCCAAAGCCTCACCGACATGTCCCACCTGGTCCCGGCGGGACTGGCCGGCACCGGCATGACCGGCTGGACCTCCTTCCCGGAGCTAGGTTCGGCCACTTGGTACACTTTGGTCACGACCATTATCATGGGCGTCGGAATAGGAGTGCTGGCGCAGCCGCAGCTGGCCGTCCGCTTCATGACCGCCAAGGACGGCAGGTCCCTGAACCGCGCCATACCTGTGGGAGCGATATTCATCCTCATCACTACCGGCGTGGCCTACACCATGGGCGCGCTGACCAACGTCTACTTCTACAATAACTTCGGAAAGATCTCCACGCAGATGACCGGGAACGTGGACAACATCGTACCGCTTTTCATCGATACGGCCATGCCAGAATGGCTGGTCGTGATGTTCGTCCTGGTGCTTCTGGCAGCGGCCATGTCCACCATGAGCTCGTTGTTCCACGTCATGGGAACGGCGGCCGGACACGACATCTGGGTGCACATCCGCAGGGCCAAGTTCTTCCCGTCCAGGATGCGCGGCAGCGACGAGGACGCCTCCAAGCTCAAGGTGAACAAGATCGGAACCTTCGTCATGATCGCCGCCAGCCTGGGGCTGGCATTCATCATGCCCGGGGACATCATCGCTCGCGCGACTGCAATGTTCATGGGGCTGTGCGCCGCGGCCTTCCTGCCGGCGTACACCGTCGCCGTGTTCTCCAAGAACCCTTCGCGGCTGGGAGCCATAGCCAGCTTGCTGACCGGGAGCATCGTCTGGGCCGTGTGGACGGTGTTCGTGCACAAGGCCGAATCGAGCGTGCTCAGATTGTCGGAGATGCTGACCGGGAGCCCGTCGGTCCTGGACTTCCCCTGGACGGTGGTGGACTCCCTGTTCATCGCCCTGCCGCTTTCGATAGCCGCCCTGATCATCGGGACCATGATCGAAAGGAGACGGTCTTCGGCGCCTGCAGAGGCGTAAACCATTTTCTTTTCATTTTATCAAAATAATTCGTGCTACCGTGTAGCGTACTAACTTGTAACATATATATAAAATAAAATTGATATGGCCTGCCAACGGGCCTTCCATCCGGGCGGTCCGATGATGAGTATAGACCGGAACGGGGGAAGGAGCATGTTGGGTATCGACGATCCGCAGATAATTGTGGGCTACGCCCTGGCCATAGGGCTGGGCATCTTCTGCCTGGCGTATGGCATCCTTCATTGGAACGACGGAGGGGAGAAAGATGGTTGATGTCCTGACCCTGGCCGCTTTCACCGTCCTCTACGTGGGCATCCTTCTCGCCATGTCCTTCGTCGCCTACCGGCGCACCAAGAGAGGGGAGGACTACCTTCTCGCTGGCCGCAAGGTCCATCCGGCCATCATCGGCCTCTCTTACGGTTCCACGTTCATCAGCACCTCGGCCATCGTCGGCTTCGGAGGGGTGGCTGCGCAATTGGGAATGGGGATAATCTGGCTTACGGTGCTGTGCATCGGCGTCGGCGTGCTCATAGCCTTCATAGTCTATGGCAAGAGGACCAGACGCATCGGCCAACGCCTGGGGGCGGTGACGCTGCCGGACCTTCTGGCCAAACGCTACAATTCCAATTTCCTCCAGTACGGGACGAGCGTCATCATCCTGGCCTCCATGCCCCTGTACTCCTCAGCGGTTCTGATCGGCGGCTCGCGCTTCATAGAGACCACCCTGGGGATCGATTATACGACGGCCCTCCTGGGGTTCGCCCTGATCACCGCCCTATACGTGGTGTTCGGTGGAATACTGGCGGTGATGTACACCGACGCCTTCCAGGGCGGGATAATGGTATTCGGGATGGTGGCCATCCTGATCATCACCTACGTTACACTGGGCGGAGTCGCGGGCGCCCATCAGGAGCTTACGGACATGGCCTCGCTGGTCCCGGCCGGACTGGCCGGCCAGGGCATGACCGGCTGGACCTCCATGCCCGAGCTCGGCTCCCCGATCTGGTTCACTCTCATCACCACCATAGTCATGGGCGTGGGGATCGGAGTGCTGGCGCAACCGCAGCTCGTGGTCCGCTACATGACCGCCAAGGACGATCGCTCGCTGAACCGGGCCATACCGGTGGGCGGATTGTTCATCCTGCTGTGCACGGGTGTGGCCTTCACCGTCGGGGCATTGACGAACGTTTATTTTTACCGGGAGAACGGGGTGATATCCACGTCCATGGTGAGCGGAAACATAGACCAGATCATCCCGCTCTTCATAAGCACGGCCATGCCGGACGTGGTGGTGATACTGTTCATGCTCACCTTGCTGGCGGCGGCCATGTCCACCCTTAGTGCCCTGTTCCATTCCATGGGCTCGGCGGCCGGTCACGATCTGTGGACGCACCTGGGAAGCTGCCGTCTGATGCCCTCGAGCATGCGCAAGGAAAGGACCGGGGACTGCTCCTCCCTCAGGGCCAACCGCATCGGCACTACGCTGATGATCGCGGTGAGCATCGGCCTGGCGTTCTTGATGCCTGGAAGCATAATCGCCCGCGCCACGGCGATGTTCATGGGCTTGAGCGCGGCGGCGTTCCTGCCGCTGTTCACGTTGGCGATATTCTCGGAAAAACCGTCGGTCCTGGCGGCCAAGCTGAGCCTGGCGGTGGGGACCGGAACCTGGTTCCTGTGGACCGCCTTCGTTCATATCAAGGAATCATCGGTCCTGGGCATATCGGAGGCGCTTTTCGGAACGGACGCGGTGCTGGGGAGCCCTTGGACCGTCGTTGACCCTCTGGTCATCGCCCTCCCGGCCTCGGTGATCGCCCTGATCATCGGAGTGATGCTGGACAGACGCTGAACGATCAGACGCCCTCGCACTCGTCGCCGTCGTACGCCAGGTCCTCTTCCTTACCATCCATCGGAGGCGCGACCGGGCAGTAGCGCTTGTTCCATTTCTTGCATATCCAGGTCTGCAAGGTGTCCACGTCCTCCTTGCTCATGTGCTTGAAACGGCCCTGCAGCTTCAGGTACTCCGTCACCGGCCTCATTTCCTTGGGACGATAGGTGATGTTCACCTCGCCGTCCATCACCTCGTACAGGGACCACATCCCGGTCTCCACTGCCATGTTGGCCAGGTCGTACGTCGCCGAGGAATCGCTCTTCCAGCCGGAGGCGCAGGGCGTCATGACGTGCAGGAAGCGGAATCCCTTCAGGCCCTTGGCCTTCTCCACCTTCTGCACGAAGTCGTTCATGTGAGCTATGGATAATGTCGCTGCGTACGCTATGTCCTGAGATGTTACAACGGACATCAGGTCCTTCTTGAAGCCCTGCTTGCCCTTGATCTTCTTCCCTACCGGGGTGGTGGTGGTCCAGGCCCCGAAGGGCGTGGAACCGGAACGTTGCGTCCCGGTGTTCATGTAGGCCTCGTTGTCGACGCATACGTAGATGACGTCCTCGTTGCGCTCCGCCGCGCCCGCCAGAGCTTGAAGACCTATGTCGAACGTTCCGCCGTCGCCGGCGATGCCAATCACCGTTACGTCCTTCCCCTGCCGGCGGTATCCGGCCTTTATGCCGGATATCACCGCCCCGGTGTTCTCGAAGGCGCTGTAGAAGAACGGAACGTCGAAGGCGGAGTGCGGATACATGCCTCCCCCGAACACAAGCAGGCAGCTTGCCGGAACGTAGACCGTGGTGTTCTCCCCCAGTATCCTCATGATGTTCTTGACCGCTATGGCCACGCCGCAACCGGCGCAGGCGCCCTGTCCGCAGAGCAGATGGTCTTCGCTCGGCATGTTCCTAATGTTCATCTTGCGGTCCATCACATTTCCCCCCGTAGGCCGTGCCAGGTGCAGTCCCTAACCTTCTGGCCGGAAGCGCTCTTCTCCAGTACCTCGAACATCTCCTTGAAGGTGGCGACCTTCAGGTCGCGGCCGCCGATGCCGGCGATATGGTCGGTTATCGGTATCCCGCTCCCGTACAACGAGTTGCGGACCTCGGTGAACACCGGGCCGAACCGGTTCGCGGAGATGGAACGGTCGAATACGCCCAGGGCCTTGATGTTCTTGACCGCGCTCTTGATCTCTTGGTGCGGGAACGGCCGCATGAAGCGCAGTTTGATGAGACCGACCTTCCTGCCTTCGGCGCGCAGCTCGTCCACGGCCACCCGGGCGGTGGATGTTGCCGTGCCGAGCGTAATGAGCGCCGTCTCCGCGTCCTCCATGCGATAGGTGTCTATGAGACCGCCGTATCGCCTTCCGAACTGCTTGGCGAAAAGATCGTCCACCTCGGCGACGACCGTTCGGGCGCCGTCCATCTGCCTATCGAGCTGATAGCGCATCTCCATGGAGTGGGCGGGCGAAACGGCGATGTTGATGCTCATCGGATCTTTGGGGTCCAGACGGTTGAGGGGCTTGAACTTCGGCAGGAAGGAATCCACCTCTTCCTGTCCCGGGACCTCCACCCTCTCCACGGTGTGCGATAATATGAATCCGTCCAGGCAGAGCATGAACGGGAGCACCACTCGCGGATCCTCGGCGATGCGGTAGGCCTGGATGACCATGTCCAGTACCTCCTGGCTGTCCTCCGCGTAGGCCTGCATCCATCCCGAGTCGCGCTCGGCCATGGAGTCGTTGTACTCCACCCAGATACCGCTGCCGGCGCCCAGCGAACGGTTCACGTTCACCAGCAGTATCGGCAGGCGCACCTGCGGCGGCACGTAGAGCATCTCATGCATAAGCGCCAGGCCGTGCGAGGCGGTGGCGGTGAACGTCCTCACGCCGGTGGCCGCCGCGCCGATGGCCATGCTCATGGCCGAGTGCTCGCTGTCGGCGGGGATGAAATCGGCGTCCAGCTCCCCGTCGTTGATGAAGTCGGCCAGCTGCTCGATGATGATGGTCTGCGGGGTGATCGGATAATTGGGAATGACCTCCGGCCGGCATAGTTTCACGCCGTACGCCGCCGCCGCGTTTCCCGTTAAAGCTCTCACCGACCTCATGCTTTCATCCCCTTCCTCTTCATGTGTATGGCATCCTTCGGGCAGACCTTGACGCACAGCCCGCAGCCCTTGCAGTAGCGGATGTCGAACTGCAGCGCTCCGTCATCGGTGCGGCGTATGCACCCCTCGGGACAGATGAACCAGCACCTCTGGCACCTGATACATTTGGAATCGTCGTATACGGGGTTGGAGACGCCCCAGCTCCCGGTGAGGTTTTGTGTCATGCTTCCAGGACCGACGGCCATGCCGGCCTTGGTGGTCTTCGGCAGCGCCACGCCGGGAGGCGTCTCCTGCCAGGTCGGAAGCCAGGCGTTCTTCCTCTGGACCTTGCGCTCTCCCTTGCACGTTCCCTCGCGGGAGCGGTCGTACGCCGCCTTGGCCGCCTCGGCGTTCAGACGTCCGGCCTTCTCCCCCAGCTTCTCCCCGAAGCGGTTCATGATGGCCTGCTGTATCGATCCCAGTTTCACGAAATCATCGGCGCGGGCCATGGCGCCCAATATCGAGGTGTTGACGATGGGCGCCTTGAGCATCTCCAGGGCGATGCTGGTGGCATCCACGCTCACGCAGCGCGTGACCACTCCCAGATCTATCTCGGATGGCACGAGGGAACTGTTCACCACCGCGCATCCCCCCTTCCGGAGGCCGGAAGCCACCGGCTCTATCTCCAGCAGCGATTCGTCCATGACCACCAGCATGTCCGGTTCGGACACCTGGGTGCGGTCGCAGATGCGCTTGTCGTCGATGCGGGCGAAGGCCATCACCGGAGCGCCCCGGCGCTCCGCGCCGAAAAAGGGGAACGCTTGGGCCTGCTTCCCCTCCAGGATCGCCGCCTCCGCTATGGTCTGAGCGGCCATGACCGCCCCCTGCCCCCCTCGACCGTGGAACCTGATCTCGTACATGTTTCATCCCTGAGAGACTGGTCTTTCCTGCGAATGTGATAAGAAGATTGAGGAAGACGTTTCGTTGATCAGTTGACCGGCGTCAGCCAGTGGCTGTACTTCGGGTCCTTGCCGCGGGCGGCCTCGAAGAAAGCCTCCTGCAGGTCCTTGGTGATCGGCCCGCGCTTACCAGCGCCGATGACCCTCTGGTCCAGCGAACGTATCGGAGTGACCTCCGCGGCCGTGCCGGTCATGAAGAACTCGTCGCACATGTAGATCTCGGAGCGGGTGATCTCCTTCTCGATGACCTGGTAGCCCTTGTCCTTGGCTATGGTGGAAACGGAGTCCTTGGTTATGCCCTCCAGCACTCCCGACGCCAGCGGGGGCGTGTAGACCTTGCCGTTCTTGATCATGAAGATGTTCTCGCCCGGACCCTCGGCCACCGTCCCGTTGGTGTTGAGCATCAGGCACTCGTCCGCCCCCAGCTGATTGGACTCTATCTTCGCCAGTATGGAGTTGACGTAGTTGCCGCAGATCTTGGCCTGCAACGACGTGGAGGTGTTGGCCGGCTTGGTCCAGGAGGAGGTTATGAGCTTCGCGCCGTTCTCCATGTTGTCCTTGCCGAGATACGCCCCCATGTGAGCGCAGGCGATGGCCGTGTTGACCTTGAACTTGAACGGGTTCAGTACGATGCGGTTCTCGTCGTTCTCCCCGTACCACATCAGCGGGCGGATGTAGTCCGCGTTATCGGCGGCGTTACGGACCGCAAGCCTGGTGGCCTCCACCAGCTCGTCCACCGTATAAGGGTGGGCCATGCACATGATCTTGGCCGAGTCCAGGAAGCGTGCCATGTGCTCCCGGAGGCGGAACACCGCCTTGCCCTTTGGCGTCTCGTAGATGCGGATGCCTTCGAAGACCCCGCTACCATAGTGCAGGGCGTGGGTCATGAAGGGCAGCAGCACCTTCTCCTGTTCGATCAACTTGCCGTTCATCCACATCATGATCTTCTTCTCGGACATGCCAAATCTCCAGTGATCGTTAACGCCCCGACCGGGGTCGGGAGGCGTGCGCCTTGGTAAGTAGTGACACGGATAAAACCTTTGTGAATTATCACCCGAACCAGGAAGATCAGGCAATTTCATCGCAGCGGGCGGCCGCGGCCTCCCTGACCTGGTCCTTCTCCAGAATGGAATCGATGTCCTCGCCGCACATGCGGGATAAATCCTGACCCATGGCCAGCATGCGGTTGGCGGTCAGCTCGAACCCCTTGCTGCGCATTCGTTCGGCCGCTTGCGCCACGGTCTTTATGGAACGGTCGCTGACCAGATTGTCGGCGAAGTTCACCACCTTGTCCTCCAGGGTCACCGGCATATAGTCGCCCTTCGGAAGACCTAGCGCCTCGGCCTCTTCGGCCGTGAAACCGGAAGCGATGTGCCGACCTATGCAGTTCACCAGTTGGTCCGGGAGCTGGTGCTCCTTCGCTATGCGCACACCTTCCGCCACGTGCTGCACGCCGTGCGTTCTCGAACGTCCGATGTCATGGAGGAGCGAGGCGGAGTTTACGAGCTCCAGGTCAGCACCGCAGCGGCGGGCTATGCTCATGGCCACCAGGTTCACGACGCAACAATGACGAACGACGACCGTGGATAGCTTCTCCTCTCGCAATATCCGGTAGCATTCCTCAGTGCTTGGATAGTTCGACAACGTTCTTCCCTCTCTCACAGGGCAGCACCTTGATCTGCGCTCCCTGATAGTCCCTCTGCAGCATGCGGCCCTGGAACACCCGGTCCAGCAATATGGCCAGCGCAGCCACTTCAGAATGGGGCTGGTTGCCCACCGCCACGTTCAGGTCCGCCCTCTGGTAGACCTCGGGCGGAACCTTCTCCGCTCCCACGACCACCAGAACGTTTCCATCCGGAACGTTGGGAGCCGCCTCGTCCACCGGAAGCCCGTACATGGTGAGATGAACGACCGTTCCCTGGAAGTCCTGCAAGAACCTCCTCCAGTTGACGCCGGTGGTGATCTCGAAATCGCCGCCGAAGCGCTTCACCACGTCGTTTATGCTCTCTTCCAGAACCGGGTCCTTGGTGGAAACGATTATGCGCCTTGCTCCGAAGGCGCGGGCGGTCAGGGCCACATGGGTGGTGATCCTCTTGTCCCTCTCCGGACGGTGGCCCAGCCGGAGGACCGTTATCTCTGTCACCTTACTCCTTCACCTTTTCCAGACGGTGGCCGCGATAGTCCATCTTGATCGAGCGCTTCACCAGGCTCTTCAGCATGGTGGCCGTCATTCCCAGGTTCTCGGCGACGTCGCCGGCGAAGCGGCCTTCCTTGCCCACCTGCTCCAGGATGTTGTCCTCGATCTCCTCGAACTCGTCCTCGGGCATCATTGCCGCGTAGAGCACGTCAGATATCTCATAAACAGGCCATTGGGCATTGATATGGAAGGAGTTGTAGTAAGTGTGATAGGCCTTGTCCGGGCGATTGCCTCCAGAAGGCTGCCATCTGGTCTCCACCAACTTCATCTTTTCGAAGAAGGCCAAGGCCTCTTTTCCCTCGGCCCCATACTTCTCCTCGATCTCCTTGACGGTGCGCCATTCCAAGGTCACCTCCTTCAGGACATCCCTCTTCACCGGGGTATCTACCGCCCTCAGCATAGATACCAACTCGGAGGGTTCGTTGATGACCTTTATTTTATTCATACCTCTACTAATTGCTTTTAGGCAATAAAAACCCTGCGGATTCACCCGATAATTCGCTTGAATCGGAGAACGCCATTAAAAAGAACTTCGCCAGACGTAATAATCATGCGGTCAATTATGCTTTTCCACCCCATTCTTGGCCGGGGCGAAGGGGAAGGGAATAACATTATATGCCTCCTCTCGATTTCTAAGCCCCAATGACCAAGATCATCTACCAGTGCTTGGTGTGCAACAAGGTGCACCAGACCCTTGACGGGGCGGAGAACTGCCACAAAGGGCCTACCCAGACCGTCGAGCAGGGGCTCACCGGTTTCAGCAAGCGCAAGGGCCTGATCGGCAACTGAACCCTTTTCTTTTTATCTATCAGAAGGGAAGCTGACCGAACATCAGTGCCAGCAAGAACAAGGGCACCAGAACCAGTATCATGTCATCGTCTATGTAGGGGAATCGCCGTGATTCCAGGAACAGGGCGATGGGGGCCACCAGCACGCAGGACAGCAGCACCAAGAAGCTCAGCCCATAGAAGTAGCCCAGACCGATCAGCAATATGAAGAAATAGACCGCCATGGGCAGAATGGGGTTCAGGTCGCTCTTGCGCATCCTCAGCTCCCCGACCAGGGGATCGACCAGACCCATGCCCAGCAGCACGGGAAGGGTAATCTCCACCGGGAAGTAGAGGAGGGCGATGGCCGCGGATACGGCGAAGAACGCCGGCGCGGAGGGCCGCTCGTCCTCGTACGTATGCAATATCGGAACCTTGAACCGGGCGATGAGACGCATGGTGTCCAACGCCAGGACGACGAGCATTATCAGAAGGATTATCTGGTCCTTGGGCGCCCCGGGCAGAGGCGTATCGGGTACGATGTAATAGATGCACAGGAGCGGCGCTAGAACATGGATGAATCGCCTGATCCTGTGCCAATCCATGACGTTGGTAATGACTTACCGTACATAATGAAATTGGTCAACGTGCACGGTCTCATAGAAAACTGGCGCCGCCCCATTTTTTCTCGATGCCCCGGTAGAAATAGAGGCTCATGACCAGAAGGACCCCGCACACCCCCAGGATCCCGGCGAGGGCCCACCAGGCCCCGCTCTGCAGACTGAAAGAGAGAATGGTCAGCAGCAGGTCAGGAAGCAGGGATATGGCGGTGAACTTGGTGAGCACCGTAGGATTGAAGAAGAAGGAGTTGGTGTTCAACCCCGTAAGATACGCCGTGGCCAGTATCATGTAGGCCGTGGTGCAGTACAGGACGACCAGGGCAAGCCACAGCAGCTGCCATTCGTCGTTGAGCATGGAGATGCCGATGACGAACAGGGTCGAGACGCCGGTGGTCAGCAGGAAGTAGGCCATCAGCTTGACCTTGATTATCTGGGGGACCCGCACCGGCAGCGTCTCGTAGTAATCGTTCAGGTCCGTGTTGGTCATCCAGCTGTAGAGGAGAACGCCAAAGAAGCCCACCATCGCCCCGTAGAACACGGCGTTGAAGCCCACCGGGATGTTCAGCCCATGATTGATGTAGTAGGTGGTGAAGCTCAGGAACACCAACGGCACCACGTAGGCGAATATCATTCGGACGGTGAGACCGGAGCGCCGGATGTCCACGAACTCCTTGGCCAGAAGCGCCCTCGAGGGGAATCTGGAGAAGACCTTCAGATGCTGCAGGAACATCTCCCGATGGGTCCCGGCCATCACGGACCTTCCGGGCCTGACCAGCATCAACGACATGGCCAGGAACGCCAGGCTGAGCGCGGCGCAGATCGCCAGGTAGAGCAGGGCCAGGGGCCAATCGGCCGGGAAGGGCAACGCGTTCAACTGATACCCCAGGCTGGGTATGATGAGGTCCAGGCCATACAGGCCCGTGAGGCCGTAACCGGCCACCAGGGCGATCAATCCTCCCACGGCCAGCAGGAATATCCTTCGGTCTATGGAGAAGAGCACCGAGATCAGGAAGCTGGTCGACATCCCGTAGAGGAAGGTGACCAGGAGCCCGACGAATATCACCAGGACGGAAAGCAGGGAATGCGATGAAAGCGCGGCGCCAAGGGCCATTCCGCCGAAGGCGGGCAGGAGCATGAGCGCGGAGTAGAAGATCACGTCCCGCGAATACATGCCCAGGAACACCTTGCGGAAGGAGACGGGAAGCAGGAAGGGCATGCTGATCAGGAAGTTGTCCTTGCCGTACCTCCGTTCGAGATAGCTCTGGCCCAGCACGCCGAACGCACCCACGCTGAGACCGTAGATGTAGATGCCGGCATAGGCCATGAGCATCAGGTCCCACAGACGGAGATCTCCGGTCAATATGTCCAGGCCGTAGGTGAAGAGGGCCGTGAAGAAGAATATGTACAGCGGCAGCGACAGGAACAGCCGACGCGAGGAGTACTTCACGTGCATGCGGTACTCCTCGGTGAGCATCAGCCTAAGGAGCGAGGCCGTTCCCCCCGCCCACCAGCCTCAGGAATAGCGTTTCCAGGTCCTCCCCGCCCACCAAAGCGTTGGAGACCTTGTCCTTGAGGACCACCTTGCCGCGGTCCATGATGATCATCTCCTGCACGATGCGCTGCGCCACGTCCAAGATGTGAGAGCACATGAACACCGTCCGCCCTTCCTCCCGAAGGTCCAGGAGGTAATCGCGCAGCTTGCGCTGATAGATGGGGTCCAGATTGATGAAGGGCTCGTCCAGGAACAGCAGTTTCGGCTCGTGGATGAAGGCCGCGGCCAGCATCACCTTCTGCCTCATGCCCTTGGAGAGGTCGCGGCACAACGTGCCCTCCGCCCCTTTCAGATCGAAGAAGGTGAGCCATCTCTCGATCCTTCCGTCGAGGGACTGCACCTCGTGCAGGGTTCCGGCGAACCTCAGGAACTCCGAGGCGGTGAGGTAGGAAGGGGGACTCTCCACTTCCGGGACTATTCCAATGCGCCTCTTGACCTCCATGGCGTTCTTGGCGGGGTCCAGCCCGAGGACCTCGGCGGTGCCGCCGGTGGCCGGGATCTGACCGGTCAGTATCTTCAGGAGGGTGGACTTGCCCGCCCCGTTGGGCCCGAAGCAGCCGAAGAAAGCGCCTTCGTCCACCGTGAACGTCGCTTGGTCCAAGGCCACGAACTCACCGTACCTTTTGGTCAGTCCATCCACCACGATCGCCGGCATGCGGCAAATCATGCAACGCGGGATATATAAGGGGTGCGCGCTTGGAACCTTAAACGGAAGCTTTAGGCGAAACGGATTTAACTATACCCAATGTTATCACGTGTCTAGCGCTTAGGAAGTTGCCGTCATGAAGGGTCATAGCGTTCTCACCAGCAAGATAGAGGCCGAGGTCGAGCTCCTGGAAAGGCACGTGGTCATGCTGAACGCCATAAAGAAGCACGAACCCATCGGCATCATCCGGCTCTCCGAGCTGCTGGACATCCCGCAGCACAAGGTGCGTTACTCATTGCGCATATTGGAGCAGGAAGGTCTTATAAATCCCTCTCCGGAGGGAGCGGTGACCACGGAGAAACTGGACGAGTTCTACGAAAGAGTGGTGGACATCCTGGACCGCATGGAGGTCACCGTGGGAAAGCTGAAAGGCGAGCTGGAACTGGAGTTCCGGAAGAACATAAAAGATTAATATGCGACCTCTGTTCTAGAGGCTCATCAGGCCGTCGTAGCTCAGTCGGTAGAGCGTATGACTGTTAATCATAAGGTCAGCGGTTCGATCCCGCTCGACGGCGCCTTCCCTTCATAATTTTGAAAAAAAAGGTTTGGTTCAGGCCCTGATCATTATCAGCATCATCTTGAAGGCCTTGACCCCGTGCAGGGCGTGCGGCTGGTTGGCGGGCATGATGATCATCTCCCCGGCCTTCACCCTCTGCGTTTTTCCGGAGATGGTTATGTCCGCCTCTCCGTCAAGTATCTCCACCATGGCGTCGTAGGGCGCGGTGTGCTCGCTAAGCCCCTGGCCCTCGTCGAAGGAGAATACGGTGACGGTCCCAACGCTCTTGCTTATGAGCGTCCGGCTGACCACGGCGCCGTCCTGGTACGAGACCAGGTCCTTGGAGACCATGACCTTTCCTCTGAGATCTTCCTTTTTCGCTCCGTCCGGGTTCATAATCTCCATTGCCATATGATCCCTCACAGCACCTTGGTCGTGTTGACCGGTTTGGGCATCTTCAAAACTAGGAAGCGGAACTCCGGTGACGATTCGTTGAACAGGCGGTGCGGTATGCGCGCCGGGGATTCGATCACCATGTCCCTGCTGACCTCCTTCACCTCGTCGCCTATTTCCACCGACCCGGTCCCTTCCAGCACGTAGAACATGACGTCCACCGGGGTGATGTGCTTCTTGAGGGTCTCGCCCTTCTTTAGAGATATCACCACCGCCTGGCCGTGATCATGGTCGTATATCATGCGCACGCTCACCTTATGCGGATTATCCTTCTCCGGGAAATCCGTGTACTTCGCTGCCTTCATTTCTTCACCTCTGCCTTTGAGTATATCAATGCGTCCTTATGACATGTTGCTAGGCACCTGCCGCACAGGTAGCACTCCGAACCGGCCCTTTCCTTGAGGACCTGGGGCGGGCAGACCTTTTCGCATCTGCCGCAATCAACGCAGTTGGAGTTCCTCCTGACCCCATATACGCTCTTCCAGGACAGCAGGGACGACAACGCCCCGAAGGGGCAGACGAACCTGCAGAACGGACGGTAGACGACGGTGGACGCGATAACGATCGCCAGGAAGATCACCAGGCCGGGACCCAGTACCATCTGGAAGAGGCTAGGGAGGCCCAGTACCTTGGTCAGGTTGAACGAGAAGACCACGGCCATGACCACCATCGCCACGAACACGCCCAGGCGGACCTTGACGGTGATGGAGCTGGGCACTTTTACCTTTTTCATAGGGGCCAGATATGCCAGTTCCTGTAGGGCGCCAGGAGGGCACACGTATCCGCAGAAGACCCGGCCGACGACGAGCGACGACAGGATCACCACGGAGGTCACCAGGATAACCATGGGCAGGTTGGCCTGAGGGATCTTGCCGAGCATGAGCAGCTGCAGCTGCCAGGGGAACATCGGAGCAAAATAGGCGAACCCCAGCAGGGCGGACAGCACCAGCACCACCCACCCCAGTTCCTTCCTCAGCTTGCCCTTGTACAACAGGTAGGTTATCGTCGGGACCATTATCGCGGTGTAGATGATCCCCAGGACCATCGCGAGCTCCAGTTTCATCATTCAGCCTCCAGACATTTCTTGAGCATCCTGAGCAGGGGCGGAGATCTCTCCTTGAGGTCGTATGAGAAGTTGGCGTGCCGCCATTCCAGAACGGCCATGCGAAGCCCGCCCATGAATAGCAAGGAGAACGCCTCGGTGTCCACGTCCGGCGCGAACACGCCTGACGCCTTCCCTTCCCGGATGATCTGGGAGATCAGAGAGGAACGAGAGGAGCGCCGGAGATCGAAGCGTTCCTTGACCGACGGGAACTCCCGGAAGATGTCCTCCTGGAACATTATGGAGGTATGCATCGGATTCTTTTGAAATTTCTCCAGCTGCCAGACGAACATGTTCTCCAAGGCCGCCCACGGCCCCTCGCCGCGCGGGAAGAACTGGTTCTCCTCGAACACGACGCTCGCCAGCGAGTCCACTATGTCCTCCTTCCCCTTGAAGTGACGGAAGAGGGCGGCCTCGCTCACTCCGACCCGGTCGGCGATCTCCCTTAGAGTGAGAGAATGAATTCCTTTGGTGTGGACTATGACCAGGGCTGCGTCCAATATCTGCGACCTGCGGTCATCCCCTTTCATTCTGGCAGCCATGTTCATTCCTTATTAGTTATCACTAACTAACATTGTTTTTCAAAGTATAAATGGTTATTCAAAGGAAAAAAGAGATCAATCCAGAAGGACGAGCCCGGTCCACAGGTAGGTGTCCTTCGGCGGCAGGTCGATAGGCATTCCAGCGTTCTCGGCGGTCTTGATCACGTCGATGCCGAGCGCCTCCATGGACGGCCGGGCCTGGAACGGGAAACGGCAATCCTCGCCTTCGATGGCGCTGCACTCCTCACAAAGCGGGCACGGACCACCGCCAAGACCGGCGACGAAGCGGTATCCGAAGTGGAAGGCGTCCCTCTCCAGCTTGGCGACCATCTCGTTGAGCTTTTTGACCTGGTCGCGGACCGCCTTCTCCCTTTCCATCCCCAATTCCTTCGCCGGCAGCGATATCTGCACCAGTATGGCGAAGCTGTACCTGGCCAGTACCTTGGCGAACCTGTCGGAGTCCATGACCATCGGAGGGCAGATGTGGCTGCGGCCGTAGTACTTGCAAAGCGGGACCTGGCACTTGAAGTTGACCCTTGGATCGACCACTATGCTCTGAACCGGCACTGGTGCCGCCTTGCTCGCCCCGTACACCATCGCGTTGGCGCACAGCGCTTGAAGATGCTCACCTATCTCCATGATCCTCCCTCGCATCCATAACGTCCAACGAACCTAAAACGGTTGCCTGCCCCATCGATCGGACCGATGACGGCGCCGGTGGCCCCCAGCACCAGCACGCTGGTGGAGATGCCAGTCGGAAATCTTTTTTCTTTTTTTATCCCCCCGAGCCACGCGCCCAACCCTGAATGGCGGAAAACGAATTGGCCTGGTAATTAACAATCGGAACGGTAAATCGGATACCGGAATGGGGGCTGGGCCGATGAAACAACAATTTTATATTGCGCCCTGCTTTAACCTGAACCCATCACGGGTCCGTAGCTTAGTCCGGTGGAGCGAGCGGCTCATAACCGCTTGGTCGTCGGTTCAAATCCGACCGGGCCCACATCTCACATCATTTTAGAGCCATGGTCATCCTGGAATAATCTAAACGAGAATCATCATCAAGAGGAATGAAATTCTCACTAACCTGTTGCATCCCATATTTCCTATAGAACCCGATCGACACGACCGATGAGTCCAGGAAGATCCTTTGCAATCCCTTTTGGCGCGCTATATGCAACAGTTCGTCCATCAGAAACCTTCCGAGCCCTTTCCCCTGCATGTCTGGAGAAACGAACATACGCTTGATCTCATCGCCCAATAACGTACCCGTCGCTGTTATGCTTCCATCGATCTCGACCACTAACGTCAGACCTTTCCTGGAATCGTCAAGAATGCTGCTTTCCTTGTGGTAGTCCTTGAAGAAAGATATCGCGGAGGCCGGATATGCGCCGGTGTATGAACGGTCGATCGTATCGCAGATCAAATTTCTTATGGTGGCGAGATCGCCTTCTTCGAAAGCTCTTGTGGTCGTCTTCAATGATCCCGTATAAGCAGCCATCACACCACCTATGTTAGGTCATATCGTTCGTTGCACATAATCTCTGACCGAAAACAAATCGAATTGGGAAAAAGGTTTGGATCGACCGGTGCCTCCTAAAGAGGATCAGTTCTTCGGAGCGGCGTCCTTGGCGACCTTCTCGGCCTTCTTAAGGTTCTTTGCCATCTTGTCACCTCTGGACCATGGACCGGCGCTCGGCCCTTTAGGCAGTTCTGAGCCACCATACAGGTTTTAGTATCGCAAATCGTAATAATCGAGAGCGCGTTGTATGCTCTGGCGGAAGGTTGCCGCCAGTCCTACTCTTTTCTCTTTTTGACCGGAATGACCATGTCCTTGGCAAAAAGCCCGGACTGGTGCGGCATGCTGGCCTTGGGGCAATGGGGCTTTCGACAACCGACGGTCTCGGCCAAATTTCCCAGTGGGCAGAACGTCCATCTTTCGCATCGGTTCATCAAGGCGCACCTTGAGAACGGAATAGGCGTGGTCACATACAATGATTTCCGACCTCGGAAGACTACCCCACGGTT
>Ga0302243_1001150_pt1 | contig 19703 bp, 20 predicted proteins | sample AAG_UR_Met_MG_FD_193514 | JGI IMG/M metagenome (GOLD analysis project Ga0302243, IMG submission 193514) | Enriched activated sludge microbial communities from anaerobic digester in WTTP, New Holstein, Wisconsin, United States - AAG_UR_Met | ecosystem: Engineered > Bioreactor > Anaerobic >... | reverse complement strand
TGGTCAAGTCCCGCGGAGGCGAGGGCGAGGTCAGGGGAGAGCTGCTTGAGGTGGTCGACTAATGGCTAGGGTCGGCGAGTTCCCCGAGGAAGGGGAGCTCGTGGTCTGCACCGTGCAGAACGTCAAGAACTTCGGGGCGTTCGTAACCCTCGACGAGTATGGCGGCAAGGAAGGCTTCATTCACGTTCGCGATGTGGCGACCGGTTGGGTCAAGTACATCCGAGACTACGTGAGGGAAGGCCAGAAGGTCGTCTGCAAGGTTCTGGGTGTGGACTCGACCAAGGGACATATCGATCTTTCTTTAAAATCCGTCAACGAGCACCAGCGCCGGGAGAAGGTCCAGCAATGGAAGAACGAGACCAAGGCCGAAAAGCTCCTGGAGATCGTGGCCACCCGCCTGGGCAAGACCCCTGACGAATGCTGGGAGGAGTTCGGATACCTTTTAGTGGACGCCTTCGGGACTTTGTACGGAGCGTTCGAGAGCTGCGCCATAGACGATAACGCTCTGGAGGAGGCCGAGCTCGCCGGAGACTGGACGGACGCGTTCATAGAGGTGGCCAAGGAGAACGTCACCCCGCCCTACGTCCAGATAGCTGGGATACTGGAGCTGCGCTCCCCCGCCCCAGATGGGGTTGACCGCATCAAGGCCGCCCTCAAGAAGGGACAGGAGTCCTCGGAGGAAGAGCTCCAGATCCAGTACATCGGGGCCCCGCGTTACCGTCTGGTAATGAGCGCCCCGGACTACAAGACCGCGGAAGAGGCTTTGAAGGAAGTCACCAACCTGGTCATCGCCGAGATCAAGGAGACCGGCGGCGACGGGGCGTTCCACCGGGACGCTAAGTGATAGTACGGCAAAGTGATTTATCGAGGTCTAGTCTTATACTGGTCCGCAGGCGATAGGACTATGAAGACCACCCTGAGGATATGCGATAGGTGCCGGGAGTACACTCTCAAGGACATCTGCCCCAGGTGCGGTTCCCAGACCTCCACGCCCATACCCCCTCGGTACTCACCCGACGACAGATACGGGGAGTATCGCCGGAGGGCGCGTCAGGAGAACAGGTGATTCACATGGATAGCGTCATAATGGTCATGCATGAGCGGCCCGAGCTGCGCGCCCCGATACTTATCGAGGGGCTGCCAGGGGTCGGCAACGTCGGCAAGCTGGCGGCGGAGCACCTGGTGGAACAGGTCAAGGCGGTCAAGTTCGCCGACATATATTCCAAGCATTTCCCGCCGCAGGTGCTGCTGGATGACGATGGAGTGATCCGTCTGGTCAACAACGAGCTGCATTATTACCGCGGTGAGGGGGACCGGCCGGACATAATCATCATGACCGGCGATTACCAGGGCATGACCCCCGACGGCCAGTACGAGCTGTCGTATCATGCCATCAAGGTCTGCAAGGACCTCGGCGTCTCCAGGATCTACACCCTGGGCGGGTACGGGGTCGGCAAGATCGTGGAAAAGCCCAGGGTGCTCGGCGCGGTGACCGAGATCTCCATCTGCGAGGAGATGACCAAGCACGGCGTGATATTCTCCAAGGGAGAGCCCGGCAGCGGAATAGTCGGCGCCTCCGGCCTCATGCTCGGACTGGGGAAGATGGAGGGCATACCGGCGATCTGCCTCATGGGCGAGACGTCCGGATACTTTGTCGACCCCAAGGGGGCGGAAGCGGTGCTCCGCGTGCTGATGTCCCTGATGCACATCGAGCTGGACCTCACCGCGCTCACCGACAAGGCCGAACAGATCGACCTCATCGCCAGCAAGCTGAAGGAGGCCGAGACCCCGGACGTTCCCAAGCGCGAGGACCTGGGCTACATCGGTTAAACCTTTTTCATCCTTTTAAAAAAAGAAAAAAGAGGGGAGGTTTCTGGGGGGAACCTCGGGCCTGACTAGGTGCATCCCATCCCTTCCTGACAGGCTACTTCCTCATATACCGCTCTTCGTAGGCTTCCATCTCCGCCAGGACCCTCTCGGCCTCTTCCATCTTTTTCATCTTGTCGGCGACCAGGTCGACCCTAGCGTAAATGAAGTCTCTGATGGCAGCTCTGATGGCTTCTGATCTGGAGGGGAAGTCGTCTACCTGAACTAGGAAATCCAGAGCCCGGATGTGCCTAGCCGGCAATCGCAACGTGACCTTCTCCAGGTCGCCTTCTTCCATCGTACTTCCTGACAACGTAGGTCGTTTAGACCTCTATTGTCCGACATCTCTATGACTTGGTCCATATATAATGGTTGTTTTATCGGACCTCCTTCGGCGCACATGCCTGGAGGTGTCGAAAGGCATGAAATCGAGCCGCGGGCACACGATAATTGATAAATACGCTATCTGTATTATGGTGGCTTACACCCGACTTAGCTCAGTCTGGCTAGAGCGGCTGACTGTAGTGGGATCCCGGCTTGCCGGTCCTCAGCCGCCGATATCAGCAGGTGCCCGGTTCAAATCCGGGAGTCGGGACCATCCTTTCTTCACCTACGCTTGGCGGATATGGCCGCCATGGCCATCTGCCCGTCCTCGATGACCTTGCCCAGGTCCAAGTTCTGCGGGATGCGGTCCTTGACCACGATGTCGCCGAAGCAGATCACGCTCCTCACATCCCCCCGCCCGGCCGAGTAGACCAGGTTGGAGACGGCGTTATCCAGGGTCAGCGGCCGGAGCGTCGGCGAGCGGGAATCCATTATCACGATGTCGGCCCGCTTGCCTGCCTCGATGGAACCGATCTCCTTCTCCAGTCCGAGCGCCTTCGCCGCGTTCACCGTGGCGAAGTCCAGGGCCTCCTGGGCCTTGACCACCGTGGGGTCCCAGCGACTGGACTTCTGCAACAGCGCCAGGGTCTTCATCTCCCCGAACATGTCCATGGAATTGTTGGTGGTCGAACCGTCCGTGCCGATGGTGACGTTGACGCCCTCCCTCAGCATCTCCGGTATGGGGGCCACGCCCCCGGTGGCGAGCTTCATGTTCGACACTGGACATGAGGAGATGGACGCGCCGGCCTTGGCCAAGGCGCGCACCTCGCTGATGGTGAGCCAGGCGGAGTGGGCGGCCAGGCACCTCTGGTTCAAGAAGCCGATGTAAGAAAGCCAGTCGCCCGGGCGTTTGCCGGTCTTTTTCTTGTGCTCGTAGACCTCGTCCCTGGTCTCCGAGAGATGGAAGGTCATGAGGGCGCCGGTGCGGTCCGAGAACTCCCGGGAGGACATGAAGGTCTCCTCCGAGCAGACGTAGACCCCCTGAAGCCCTATTCCAGGCACGATGTTCCTGTCCCCGGCGAAACGGGAGTGGAAGGACTTGCAGTTGTCCAGCGGGACGCCGTTCTGGGTGGTGTACTGCTGGTCGAGAACGGCCCAGCAAAGCACTCCGCGCATCCCGGCCTCCTTGACCGCCTGGGCGATGACGTCCTGGGAATAGTAGAGGTCCACGAAGGTGGTGGTCCCGCCGGTAAGCATCTCCAGGCACCCCAGGCGCGCACCGGCCAGGAGATCTTCGTCCTTGCGGTCGGAATCGATGGCGAAGACCCGGTTCAGGAAATCACCGAACGGCAGGTCGTCGGCCATCCCCTTCATGACCGACATGGCCACGTGACAGTGGGTGTTAATGAGCCCGGGCAGCACCGGGGCGCCCCGGGCGTCTATCTCCTCGTCCGCTCCGCCCCGGACCTTCCCGACCTCGGCGATGATGCCGTCCTCGACCAGAACATCCCCGGTGAACACCCTCCGGGACCGGTCCTGGGTGATGATCGTCCCGTTCCTGACAAGCACGCTCTTAGCCATCGGCCCTGGAAGGTTTTCCGCCGATTATAATTGTATGCCGGGGTCGCAAGTTTAATTTCACAGTTCCTGCATGGGACCTCACATCGTTATATTGCGGAGCCTCGATGACGAAACTGGTGTTCCTGGGCACGGGGGGAGGGCGCTTCTCCACCATATACCAGATCAGGGCTACCGGAGGTCTCTATCTCATGGACGGGATCAACATGCATATCGATCCTGGCCCGTCGGCCGCGCACCAGATGCACCGCGTCAAGCTGGACCCGGCCAAGACCGATGCGGTGCTGGTCTCGCACTGCCATCCCGATCATTACACGGACGCGGAGGTCATGATCGAGGGCATGTCCCGGGGCGGCCTTAAGAAACGAGGCACGCTACTGGCCTCCCGCTCCGTACTGGAGGGGTCGCAGCTGCACGGCCCGGCCATATCCAACTATCACCGTTCGCTGCTGGACCGCATCGAGATGGCCTCGCCGGGGGGCAGCGTCGATGTCGATGGTGTTAAGATCAGGTTCACCAGCACCAGGCACAGCGATCCCACCGGGGTCGGTTTCTCCATAGAGACCCGGGACGGCCTGGTCTCCTACGTCAGCGATACCGAGCTGGACGAGCGCGTGACCAAGGAACAGGAGGGAAGCCGCCTGCTCATCCTTCCGCTCACCCGCCCCTGGGGGGCCAGGATACCTAACCACCTGTGCACCGAGGACGCGCTGGAGTTCGTTAGGGCGATAAGACCGGAAATGGCCATCCTCACCCACTTCGGCGCCAAGCTCATACATGCCGGGGCGGAGAAGCAGGCGGGCATGATCGAGAAGGGCACCGGGGTGCGCACCGTCGCCGCCCAAGACCTGATGAACGTACAGCTGGGCAAGGCCATTCGCATCCACCGTTCGGGGTCCTGAACAGTTACAAATATATAGTAGCGCTTACATAGTATGAACTGCAGCGCACGAAGGCCGGTGGATCTTCCTCCTATAGTTTTGAATCCCCACCACACCGGCCCGCTGCGGATTTTTCCTAAAAGATGATAATGCCCTTCCCCAATGCCCAATCCATGTCCTTGGAGGAGGAGGTCCTTCGAAAACTGAGCCCGAAGGCCGGAACGGTCCGAAGGCTGGATGAGGCGGTCGGGCAGCTGACCCGCTTGACGGACGAGGCGATCTCCCGTAGCGGTCTGGAACTCCGTTCCATGCTGGTAGGCTCGGTCGCCAAGGGCACTTACGTTGGCGAGCCGGACATAGACCTGTTCGTCCTCTTCCCGGAAACAGTGGAACGAAAGGACCTGGAGAGGGTGGGCCTGAGGATAGGGCAAGAGGTCCTAGGGGGCGAGACCAGATATGCCGAGCACCCTTACACCCACGGGAAGATCGGGGGGTTCGAGGTGGACCTCGTGCCCTGCTACGCGGTGCAGGACGCCTCAAGGATAATATCCGCCGTGGACCGCACCCCTTTCCACACCCGTTTCGTCCTTTCCAATCTGGACGAGAGGAGGAGGGGGCAGGTTCTTCTGCTGAAGCAGTTCATGAAAGGCGTGGGCGTGTACGGCGCGGAGGCCCGGGTGCAGGGTTTCTCCGGCTACCTGACCGAGCTGTTGGTCATCAAGTTCGGGGATATGCTCAGCGTGCTCAGGTCAGCGTCCGCTTGGCGGCCGGGCATGGTCATGGACATGAACAGCACGAAAAGGTCGGGCGGAGGCGCCCCGCTGACCTTCTGGGACCCGGTGGACCCCAAGCGCAACGTCTCTTCAGCCCTGTCCCTGGACCAGTTCTGCCTGTTCGTTCACGCCTCTCGCGAATATCTGCGCTCATCGAGCGAACGCTTCTTCTTCCCCCGGGCGCGCCCTCTGATGGACCTGGAGACCATCGAGGCCACGTTCCGGAACCGGGGCACCTCGCCTTTCGTGGTGGTCCTGGACCGCCCGGACCTGGTGGATGACAACCTCTACCCCCAGGTGCAGAAGAGCATGCTGGGAATGAAGAAGCTTCTGGAGATGAACGAGTTCCAGGTCCTGGACGTGCGGTGCTCGGTAGGGAAGGACGTGAGAATGGTTTTCGAGCTGTCCTCCACCGAGCTGCCGCCCTCACGATTGCATCAGGGTCCCCCGGTATGCACCGATAACGCTGACGATTTCGTCAGCAAGTGGAGGAATGCCGGTCTGGGTCAGCCCTTCATGGTCGACGGGAAATGGATGGTCTACGTGAAACGGGAACACCGCGACCCTGCCACTCTCCTCACCGTCAAAGGCAAGGAGGCCAGCTTGGGCAACGACCTCCGAGAGCTCAAGGGACTGAGGTGCTTCTCTGGCCACCGTGCATATAGGGCGGGAAACCGGAGGGCGTTCACCCTTCTACTGGATAGAAGAGAGCCTTGGCGAGCCTAGACCATCACGATCTCGACCAGCTCGGTGAACTCCTGGATGTTGCCAGCCTCATCTACCGCGGTCACGTAGAAGCGATACATGCCAGGTGCGGTGAAGTTGTACACGACCTCGTAACGGCCATCATCACCTTTGACCATGTCATATTTCACTGGATCAGAGTCCGGGATGCTGAACTGGACCTTGGAAAGCTCACCGTTATCGGTCACGGTGACGTTGAAAGTGACCTCGCCCATGGGAACGTTCCGGTAATTCGAATCTGACTGAATGCCATTCGCCCAGATCTCCAGATCGTGTATCTGGGGATCGACGGTGTCCCCGAACGGGGGGTTCAGCAACAGGATCCAGATGCCTAGCGCCAAAAAGAAGAACATGGCGCCGTTGCCGATCCAGGTCTTGTTCTCCACCGCGCTCAGGTCGACCGGCAGGAACTGGAATATCCATTTCAGGGCCACCGCTCCGATGACGATTATCAGTAGACCGATGACGTAAGCGACATCGGTGGTGAAGTACGCCACCACTCCGAAGACCGTGGCCAGGAGCGCACTGAGCAGAACCGTCTTGGTGACCGTTATGTCCTTCTCCAAGAACTCCTTCTCGTTGAAGTCCGGAGGCGTGAAGCTGTATTCCTCCTTGACCTCTGGCTCCTTACGCTTCTTCTGGGCCATGGACTTCCCTAATAATAACTCGGTAATAAACCCTTTTGATACGCCGAACGCCGATTGTAACCATCATCGATTAATCTCCGATTTGGCATGATTCATTCGGCCGAATCACTTTCGGCATACCCCCAAACACCTTTTTAATATGCTCAGGGATAAGGAAGGATAGGTGCAGACATGGCGAACGCCAACATTGAAGAGTTGCCTGGAGTAGGACCCGCAACTGCCGATAAGCTCAGGGAAGCCGGATACACAAACCTCATGACCATAGCGGTGGAGTCGCCCAAGACATTGGCCGACGCCTGCGACATAGGGGAGGCCACCGCGATCAAGATCATCGATGCCGCCAAGAAGGCCGCCGACGTGGGCGGTTTCGAATCGGGCGACATCATATTCGAGAGGAGGAAGAACCTCGACCGGCTGACCACCAGTTCAAAGGCTTTCGATGAACTCCTGGGCCATGGCCTGGAATCCCAGGCCATACACGAGTTCTACGGGGAGTTCGGGAGCGGCAAGACCCAGATATGCTTCCAGTTGGCCGTGAACGCCACCCTGCCCAAGGAGAAGGGCGGATTGGATGGCGATGTGGTGATAATCGACACCGAGAACACCTTCCGCCCGGAAAGGATCGTGCAGATGGCCAACGGCATGGGGGCGGACCCGGAAGAGGTGCTCAAGCGCATCCACGTCGCCCGGGCCTATAACTCCTCGCACCAGATGCTGCTGGTGGAGAAGGCCGCGGACGTGAGCAAGCTACACCCGGTACGCCTGTTGATAGTCGATTCCCTGACCGCCCATTTCCGCGCCGAGTTCGTCGGCCGGGGTACGCTGGCGGAAAGACAGGGGCTGCTGAACAAGCACATGCATGAGCTGCTGGCCTTCGCCGAGGTCAACAACGCGGTGATCGCCGTTACCAACCAGGTTTCCGCGAAGCCGGACGCCTTCTTCGGCGACCCCACCCGTCCGGTGGGCGGCCACGTGGTCGGGCACGCCTCCACCTACCGGGTGTATCTGCGTAAGAGCAAAGGTACTCGCAGGATCGCCAGGTTGATCGACTCACCGGACCGGCCGGAGGCCGAAGTGGTCATCAACGTGACCGAGGAAGGCGTCAGGGACTGATCGCCCTCATGCCCCTTACCCCGGTCCTTTTCGAGCTGTCGGGGGAGCACCCGACCCTGCCTGCAGCGGAAGTGCTGGCCTGCCTTCGGGCGGAGTCCCCTGGCTCCCGACAGCTGGCCCTGGGTCCGGGATACCTTCTGGCGGCGTGCGATCTCGGTTCCCTTCCCCAGGTGCACGGACGCCTGGGCCTGACCCACCGCTTCGGTCGTTATCTGGCCTCGTGCGAGCTCGATGAACTGGAACCGGTGTCCTCCCGGCTCGAGCTGCCTTCGGGAAGCGTCTGCGTCCGGGCCCGGAAGGTGGAGGGGTCGTTCCCTGAGGTGAACACCCACGAGGTGGCCAGGAAGGTCGGGAAGGTCCTCTCCAGGGAACATGAGATCGATCTGACCTGCCCGGAGCTTACGGTCAGAGCGCTCCTGTCGGAGAAGGTTCACCTTTTCATCTCCGAGCATGAGATCGACCGAAAGCAATTCGACCGCCGCAAGGTGGCCGAAAGGCCGTTCTTCTCCCCTATCTCTCTGCACCCCCGCTACGCCAGGGCGTTGATCAACCTTACCGAGGCGAAGAGGGGAGATAGGGTACTGGACCCCTTCTGCGGCACCGGCGGAATAGTCCTGGAGGCGGCATTGCTGGGAATGAGGGCCTTGGGCTCGGACATCGACCCGCAGATGGTGGAAGGATGCCGGCGGAATCTGGAGCACTTCGGCGTCGAGGGGGAGGTGCAGGTGGCCGATATCGGGGACGTCCCGTCCATGTTCGGAAAGGTGGGAGCAGTGGCCACCGATCCACCGTACGGAAGGGCGGCCAGCACCAAGAAGGAGGACATCGATGTTCTTTATCGTCGGGGGATCAAAGCCTCGGCGGAAGTGCTGTCCCCAGGGTGCAGGGCGGGCATCGTCCTTCCCCGGGAAGCATTGAGCGGAGAGATGGAGCTCCTGGAACTGCATAGGCAGAGGGTGCATCGCTCGCTGACCCGTCACTACCACATATTCATTCGACGGTGAACTTGAGGAGATGTTCATCGCTCTGATATACGGACTGGTCACTGTTGAAGGACTTCATATCGATGAGCAGGTCCCAGACCCCGGCCTCTTCCTCATCGGGTACGCTGACCTTGATGATGACGACCATCCCCTCGTCGTAAGGGACCAGTACCTCCAGCAGGTCGGTGGCGTTATCCTCGTCCCCTCCTTGCAGGAACAGTGAGACGCTCCAGCCGTGGGGCACCTGCATGGCGTTCAGCTCCATGGTGCTATTGGTGTTCCCGGTGTTGTTGACCAGCATGGTGACGTAGACGGTCGAGCCAGCGAGCATGGTGGTCTCGTTGCCACCGGGAAGCTCCACGTTGAAGGAGTGGTCGGGAGCGATCTCCACCAGCGGGATGGGGGAGAAGGTGATCAGGAGTATGGCCATGGTCACCACTCCCAGCACCTTGGTCTTGTTGCTCAACTTGCTCACGTCGTTCAGGGGGGCGGGGTGACGCAGCCCCAGAAACAGGATCAGCATGGCGAAGATGAGCCAGCCGGTGTAGTAAAGTCCTAGCACCAGCAACAGGCCCACCGTGGCGTAGCTGAGATATTTGGCCTTGTCACCAAGCAGCCCGCGGGCCACGTGCCCGCCGTCCAGCTGGCCGGCGGGGAGCAGATTAATGGCGGTGACCAGAAAGCCCACCCAAGCGGCGAACGCCGTGGGGTGCAGGGTGACGTTCTCCGGTAACGGCACCAGGAGCGAAAGAAGCGCGTACAGCGGCTGTATGGATATGGCCACGGCGCCGGCGTCCCCCACCATGCCGCTGCTGGGATCGCCCATGGAGGTCAGCCAGAGTCCCAGGAACGAGACGGGTATGGTCACCAGCAGGCCGCCTATCGGACCGGCGGAGCCGATGATCACCAGGGAGCGTCGGTCCGGGATGGGGTCCCGCATGGAGATGAAGGCGCCGAAGGTCCCTAACGGCGGGATGGAAGGTATGAAGAAAGGGAGCGAGGCGGCCACGCCGCACTTCTTGGCCGCGAGATAATGGCTGAGCTCGTGCGTGCCGAGTATGGTCATCAACGGTACAGCGAAGAACAGCGCGCCCCACAGGTAGTTCTCCGGTCGAGAGAGATCGTTGTTGCCACCGTAGGAGGCCCATAGGACCGCGCCGGCGATTATGGTGGTGATGAGCGTGACGATCAGCAGGATGCTGTTCAGCCAGAGGCCCCGGGTCCTGAGCTCGGGCCGCCGCACCACGTTTATGGTGTACTCGCCGCCATGGTAGCGAAGCACCGGTACCAGCATGCGCTCCTTGAACTCGTTGCGCAGCTGGTCGAACTTACCCTGGAGGCTGGACTGCTCGGGGGTGATGAAGAAGGTGAGGGAATCGTAGCTCACCCGCACGTCGTAGACCGGGAAATATTTGGATATCGCGGCCTTGACGCTCTCCACCTCGGCCGCGGGTCCGGGGGTGGCCATGAGAGCCTTATTTCAGGAGGACTTATTATTAAATTTTGCCTCCACGGAATACCGAGGACCTTGGCCAGGAAGACCGGCCATATCGCCAACGCTTTTGTATGGGCATAGCGATGTTCGGACGTGAACCCGCTCCTGCAGCTGTTCCGGATCGGCAACGCCGTGATGGGCATAGTCGGGCTCCTGATGGGAGTGCTCATCGCCGCCGGGACCGGAATACTGGACCATTGGCAGCCTGTGGCCTTCGCGGCCGTGGCGGTCTTCTCGTTCATTGCCGGCGGAAACTCACTGAACGATTATACCGACCGGGAGGTGGACAAGCTGGCCCATCCGGAGCGTCCGCTTCCCTCCGGGCGAATGACCCCGAGGCAGGTGCTGTTCATATCCATCGCCAGCTTCGTCATATCCTTCGTATCGTCCCTCTTCCTCAACCTGGAATCGATCATCATCGTGGTATTGGCCATCCTGCTGATGCTCTCCTACGAGGCTAAGCTTAAGAAGGACGCCCTGACCGGTAATCTGGAGATAGCCCTGCTCACCGGAATGCTCTTCCTGTTGGGAGGGGCGGTGGTGGGCATGATGGAACGGACCTACATCATCGCCTTGCTGGCGTTCCTGGCCATTCTCGGCCGGGAGATAGTCAAGGACATCGAGGACATGGAGGGAGACTTCGACCGCCTGACCCTCCCGAAGCGGATCGGTAAGCGGAAGGCCGGCCTGTTCGCTAGCCTGTCCTTCCTCATCGCCGTGGCCTTGAGCCCCATACCATATTTCGATGGTACTTTCGGCATCTGGTATCTGGCCGCGGTGGCCTTTGCGGATGCAATATTTATATACTGCTCCATTGTTCATTTTGAAAACCCCACCAGAGGGCAGAAGCTGGCCAAATACGGCATGCTCCTGGCACTGGTGGCCTTCCTCATCGGAGGGATACTGTGACGGTCAAGGATTACATCTACGAGAAGGTCAAGAAAGGGACGATGCACATGACGCTCCTGGACCCTGCCAAGCAGAGCCCTGAGCGCGCCGCCGAGATGGCCGCCGTGGCCGAATCCATGGGCACCGACGCCATCATGGTGGGAGGTTCCACCGGCGTCACCCAGGAGAACCTGGACGCCACCATCCTGGCCATCAAGAAGAAGGTCAAGCTCCCGGTCATCTACTTCCCGTCCGGGGCGCATGCCATCTCTCCATACGCGGACGCCATGTACTTCATGAGCATGCTGAACTCCACCACCGTGGAGAACGTCATTTTGCAGCAGGTGAAGGGCGCCCCCATCGTCAAGAAGATCAACGTCGAGCCGCTCTCCATGGGCTATATCATCGTGGAGCCAGGCATGAAGGTCGGAGAGGTCGGCAAGGCCAGGCCGATCCCCCGCAATGAGCCGAAGACCGCCGCGGCGTTCGCCCTGGCGGCCGAGTACATGGGCATGGGACTTGTCTACCTGGAGGCGGGCAGCGGTGCTCCGCAGGCCGTTCCGGAAGAGATGATCGCCACCTGCAAGAAGCTCCTGACCGTTCCGCTCATCGTCGGCGGCGGCATCAGGGACGCGGAGACCGCGGCCAGGGTACGCAAGGCCGGAGCGGACGTCGTGGTCACCGGGACGGTCGTCGAGGACTCCGATCTGGGCGAGGACCTCAGAAAACTGATCAAGGCGGCCAAGGGAACCGCCTGATCTTATTAAACCAAAGAGAACAAGAGCTGGTGCACCCGGGTGTCGTTCGTCAGCTCAGGGTGGAAAGACAGCGCCAGTATGTTATCCTGTTTGGCCATCACGGCCTCCCCCTGATGCCTGCTGACCACCTCGCAGCTGCCCCAGGTGCCGGTGATGAGCGGGGCACGGATGAAGACGCCGGGGAACGGTGAATCCAAACCTGCGATCTCCAGCGGGGCCTCGAAGGACTCCCTCTGCCTGCCGAAGGCGTTGCGGTCCACCGACATGTCCATGAGGCCTAGCAGTTCCGTTCCCGTGCGTTCGGCCTGCTCTCCGCCCTTCTTAGCCAGGAGCACACAGCCGGCGCAGGTGCCCATTATCGGCACGCCGTCCATGCCCATGGCCACGATGTCCGCGAAAAGGCCGAACTTACGCAGAAGCTTGGAGATGGTGGTGCTCTCCCCGCCCGGGATTATGAGGCAGTCCACGCTGCGCAGGTCGTCGAGACGGCGGACCGCTATCGCCTCTCCCTTCCTTCCCATGGCCTCTAACGCCAGCTCGGACATCCTGAGGTGCTCGGGCACCGCGCCCTGAACGGAGATCACTCCGACCTTCATCGCCAGGGCGATTCCGGGAATGATAGATAATTCTATTCCTAGGAGTCGAACCTCTTGCGCTGGTCGATGATAGGTTTCAACTTCGGCGTGAACTCCCGGGACACTTCCTTCATCTCCACCTCGATGGGGTCCAGGAGGTCGTTCTCCAGCCCGCTGCGGATCTCCTCGAGCTCCGTTATCGCCCTGAGGACCTCCTCCTTACCTTTCGCCATGTCGCCGTTGTACTCCACGGTGAAGTGCAGATGGTCCCGGAAGGTCGGCTTGGTGATGACCAGCTGGTAGTTCAGAACTCCGTGGACCTTCATGATCGCCTCGTCGAACAGCGTAGGGAAGATATGCTCCCCCAGACCGATCTTGGTGGCCGCGTTGCGTCGTCCCTTGGGCTTTCCTATCTTGCCGACGGTCACGTGCCCGCACTCACAGGGCGGCACGATGAACTTGGATATGTCATACGAGCGGTAGCGGAGAAGCGGAGAGCCCTGGAAGGATAACGAGGTCCAGACCAGCTCCCCCTCCTCACCGGGCGGAAGCTTTCTTCCGGTATCGGGATCGATGACCTCCACCATGAAGTCGGCCTCGTTGATGTGCAGCCCCGTCTGAACGTAGCATTCTATGGTGGTCGCCAATCCCATTTCGGTCAGTCCGTATTGGCTCAGGCACTTGCATCCCCAGGCCTCCTCCATCTCGTGACGGACCGCCTCGGACAAAGGCTCGGACGAGCAGATTATGGCCTTGAGACCAAGGGAGCGCAGATCGTACTTGTCCCTGGCCAGCACCGTGACCCGATAGATGAAGGAAGTGAGGCCGATTATGACCTTGGTCTTCTGCTCATTCATCACCCTGAGCTGTTCGTCCACGTTCACGTCGGAACAGACCACGGACTTCAGACCGGCCACCTTGCAGGCGCTCTCCAGCATCAGGCTGGGGTCCCAGGCCACCACGGCCGGGAACATGATGTGCAATGTCTCACTGCTCTTCAGCCCGGCGGAGCGCAGCGCGGCGGCTATGGAGTCGACGATGTTCAACAGGTCGTCGCTGGTATAGAAGAGCCTCTTAGGTTTTCCGGAGGTCCCGGAGGTGGAGAAGGTACGGGAGATCTTGCTCTGCGAGAGGCAAAGAAAAAGGAAAGGTTCCTCGGCCAGGTCGTCCGGGTCCGTGAGCGGGACCTTGTCCAGGTCGGCCATGGTCCGGATGTCCTCAGGTCTTACGCCGGCCTCGCCGTACCTCTTCTGGTAGAACGGGCTGTTCTCCATCACGTAGGCCATCTGCTTGCGGAACTTGTACAGCTGGTACTCCTCGAAGGTCTTCCTGTCGATGTCACCCAGGGCGTCCCGTCCCAGAGCCTTGCGGAAACCGTCCTCGCGCTTGAAGGTGTTGCGCACCTTGAGCTGAACCCAGTCATGCAATGGGTTCTCCACGTCCTCCGACACCTTGCGGGATGAGAGCTTGGTGCGGGCGTAGGCGACGATAATCCGTTCCTTTAGACTCATCGTGGGCGAATGCCCTAATGCCCATATATTATTTTCAAACCGCAGGGCTATTATGAACGGACGTCCATTTCCGGGTCATGGCGGACGCTTTGTTGGAGACCTGGACCAGGGAATTCCGTTCCGAGCTGAACCTGGGGACGTACCCGATCGGCGTCAAGCTCTTCGAGAGGGCGTCCGAGGCTTTGGCCGTGCCTGGCGCAAAGGTGATGCGTTCCACGGCCACCTGCCACATGGCCGCGCTGGCCCACCACTATCGAGAGGACGGGATAACCGTCACCGCCGCCCAGGGCATGAAGTGCCTGTGGGGGCTGGCCTGCCTGGGGCTGATCCAGACCCCGGAGCGTCTGGCCAGGGGGGATCTGAACCTGGCATTCACCAGAGACGAGAACGCCGCCCGGAAGCTTCAGGACAACATCTTCATGCTGGGCAACGAGGGACGCAGGTTCAACGGCATGCTCATGGCCCCCCTGGACCTGATGCCGGTCCGGCCGGACGTAATCGTGGCGTACATGACGCCCGGACAGTCACTGAAGGTGCTGCTGGGATACGAATATAGGGAGGGCAAGGTATTGAAGGGAACGACGCTAACCGGCCAATCCACCCTCTGCTCGGCCATCGCCCGGGTGATGAACGGCGAGGACCTGGTATTGGACATACCGTGCGTGGGAGATCGTACCTGGGGTCTCGTTCCTGACCAGGAGCTGGTGGTGGCCATCTCACCGAACATCTTCGGTGAGGTCCTGGAAGGCATGAAGGCCACTGACAAGTTCGCGGCGCACCCGTTCCGGCCCTTCCTCAACTGGTCGGTGATATTCCCGCCGGAAATGGAGCCCCGCCCGAAGGAGCTGGACTGACGAAAGTTCCTTATAGAAATGTAAACGGGGGAAAAGCAATATATTATGAGCGTAGTTATGCTGCCAGAGTGATAAGATGCCGCTGACACCGGAATTGCGCAGAGCGGGAGTGACGCCGGAACTGATGAACACCACCAGACGTTTCGCCTGCCCTAACTGCGGAAAGGAGTTCAGCCTCATGCAGTCCCGCGCCATCGCCTGCCGCGGATGCCGCATGGCCAACACCAATTGCCGTTATGCCCGCTGCCCCTACTGCGACAAGGAGTTCCCGATGGAGCAGGTCATAACCAAGAACAAGTACGGCGAGAAGTACCTGGCGGGATACGCCAACAACATCCTGAACAACTATTACACGCAGTTCGGGAAGAGAAACTCCCGTTAAAATTTTAATTAAAAAATTAAAAGGGGGCCTTCGCCCCTTATTTACTGTTCTCGCTGTACTTCGACCACATCTCGTGCCGGTAGAGCGTCTTCCCTTCCATGGAGTTGATGTTGAACAGACAGAAGGGGATCAGCTTCCCGTCCGGGGTGACGGTGTGGATGCAGCAGTTCCGGAATCGTTCCGTCTCGGACGTCCAGGCGTCCTGGAAGGCCATGGTGGAGACGGTGAGATAGTGTGTCTTCGCCCTATCCACGAAATCGCCCCACTCGTTCTTGGTCCCGTCGTCCTCCTCCACGATCATCGAATCCTCGATGAAGCGCCAAAGGTCGGAGATCTCCTTTCGGGTCTTGTCGGCCACGGCCTTGGTGTCCTTCGGCGGTCCGAAGGCCCTGCTGGTCAGTGGGAACAGGGAGCCGTCCTCCATGACCACTGACATGGACTTCGCGTCGCAGTGCACGTTCGAACATGAGGTCGGAATGAAATTGTCCATGCGGAGCTCGCCGTTGGTCTGCTCCTCGATGGCCTTCAAGAGGTCGGGGATGGTCACCCGGTCGCCGTCCTTCGGGGATATGGGGAACCGGCCGAAATAGGAGATGGGCTGGAAGTGCACCCCCTTGATGGTGGGCACCTTGGACTTGGCGAAGTTGATGACCTCGCCCACCCTGTCCAGGTTTATGTTCGGAGACACGACGGTCACCAGGGTGATCCCCATGCCCTCCTTCTCGCAGTTCTCTATGCACTTCATCTTCTGCGCCAGGATGTCGCGTCCGCAGGTCTGCTTGTAGATGTCGCCGTGCAGACCGTCGAACGAGAAGTACAGGTCGTCCGCCCCGGCCTCCTTGACCTTCCTCAGGAACTCGATGTCCTCCGCGAAACGGATGCCGTTGGTGTTGATCTCGATGTAATCGATGCCCATCTCCTTGCCCATGCGGATGATGTCCGGCAGGTCGTCCCTGATGGTCGGTTCCCCGCCGCTGATCTGGACCACGATGGGGTGGCTGACATAATCCAGCATGGTCTGGTACATGCCCCGGATGACCTCCAGGGAGGGGCTGAACTTGTAGAACTGGTTGGCCGAGGCGAAGCACACCGGGCACTTGAGGTTGCAGCCGTTGGTGATCTCCATGACCACCAGGCAGGTGTGCTGGATGTGATCGGGACAGAGCCCGCAGATCTGAGGGCAATCGTCGCTCTTGTCCACGGCGATCCTCAGGGGCTTGGACTGAACGGCGGCGTACCGCTTCATATCCTCGTAATCATCCTTGCCCCTCCAGATCAGCACCTTCTCCGTCCCGTGCTCGGGGCACTCCTTGATAAGGTAGACCCTATCGTCCTCGACCACCTTGGTGACCGGGATGGTCTTCAAGCATTTGGGGCAGAGTCCCTTGGTATGACCGATGACCTCGCTCATTTCATTCACCGTGATATCCGAATGGAATGGCGTGCGCCACTATTCTACTTTTTGTCGAAAATCTGAGTGGCGCTTCCGCAAGGCCGTGGAAAATAAAAGGAAAGGCCGCGTTTAGCGGCCTGAAGTCGTTTTAAGCGCGCTTCTTCTCGAAGAGACCCTCGGCAGCGGCCAGGGTCTTGATGGCCAAGTACTCTTCAACCCAGGCGTCCCCGGTAGCGGGGTCGACCAGAGCCGGACCGTTCCTCTTGACGGTCATGTACTCCATCTCGACGTGGCCCTGAGCGACCGGCTTTCCGGCGTGGGTCTTCCATTCCGTCTCGGCCATGATGTTGACGACCTTGCCCAGCGCCATCTTGTGCGCGTAGGCGGTCTTGACAACGGCAGTTCCGGATCCGGAGAGGTCGCTGACGACGTAGACCGTGAGGCCGCCGATGACCTTCTTGGCCAGCCCGTCATTGCCCTTCTTGATGTACTTGCCGGTCTGGGCAGCGGTGTTCACGACGTCCAGGACGTCGGATTCCTTCAGGCCCCTCTTCGCGATGAGCTCCTTAACGTTGGCGGGTATTGTAACAGTTACCATTTTTATCACCTCACCATGTTCCGTAGGTACCGAAGTCCCTAGCCGCCTTGACCAGGGCCAACATCTGACCGGGTATGGTGTACGGAGGAGTCTCGCAAGCAGTACCCAGGATGTAACCCTTCTTTGAGTCACGGCCCTGGAGCAGCTGCTCCTTGGCAGCGTTGTACACCTTGTTCGGGTTGTTGTCGATCATCAGCTTGGTGTCGACGGATCCCATGCAGGTCGCCTTGTCCTGGAAGGTCTCCTTCAGCAGGGCGGACGGGAAGGCGTTCCTTCCCTGGTAACCAACGTGGAACACAGTGAACGGGGACCACATCAAGCCGTCCTTGAAGTACTTGTAGTCGGTCTGGTGGTTACCGCAGAGGTGATAGAACACCTGCGGGCCAGCTCCGTGCTTGAAGCATCCGTCCACGTACCGGTACATGTTCTTCACGGAGTACCTCTCGACGCCCTCGTCGCTGAAGATGTCGTTGTTGCCCAGGACGGACCCGACGATAAGCATCGCCATGCCGTACTTGTCAGCCATCGCCTCAGCGCCGTTGATCGCGCAGTCGGTGTACTTCTGCACCAACTTGTCCGCCGCCTCGGGCTCAGTGAAGGTCCACATGATGAAGTTCTCGACACCGACCAACTCTGCGGCGGCTCCGACCAGGTCGAAACCATAGGAGATAGGCACCAACGTCATTGGCAAGTTCTTGGATACGTAGTCGTAGAGCCTATAGAACTTGGGTACGGTGGCGAACTCACCGGTGGTCTTTATCAGTTCCTCCTTGGTGGGAACGTGCATCTTGTCGACGTCCTCGGGGTCCGAGTAGATCGGCCCAGTCGAGATCGGCGGCAGGGTCTCCTTGTATTGTAGCTTCAATCCGAACTCAGTGACCCACGGCAATGAGAAGAACCAGTGCGTGACTGGCAGCAGGTCAAAGAGATGGGATATGTAGCCAACACAGTGGATACCCAACTCCGGTTTTTCATAGAAGTCCCTGATGGTATACCCGCAGGCCACAGCGGCGTTGGACAAGATGATCGGGTCCACGTCTATGCGGTCATGTGGGTTGTCCACGAAGGGGCTCGCAAAGCGCTTGGTGGCATTACCGTGCCACCTGCTATCCATGGCTGGAAACATTTCTTCGTAGCCCATAGAAATCCCCAGCCCACTAACCTCATGGACCCTATATAATGGTTGTTGATGGCTAATGAAAAAAAGTTTCATTAACATGCTATATTGAAGTATGAAATCGAAAATATTTTCAAAAAATACAGATTTATTAAAATTATTCTCAAAAAACCTGCAACTTTTTATCATATATCAGTTTTTTAATGAAGTAGACCTGGGAGCAAATGGCTCAGGCCAGGCGCTGATAGGCGGCCACGAACAGGAATATCCCGGCGGCGCTGAAGACGATCACCCCGCTGGTGGACACGCTGAAGAGCACGGAGAGCACGATGCCCAGGACCGCGGCCCCTACCCCGAAGACGGTGGACGCTATCAGGGTGGTCTTGAAGGACCTCTTGAGCTGCAGGGCGGTGAGCCCGGGCAACACCATCAAGGCGACGACCAGGATGATCCCTATGACCTTTATCGACAAGGCTATGGTCACCGCCACCAGGAGGTTGAAGGCCATGGTCATTACCTGAACGGGAATGCCCTGAAGACGGGCCCCGTCCTCGTCGAAGGTGATGGCCAGCATCTCCTTGTAGAAGAAGACCATGAAGCCGATGATGATCAATGCCAGGACGACCAGCACGGTGAGGTCCGAGGTATCGATGGTCAGGATTGAACCGAAAAGATAGCTGAAAAGCTCCACGTTGAAGCCGTTGGCGAGCGAGATGACGATCATTCCCAGGGAGAATCCCATGGCCATCATGACCGCGATGGCCGCGTCGGACTGCGCCAGTCCCTTCCTTCGCATGTAGGTTATCCCGATCACGGCAGCGGCCGAGACGGCCATGGCCCCGAGCATAGGGTCGATGCCTATCAGGAGACCGACGGCGACACCCCCGAAGGCGGTGTGCGCCACCCCGTCCACCAGCATAGATTCTTTCCGAAGGATCAGGAACAGACCAATCCAGGCGGAGACGACCGCCGCAAGGATGCCGCCCACCAGAGCCATCTGCAGGAACTGATACTGGAACAGCGAGGGCAGATCGAAGATGTCAAAGCTGCTCATCGATGAACACCCCCTGACACTGATGCCTGTGGAAGGCGAAGTGGAAATGCTCGCCATAACCTTGTTTGAGAACTTCGTCGGGCACGGTGCCTTCGGTTATGGCACTGCTGTGCACCTGGCGGTTCACACAGAGCACGCGAGACATTCGACAGAACACCGCCGTGAGGTC
>Ga0302243_1001148_pt1 | contig 19725 bp, 19 predicted proteins | sample AAG_UR_Met_MG_FD_193514 | JGI IMG/M metagenome (GOLD analysis project Ga0302243, IMG submission 193514) | Enriched activated sludge microbial communities from anaerobic digester in WTTP, New Holstein, Wisconsin, United States - AAG_UR_Met | ecosystem: Engineered > Bioreactor > Anaerobic >... | reverse complement strand
GGTCTCGGTGACCACGTAATCACCAAGCTCCAGGCCGGTGAAGCAGACCATTCCGCACTCGTCCGTGATCGCGCTCCCGATCAACGTTCCATTGGGGTAGAGCAGCTCGATGGTCACTCCGGCCTTTACCGGTTCGTTGTCATCGCGCTCGCCGTCCCCGTCGAGATCATGGTACTTGAGCACGCATATCTGGCCCAGGCGAATGTTCACGAAGGTCAGCTCGACGGACTCCCCGGACAGGTCGATCACCGCGGACCGCTCCAGCGGTCCCTCGGTGTACCATCCTTCGTTCAGGGTCTCCCTGACCGTATAGTCGCCCAGTTCCAGGCCTGTGAAGCAGATCGCTCCGCTCTCGGACTGACCAGTGTAGCCGGAGCGTACGACGGTTTGACCGAGGAGCAGCTCGATGAACACTCCGTCCACCAAGGTGTCCTCGCCCTCGTCCCTGATACCGTTTCCGTTCTCATCCTCGTACTTGAGGACGCAGACCTGTCCGTATCTGGTGTTGAGGAAGACGATGTTGTCAACAACGGTACCGGAGGATATCTCCCTCTCCGCGTGGTCCGCGGAGGTGTTGTACCAGCTGCTGTTCTCGCCTTCGTACACCACATAGTCACCGGGCGATAGGTTGGCGAAGCAGAAGCTTCCGTCGGCAGCGGTCCGGGTGTCGGAGTAGAACTCCCCATCCTTCCACAGCTCTATGTGCCATCCTTCCACCCCAACCTCATCGTCGTCCCATTGGCCGTTTCCGTTGAGGTCCTCCACCTTGTAGCCGGAGATGCGGCCCATCTCGGTGTTGAGGAAGACGAACCTCTCACGGTCGCCGGAGGTTATCTCGAATACATGGCTCGCCTCGGTGGTGTTGTACCAGCCATCCCGCATGACCTCCTCGATCATGTAAAGTCCGGGCACCAGGCCGGTGAAGCAGTACCTCCCGTCATCGTCGGTGATGTTGGTCGCTACCAGCACCCAGCCTCCGCCCACCTGGGATAAGGTCGGAACCTCGTCCGACATCCTGTACAGTTTGAACTCCCAGTCGGGTATGGCCGGTTCATCGTCCGTCCATTGGCCATCCCCGTTCAGGTCCTCGTACTTGAAGACGCATACCGAGGAGTATATGGTGTTCAGGAACAGGACGTCGCCAACATGCACCCCGGAGTCGATATGAACATAGACCTCGGTGGTCGTGGTGGCGTACCAGCCCTCCTGCATGATCTCTATTACATAGTAGTTCCCGGGGACCAGGCCGCCGAAGAAGAAGTATCCCTCATCGTCGGTCCAGTTGGTGGCTACGTACACATCGTCCCGCCAGAGCTGGATCTCCCAGTTCTCGACCGGCACGTCATCAAGGTCAAGGTAGCTGTCGCCGTCCATGTCCTGATACTTGTTGCCGCTTATCGAGGAATATTCGGAGTTCAGGAAGAACACCTGCTCGGTCTCACCCGAAGCGTCCAGGACCACCTGGACCAGGGCCGGGGTGGTGTTGAACCAACCGTCGGCCACGGTCTCCTTGACGAAGTAGGTGCCCATGGCCAGCCCGCTGAAGCATATGCCTCCGCAGCCGCACGGACATTCCCCGGTGCTGCCATTGGCGATCTCCATCATCTGAGCGTCGTACAGGGTGATCAGCACCCCGCCCATCGGGGTGCTCTCATCTTCGTCAAGGACTCCGTCCCCGTCGATGTCCTCGTACTTGAACACGCATATCTTCCCGTTCTCGATGTTACCGAAGGTCACCGGGACGGACTGGTTGGAGGTGGTTATATCCACCAGCCTGCTCGTCCCTTCCGTGTTGGGATAGGTGCCTAGCGGGGGATGCTCCACGACCAGATATGTTCCGAGGAACAGACCGTGGAAGCAGACCATTCCGGTCTCGTTGGTCACCCCGGTCCTGATCGGCGATGGTTCGGACATCAGGGCGTGTTCCATGATCGGCTCGAAAAGCTCGACCGTCACCCCGGGCATGCCCGGCTCGCCCTCGTCCCATTCCCCGTCGCCGTCCAGGTCCTCGTACTTGAAGACGCAGATGTCTCCGTAGCGGGTGTTGAGGAAGGTGACCTCGCCGTCGTCTCCGCCGGAGGTCTTGCTGATCTCCACCTCATCAGGGGTGGTGGCGTACCAATCCTCCTGCATGACCTCCTCCACCAGATAGGTGCCTGGGGTTATCATGTCGAAGCAGAAGCGGCCATTCCCGTCCGTGAAGGCCGTTCCCTGATAGACCCCGCCGGACCACAGCTCGACCTCCCAGCCTTGCACGGCCGGATCGCCGTCATCGAGCTGGCCGTCGCCGTTCATGTCCTCGTACTTGTAACCGCATATCTCAGCATACTCGGTGTTGAGGAACATCAGCTCCTCGGAACCCCCGGAAAGGAGGGTCACCTCTATCTGGCCTGGAGTGGTGTTGTGCCATCCCAGGCGACTCTCCTCCACCACCGTGTAGGTTCCAACCTCCAGACCGGTGAAGGAGAAGCGGCCGTTCGCGTCAGTGACGTTGCTGCGTATGGGCGCCTCGTCGGGCTCGATCGCGCCTTCGTACAGGTAGATGGTCCAGCCCTGGATCCCCAGGTCCTCGTCATCGTCGTACAGGCCGTCGCCCATCAGGTCCTCGTACTTGTAGCCGGTGATGGACACCATGTTGCTGTTGAGGAAGACCACCTCTTCGTGATCGCCCGATCCTATGTCAAAGGAGAAGGAGATCTCATCGGTGCAGTACCAGTTCGATGGCAGAACCTCTGTCACCGTGTAATGCCCGGGCACCAGACCGTCGAAGCAGAACCTTCCGCTCTCGTCCGTCCAGGCGGTATCGATGAGCTTTTCGCCCTTGAACAGCTGTATCTCCCAGTTATAGATGACCGGGTCGTTTTCGTCCCTGATCCCGTCCCCATCAATGTCCTGCACCTTGTAACCGCATATCGAGGAGTACATGGTGTTGAGGAAGAGCAGACCATCGATCTCCGAACCGGGATCGATGCGCACGCCAATCGAATCGGGGGTGCTGTTGAACCATCCGGCCTGCATCTCCTCTTTTATGAAGTAGTTCCCGATGACGACATCGTTGAACTCGAAGTAACCATCATCGTCGGTGGTGGTCACCCTCGCCGGGGACAGGCCGTCCTCGTCCCAGAGCTCGATGCTCCATCCGGCCAGTCCGGTATCTCCATCATCGATGCTGCCGTCTCCATCGATATCGTGCACCTTGTAACCGGATAGGTCGCCTACCTCCACATTGTAGAAGTCGATGTTCTGCACCTTGGGGGATACCTTGGTGCCGCGATCGAGGTCGAAGCGGACCCTTTCATCCGCATCGGGATTGTCCATCCATGACTCGGTCACCGCATCGTAGTAAGGCAATTTACCGGGCCCATAGAGATAGAGGTACGGGCTGGTGCCTATGACATCCAGAATGTAACCTTCCCGTTGGTCCTCCCAAACGGTGAAATTACCGCGGGGGAGACCATCGAAGGCGAAATAACCTAGGGCCCAGGGCCCGTTCCCGGTCACTACCGCCGGGGGATTGAAAGGTATGTAGACGTAATCATCGCCAGTGTCCCCCCACAGGCTCAGCCGGCCTTCGAGGTACATGACCCATCCATCGTAAGGAACGTTATTGATCAGCTTGCGCCCGGTGATGAGGTTGGTGGGGTAGGAGGTGATGGGAATGGGTATGGCCTTGCCACCCACTCCCGGGTACTCAAGGGTGAAATGACGCGAGGAACCGCTGGCATAGGAGGAGCCGAAATGAGGGCTCGCCCCGGTCCATCCTTCGAACTCGTTCCCATCCAGTTCCTGGGGAAGAGCGACCTCCAGGTCATTTCTCCAGATGATAGAAAGGGCCAGGTGGGCCCTGAAGAACAGTATGACGTGACCATCCGTGAATTCCTCCCACGGAATGTTCTTGATCGTGAAGTAACGCATATCGTTGGGGGCGGCCGCACTATCTGGATCGCCGACCTCCCATACGTTCATGTAGTTAACGATCTGCGGATCTCCAGATGCCGCAGTCTCGCCGGTCTCAGGGGTCGGTATGTGCGTGCCCCAGCCGGAGGAAGGGACCTGCACCCCATCCGCCAACATGCTGCCCGTGGAATATTGGAAACCGGAACCTACGGACGTATCGAAACCATCGACGAATATGGCATTGGTGGATCCCTGATAGAAGTTGTACTTGATGCTGAACTCCTCGGCGCCCCAGACCTTACTGGAGCTGTCCAATCTAAGTTGGTAGGAGACGAAGTCCCCTTCAATATAGGCCTTGCCTAGGTCGCTATTGACCCATGTGCCTTTTTCCAGGTCAAAGCCTACGAAGTGTTCAGCCGGATATGATTCCCCGGACCCAGTGTCCGCCGCGAACTGCAACAGGGTGATGAACCCCGCGCTTATCATCAGAACCGCAACAAAGATAGATGTTATCTTCTTAATATCGATACCATTGCCTACATCGTTACTGGCACTCATGCCCTGTTCCCCCCCTACTGGACCCGATCCTGACAGATGGTGCCATTCGTGCGGATGTAGTTTTGTTAGTAGAGAGTAAATCGTCTGTCGGGCGAACGAGTCGTATGTGAACTACTAGTGGGTGCGTATATAAGCATTGTTATCATCGTTGATAACACCATTTTGATGTTTCAAATCGAATCCAGAGAGCCCGTCCAGTATAGATTAATATTTTTGTAATAAATTAAAAAGTATTTGAAGTGAGGCAGCCTCTATATCTCCGATGATGATGAGGATCGATTAACTAGTGTTAAAATTTATAGAAAAGAAGTAATTCTTTTAGACCCCCAAGAAAATTCAAACTAGACGTACATCAACATCCGCCATCTGAACAAAATATAAATAATCGAATGGAGTGCACTGGTTCAGAATGGTTTGACGGCCATCGCGGCGGGGATACGCCTGGTCTCGTCCGATCCCAGAAGCTAAGCCCGCCCGCGTTCACTGTGGTACTGTGGTGCGCGAGCCCACGGGAAGCTCCGAACGCTGTCAGCCATTCTATCCCTTTCTTCTTTACTTGCTCGACCTGGGAGCTTCATTCGAACCATAGAATTATTATTCATCAAGGACCTAATGCACAACAGGGCCGAAGGTGTTATAGCTGGATTCGAACCAGGTGTTCCTGATAATACTCCTCATCGTGCTGGGAGCGGTCATCTATTTCGAACTTCGCTTCATGCGGTCTCGCAACAAGGACTACGTAAAACAGGTGATGGAGAAGGACGAGGTCCATAACGCCATAACCACCACCCAGGCCATCGCCACCTCCCTGCGGCAAAGGGGGAGGAACACCAAGGAGGCGGAGAACGTCCTATCCTTGGCCGAGAGCGCCTACCTCCGTAAGGACCTCTCCGCCGCAAAGGGATTGGCGATGAAGGCCCGGGACATCCTGGTCAGCTTACCGGTCGTGGACATCGCGCCGATCGCCCAGGAAGCCCCGGCGGAACAGCCAGATGCGGAGAGGAAGACCGTTCAAGAGGTCAAGAAGCTTGAACCGCACATGCTGGAATCCCGGTTCATCATCAACTCCTGTCGCGACCGTTTGCGGTCGTGCTCCGAATCCGGGATGGACGTGAAGGAGGCGGAGGGTCATCTGGTCATCGCCGAGCGGTCCTACGAGGAAAAGAGGTACGACGAGGCCCTGAAGGAGGGGATGAAGGCACGCCGTCTATTGAGCGAGAGCCCTTCGGACGCCAATGAGCCCGTCAAGGACGCGGTCATCGTCAAGATCCCCAAGCCGGATAGGACGTGCGAAAAATGCTCGGCCACGGTCAATTCCGACGACCTGTTCTGTCGGAAATGCGGCGCGCCGATCGTTATGAAACGAAGCTGCGCCCACTGCCAAGCCGAGATGGGGGAAGCGGACGCCTTCTGCCCGAAGTGCGGTCGAAAGGCCTGAAGGCCACAGGCTGTAACATTAATACATCAAGACCAATTATCCTGCGAATCAAATGATCCTGGTTAAATTGGGTGGAAGCGTCATAACCGACAAGGGCCGGTACCGCACCTTCGACCCGGAAACGACCGATCGCCTGGCGGAGGAGATCGCCAAGACCGGGCAGGACGTCATGGTGGTTCACGGCGCCGGGTCCTTCGGACACATGTTGGCCAAGGAGCACCGGCTACACCTCGGCCTGACCGAGGATACTCAATTGCTCGGCGCGTCCCAGGTGATGACCGACGTGCGGGAGCTGGACCTGGAGGTGTGTCGTCGAATGTCCGCAAAAGGCCTTCGTGTCGTTCCGTTGCCGCCGGCATCCTGCGCGGTCATGAGGGAGGGTGCGCTGCACCATCTGGACCTGGACAAGTTCAGGGCTTACCACCAGCTGGGCATGGTCCCCGTGACCTTTGGGGACGTGGTCAGGGACGAGCTGCGCGGCCTGAGCATATGCTCCGGCGATCAGCTCATGGCCTCCCTGGCTCGGGAGTTCAGGCCTGAAAAGGTTATTTTCGTGACCGATGTGGATGGCGTTTTCACCGCCGACCCAACGCAAGATCCCAAGGCGAAACTGATCGAGACGGTCGATAAGGATGTGCTCGACGCCCTTCCCCGCACCGAGCGGAACGTGGACGTCACCGGCAGCATCTTCGCCAAGATACGCTACATGATAGACATGGCTGCGCTCACGGGCGAATGCCTTGTCCTCAACGGAAAGGTACCGGGAAGGCTGGAGGCGGCCATCCGCGGTGAGGACGTCATCGCCTCCAAGGTGATCTCATGAAGAACATCCAGAGACGCAAATCGGACCACATCGAAGTGACGCTCAAAGAGAAGGTAGTGCCCGATTACGATTACTGGTCTGACGTGCGGCTCGTGCACCGGGCGTTACCGGAGCAGGACCTGGACGACATCGATACTTCCGTCACGCTCTTCGGTAAGAGGCTGGATATGCCTCTGGTGATAACCGCCATAACCGGCGGGTTCCCCCTGGCCAAAAAGATCAATCAGAACCTGGCGGAGGCCTGCGCCAAGGCTGGCGTGGGATTAGGCGTCGGAAGTCAGCGGCCGGCCATAGAGAACGGGGACGACGGGACATACTCGGTGGTGAAGGATTACGACGTGCCGTTGGTCATCGGTAACGTGGGAGCCCCTCAGCTGGTCAAGCAGAAAGGAAAGAAAGCTTTCACCGTGGACGACGTGCTCCGGGCGCAGGAGGTCGTCGGCGCGGACATCATGGCCGTTCATCTGAACTTCCTGCAAGAGGTGGTGCAGCCGGATGGTGACGTGAACGCCAGGGGATGCCTGGACGGAATTCGGGCGATAGCCCGGGAGGGGCCGACCATGGTAAAGGAGACCGGGGCCGGGATATCCAGGGAAACCGCGCTCCTGCTGAAGGGCACCGGAATTCGGGGAATGGACGTCTCCGGGGTCGGAGGCACCAGCTTCGCCGCGGTGGAGATGCATCGGGCGGTCGCTCAGGAGAACCTATTGGCGTCCTCTCTGGGTCGGACGTTCTTCGACTGGGGCATTCCCGCTCCGGCGGCGGTACTGGAAGCGGACGTCGGGCTGGAGATCATCGCCAGCGGCGGCGTTGACGACGGCCTGAGGATGGCCAAGGGCCTGGCGATAGGCGCCAACGCCGCCGGGTGCGCCCGGGCGGTTCTGGCGGAGGCCATGGAATCCAGCCAGGCGGTGCTTGATAAGATCAATCTCATGAAGGCCGAGCTCAAGGCGGCCATGTTCCTGACCGGCTGCGGCAGCGTGGACGAGCTGCGCCAGCGGCGGGTCATAGTAAGCGGGCGGACGGCCGACTGGCTCACCGCCTCGGAGGACTGATCCCTATGGACCATCAACAGAGGACCAATGACATCATCAAGGACGTGGACCGCTCCCTGATGAACTACGTCAGGCGCGGCAAGCATGAAAAGCTCATCCAGGCCATGCGGCACTACCCGGAAGCGGGCGGAAAGCGCATGAGACCGGTCATGGCCATTCTGGCCGCCGAGGCCGTCGGAAAGCGCGGCAGGGAGGCGCTCCCGTTCGGATGCGCCCTGGAGATAATACACAACTTCACGCTGGTCCACGATGACGTCATCGATAAGGACCCCATGCGGCGCGGCCGGCCGGCGGTGCACATCGCCTTCGACGAGCCTACGGCGATCATTGCCGGTGACGCCCTTTTCGCCATCGCCTTCGATGTTCTGGCTACGACCGATGTTGATGGGGAGAGGCTGCGCAGATTGCTGCACACGGTCTCCGATACCGTGTTTTTGGTCGCCGAGGGCCAGCAGATCGACGTGGACAACGAGGACCGCCCGACCGTGTCCAGGGAGGAGTACCTGGACATGGTGGAGAAGAAGACGGCCGTATTGTTCGCCTGCGCCGCGGAGGGCGGTGCGATAATCGGTCACGGCTCGGAGAGGCAGATCACCGACATGAAGGAGTACGCCAGGCTGCTGGGGATAGGCTTCCAGATCTGGGACGATGTCCTTGGCATCAAAGGGGACGCCAAGAAGGTCGGCAAGCCCGTGGGTTCCGATATCCGCAACGGAAAACGTACGTTGATCGTGGTGGACGCCCTCGAGCGCCTGGATAAGGACAAGCGCCGGCACGTGCTGACGGATGCCTTGGGAAACGCCAAGGCCAGCGACGAGCAGGTCAAGGCCGCCGTGCAGCTCCTTGACGACATCGGCTCCATCGAGCACGCCCGACAGTTCGCCCTGGATTACGCGAAACGCGCCAAGGACCTGCTATCCTGCCTTAAGGATTCGGAAGAGAAGGAGATGCTGCGGGAGATGGTGGACTACGCCGTGGGCCGGGAGCTCTGAGGTTCCGCCTCTATCCCTTTATCGGTCAGATAGAAAACTCCGAAGCGGCCCTCGGCCAGGTTGCGGTGCTTCATGATCACCGCCCGGCGCTTTCCCGGACCTAATTTCTCTATCCTGATTATTGTCTTGGCGTTGTGATGAAGGACGTTCCCGCCCAGCGCCTCGAACATTCCGGTCTCCACGTCAGTGTAAACCTGGGAGGTGGCCACCACCGGAAGGTTCAGCTTCCTGGCGGCCGTCAATAGCTTGGCGCTCTGCCCTGCCAGCACGCGGCGTTCCGCTCGTTCGTCATCCTTGCTCGCCAGCCGGTAGAACATGGTCATGGAATCGACCACGATGAGCCCGACGTCCGGATTTCCCTCCGCCAACTTGATCGCCTTGCCGATCATGCGGTCCTGGTCGTCCAGGCTGTGCACCTCGCTGACCAGGACCTCCTTGAGCACCCGCTCCTGATCGTCCCCGGCGATATCGCGCAGCCTCAGCAGCGATATGCCTTCCGAGTCCACATAGATCGTCTTTCGTCCTTCCTGCGCCAGATTCTTCGCCAGCGTCAAGCACAGATTGGTCTTGCCGGTCCCGGCCTCCCCGTAGATCAGGGTCAGGCATCCGCTCTCGATGCCGCCGGACAGCATTTCGTCCAGGGGCGGACATTGGAAGGGGACCAGCCTTACCTCCTCCACGTTCACTTCCTCTCCTGGTCCTTGGGGTCCCTGGCCTGCTCCAACGTGTAGGACCCGGGCTGCGAATCCCTCCCGCGCTTGGCGAAATAATAAGGAATGATCGCCAACCCGCCCAGGACGGCCGCCAGCGCCAACACCAGGAAGGCCGCGGCCACCAGCACGATGATGGCCGCCAACACCCAGTCCAGGTACCAGACGGCCAGCAACGCTACGCCTATCACGGCTATCACCAGCAGCGCCACGATGGTGGCGTCAGAGGCCTTGGACGTGCCCTCACCCTCTGTTGGGCAGGAACGGAACTATGGAGTTGGCAAGCTTGGACATGGTCATGGACTGCAACACTATGCGCCCTGGCCCGGTCATGGTGGTCACGAACAGACCTTCGCCGCCGAACAGCGCGGTCTTTATGCCCAGGCTCTGGATGTCGTAGGCGACGCTAGCTTCCCAGGCCGCGACGTTGGCGGTGGAGACCTTCATGACCTGTCCCGGCAGGAGGTTGTACTCGATGAAGTCGCCGGAGCCGGAGATGAACACCGTTCCTTCGCCCTGCACCTTCTGCAGGACCAGCCCCTCTCCTCCGAACAGCGCCGCCCCGAACTTCCTCTGGAAGGCGATGTCCAGGTTCACCTGGGCCTCCGCCGCCAGGAACGCCGTCTTCTGCAACATCCACTGCCTGCCTCCCCGGAGGTCGATGGCCATGCACTTCCCCGGGACGTTGCCCCCGAAGCCCACCAGACCAGGTCCGCCCTCGGCGTAGAAGTTGGTCACGAAGAACGATTCTCCGGACACCGCTCTCTTCAATCCGCCCATGATCCCGCCGGCGGCCTTGGTCTCCAGGCGGACGTTCCCGCTCATGTAGATCATGCTTCCCGCCTCGGAGTATATCATCTCCCCGGGCATGAACTCGACGTTGACGAACTGCAGGTTGTCCCCAGTGATGGTGTACTTCACTATCTCACCTAGAACGGTTACGGACTTGTTGATATTTCCACTTATTCGGTATAAGAATTACGTAAGCTCATCGTAACGGAAACCCCCTACCTTCCCGATGAGGATGGAAGCGCATGAACCGAGACGTGGACCTGTTCCCATTCCCTTCCGCCCGAAAGGGACAGGCTGATTTTTTGCGAGAGGCCCGCGAATGCGCTGTCGAGGGGAAGGTCCTGGTAGCGCATGCCCCTACCGGACTGGGAAAGACCGCGGTGGCCTTGACCGCGTGCCTGGAGGCGTCCCTGGGAGACGGCGGTCGGACGGTGTTCCTGACGCCAAGGCAATCACAGCACCGGGCGGTCATCGAGACGGTGAAGATGATGCCCCGGAACATTGCGACGGTGGACCTGCTGTCCAGGGAGAGCATGTGCCCCCTCGGCCCTCGCCCTCCCTGTATGGAGGGGAGAAGATGTCATCTGCAGGCCGATGGAAGGATCACCAAATGCGCCAAGGAGATATTGTCCCGACCGATGCACGCGCAGGAGGCCGCCGCCCTGTGCCTGAGGAGGGGAGCCTGTCCGTACATATCGGCCAAGATGGCCTCGAGCGGAGCGGAACTGGTGGTCGGCGACGTGTCCAGGGTGTTCGGCAACCTGCCTGACGTCATCCGCTTCCGCTCGTCATCCAGGAAGCAGCACCTGGTGGACGAGGCGCACAACCTGCCGATCAGGATCATGGACGCCTTCGGTCGGGACCTGGTCCTGGACCCTGCTGCGGAACATCCTCTGCGAGTGGTTTGGAAGGAAATGCTTTCCCGGGGCCATCGCCTCATTCCGCTGGGCGAGCTGCGTTCCCTGCTGGACCGTTTCGGATTACCGGAGCCGGAGGACCTGGAGGACTCGGACCCCATGGTCGGAGATTGGATGAGATTGGGAGATTCGGCGGTGCGAGTGGCCTATCCCACTGAGAATAGGATATCGCTGCGCTTTCTCGAGCCCGACCTGGTGGTGAGGAACGTGGTCCAGGAATGCCAGGGCGCCATATTCATGAGCGGAACGCTCCACCCGCCGGAAGTGTTCGCCGCCAGGATGGGTTTGGATGAGGCGGTGTGCCGCTCCTATCCCTCTCCGTTCGATCCGGCGCGCAGGCTGGCCCTGGCGATACCGGACGTCGGCACGCGCTTCCGCGACCGCTGCCACCGGACCACCATGGACATGGCACTGCGCATCGGTGAGCTGGCAGAGCAGGTGCCGGGTAACGTGATGGTGTTCCTTCCTTCGTACGTGTACATGAGCGCCGTCCACCGCACGTTGCGTCGGCTCGCTCAGCGCAAGATGCTGCTGTCCGAAAGTCCGCTCATGAGCAAAGCTGACCGCGATGGCCTGGCCGATCTTCTCGGTGGCGAACGGGAGGTGCTCATGCTCTGCAACATCCGCGGCTCCTTCTCGGAGGGGGTGGACCTTCCCGCCGGATGCCTTTCGGCGGTGATGGTCGCCGGCCTACCGTTGACCCCGCCGAGCCTGGAACGAAAGGAGATGCTGTTCCGCGCGTCCAGCAAGATCGGCGACGGGCATGACCTGGAGACGTACGAGGCATTGAGCCGGGTGCTGCAGGCCTGCGGCCGTGCGATTCGAAGGGAGGAGGACCGGGCGGCGGTGGTCCTGCTCGACCCCAGATATTTGGAGAGGAAGGTGCAGCGAATGATCCCTCCGGACCTGCGCTTCGCCGAGGGCGATCCCGTCGAGCTTCTTAGCGAGTTCTTCGGAACCTCCTCGGAAAGCATTTGGAAGCTCCAGGAGGAGGGTGAAAGGATAATAACCGGGCACTGACTTCCCTTAGGCGTGAAGGTCATCAGGAGAGGGGCGGAGGCGGAGATCCGCCGGGACGAGTTCATGGGACGGCGGGTGCTCGTTAAAAGCAGAGTGCCAAAGCCCTACCGCCATCCAACCCTGGACCAGTCCCTGCGATCGCATCGCACCAGGGTGGAGGCGAGATTGCTCCAGGAGGCTCGTTCCTGCGGAGTTCCCACGCCGATCGTCTACGACATCGACATGGAGAGGGCGGAGATCTGGATGCAGGAGATCGTCGGGCCGAGGGCCAAGGACGCCCTGCTGAACGCCAGCCCGGAGGAGGTGCGAGCCATCTCCCAGGAGATAGGGCGGATGGTCGCCAGGCTCCATTCCCATGGCATGACCCACGGCGACCTGACGACGTCCAACATGATACTTCAGGACGGAAGGGTCTTCTTCATCGACCTCTCGCTCGGGAGCAAGGCCGCCAGCCTGGAGGAGATGGGAGTGGACCTGCATCTGCTAAAGGAGGCGTTCCAATCGGCCCACTCCGACATGATGTACGCTTACGACATCATCGCTGAAACGTACGTCCGGGAGCACGCCGGCGGAAGAGAGGTGCTGGCCAAGGTCAAGGACATCGAGGAACGGGGGCGGTACGCCTGAAGTTGGGACTCGTCACCTCCAACAAGCACAAGCTGGAGGAGTACCGTCATGGCCTGGAACGGCTGGGAGTGGACATCGAGCTCCTCCAGGCCGACTGCGAGGAGATCCAGACCGACACCCTCCAGGACGTGGTCCGATCGTGCATCGCCCAGCTCAAGAGCGAGGGATACCGGAACTTCATGCTGGATGATTCCGGCCTGTTCATCCCCTCCCTGAACGGGTTCCCGGGCGTGTACTCGGCCTACGTGATGGACACCATCGGATGCCAAGGCATGCTGCGCCTGATCGAGGGGCAGGACCGCACGGCCCGCTTCGAATGTTGCATTGGAGTGTGCTCGGACGAGCTTGGCGAGTTCTCGGTGACCGGCGTGTCGCCGGGACGCATTATTTACGATGAACGGGGCAGCGGTGGCTTCGGCTACGACCCCATATTCGTGCCTGACGGCGAGGAGCTGTCGTTCGCCCAGATGGACCTGGCGTCTAAGAACCAGCTATCCCACCGGGGCAAGGCCATGGAGCTGCTGGCCGCTGAGATAAAGAAAAGGATGGGGAAATCAAAATGAAGATCAGAGGGAGCAATATTGTCGTCACCGGTTGCGCGGGTTTCATCGGAAGCCATCTGACGGACGCGCTGCTGGCCATGGGCAACCATGTGGTGGGCGTGGACAACTTCAGCGCCGGTCGCCGGGAGTTCATGGAGAACGCCGAGGGTTATTCGGACTTCCGGTTCGTGCAGGCCGACCTGCTGAAAGATGACCTCGGACCGATATTCAAGGGAGCCGACGTGGTCATGCACCTGGCCGCCAATCCGGACGTTCGTTCCGGCGCCAATGACACTCTCTCGCTCTACAAGCAGAACATCGAGGTCACCTATCGAGTGCTGGAGGCCATGAAGGCAACCGGGGTCAAGGACATCCTGTTCCCGTCGACGTCCACCGTCTACGGCGAACCGACGGTGATACCGACACCGGAGAACTACGGTCCGCTGGTGCCCATCTCCGTTTACGGCGCGACGAAACTGGCCTGCGAGGCGCTGATCTGCTCCTACGCCCACTCGTTCGACATGAACGGAGTGATATTCAGGTTCGCCAACGTGGTGGGGACGCGAAGCACGCATAACGTCCTTCATGACTTCACCAGCAAGCTCAAGGCCGACCCCGGCCGCCTGGAGATACTGGGCTCCGAACCGGGTACCACCAAGTCGTACGTGCACGTGGAGGACTGCGTGCGCGGCATGGTCATCGGCGCGGAGTACGCTCGGAACAAGATCGAGATGTTCAATCTGGGTTCGAACGACAGGATGTCGGTCAAGGACATCGCTGACACCGTCACCGAGGTCATGGGTCTGCGCGGCGTCCGTTACGAATGGACCGGCGGCGTGCAGGGCGGACGGGGCTGGATCGGGGACGTGAAGAACATGCTGCTATCCTCGGACAAGCTTCGATCGTACGGCTGGGAACCGACCATGAACAGTTCCCAGGCCATCAAGAGAGCGGTGCGGGAGATAGTCCGCCGTAGCGCCTAGAACAAGGTGTCCACGGTCTCCCCGGTCACGTCTATGAGCTTGATCCAGTCGCCGTCGTCGAAGTTCCAGTTCTCCCCGCCAGCAATTCCGGCGGGAGACGAGGCGGCTGGATAGCCGCCGACGTACGGCAGCCCGTTGGTATCGATGACCACCCAATAGCCCAGATCGTCCACCGTGTAGTGCACCGGCACCGGATTCCCGTAATAGGTCTGTATCGCGTTGACGACCTCGCCTATGACCGAGGCGTTGCCGACGTAGACCGAAGGGAAGGCGTGCCCGGCGATCAGGTTCACCCGGCAACTTCCGCCCAGAACGGTGATCAGGGACGCCAGCAACAGGGAGTGGTCCTCGCAATCGCCGGAACCAAGGGCGATCGTTTCGGCGGGAGACTGCCAGTGATTATCCTCGTCCTCGGCGTAATCGATCTTCTGGCTGACCAGCTCGTAAGCCTCGATCACCTGCAGAAGGCTGTAGTTTCCGGGGACGGCGGAACGAACATCGCTCGCCATCGACGACACCACGTCCAGATCGATCAGACCGTTCACCTTGTTGTAGTATTGAACGGGGTTCCGTTCCACTTTCCACTCTCGCAGCGGTTCCTCCTCCACCACGTTGAGATCGATGGTGCTGATGGACATCTCCCCATGGTCGTCCCACAGCTCGCCGTTGGAAGAGGACGTCCAAACCTCGGCCCATACCTCCAGGGTTGCCGGCCCGGGTTCGCCCGGCCCGGCGAAATACAGCTCTCCCAGACCTTCCAGCGCACCGGGGGATATCAAGCGCGAGCAGTTGACCTGGAAGCTTTCGTTGGCACCTTCCCAAACGGCGTAATAGTGGTGAACGTAAACATCGTTGCTCCCTTCGTTCTCCATGAACAGCTCCAGCACCCCTCCGAAATCGGCGTAGACCAGAACACCGTAGCTGACCGACGGCTGAACATGCAGGGGATAGTTCGATCCGCTCAGCGGACCCGGATACCCCTCGTTCCGGACCACGTCGTTGACGAAGGGGGCCTGGAGATCGTCCTCCTGGAAACCTGATGGGCTCTGTACGAACCCTCCCAACAGATAGTAGACCAGGAGCATGCCGACCACCGCCCCCACGATCACCATCGCCACCCAGGCCTTCTTCATAGGAGGTGTTTGAGATTGCTGATTATTTATTCCTTGCCAGGTAAGCAACTATTTATTACCGGACGTTCAATTCCGCCGCCGAGGGGCCGTGGGGTAGCTTGGTCCATCCTTCGGGCTTTGGGAGCCTGAGACTCCGATTCAAATTCGGACGGCCTCACTCTTTTCCCATCATCGAAGGGCGCTTGCGCTTTTCACGACCATGACCATCCTGGCCAAGAACAGATGGACGAACCTATTATTATCCGTTCCAACCCTTCATGTCCCGTGACCGATGACCTGGTGGGGAAGCCTTTTCCGGACTGGACCATGAGGAACGAACTGGACCAGGAGGTTCGACTCAGCGAGGAGTGGTCAAAGGGGACTGTCCTGCTGCTGGTGTTCTCCTCGGCCTTCGGCTTCGTGTGCAACCTGGAGATGCTCACCTTCACCGCCATGAAGAAGGCGTTCGCCGAAGCCGACTGCCAGATATTCGGCGTCAGCAACGATAGTCAGCGGTCCTTGGGCGCATACAGCGAGAACCTCAAGATCGGTTTTCATCTCCTCACCGACGAGGGGGCGAGAATGGCCAGGAGATTTAACGCCGTCGAGCCGGACGACGGACCGTGGCCCGGTTTCCCAAAGCGTTCCGAGTTCATGATCGACCGAAAGGGCGTCCTCCGTTACGCGCACATCCCTCCGGACTCCAACTGGGAGCCGGACTACGATGCGATATTGGCGGTGGCTAGGAAGATCGCCGAGGAGTACCGAATTGAGGAAAGGGGGGGATGAACGTGGACCTCGATAGGATGCCCATGGTCGGTCAGAAGGCGCCTGATTTCCTGCTGCCGGACGATGCCGGGAACATGCTACGTCTCAGCGAGCTGTGCCAAAAGGCCGTCGTGCTCCTGCTGTTCTACCCGGCCGATTTCGGAATGATCTGCAGCATACAGATGGGGGAACTGCGGGACGCTCACCAGGAGTTCGTCTCCGCGGGCGTGCTCGTTCTGCCGCTAGGCACCAACAGCGTCCGGTCGCACGCGGCCTGGAAGGAGTCCATGCGCTTGCCGTTCCCGCTGCTGGCAGATGAGGATGGAAAGGTCACCGGGGAATGGCACATGTCCTGTGATGGTGACGCCTGGCTCAAGAACCGGGCCTGCCGGGGGGCGTTCATAATTGACCGGGACATGATGGTCCGCTACCGTTGGATACCGCCTAACCCGCACGTCGGTCCCGATGTGCCTTCGCTCTTGCGTGAGTCATCCGCTATCGCGAAGCGCTGAGGCGGCCGATGCGCAGCCGCCCTGAATCCCGTTCGAAGTCGACCTGGACGTCCTGAGGAACGAGAGGATGGGAGTGCATCGGCGAATCCAGGACCAGCGTCTCGTACTCCCCGCCCTCCCCGGAAACGTTCATGCCTCTTGCCTCGGCCAACGAGGAGAGCCGATCGACCGTGACCCGGTCCAGCATCCTGCCCAACCATTCCGGGCCCAGACCTTCCGAGTACACTCCGACCATCATCGCCCTCATCCCGGCCTGCAGCATGTCGTTAAGGATCGTGAGCTGGTCGATGCGCCACAGCGGCGAGAAGACCTTGAGCCCGAGCTTATGACAGACACCGTTGATCCGGTCCCACTGGTAATCGGAGGCGATGGCCCCGGTGATCACCCCTTCCACGTCCAGGTCCGACAGCGCGGCCTCCAGGGCCATCAGGTCGGCCCCTTCCTCGCCACTTGAGGGGACGGCGATGAGGTCCTTGCCCATGGCCTTGGCCATCTCCGGAAGATGCTCCAGGTTCAAAGTATGGAACACCCAGGAGTGCGGGTCCTCCGGCACCACGGTGACCAGACAGATCACCTCGTGCCCGGCCTGTTCCATCAGATGGGCGGCGTACGTGGAATCCTTTCCACCGGAGAAGAGACAGGCCAAGCGCATGAACCGTGAATCGCCTCAGCGGATTTAATCCATGCGGGGCAAGGATTGAAATTGATTTCCGAACATAACCTCTGCGGTACGAGAATGGCTTTACACTGTCCGCGTTGCAACAAGAACATCGACAAGGCCAAGGTCGAGGAGATCGACGCCCGGCTCATGAGCACCTATAATAACGACGCCCTCAGAAGAGGGCTGTGCCCGGTATGCATGACGCCCCTGATAGATACGGAGAAGAAGGTGAGCCAATGAGGATGGACGAGATGAGCTCCGCTTCGTTCGCCGAAGAGGTGAAGAGGGACCCTATAGTCTTCCTTCCCATGGGCGCCATGGAGGCCCATGGCCCGCATCTGCCCCTGGGCACGGACACCTTTCAGCCGGAGTTCGTGGTGAAGGCCGTCAGCGACAACGTGAACGGGATCGTGGCCCCCACCATCAACTACGGTCAGCACTCCTCCACCAGGAACTTCCCGGGGACCATCGACATCAGCTTCGATACCTTGCGCGCCCTGGTCATGGACATCCTGGACGCCTTCCAGCGCAATGGCATCAGGAAGGTGGTCATAGTCTCCGGTCACCTGGGTTCCGTGCACCGCTCGGCCATCAAGCTGGCCTGCGAGAGGGCGGCCCGCCAGGGGCTGAAGGTGATGTTCCTCAGCGATTACGAACTGGCATACCTCAAGAAACCGGACGTTTGCGAGGGACAGCCTGACGGTCACGGGGGCATAATAGAGACGTCCAGGATAATCGACATCCGACCCGATCTTGTGAAGGAGGAACGCACCGCCGGGGAGTTCGTGGATACCCGTTTCATGGTCCGCGCGGATGCCGAGTGCTGCCTGCCACAGGGATTCGGCGGGGATGCCAGGAGAGCGAACAAGGAGAAAGGAAGGTTCGTCAACCAGTTCGTGATCGAGGCGTTGACGGACCTGGTCCGCCAGAACTTCGAGGGTTAGCATGAACGAAAAGAAGAAGCTGGCAGCAGAGAAGGCCGTGGAGCTGGTGCAGGACGGCATGAAGGTCGGACTGGGAACGGGAAGCACCGCCTACTTCGCCATCGAGGCGATCGGGCGCTTGGTGAGGAACGGCTACAATCTATTGGCCGTCCCGACATCGTTGGCCAGCGAGAAACAGGCCCGGGAACTGGGGATACCGTTGGCGACCTTGGAGGAGGCCGGGACCTTGGACATCACCATTGACGGGGCGGACGAGGTGGATGGAAACCTCGATCTGATCAAGGGAATGGGCGGTGCCCTGCTCAGGGAGAAGATCGTGGCCTACTCCACGCGCGTCCAGGTCATCGTGGTCGACGACTCGAAGATCGTCTCGAAGCTCGGGACCAAGTTCCCCCTACCGGTGGAGGTGGTTCCTTTCGCCCACGCCCGGACCAAGACCTACCTGGAGGAGCTGGGATGCCGGGCCGAGCTGCGGGGCGGCGGAACACCGTTCATAACCGACAATGGCAACCACATCTACCATCTGCATTTCGAAAGAGGGATCAAGGACCCCTACGAGCTTCAGAAGAAGCTCAAGGAGATTCCGGGAGTGGTGGAGACCGGCCTGTTCCTGAACCTGGCCAAAAAGGTGATCGTGGCCTCCGATTCCGGCACCTGGGTGATGGAAAGGGTTTGATCAGGGGTTCAGAGAGAGCGCCTTGAGCTGATCGATGTTCTTCTCGATCGACTCCATCCGCTTCCTCTCTTCCTTCTCCAAGGTCTCTATGATCTTGTCGAAGGGGATGGCCAGTTTGTAGGAGTGCACCGGCCGGCCCTTGCCCTCCTTCTTGATGTCCCTCTTGATGACCCACTTGCGGCGGCGAAGCTCCTGCATGGCGATGGAAACTTCGGGTTGACGCAGGGCGGTCATGATCTCAATTTCGACAGATGTCGTTTCCTCTTTCTTACGTAGGAAAGCCAAGGTCTTCGCTACGTTCTTGGGCATTCCGGTGTTTACCAGCAGTTCGACGAGAGATTCGTCCTTCTTGTTGAAGCCTTTGTCGGCCATTATGCATCACCCTTTTTTCTAATTTATAGATACGTATCAATTATTATTTGATTGATATATATGCCTTTCTATTCACATAATATTTTATTATGCTGAACATACAACTGGCTCATGCTTTTTAAGGTCTGTTAAACTTTAATGGCCATCAGCAAATATTATGTTTGGGAATCCCCCGACTAATGCAGCCCTATTATAAGCTTTCGATTATTATTTTACGATTGATAAGGAGTAGCACAGTGAATTCGAGCTCTCGATCACAAATGCCCCATGGATAAAATTTTGATACGAATTTTATATGATTAGGTCATTTAACCTCGAAATAAATA
>Ga0302243_1001128_pt1 | contig 19938 bp, 18 predicted proteins | sample AAG_UR_Met_MG_FD_193514 | JGI IMG/M metagenome (GOLD analysis project Ga0302243, IMG submission 193514) | Enriched activated sludge microbial communities from anaerobic digester in WTTP, New Holstein, Wisconsin, United States - AAG_UR_Met | ecosystem: Engineered > Bioreactor > Anaerobic >... | reverse complement strand
GGAAATGCTCGCCATAACCTTGTTTGAGAACTTCGTCGGGCACGGTGCCTTCGGTTATGGCACTGCTGTGCACCTGGCGGTTCACACAGAGCACGCGAGACATTCGACAGAACACCGCCGTGAGGTCATGGGAGACGATGAGAATGGTGATGCCCTTCTTCTGGTTCAGGTTGGCCAGTTGCATGAAGAACCTCTCTTGGGTGACCGGGTCGAAGCCGGTGACCGGTTCGTCGAGGACCAAAAGCTCGGGCTGGCTCACCAGGGACTTGGCGACGAAGGCCCTCTGCCTTTGACCACCGGAGAGCATGCCGATACGCTTCTCCGCTAGATCGGTTATGCCCATGAGATGGAGCGCCTCATCCACCGCCGCCCAGTCCTCCTTGTTCCGGAAGCGGCCCAGGTTGCGGCGGTTCACACGCCCTAGGCCTACCAGTTCCTTCACCGTCAGAGGGAATTGGGAATCGAAGTTGATGGCGAACTGCGAGACGTAGCCGACCTTCTCCCACTGATCGAAGGAACCGATCTCCTGTCCCATGATCCTGATGCTGCCCTCGGCCTTCGGCAGCAGACCGAGCATGGCCAGGACCAGGGTGGTCTTCCCTCCGCCGTTGGGACCGACGATCCCGACGTAATCACCCTTCTCGATGGCGAACGTGGCGTCGGAGATCGCGTCAGCGTTCCCACGCCTTACCGTCAACCCCTTCACGTCGATGATCGGCTCCATCAAGATCACTGGGCCACGCCCAATCCTGTCCTCAGGTTCGCCAGGTTCTGGGATAGCTGCTCCAGATAGTCAAGTTCCTCGTAGGGACCGAGCATCAGGTACATGTCCAGAACCGCCACGTCCTGGCCGGTCTCGGACTCTAGCTCGTTCTTTAGAATGGTGGCATATCTCTTATTGTACACTGGGTCCGTGTATACGGTGTAGATGTTCTCGCTTTCCATTATCTGCACGAGGTTGGCTATGGCCGTGGCGGAAGGCTCTTGGTCCGCACTGAGACCCATCACCCCGTACTGGGTGAAGCTGTAATCGTACGCGAGGTAACCAAGTGCCGAATGTGACACTATTATCCCGGACACCGTGGCATTTTCCAGGGACCGGTACTGCTGGTCAAGGTCGGACAAGGTCGCGTTCAGGGCGCTGAACCTTGCAGTGAAGTACTCCAAGCCCTCCGGGTCCGCCTCGCACAACGCGTCATAGACGTTCCGAGCTTGGACCATGGCCCTCTTCGGGCTCAACCAAGTATGCGGGTCTATACCGCCTTCGTCCTCATCGCCACCGGCGATGAAATCTACGCCGGTGGTAGTGTTCACGATAACCTTTCCAGCGCTGTCGATCACAGGGAGCACATCATCGACCAACCAGTGGTCGGCCGGACCGCCGTTGTACAATATGACCTCAGCATCCTCCGTCCGGACGATGTCCTGAGGGGCGGGCTGCCAGGAGTGCAGCTCGGTGTTGTAGGGTACCATCGAGGTCACGCTCACCCGGTCCCCTCCGATGCTTTCCGCCATGTAGGCCAGGGGATAGAACGTCGCGACGACTTTGGTCCTGTCGTCATCATCGTCCGGGTCCCGGAGGATGGATGAGGCGAGTATGAGAATGAGGACGACCACGAACGATCCTATCACCAAGATGAGCTGCTTGCGATTCATATGCCCGTAGAAGCCTATGACAAGCTTGTTAATAACATTTTCTCATTTGATTAATAAGATGCTCCTAGATATGAAGTATCCTCCCTTCGAACTGGTTTGATCATGATTAGCTCATCTGGCTATGTGCAGAAGTTTCTACATACAGATAACAAATTATTAACCAAAGTATAGAAGTATATATATCGATTAATAACATTGACATAAGCATGCCGATCATCAGCGTCTCCCTTACTGACAAGAACATCGAGGACCTCGAGTCGCTGCAGAAGGACCTGGGCTTCGGCGGTCGCTCGGAAGCCATACGCGCGGCCATGCGCACTCTTCTGGCGGAAACGAGCGAGCGCCGGTCCATGGTCGGCCAGGTGGATGGCGTCCTGATCATGATCAACGACGCCTGCGCCTCCGGTTCCATCCACGATATCTATCACGACAACCATCCTCTGATCAAGACCCACATCCATAACCATCTGGGAAACCACAAGTGCATGAACATGATGGTGCTCAGCGGGGAGGCCGCGGAGATCAACCTGCTTCTGGACGAGATGTACCGACTGGAAGGCATCGCCTATCTGAAGTTCATACGCTCCTGAGCTTCTCTACCGGATAACCGTTCGCTCTCCAGGAGGCGAACCCGCCCAGCATTATCCTCACGTTCTTGATGCCGCTGTTGCGCAACATGCTCGCCGCAATTCCGCCCCGGTAACCGGAGCCGCAGAAGAGGACGATCTCCTTGTCCGCCGGAAGCTCCGGTGACCGCTCTATGATCTTGCCGAGGTGCAACTGCATAGCACCGGGGATCAGCCCGGAGGTCAGTTCCCGGCGGTCACGCAGGTCGACCAGGACCATCTCGTCCCCGGCCAGTTGCCTCCGGCGTATCTCATGAACCGTGGATGCAGCTATGGTGGAAGTGGCGTTCCCGCCCTTGATCCATGACTCCATGCCATGGACGAGATGGCCGGCGAAGTCCTCGTACCCGATGCGGATGAGATATCGAACGGCGGTGTCCACCTCCTGCTGCCTTTCCGCGACGATTACCAACGGACGGCCGTAGGGGATAGCGTACCCTCCATAGACCGGAAGGCCGTTCAGCCAAACGTTCAGCGAGCGGGGGATGTGCGCCGAGGCGAAGTTGTGAGGCTCCCTAACGTCCAGAACCAGCGCTCCGCCCTCCTGGGCCTCGACGACCTTTTTCGGCGATAGGGGGGAAGGCTGTGGCAGCGTGCCGAACAGTATCGGGCCGTTGAGGTTCAGGGCCTCCATCCTGGTGAAGTAGGGAGGCCTCTCCATCCCCTCGCCCATCTTGGCCATCACGAAGTCCAGTTTCTTCAGCGAGAGGGCCTGGTTGTCCCTCAGCTCCAGCCCGATGGTGGTCATCTCCCTATCGGAGATGGCGTGCCCGCACACCGAACCGGCGCCATGCGCCGGCAGCACCATGATCTCCGGACCGAGCGGTACGATCCTTTCGTGCAATGAGATGTAGAGTTTCTCCGAGAGGTCCCTGGTGCTCTCCGGCCCGGCCAGGTCCGTCCGGCCTACATCCCCGGAGAACAGCGTATCCCCGGAGAAGAGCAAGAATGGTCCACGGTCATCGGAGACCAGGTAGCAATGGCTCTCATAGGTGTGTCCAGGCGTGTGCATGGCCTTGATGGTGAGACCGCCCAGGCTGAGCTCCTGCCCGTCCTCCAGCGGGTTCCCGTAGCCGAACTCCAGCTGGTCGCCGTGGTAGATGGCCGCCCCGGTGGCGTTGGCCAGTTCCAGAGCGCCGGAGACGTAGTCCTCGTTGCGGTGCGTCTCCATGACCAGAACCACCCGGGCGTCCCTTTCCTTGGCCAGTGAGAGGTATTCGTCAACATCGCGGCGCGGGTCGATCACCGCCGCCTCCCCCTTCGACTCCAGGAAGTATGAGATGTGCGCCAGGCCTTCGGACCTTACCCGTTTAAAGAACATGACGGCCTGGAATTGGTGGGACGGGGTAAAAACCCATCACCTCGATCCTTCCGCTCGAACCCTTCCCGGGCCAGGGCGCGGACCGCTTCCTCCTGGCGATGGTACGGCACCAGAATGTGATCGTGCCGGTAGGTGGAAATGACGAACACCGGTACCCCGGCCTGGGCCAGCGCTGTCGAGGCCTGGGCAAGGATTCCCACCAGCGACAAATCGAACGGGCCCATGGTCAAGCATGCGTAAGGACCGATGGCCTGCGGCCCGGGGTCCGGGGAAATGACGGTCACCTCGTCCCCCTCGTCGACAGTGGCGAAGCGCTCACCCTTGAACTCCTGGTCCCGGCCCAGGCGGTGCACGAAGAGCGGTGGTCGGTCCGACCAGAATTCGGCCATGGGCGTTCATCGGCGTTCGCCCTGATAAGGGTGAGCGTCGAGGCGCCTCATCGGCCTCCTTCGGCGGTGCATGGGGCTGTCGGCCCTTTGGTAGCTGATAGGGCAGGAAAGGATGGCCGTCCTCTGGGCGAGGATGAACATATCATATGGCGAGATGGACCCGGGAGCGTTCATGAGCGTTCCGATGGGGCCGGGATATAAACACCATTCACCGGGATGGCTGAAAGTGCTCGGCGGAGGGAACGCTGATTCTAATATGTACGAACGGTATTGGGTCGGCGTCACACCAGGACGTTGGACCTGGGGAGGATGAGCGCGGACCGATGGAGAACGAGGTGGAGCTTGAGGGCAAGGACGGACCGGCAGTTCGGTTACTGGACCGGGCCTTGCAGGGTGACCTCAAGAGAAAGCTCCTGGCCATAGTCATCTTCGGCCTTCTGATCTATGGGACCGTGATCGCCCTGGACGGGCTGCTGCTGAGGCCATTGTTCGGGGAGGTGCTCAGCGATCCCACCGACCTCGACTTCTACAGGGCCAGGGCGGAGCATATCCTGGACGGGAAGGTCCCCTACGTGGACTTCTATTCCGAATCGCCGCCGCTGATCATGTACATGTTCCTCATACCCCAGCTGGCCGGAGGATCGACGCAGGCGTACCAGCTGTTCTTCGCCGCCTTCGCCATACTGACCTCGCTGGCCTTCTTCCTGTTCCTCAGGAAGTTCGACGAGCGCAAGGCCATGGCCGCCTCCCTGCTGTACCTGGTATATCCGTTGGGAATGATGGAGTTCGGGTTCGGGGTGCAGGACGAGGCCATTACCATATTCCTGTTCGTGCTGCCCCTGCTGCTCCTTTTGGATAAAAAAGCGGCCGCCTCCGGGGCGGCCTCCTTCATCGGCGTTCTAACTAAAATGTTCAACGTCGTCGTGCTCCCCTGGACCTTCCTGCGCTGTGATCACCGTGGACGGGCGAGGATGCTCCTCGCCTTCAGCATCCTGGCCTTGCTGGTCATAGTACCGTTCCTTCTGCTTTTCCCGGGCGAGCTGCCCTCCTTCTCCTATTATTTCCTGGCCAATCCGAACTCGCCGACCGGCGGGTCGTCCATAAGCCCGTGGCATTACCTGGGCGAACTAGGGTTCGGCCTCCCAGGATGGGCGGGGGTGGCGCTGACCCTTCTGGGGCTGGCGGGCTCCTCGCTCTTCGCCTACTGGAAGAAGATGTCCCTCTGGCAGGGGGCGGCGCTGGTCACCATGGTGTTCTTCGCCACCTATCCGAAGATACTCCTGGTCTACTTCATGATGCCCGCGGTCCTGCTGTTGATGTGGGGGGTGGAGGACCGCAGGGTGGTGCTGAAGCTGTCGGCCATGCTGGTCCCCCTGTTCCTTTCCGTGGCCGTCACCGGCAACGGCAAGAACCCGTTGGCGGACGAGCCTTGGGTGTGGCTGCTCGGCATGGCCCTGAGCCTGATCGGCTGGGCACTGTTCGTGCACGCCTGGTGGAAGGTGAAGGACCAGAGACCGTTCTTTGAACGGGAAGGATGAATCACTTGCTGGTGACCTGCACCCCGACGATGCCGGTCACGATCAGTAGCACGAAGAACAGGCGCAGCAGGTCGGAAGGTTCGTTGAACAACAGGATGCCGACCACCAGGGCGCCTATGGCGCCGATGCCCACCCAGACCGCATAGGCCGTTCCCATGGGAATGTTCATCTTCAGCGCCTTTCCGAGAAGGTACATGCTGAAGAACAGGAACACGAAGGTGGCCGCCCCCCAGATGACGTCCGTGAAACCCTCCGACAGCTTCATGGAGGTCACCCAGACCGGTTCGAGCAGACCCGCGACCACCAAAGTGGCCCAGGCGGGATCTTTTCCCTTCGTCTCAACTGCCGGGACGTCCTCGGGCATCTCACACCCCCGCGGTCATCTGAACACCGGCTATGCCGATGATGATCAGCAGGATGAAGAACATCCGGAGCAGCTCGGCCTTCTCCTTGAAGAGCACGAACCCGGCGACCAGGGCGCCCACGGCGCCTATGCCGGTCCAGACCGCGTAGGCGGTGCCCATCGGCAGGTCCATGTCTATGGCCAAGGCCAAAAAGTACATGCTGAGGAAGATGAAGACGATGGTGAAGGCGCTCCAGCCCAGGCGCTTGAAGCCCTCGGACCTCTTGAGACCAATGACCCAGCAGGGCTCCATGAGCCCGGCTATCACCAAGAAGATCCAGGCCAGGGAAAGCATGAGCACGGGGAGAAGCTACTCCATATAAACAGGTATCCTCCGCTCTGACCGAACGGAAATTTCGATTCGGCAGGATTATCCATCGGAGAACGATATTCCATGGCGTGCCTGCGCCGGAAACCTCGGACGAGCAATTGAGACGCCAGCTCTCCTGGCTGGGACAGCACTGGGAATGGACCATGCGCACCCTGGTCAGAGAACGGCAGGGAATGACCGCCCTGGACGTCGGCTGCGGCCCTGGCCTGGTCATGGAGCTGCTCTCCCCCTTCCTGGACGTGATGGGGCTGGACATCGACCAGGAGATGGTCCGGCAGGTCAGGGCCAAGGGAATGGAGGCGGTGCTTGGCGACGCGCAGGACCTGCCCTTCAAGGATGATAGCTTCGATCTCGTTTACTGCTCGTTCACCATGATGTGGCTGCCTGACCAGCAGAAAGCAGTTCAGGAAATGGCCAGAGTGGCCCGCCAATGCGTGGTGTGCCTGGCCGAGCCGGATTACGGCCGGCGGATCTGCTCGCCACCGGAAGTGTCCCGGTTGGACAAGGGACTGATAAGATCGTTGCGGGCAGAAGGTGCCGACCCCTTCACCGGAAGGAGGCTGGACCGCCTGATGAGGAAGGTCGGCCTGGAGGTGGATTTCGAGGCGTACGGTGGGAAATGGACCGGCGCCCAGCTCAGGGAGGAGGCGGAGGCGGAATGGAATTCCCTGTCCAAGGCGGTGGAGGGATTTGTGGACACGGAGACCCTGGAGAGAGCGAGGGCGGCCTGGGACGCGGCCTTGGCCGATGATAAATTGGTGCTCATCAACCCCGTGTTCCGGGCCATAGGCTGGAAGCGCTGATCACATGTTCGAGTGGCGGTCGAGGCAGATATAGTCGCCGTGCTCCCTGGACAACGGACAGCCGCCCCCGCATACCTCGTTCATGCCGCAATCCACGCAATCCCCGTCCAGGTATCCCCGGTCCCGGATGCGCCGGCACAGGTCGTGGCCCCAGATCCCCTTCCAATCGTCGGTGAGGATGTTACCCAGAGGTTGGTAATAGCTCTGGCATGGGAGAACGGTGCCGTCCGGCTCCACGGCCATGTTCAGGGCGCAGGCGGTGCACTGCTTGATCCCCAGCCCGTGATTTATGGGATTGAACTCGTGATACGGCGTGGGAGTGTACCAGATCAGCTTGGCCCCGCCCTCGGAGGCGATCCTCTTCAGGGAATCCAACGCCGTGGAGAGTTCCTGATAGGTTATACCCTCGGCGTTGACCCCCTTGCCGGAGCGTATCAGGCCGTTGAACGCTATGCTCTTGACCCCCAGGGAGATCAGGAAACGCATGGGCCCCTCCACCCCGTCCAGGTTGGAGCGCATGATGGTGGTGTTCGTTGAAACGTAAAGGTCCTCGGCGAGAGCGGCCCTGAGCCCTTCGATGGTCTCCTTCCAGGCGCCCTCCCCGCCTACCAGACGGTCGTGGACCTCCCCCGAGGAGGAGAGCACGGTGATCTGCACGTGGTCCAGGCCCCTGACCACCAGGTCGTGAAGGTATCCAGGCTTGGCCAGATTGCGGCCGTTGCTCACCAGTCCGGTCACCTGTCCGAATTTCTCGGACCAGGAGACCAGTTCCGGTAGGTGCGGACATTCCGTCGGCTCGCCGCCGGTGAACACTATATGCGGGATCCCGAGCTGCCAGGTCTTGGTGATGACCTGCTTCCACTGCTCAGCGTCAAGTTCCTTCAGTTCCCGCGGCTCGTTGTAGCAATGCCCGCATCGGTTCTGGCAACGGTAGGTGAGCGCGAGGTCCATGCGATACGGCGCCGGGAAGTCGTCCTTGCCTATGGACGGCTTGTCAGGACCGATCATGCCCAGGACCTGATTGTCCCCCTTCAGGAACTCGATGAGCTGCCCCTTGACCAGGCCGAAGTGCTCGATCGCCTTGTCCTTGTCCAAATGCTTGTAGCGGCGGCGCATGTACTTGGCCACGCCCTTCTCGTTTCGGTCCTCCAGGGCGCAGCGGACGTGGTCCAGGGCGGTGCCGTTCAGGAAGATTATGCTTGACGCGTCGACCAGCAGCGCACCCTTGCTCTCAGAATCTATGCGAAGATGGAAGCGGTGGCCTTTCAGATCGCCCTGACCATCGTACCTGTGGACACCTGGAGGGAGCCCTTTGCCGTTCAGTTCCCGCCACCAGTTCATGATCGTCATCGTCCACCTCCGGCGCAGGCACAGGCGCAAGCACAGGCACAGGCACAATGCCCCCCGCTGCGCACCGGCCCGGAACTGGACACCGGGATGGGGTTGGTCACCCTGACCACGTCGTTGGCGATGCCGCGCATATCGTTGACCAGATTGTTGGCGGCGTTCCGAACGTTGTTGACGTAATCGTTGGCCATCTTTCCCACGTCCGGGCCGGGACGCGCGGTGCCGGAACCGGGAATGGGGCGGTGGATGAACACCGGCAGTATGAGTATGTCCCTCTGCATGCGCCCGGGATAGTCGCGGTCCAGCATCATCCAGTCATTGTTCTTCTCCAGCTGGAACGCGGCGTCCTCCGGCGTTCCGGCCGCCTTGACCTGCTGCCAGGCCTTGTCGCATATCGATTCGTAATACCTCTGAGTGGCCGACTGCTCGAAGCCCTTCATCTTCTCCAATGTTGCGTTGATCAGGTTCACCAGGGCCTTCTTCAGCAGGGTTCGATCAACGGTCCCGTCTGGACCGATGGACCTTAGGTAGTCCGTCTCGTAAGGGTGCTCGCCGACCTCGGCCAGTTTCTGCAGGCGCATCGGTGCCTGTTCCGAGAGCACACGGACCTTCCCCTTCCGGATCAGGCCGAACAGGACCATGGTGGAGACCATCTCCAAAGGCCTTTCAAGGACCACCGCCGCCTCCACCACGGTGAGGTCGCGGCGCGGACCGGCGCCTACCACGTTCATCACCGGTTCGTAGTAATCGCCACGGCGCTTCCTGGCCACGGAGACGTTGATAACGACGAACAGGGTGGCGAACAGGGCCATGACTATCAGCGGTAAGAGCAGCGAGACCAAGGCCCAGATGTCCCCGAAGATGTCCATCTCCGGGTCGGGCAGGAAGTACGTTTCGACGTAAGCGGTGGGGAAACCTATTCCTATGTCGTAGCTCCCGGCCGCCATATCGTCGGGATAGACGTTGGTGTCCGTCCATACCGCCACGTGCCTCAGCGTTGCGTTGTCCCAATAGAACTGGTCCCAGACGTTGTCCTCGTCCCACAGGGCCAGCGATCCGTCGTTGAACCCCTCCGGGAATATCATCCTCTGGACCAGGGTTCCCGTTGGCCCGACCTGGTATTCCGGATCGAACCAGGTGGGACGGAAGCTTACTCCGACGGTATCGTTGATCGGTTCGTTCTGATACACCATGTGCGGGTTGTTCACGTGGAAGTAGAGCTCAAAGGAACCGGCGCCCTGGATGGTGCTATGAAGAGCGTTGCCGAACTCCACCGCCATTCCCACGTCGATGTACGGGGATTCGTGCACCTGTGGCGGGGTGTACTCGACATCGTTCACGACCACAATGGCGTTTGCCGTGCTTGGATCATAATAGTAATTGGGAAGGCCGATGTCCACTCCATCCAGGTAGACAACGTTGGTGAAATGGAAGTAGTAATCGATGTCCACGCTGCCGTCCCTCAGGACGGTGACGTTGACCTCCTCCCTCTCTACGGAGAAGGAGTAATCGGCCGCTCTCGCTTCCCCTATTGGGGACTGGTGCATAGCGCCGAGACCGCTTAGGGCCAGTGAGGATATCATTAGCAATAAAATGACGTTGACCGTGAGGAAACGCAGAGGTCGTTGCATCTGACTCACCACTTAGGCGATTCTTCCATGGAGGATATGGTGCCGCAGTACGGGCAGGTCATGATTACGCCGCCCTGCACGACCTTGAGGTTATCGTCCGTAAGAGGCGCCCCGCAGCTCTTGCAGTTCAGCTCCTTCTTCTCCATCTGCCCGGAACCGCCCATGGTCACATTGAAGTTCTGGGTGACCAGGGTGGGCTTGGATGCTTCTATCCTCCTGCTGCGGTAGACGAAGACCATTAGGACGATGGCCATCAGAACTAGCGCCCCGCCGGTGATGAGGTTCTGCGTGCCGGCGGCGATGAGGAATACCACTCCCAGAAGCATCAGGAATATTGCCACGAAGAGGATGACGCTCTCCATGATACGGTTCAATTCTGTTCCCCCGGCATCGCATATTGTTTCTGGACTTTAAATGTGATTGAGGCTGGGGTCGGCCGAAGACCATCATTCGGTTTTGGATGGAGCTGTCCGGCTCTCACCCAGACGGGAGATCGCCGCTCCTGCTAAGGACAATATCCCTCCGAAGGCCACGGCGGTTGCCACGGAGTCGGAGAGCTCCCCGGCGAGCGGCCCGCCGGCGATCGCCCCGTAATCCATGGACCCCATCATCAGGGTCATGAGTATGGTGGCCAATGAGACGCCTACCGCCAGGCTCAGATTCCTGGTCGTGGCCTGGATACTGGACGCAAGACCGCTCTTCTTCATCGGTAGGGCCATCATCATTTCCGCGTTATTTGGTGTCTGGAAGATGCAGGTGCCTATGCCCATGACCGCGAAGGCGATCAGCACCGTCGGGATGTTGGCGTCCATGAACCCGTAGGCCATCATGAAGAAGGCCGCCGCGCGTATGAGGTGAGCCAACGTGGTATACGGGAACATGCGCTTGCGGTCGTACACGCGGCCGATAAGGGGCGAGCCGAACATGGTTATGGCCGGCAGGATCATGAAGATGAACCCCACCGTCACTGGATCGTAGACCAGCACCCCCTCGAAATAGAACGGGCCGAGAATGGTGACCATGTTCATGGAGATGAAGAACATGACCATGCTGAGGATGGTCAGGGAGAAGCGGTGAACCTTGAACACCGAGAGGTCCAGCAATGGCTCCTCGATGCGGCGCTCCCGGCGGATGAAGAGGAGTAACGCGAGCAAAAGCACGACGAGCAGGATGGCGGTGTTCGTACCGACCTTCCCGGTGTTGCCGATCTCCCCCAGTGCGAGAACCAGCGATGCCATCATGACTATCCAGAGGAAGGCGCCCATCAGGTCCAGGCGGAGCTTATTAGACAAGGTCTCATCAAGGCGGAGGAACTTGATCGCGGCCGCCGCGGCGAAGAGACCGATCGGAACGTTGATGATGAATATCGACTGCCAACCGAACGTGCCGACCAGAACCCCGCCTATCACCGGACCTAGCATGCCGCCCACGGCGACGGTGGATCCTAGGAAACCGAGCGCCTTGCCGCGGTCCCGTATGCTGAACAGGCGGAACACTATGGCCGTGGAAACGCTGAACATCATGGATGCTCCAAGACCTTGCAGCACCCGGAAGGCGATGAGCTGGGTGAGGTTCGACGACAGGGCGCAGAGAAGCGAGGCCAGCGAGAACACCATCAGGCCGACGGTGAACAGTTTGGCCTGACCTATCCTCTCGGCGATCTTGCCGCAGATGATCAGGAAGCACGTCTGGACCAGAAGGTAGCCGGTGACCACCCACTGGGTGTCAGCGACGGCCACGCTGAAATGGGAGGTGATGGCCGGCAGGGCGATGTTCAAGGCCACCGCGTCAAGCACGGACATGAACACCCCCAGCATGACGATGACCAGGGCCACGTACCGGCCTTTCATACCTTCCGTGCTATCCATATCGCTCAGCCCTTGAAAGGGAGGATGAGTTTAAAAGTTATGATTTTCCAGCAGATGGAAACGCGATATCCCGCACACGTTCTGGTTCGATATAATGGGACCGCAGGAGCGGTCCCTGGTCCCGTCATGCCAGTATCGATGGCATATCCGGGGAATCCAAGGCAGAGCGTCCTCTCGAATAACCTAAATACTGATTTCTGTTAAAGTTGCCCAAGCTAATCGAAGGCGTGGGCATGGTCGAGGACGGTGCCTCGCCAAGGACAGTTGATACCTTTGGACCTAGTTACCGAGTTGGCCTGGATAGTGTTCATCGTTACCTTCGCGGCTTTGTTGATACTTGACCTAGGGGTGTTCAACCGCAAGGCCCATATCATAAGGCCGAGGGAGGCGCTCCTGCAGATGGCATTCTTCATCGGCGCCGCCATCGCCTTCAACGCTGGAATCTACTACTACATGGGTTCGCAGGCCGGTCTGGAGTTCACCACCGGCTACCTCATGGAGCTCATGCTCAGTGTGGACAACCTTTTCGTCATAATCCTCATCTTCACTTCCTTCTGTATCCCCCGTAAATTCCAGCACAAGGTGCTGTTCTACGGGATCATGGGGGCCTTGCTATTCAGGCTGGCCTTCATCATGGTCGGGGTCACGCTGGTCGAGAGGTTCGAATGGGTCCTCTACATATTCGGAGCGTTCCTGCTGTTCACGGCCATAAAGATGGTGGTCGGGAAGGAGAAGGAGGACGTGGACCCGGAGCACAACCTTCTGGTACGGTTCTTCCGCAAGTTCCTGAGGGTCACCAAGGACTATCACGATGACAAGTTCTTCGTGCACATGCCGAACGGCGCCGGGAAGATGGTCGTGTTCGCCACTCCGATGTTCATCGCGTTACTGGTCATCGAGAGCACGGACATAGTGTTCGCCGTGGACTCCATACCGGCCATCCTGGGCATAACGACGTCGACGTTCATCATCTTCAGCTCCAACGCCTTCGCCGTGCTCGGTCTGCGTTCCATGTACTTCGCGCTTTCGCACATCATGACCCTTTTCTGCTACCTGAAGTACGGGCTGGCGGGGATACTGGCATTCGTGGGCGTAAAGATGCTGGCCGGCATCTTCGACTATCACGTGCCGGTGCTGACCTCGCTGATGATCATCGTGGCCATCCTCGCCGTCGCTATGACCGCCTCCTGGATAAGGACGCATAAGACCAAGACCTGCCCGGTGGTCAAGGAAGTGGAAGGCGAGGCCTGCCCCGCATTGAAGAGCCTGGACGAAAAGAAGTAGCGATCGATTCGGACCTAGGGACCGCGATACTTCTCAAAGTTCCGGCAACCAATTAAATAAAAACCTTTCTATATTCATATAATCCATATTTTCCCAGGAAAAGCCTCAGAGGTGCTCTTGTGAAATTGGATATCAGAGTGTTTTCAGTCCTGGCCTTGGCCATGGTAATGTTGTTAGGAACGCTATCGCTGCCGGTGGTCCAAGCCGATACGGCGGAAGGTGCCTGGGACGGGGGAGTTGCGGTCCAAAAAAGCCTGATGTACAGTGGCGACCCGTTCGTGGCTCAATCCGCCAACGGGAACAAGATCGCGGTGTGGACGGAGACCGATGACGAGATGAGATACTTCATCTGTTATTCGATGTACACGCCAATGTCCGGCTGGAGCTGGCCGGACATTTTGGACGGTGTTCCGAACGGTTCGTTCGTCTCCAATGCCCAGGTGGGGATGGGCGACGACGGCAGCGCGGTCGTCAGCTGGTTGAAGTACACCACCGAGAACCACCTGGTATCGCGGACCTATACCCCTGGTAACGGCTGGAGCGAGGTGTTCGACCATGGGGAGTCCAACTCCTATGGATGGAGGAGCTTCCGACTGGCGGTGAACGGGGATGGGGACGCCCTCCTGGCCCACCAGACGATCAACAGCACTGATAGTAATGTGGAGATATGGTCATATACGGCCGGATCGAGCTGGGAGTCGGAGGTACTACAGTCCGTTCCGATCACCGAGGGCATTTACAGCATCTACGCAACGCTGAGCGACTCCGGCCGGGCGGCGGCAAGCTGGTTGTATACAAACCCCGACAACCACGTGATGGTCTCGACCAGGACCGTCAGCGGGGATTGGGAGTCACCGACGGAGATAGATGACGCAGGAGCGTACACATTCTGGATCCGCGTGGGCATCGACGATTCCACCGGTGAGTACATGGCCACCTACCTGAAGTCCATTCCACCGTACGTCTCCACCTACTATAGCGTGACCGAGGACGGGATGTGGTCAACACCGGAGCCGGTGGCGGGGTTGAACAACACGGTGGCTTGGAACTCCAACATGGTGATGAACCGTGACGGAAAAGCGATGGTGGTGACGACCGATCAAATTGGGTCCGAGTGGTCAGTGAACGTGACCATGTACGATGATGGTGAGTGGACGCCGACGATCTCTCTCGCCACCAACCTGTCCGGGCTCTACTACCCGGAGATAGCCATCGATGACCTGGGAAGGGCGGTGGCGACCTGGGCGGAGACCGATGAAGACCGGGTGGCCGCTGTCTACACGCCCGATGAGGACTGGTCGGAAGTAGCGCCAGTTGGATATAACGCTGGTGGAGGTTCATATTCGATCGGAACGGTCAGTTTGGAGTCTGGAAATATATTGGTCGGCTATTACACGGTCACCTCGGTCACCGCGATCTGGGTAAGCACATACTCGTTCCCGGACCACGTGCCTCCGTCACTGCAGGTCGATCAGATGTCGACCGCCACGGACCGTCCGCTGTTCGAGATCACCGGGACGACGGAGCCGGGGGCGACCGTGGACGTGAACGGTAGGGCCGCCGTCGTGTCCGACTCGGGTGAGTTCTCGTTGCTGGTGGAGCTTGAGGACGGAGCGAACGTGCTGCTGGTGAAGGCTACCGACGAGGCGGGAAATATCGCAAACCTATCCTTGACGGTGACATACACCGACCCTGTGCCTGGTCTGCAAGACGAGATAGATGGGCAGCAGGATCTGATCGACCAGCTGCAGGAGGACCTGGACTCGGCCAACAACGAGATTGCCAGCGTTGGATCGACCGCCATGATATTGGGCATACTTGGAGTGGTCGGCCTGGTCATAGCCATCGTGGCCCTGGCCATGGTGTTCCTGCGCCGCAAGGGCTGAGGTCTGGAAACACTATTCGGGGAGGGGCGCTCCTGGCCCTTCCCCAGTCCTTTTCTTTTTTTGCTCTCAAGCCTTCAGCTTCTTTGATCGGCACATGGCCACATGGTAGTTGCGATAGCTTTATTCCAGGGCGTAAAATCGGGGCTAGGTACCGACCGAAGCATTATCGGCTCGGGTCCAGAAATGTGAGGTATCTATATGGGACTGTTCGACAAGTTCAGCTCGAAGGATGAGAATGTCAAGTTGAGCAAGGAGGAGGCGTTCTCCGCCGTAAGCCTGGTTTCCGTTGCCGCCGATGGAGTCATAACCGAGGAGGAGGCCCGCGGGCTCTTCGTTCAGCTGTACCGGATGAAGATGTTCTCCGGCTACAACGACAACCAGATGTCCTCGATGTTCAACAAGTTGATCAATATCATCAAGAAGAAGGGCATGGACGCCCTGGTGGTTATGGCCAAGGAGTCTCTGCCTGAGGACATGAAGGCCACCGCCTTCGCGGTCGCGACCGACCTGGCTCTCGCCGACGGTGAAATAGCGGAAGAGGAGAAGAAGCTGCTGACGAAGATACAGCAGTCCCTCGGGATCCCGGAGGGCGAGGCGGTCAAGATCATCGAGGTCATGCTGATCAAGAACCGGGGCTGAGCGCCCCCTTCAAACGCTTTTCGACCCACTTGATCCCCTTGGAAGGGGATCTGCGCTGGAGCGCTGAATGGAGGAAGGCCCCCCGTCAATGCTTGCGCTCGATGCCAGCCGCCCCTATATCGCATCGGGCCTTCGATGAAGGCGAGTGCCGTCACTCTGTCATCCGTTCGTTGGAGTGGCAGGCGGACCGATGCCCTTACGGACCCTTAAGCTGCAGGACATCGATCCTTGCCCGGACTCGGCGCAGGCCTTCGGCTTCAAGGTGCGATCGGGCTGCACGAAAGATGGGGATGGCTCGGAGACGGGCATGGGATGTGGACAGAGTACCGGGCGCGCCTGATCACGCTACGCTTGGTGGGCCGCTCATTAGGAAGGGTTGCCGGCGGGGCTCGAGGCACGGCATAAGCGGGCCATTGGCCTTGGGCGCGTCCCGCCCTCTCTTATGAGAAAAAGAACGGAGGTTTCTCGAGCCTCGGCGCTTCGATCGGTGCCTATCGGTCTTAGGTCCCTGGGGGGAGGTGCCTTGAATGCGAGCCCTCTCCGAGGTCAGGCAATATAGAACGCGGTCATGACCACGCCGAGCAGCATGAACACCGCCCCAACGACCTTGGACAGGACCTGTTCGTCGACCCTGTTGGCGAAAGTGGCGCTGAGCACACCGCTGCCTGCCGCGCTGATCCCAAGGACCAGACCGGGGAGGAGCCGGATATTCCCCTGCATCGCGTATCCGATGGCCCCGGAAAGGGTGGTTATCGTCATCAGAAGGGAGGAGGTGCCTATGGCCAGGTGGATCGGGAATCCCAGGACGAAGATGAGGATGAGCAGGATTATCCCTCCTCCTCCCGCGCCCAGGATCCCCGTCATGATGCCGATGGCGAACCCCAGGACGAGGCATACCATGTTCCTCTGGGCCTCGCCCCTGAACCTAACGATCCCTTTGGCGATCTTCGCTATGGACTCGTGGTTCAGGCCCTTCTTCCATATGACCGCGCCCATGATCACCATGAAGATGCCGAACGTCCCGCTCAGGCCCACCTCCGGTATTCCACCAGCGAAGACCGTTCCCAGCTGTGCGCCGACGATAGACCCGAGAGCGATCCAGAACGCGGACCTGACCTCTATGTTCCCATGCCTATAGTAGATGATCGATATCGCCAGGGAGGAGATGACGTTCACCATCAGGCTCGTTCCTATGGCCTCGCGGATCGAGAAGCCCAGCAGCATGGTGACCAGGGGCACGACCACCATCACCCCGGACGCGCCTGTGAGGCCGGTCACCGCCCCGGTGAAGAGCCCGATGAGGACCATCCCCAATAACAGAACGACGTCCATCTTTCCCCTCCGCCCCCTGGGAGCTTCTATATCATAGAAGGCAGCCAATAGAAAAAGGTTTCTATCGGGAGGCGCGCCGCTTTCATGCAGCGGGATGCTTGTGTAGCATTGCGATAAATTGATCTGATCGATCAGGGCCTTGTTGCGCCTCCCCAGGCTTCTTAAGCTTGACCCCTTCGACCAGCAGGAACATCGCATGTCGTTCGATGGCGATGAGGCATTTCCTCTGGTATGACTTGTTGTGGTTGGAATCGAACACGCACATCGCCAGTTGTCGTAACCTGGTGGCGTTTGGAAGACCCATCGGCCATTGTCCGAGTATGCTACCTAGACAATAGGCCGTGGCCAATTTTCCTCCCATGTCCATACTTCCTGCCATCATACTCCCTGTGAACATGACAGCACCAATAATCTGTAAAGGAGTCGGGCTTGATAATTCGAATTCTATTCGAATAATTCCTAAGCGAGGGCGCTAGCCAGTACATTAGAAGATAAGTGCGGGGAAGGGATTCGAACCCTTGAACCACTAAGGACGGGATCCTAAGTCATGCTGCCATGATCATTAAGAGCGCTCGGAAATGAAAGGTTGTTCTATAATATTCCCCAGCATACCATATGGCGAGATGGGGCATGAATGGAACCGGTGTGCAATGGCTGCGTTGCGGATCATAACCCGTTGCGGAGAACCAGATCTATGTGGAGGAGCCTTACGGTAGGCGGCTCATGGGAATTTTGTGCGTTGCCTATGCTCTTCACCAGGTCCGAGCCCATGAACGCCTCCGCGGCCTCTAGAGTATCAAAAATATGGATGCCGCCAAAATGACCTGTAGAATCGTCATGGATGTAGTATTTTTGCACTAAGCCAGGAACTGCGCGGTACAGGTCGGCCCTTGCCTCGAAGTTCTTTATGACCTTGTCCTTCGGCAGATTGCTCTTGAACAGGATGAGAACCACTTCCATGGAATGACCCCTACCATCGATGACACGGAGGGATGATAAGCGTTCTCATAGGATATCGACCTTGAATTCAGAGCGTTCAGAGATCCGGAGAAAACTGAAGATGCATTTTTTCTTGGATGGAGGTGCGGGGGTAGTAGATAGTAGATATTTTTGTCATTGACAAACACTAGCATGGTTTTTTATTAACTACATTTTATTAATATTAATTAACTGTGAAAATGGATCGGGAATATTCAACCATTGTCTAATTAACCATGGATGATCCGACAATGGACCCCATAAAGCCAGACGCCCACATGATTATTGAAATTATTGAGCCACCTATTGCCTTTTCGATGCCGTTTAAATCATCAATTATATAGATTAAATTATAAAAAAAGAGAATCACACCGGCTATTGCTCCAGCAACCATGGAAAGCAATACTACCTCCAAGGTTGAGTATAAAACGGAAATCAACAATCCTGCAATTAATCCAATTAAAAAGGCGGTGATGAGCTGGCTAATGAAATTTCCGAAGCTAGTCATGGCCTTTTTATTATTCCTTTTTAAGCATATTCCTTAGTTCGGCTACATTGACCAATATTTGCTTTTCCAGATCTTCTATCCGATCAAGAATAACCTCTGGCTTCTCGTATTCGACCTCTTCGTATTCTATTTCCTTGTACTTTGATATCGAGAGATCATAATTGTTGTCAATTATCTCCTTGACGGGAACGTAGAAGCACTTTGCTTTGCGCTCTGTGAGGTTCTCGGTCTTTCGTTCTTTGAACCGCTCTACGATATCCGGGATGTCCCCTCTTCCATCGATCCTAGTCCTCTTATCATCCAATGAATACCCATCAGATTCCATATCATAGAACCAGACTTTGTCGGTCTTCCCCCCCTTGGTGAAGACCATTACAGCAGTGGAAACACCTGCGTAGGGCTTGAACACGCCAGAAGGCATAGAGACTATGCCTTCAAGCTGACACGTCTCCATGAGCATCTTACGTAGCTTCACGTGGGCCTTCGTGCTGCCAAAGAGAACCCCGTCAGGAACGATGACCGCACATCTGCCACCTGTGACCAATAACCTCATCATTCTTTCCACGAACAACAATTCGGTTTTGGTGGTGCCTAAGGTCAGTTTATCGTTGATGTCGCTCTTGTCGATGCTGCCTTTGAATGGAGGGTTGGCCAGAACAACAGTGTACTTGCCCTCTTCTTCAAAACGCTTTGATAAAGTGTCCTTTTGTTCTATCTTCGGAGCACTGATGCCGTGAAGCACCATGTTCATGAAGGAGATTCTGGCCATGGTAGAATCGAAATCGTATCCGTAGAAGGTTTCGTTCTTCAACTTCTGCCAGTGTTTTGGATCCGTTATATGGTCCCCGATTAGGTTGTGAGATTCCCCATCTTCATCGATCTGCAACATTTCTTGACTGGTGTACTTTATTAGGATATGCTCATAAGCACCAATAAGGAATCCAGCAGTACCGCAGGCCGGATCGCAAATCCTATCGTTGATGTCAGGGTCAACCAGCTTTACCATCATGTTGATGATGTGCCTGGGTGTTCTGAACTGGCCGTTCTTTCCAGCGGTGGAGAGCTGAGATAGAAGATATTCATAGATGTCTCCTTGGGTATCGGCATTTTGCTTGGTGATCTCCATCTCATCGATAATCGCCACTGCTTCCTGTAAAAGCGAAGGCTTGGGGATGATAAACACAGCATCCTTCATATGCTGAGCAAAGAGGCTTTTCTCTCCATCGTGTAAGTTCTTGATAAATGGGAACACCTTGTCTCTGACATGCCCTAGCATCTGCTCGGCAGGATAGTGCTTCCAGTTTGACCACCTGCAATCTTCCTTGCCTTCGAATACCGAGGAATACGTTGAACCAATGGCCTTAGCGCGTTTGACTTCTTGAACATCCATGTCCTCCA
>Ga0302243_1001114_pt1 | contig 20126 bp, 14 predicted proteins | sample AAG_UR_Met_MG_FD_193514 | JGI IMG/M metagenome (GOLD analysis project Ga0302243, IMG submission 193514) | Enriched activated sludge microbial communities from anaerobic digester in WTTP, New Holstein, Wisconsin, United States - AAG_UR_Met | ecosystem: Engineered > Bioreactor > Anaerobic >... | reverse complement strand
GGGTCGAGGACAACTATTCCAGGAGCGTCAGGGATGCGCTGCCCGGCCTCCCCGCCGACCTCTCCGTGACTGGGCAGGCGGGCCCCGCGGACAGCATCCGGGAGGTGCTGCCGGGGCGCTTCTTCGATATCCAGACCCTCCCGGTCCTGAACCATGCCGACCACGTGGTGGGGAGGGGCGTCTCCATGTGCGAGGTGACGGCCCAGCGGGCCGCGGAGGAGGACGCCCGCCGGTCGAGGGAGAAGCTGGAGCTTATGAACAACATCACCCGCCACGACGTCCTGAACCAGCTGACCATAGTCGAGGGCAGCCTCATACTGGCGGGCATGAAGGCCGGACCGGGAGCGGTGCAGGACCACATCGCCGCGGCCCAGCGGGCGTCGAGGACGATCCAGAAGCAGATGGGCTTCGCCAAGGACTACCAGGAGATGGGGGTGCGCCGTCCCCAGTGGCATGACGTCGGGGCGACGTTCAGGCGCCTGGCCGCCAGCATCGGGCTCAAGGACATCGTCCTGGATGTCGAGGCCGAGGGGGTGGAGGTCTACGCCGACCCGATGCTGGAGAAGGTGTTCTACAACCTCCTCGACAACTCCCTCGAGCACGGCGGCCAGGTGTCCAGGGTCAGGGTCTCGGTGTCGAGGGCGAATGACCGGCTGGACCTGGTGTACGAGGACAACGGGGCCGGCATCCCGGCGGACATCAAGCCCCGGCTGTTCGAACGGGGCGGGGTGAGCAGCGACAGCCTCGGCCTATACCTCTGCCATGAGATCCTAGCTTACAGCGGCTTGACGGTCCGGGAGGACGGCGTCCCCGGGCAGGGGGCGAGGTTCGTCATCGGCGTCCCCACCGGTAAGTACCGGTTCGCGGGGACCGACGGCACCGCGGAGCTTAACGCCGAGCGCGGCGGAGCATCCACCGGGGTCAGTTGAATGGAAGGGCTTAATTATCCGGATACCTAAGGATTAAGTATATCTTCTCTTATCGAACTGCCACTCGCTCCCGTAGTGTAGTCCGGCCAATCATTCGGGCCTTTCGAGTCCGTGACCCGGGTTCAAATCCCGGCGGGAGCACTCCTCACCCATATCCAGGCAGGTAGCTACTACCGCCTATCAAAGCCTTGATAGAATTTTTCGCCTCGTTCTCTTCCTTCTTTTCGGCTTGGGATAATACCTTCTTCGACGGGACGACCTTTCTATCGGTCGCCCACATCCTCCTAAGCGAGTTTCCAGCGTCGATCAGTTCCATGTCGGCATAGAACCTCACGGTCGTATCCGGGGATGCGTGCCCAAGCTGTCGCGACACATATGGCAATGCGGAAGGGTCTTTCATCACCGATAAGGATGCGAAGGTGCTGCGGTAGTCCTTGATCCTGAACTCTATTCCCGTGGCATCTTGCAGCCTCTTCTTGAGCTTCCTGAAGTGGTTTGAAGAGTAGATCGAATCCTTCCCCGAGGAAAGGTTGGGGATGAGATATTTCGAATCCCCCAGCCCCTTCGATCGGATGTACTCCCGGCGCTCTCTAAGGAATCTCAGGGTCGCCTCCTCTGCCTGAGGCATTATGGAAACGACCCGTCTCTCCCCGTAGGAACCGGCACCTTTGGGGTTCCTCACCCTGAATGTCCAATTCTTAACGTCCAGGTCCTCTATCCTCGCGGTCCTAAGCTCCGAAGGTCTGAGGCCGGTGGCCGGGTAGAACGATGCTATAAAGCGCATGATCGATCCGCTCCAGCCCTCGAAGCCCTCGGCGGACTCTTGGATGGCGTTCACTTCCTTCTCAGAAAGATGAGCTATAGGCTTACGCCCGCGCTTCGGAAAGAGGTTCGGGGAGTCCTTCTTCATCTCCTCGATAACGCGGTTGTCGCAAAAGTTGAGAAGGCCCTCAAGATACCGGATGTACTTCTCCAGGGTCTCGTTCTCCAGCGGCTTGTCGCCATCTTGAAGACGGTTAAGTATCGCCCTGATCTCCTTCCTGCCCATCTTCCATGGGTTGCTGGTCGAGAGTTCACCCTGTTTGACCATTTCCTCCAGTATGCTGACGATATGCCAGAGGATGCGGCTTTCGTTGTCCAAGGTGCTCTCCTTCACTCTCTCTTCCCTCATTGCCAGATATTTCTTGGTAGCGGAGCGGAGAGGAAATTTCATTCCCCCCGACCTCCGGCCACCACGTCGCTCAAGCTTGGGGCGTCCCCTGCACTTTGGTGCATTGACGCCCTCGGAAAGGGGAGGGGCTAGCCGCTTCGTTAACCTATCGGCGACCGGGCAATCTAGCCCGATTCCCGACCGCTCCTCCTTCGCTCCGCCTGGCATCCCATCCCTTCAAAAACAACTGATGCTCAAAATAGTCTGGACATGTTCCACTATTAGCGCTGGCCATGCCTTCTCTGTTACGATGGAACCGTTTGGGAGACCGGGCAACCTCGCCACCGATGCTAGAGCTGTTTCGATGAGCACGATACAGAAACGACTAGGCCTTGAAACGCAATCGGTCAGCAAAATGAGCAGGAAAAAAGACCGAATCGCTGAAATAGTCGACCCTAAACACAATTCGGCTCTCTCCACGGTCCGCGACGATATCATACGGGCTAGCGGAGCGTTCAGCACAATGGAGCCACTGAATGCTCAGGATATCCGATGGCTGGAATCGAAAGCGTTCGATTCGACGGCTAGATGTATCATCCTCTCGCAAATCCTTTTGCCTCGTATCTGCTCCACTATAGGTCGAGGGTTGACGATGGAAGAGATCGGGCTGTTGACCAGTATCGACCAGAGGAAGTTGAAGAACCTGCTTAGGAAACCAAACATCAGGGACACAGTAACCATAGAGGCTAGTAAGGTCGACCGGTCCGTGTTCGTGAATATCCACTTGCCGTTCAAGAAGATCATCAAGGTGGGCGAGGCTGACTATGAGGAGCGTATCAAGGAGCCGATGCTGGCACCGAGGGGGTTGGTCGATGATGTTAGAAGGAATGGCTACATGACCGAGGACGGCCACCTGTGGCGGTACGATTACGTTTCCCTGGTCTCCGGTCCCCTACCCACAGTCTACACGTTCCGCAGTATCAGGGACGGTGCCGAGGAGACCATGGAGAAGTCAATCGGGAAGGAAAGCATCGAAGCCCTGTTGCAAGACCCGGATGTTGGGAAGGCGGAGAAAGAGATTGCTACCGTAATATCGGAGACGATCAAGCCTTTATTCGAGGATGAGCGCATTCCTGGTTACTTGGAAAAGATGGCCTACTTCTTCTCCGAAACGTACGCCAACGCTGTCCGATATGCTTGGCGTTATCGGGCTTTGAACGACATGAAGACGTTCAACCAGATCGAGCTGCTGGCCAGACCCTTCCGTCTCGTAGCCAATGACATTAAGAATGCCCTACGAAACGAGTCACCAAAGCCTTAATCAGACGGCACCTGTTTATCTCATTGGGGAGGAAAATGAACGATAACTTCGACAGAGAAACGCCACTCTCCAGCTCACCCTTGGACCAGAACGCCCTGGACTTCCTGGCCCTGCTGTGCGACGAGCTTGGGGATAAGGAAGCCGTGGCAAGAGCATACCGCCGGTGGCAAAAGGGAGAGAAGCTAGAGCGGGCATACGGGACATCGAGGCCGAAAGAATATGAAGGTCGCTCTATCGCTTCGGAGATGTACCGCAAGGAACTGGTAAGAAGGGAGGGCCTGCCGCCATACGACGAGGAACACGAGAAGGAGCTGGAAGCCAACTTTGACCCCTCTCGACAGGTAAAAGTTACCGACGATCACGGTAACGTTCGAATCCTCAACAAGAGCTGGGCTTCCGAAGTCGCTAGAATGGCCAGAGAATCCCGATAACGAGACAAACTTTTCTAAGGCCCAACATAGGCTCATTGAGCCTTCTCTTTAGCTCGAATTTAGAAGGCCCCTTTAGCTTTGAGTTAGAGCCTTCTCGAAGGGCCTTCCGAGCCTTCGAAGGCTGTTTCTCAAGGCCCTTTTAGGCCCCTTCGGAATGGCTGTAAAAGCCTAGCTCTAAACCTAGTAAATAGGGCCTCTACACGCACGCACGTGAGGAAGGGCCTTGAATGAAGGCCCACATATGCTTCTAAGGGCAGCTTGATGCTTTTGGGGCCTTCTACGGGGGCCATTGAATGGTCAAATAATGGTAAGTCGTGACGAAAGCTCAGCCAAACGGCAAATGCTCATAATAGTGGCTCATTCCGTAGTCTCACGACCCCGAGGATCGACCTGCATGGCACCTCTAGAGTACACAGGTTAGAGCTGATTAAGAGGTCCGCTCGTGGTAAGAACCGAGTAAGAGGTACTTACCTCCCTTTTGATTGGTTAGAAAGCAAGAGAGGTCGAATTGAACATATTGGAGGTGATGAGTTTGGATTTTATTATTGAATCAATGCTCGCCTGCTGCCTCAGTCTTCGTCGCCCAACGCTTTTTCTAGACACTCGACACACTCGGCAACCTTCTTCCCTTTTTCAGTAAGGGTCAGATACCTTGAGAACGGAGCGGTCTGCTGAGCGTACTCTTGTACTAACCCCGCCGCGATTAGCTTGTTCACTCTGAGCATGACCGTGCGGTTCGACCTTGAGATCATATCATACAAGACGGCTCTGGAAATGTTCCCCTCCCTCTTCAAAGCCAACAGGACCTTGAGAGAGTATGTCTCTTCGAGCATTCCCACTTCCGCCCTATCGTATTTCATTAAGAATCTACAATCTGACCGTTACATTAGAGTTTAACTGGCTATAACTAAATTTCACATTACTATAATGCATCACGAATGTAGAAATAGCAAGTATTATAATTCGAGAACAAATATCGTGTGGGTGGGATCGACCACGGTCGAGAAACCTGGAACGGATATTGGAGGGTAATGAGAATGTTCGGCAAGAAACCGGAGAATCTATCTCCTGAGGCTAGAAGATATAAGAAAACCTACGAGCGGTGGTTCTACGGTGTCCTTGCCGGTTTCGTCCTGGCTAGGATCATTGGAAGCTACATTCTAATGCTCTCGATCGTTCCGCTGGCATTCTCCTTCTATTGTCTCTACGAATCTCAGAAAAACTACACCTTATACAAGGCGGCGAGGAACGAGGGGGTAATTGCAGAACGCTAGTCACTTAGAAGTCCCTCATGAGGGAGCATATCGCCCGAGACGTGCCCGGTATCGTATTAGTATCGTATGTGACGACGGAAGTTAATGTGTGACAGGTCAAACGAGATGTCTTTTCCGCCAAAGATGAAAGGTCTCAATGATGGGACGATCAAATTGGCTTAGGCAGACAGGAGTTTAGACTTCGAAAGGCCATATTGAAAAATGGTAGATATTGAGAGTCAAGAATTAGTCATGTTTCTGACATAGTCGATTCGGGCGTTCAGTTCGTCCTCACTAATATAATTTAAAGCGTCGCGATATGCAGCATTTATTCGAGGATTTATCTTTGTTATATCATAATTAGATAATATATGTAAAGAGGCAAATGTATCTAATGCGAATCGTCTGAATAAATCTTGTTTGTGGTAGTGGTCAATCCTTTTCCTTTTTACTGGGTCAATCGACTCATAATCCGTCAACAAGTCAAAACAAAACCTCATAAGCTCTAGAAACTCAGTAATTCTAACGTTACCTTTTATTCGCCCATATCTATGTAAGCGTGAATCGTCAGCAATTGAAAAAAGATCGTAATGATATTGAGAATCCTCAATGCCTGATACAAGGAATCCAATTCTCCGGATCGCACATCCATAGCAACAACCCAGATTGCCCCTGAATCTAGACGATATGCAAGAAAAGGTGTTCCTTAGTTCATTCTTACGCTTAGATGAAGAAAACATCTCAGATTTAGTATTATTTTCGTACGGTGTCGTAATGGTTAGATTACAGTCCAGATAATTGCGAATCAATCTGAGACTAGCCTTCTGGACCATGGGATCAGAAGTATAGGTAACTCGATCGAAAATTCCGAAAGATGGTTGATACATAGTTGTGCCACATTCGCTTAGAACGATTGTTTTTGCCGAATATCTAACGGCCTCAATCCCTGCACATGTCTGGTATAACAAACCACGAGTTTGAGAGTATCCTTTACCAATCTGATTGGAGACATCAATGGCATTGAATGGAATACCTTCTGGGTTTAGCACATTTCTATTTAGACACTCAACATATTTTTGAGGAGTAGTTGAACGAGCATGCTTGATGTTGAGAGCAACTATCGAATTGTATTGTTCGTTCGCATCCAACACGCCAACAAAACTGTCTGCTCCGCCTGAGAACAGACAGACGGCTTCGTACTCAGCGTTTTCTTGATAGAAGTCAGTTTGGTATCCACCATGCGGTTCAAAGTCGAATTGAATATTTTTTGAAAATATGGTCAAAGCCACGTTGTTTAAAGTGTTTGAAGCTGCCGCGAGATCGATTTGTCTATATCCCTCATTTGTAAGTGGGATTATCACTTTTTTAACATGCTTTCGTAAATTGACACTATTATGGAGATGCCGTTCCAGCTCATGGATAGCAACTGCGGTCAGGTAAAGATCAAATGCCCGCGCCGACAAGTCGCTATCGTAATGAGGGGTTATTGGCAGCTGTTGTGGATTGGGTAGATCAAAACTTTCCTCATTCGCATCAGTTATTATTCTGAGCTTAAGAGGAAGTGTACTTATCGATGGCCTCATTGAGGACCTGCTCCAAAATGGACTTGGTAATTTTCTCAGGCATATCTTCTTTTGATTCCTTATCATTCATTATCCGGGATACAATCTCCTTCGCTAGTTCTCCCGAAGCGCCCTTTAACATTTTTTCAAATTCTTTCTGTTCCTGGTAGCTCCTTCCTAACAATGCATCTTTATTCTCTTTCGATCCAACTTCTGCATCAAAAAGCATCTTGATTCCATTCTCACACGCATCCTCGAGGAATGAGCCATAATCAAACCCTTTGACACCGGAAGCATTATTCAGAACATTAACGATGGAATTGACGACCAAATCATCAATTTCTTCATGGGCAATGCTTATTCCCATTTCATCCTTCAACCTGTCCCAACAAATCTTTACTCCTTCTTCAACAAGTGAGGGATCAGATTCAGTGAACTCGTGTAATGTTTCTTTTATCAATGCATGGGCCAGAGCAGATCGATAATCGCCAGTCTCATTGTATTCTTTTTCAGCGACGGAATATAATTGATAGCCAACTTTGGCTAAGCGTAACGATAGAAATAGACTTCTAGTGCCAGGCTCGGATACTGCTATTACTCTTGCAGCTACACTGACGGCATCGTTGTACTTGCCATCCGTTATTTTCGTCTGGAGGCTCTTAAGTCCGTCCTTAACGCTAGCTCCATCGCCCAGAACTGGCACATATGAATAGCTCTTCCTTCCCCCCATTGATACAGAATCATTATCGTGGATAATAAATATTTACTTCATAAGTTGTCGTAAGTTTCACCGAGGTTTCGTCCTACCACAGCTTATTATTTACGATGGTTGATTCAACCTCGTTCGGGGATGTTTGGTGGACTCTAACCTCAATGAGTTCCAGACTCGAAAGCAGAAGATTGATGTTCTGCTTCGAGAACAAGGTTGGGACGTGTCGGATCGTTCCCAAATCGTCGTCGAGGTGGACACCAAGCAATCTGACTTCAAGTCACGATCATACCGCACCGTTTCTGAAACCCTTAGGAATGATCTAGAAAGCAAGTACGTTGATTATTTGCTTCTCGATACTCAAGGTGCACCTCTCGCCATCATAGAGGCAAAGAGGACCACCAAGGACTCACTGGTGGGAAAAAAGCAAGCCGAGCAGTACGCCGACGACATAAAAAGGCAAACGGGCAAGGACGTATTTATCCTACTGTCAAACGGTTACGAAATCTGGCTGTGGGATCGCGTCAGATACGGGCCGAGGCAAATCAAGGGGTTCTATACTCAACGGGACCTCGAAAGGCTGAGGTTCCAGAATGAACAGGCCAACTCCAGTCCCTTGATCGAAGTCAATACGAGCATCGTAAATCGACCGCGAAGCATCGAGAACGTAAAGCGTGTTTTAGAGCATCTTCAGAATGGCCACCGAAAAGCATTGATCGTGATGGCTACCGGCACCGGGAAGACAAGGGTGGCCATGGGTATCATCGATGCGCTAATGAAACAGAACCGAGCCCAGAAGGTTCTCTTCCTCACCGACCGCATCGCCCTGAGAAATCAAGCCTGGTCCAAGGGCCTCCTGGAGTTCTTCCCCCAAGAATCGAAGGAGAAGATCATCCAGGGCAAGTATGATAAGACCAAGAGGTTGTATGTCTCGACGATCCAGACATTCCAAGAAATCTACATCCAGAAGGATGAGCGCGGGCACTACTTCATCTCACCAGGGGAGTTCGATCTCATCATATCGGATGAAGCCCATCGCAGCATCTATAACAAGTGGAGGGACGTCTTCACTTACCTTGATGCAATCCAGATTGGGTTAACTGCGACTCCGGCCGAATTGATGGACCGCGACACGTTCAGGTTCTTTGGCTGCGATAATGGCATCCCAACGGCGATGTACGAGTACGAGGATGCGGTGAGGGAAGGGGTTCTATGCGATTACCGCCGTCACATCCTCGGCGCCCAGACTCACTTCCAGATCGAGGGAATCAAGCCGTCGGATTTGAGCGATCAAACTCGAGAGGAACTAATCGCCAAAGGAATCGATCCGGACGACATTGTCTTCGAGGGGACGGAACTCGAGAAGAAAGTGGCGGTGAAAGGAACCTCCGAGGCGATTGTCCGCGAGTTCATGGACAACTGTCAGATGGACGCGTCCGGAACGCTACCGGCGAAAACCATCTTCTTCGCCATCTCGAAGACCCATGCCCGCCGCCTGTGGGAGGCGTTCGAGCGGCTGTATCCTCAGTATAAAGGCCAACTGGCTCAGATCGTCGTCTCCGAGGATTCCCGAGCCTCTGATCTCATACATGACTTCGAGCATACCTCATTCCCTCGAGTAGCTATCTCCGTGGACATGCTCGATACAGGCATCGACGTTCCCGAGATCTGCAACCTGGTGTTTGCGAAACCGGTGTTCTCCAAGATCAAATTTTGGCAGATGCTTGGACGCGGCACAAGAGCGAACTCTGCGTGCAATCATCAAGAATGGCTACCGAACGGGCATAAAGAGTACTTCATGGTCTTTGACTTCTGGAACAACTTCGAGTACTGGAGCATGAACCCCAACGGGGAGAAGGATGAGCAGGGAGAGGCGATCACCAGCCGCATCTTCTTGCTCCGTCTCAAGCAGCTTGAGCTTCTCCTAAAGACTTGTGATTCGAGAGCTGAGGCAGTTAAGAAACGAGTGCTCGATGATGTTCGATCGCTGCCCCTCGAATCCATCAGCGTCAAGGAGAAGCAGAGAGAGATCGAGAAGGCACTATCCCCAAAACTGTGGGATAACATCGCCATTGATCCTCTAGACTACTTGAAGCGGAACATGATGCCGCTGATGAAGTTCAAGGTGAACGTGAACCTCAAAGAAGAGTCGTTCATCGTTAAGTGCGAAAGGTTGTCGCTGGCCACGCTTCAGAACGACAAGGCGGAGATCGAACGGCTGAAGACATCCATCGCTGAAATGGTCGATCGATTGCCCCTGGCGATTGACGATGTTAGAGCAAAGCAAGAAACGATCGACATTGTAACTTCAAAAACATTCTGGAACGATATTCGATTCGAGGACGCTCAAGAGTTGATAGACGAACTGGCACCCTTGATGAAGTACATGTCCAAGGAAGCGAACCCCCCAATTGTCATTGACATGGGCGATGCAATCAAGCAAAGGAAGATCTGGGAGTGGATCGAGGAGGAGCAGGGTTACGTCGTCAAGTACCGGGAGAAGGTCGAGCAGAAGATACGCGAACTGGCCGAGTCCAGCTCAGTCGTCAAGAAGATAAAGAGGGGCGAGGCAATCTCGGAAGATGATCTCAGACAATTGGAGGAGAAGCTGTCCGAGCTGGGCGTTGACATCACCGAGGAAAGGCTCCAGACGAAAGCGAAAGTGTCTCTGGTCGACCTGGTCCGATCGGTTCTCGGCATGTCGGAAAGTGAGGCTACAGGCAAGCGTGTCGATGATGCTTTCCAGACCTACATGATCGAGAACAACAAGCAATACAATGCTGACCAACTTAACTTCATTCGGACGCTTCAGACGGTGTTCTCGAGCAAGCATCATGTCGAGTTCAACGATCTGTTCGAGGCACCGTTCAGCAACTTTGGCGCGTACTCCCCGATTCCCATGTTTGAAGAATCGGACCTCAAGGACTTTATCTCACTCTGCGGTAACCTGGAGCGCGAGCTGTATACATAAGGATTGGAAAAATGAGTGTCCCCCCTATTGTTTGGAATGAATCTAGACTTAATGACGTATTAGTATCGCTTGAATCGGGAAGTCGACCTAAAGGGGGAAGCACAGTATCAAGTGGAGAAATTCCGAGTCTTGGTGGAGAACATGTTCAAAGGAATGGTACTATCTCTGTTTCGGATTTAAAACTCATTCCCAGGGACTATTATATTAAAATGAAAAGAGGGAAGGTAAAGAAAGGCGATGTTCTTTTAGTAAAAGATGGGGCAACGACCGGTAAGGTCGGTATTGTTAGACCAGATTACCCACACAATGAAGTGGCCGTGAATGAGCATGTTTTTATTTGCAGAGTAAAACCAAATTTACTATTACCAGAGTATCTGTTTTACCACATGTTTTCTTCCATGGGGCAAAAACAGATCTTAAATAATTTTCATGGTTCGGCCATTGGTGGTATAAATCAAGATTTTGCCGATAATTATGTCATTCATTTTCCCTCATTAGCAGTTCAGCGAAAGATCGTCACCATCCTAGAAAAAGCCGAAGAGACTAAGCTATTGAGGGCTCAAGCGAACGAGCTGACCCAGAAGCTGTTGCAGAGCGTATTTTTTGAGATGTTTGGGGAGCCTACAAAGAACACCAAAGCGTGGGCAATTAGAAAATTAGGAGAACTCGGTCACTGGACAAGTGGTGGTACGCCCAGTAGAGCGGTTATGGCATATTTCGATGGAGAAATACCATGGTATACGACAGGGGAACTGAATGATTTCTATCTTGACGATTCGATAGAACATGTATCTCAAATTGCTCTTGAATCGTCATCAGCCAAGTTGTTCCCCCCTGGCACACTACTAATTGGTATGTACGATACGGCTGCTTTAAAAATGGGGATCCTCACCATACCATCATCATCTAATCAAGCTTGCGCGGCATTTTTACCGAAAAAAGGAGAAATGGACAGTCTTTTTGCTCTTCATCTCCTGAAGATAATGAAACCGACATTCTTATCCAGTCGAAGAGGGGTTAGGCAGAAAAATCTCAGTCAAACCATAATTAAGGAATTTAAAGTGCCTTTACCTCCATACTCACTCCAACTCCAGTTCCACCAAATTGCTGATATGATAAATCTTGAGTACACCAATCAACTTCAAATATCACATGAACTAACAGAACTTACTAATGCTCTTGTGAAACAGGCTTTTACAGGAGAACTGGTCGCATGAGACTTGCACCTAAACTTAAGTCAGAGATCGATTCTCTTTGGGATCGTTTTTGGTCCGGGGGCATGTCTAACCCCCTGCAATCGATCGAGCAAATGTCCTACCTCATTTTTATGAAGCGACTTGAGGACATGGACACCATCGAAGGGAACCGGGCCAAAGCTCGCAACATCTCGTATGTCTCCGTGTTCCAGGGGCATGATGAATGCCGATGGTCCAATTGGAAGCACTATCCAGCCGATCAAATGCTCAACCATGTCCGAAACGTAGTCTTCTCATTCATCAAGAACTTGCATAACGGCGAGAAGTCGTTATTCGCCCAGCAGATGCAGGACGCCGTTTTTATGATCCCAAAGCCTTCACTGTTGCAAGAGGCGGTGGCTATTATCGATGAGATGAACATCACTGTTCAGAACCGCGACACACAGGGGGACATATACGAGTATCTTCTCTCTCAACTCTCAACAGCAGGTAAGAACGGCCAATTCCGGACGCCCAGGCATATTATTCGAATGATGGTTGAACTCGTTGATCCTGACATCAACGACCGCATCTGCGACCCAGCCTGTGGAACCGCCGGATTCCTCATTAATTCATACGAGTACATAGTCCGTAAGTACACCTCATCCAAGATGCTTCAACAGGATGAGGATGGCGAGTACCACAATCTGATTGGCGATCACATCACCGATCCGAAGCATTGGGAGAAGCTGTGGAGTGATACCTTCTACGGCTACGACTTTGACTCGACGATGACTCGAATATCATTGATGAACCTCATGCTCCACGGTATCAAAGCACCTCACATCCATCTCACCGATACGCTATCAAAGAGGTACAATGAAGAAGAACGATATTCGATCATCCTGGCCAATCCGCCATTTAAGGGAAGCATCGACGAGAGTGACATCAACGATTCTCTGACGCTTAAGACGACCAAGACCGAGCTGCTGTTCGTAGAGCGGATGATTCGCATGCTATCCATTGGCGGCAGATGTGGTGTCATCGTTCCAGATGGTGTTCTCTTCGGCAGCAGCAACGCTCATAAGGGGCTGAGAAAAATGCTTCTTGAATCCTGCCAGCTCGAGGCTGTGATCTCCATGCCCTCGGGGATTTTCAAGCCATATGCTGGCGTTTCAACAGCCGTTCTGGTCTTCACCAAGGGCGGGACCACTAAGCAGGTATGGTTCTACGGCATGGAATCGGATGGTTACACACTGGACGATAAACGGAACCGGATTGATGGCAAGGGTAACATTCCCGACATAATCGAACGATACCGCAAACGGAAAGATGAGAAACCCCAGGACCGCAAGGGTAAGTGCTTCTTCGTACCGGTAGAGGAGATAAAGAATAACAACTTCGACTTGAGCATCTCGCGATACAAGGAGATCGAGTACGAGGAAGTAAAGTACGAGAAGCCAGAGGTTATCCTCGATCAAATTGAGGTCTTGGAGAACCAGATACTAAAGAATGTATCTGAGCTGAGGGAGCTATTGGGAGAAGCGAAAAAGGAAAATTAACCTCAATTCAGATGAAGTATTTACATAACGTTATATTAATGTCTGGCTAGCCCGAAAATCCATCGAAAATTATAGCCTGTTAACCTGTGGTCTCGTGGCAAAAAACGATGTGCTTGACTATATCCCCCCATCCACTAGTGCGGGGGATAAAATTCGAACCCGACCAAAACATATAACTAATTTTCACTGCTCAGGAGGGAGCGGTTCCCCAAGACTCCAACATTAAGTTAGGACTCGGATTGATCGAAGAGGCGTTTCGATATATATTGACGAATCGCTCTGATATATCCGCCAGATATGGCTAGAATTGTTTTACAATTACTTGAAATAATGTATGGATGCCCTGGTGTCAACTAAGGAAAAGTTCGAATGCCCCCCTTCAAGGCCTTGCTTATAATTCCCTCTGCTTCGGGTCAAGCATGATTGAAGAACGTTTGGAAGAATAGACTAACCATCTCCTTTTTTGATATGGCTATCTCTCTATGGATTTGACCACTTATCAATATAATCATTACATATCCTAATGAGATAATCCGGAACAATCTCATACTCACATGGATTCAGCTGGTATAGGTAATCATTCTCGACATGAAATGTTTCATTAATATACTTCATAATTACATTATCAATTTTATCTTTCTTATCCGAATTTATTATTCGAAATATTTGCACCTTTTCATAGTTATTTGTGCAGGCTCGAAATAGTTTGACCATCTCGGCATCATTTTTAACTATGTTGTATTCTAGTGCATAATCAAACCCAGGAACATATTTTTGAATCTCCGCTACTGCAATAGCTACATCAGCCGGATTCATTTGCACCTCCCTTGAACCGGGCGATAATACAGTGGGGTTCTGTTCTTTATGAAATAGGCTTGACAATAAATTCCACGCCAATCCTTTCGAACCTTGTATTTCCAAATATCGCCTCAAGTAGACCAGTTTATTTAGGTTATTTTTTGAATTTTTTATGTTTGTTAAAGAAACCTCGACACAGGATTTGATATCCTTCTTGACAATTGGTTTTTCCTGCATCTGGCCTAAGGTATTTTCCAAGAATGAAGCATTCGGAATAGGTCGAAATTTATCATCTAGAACATATATTGCATCAATCACTGAATTGAATTCATGAGTTAGTAGCAATACTGTTTTGTTTTTAAAACAATTATTACTTAAAAACAACATGTTCATAATGGCAAATTTTTTATTCCCATCAAATGAGGAGATAGGGTCGTCCAAAATGATAAGATCCGGTTCACTTTTCGTCGGATCGTTTTTCATGGCATCATGCATAAACAGCACTAATGCGAAAGCATTCCTTTCTCCATAACTAAGGCATGTTTTTGGCGTATCAATTACTGAGGCACATTCTATGTGCTTCAGCTTCATTTTATATTTCCCTTCATCGTCCTCTTCTAGTAACACTGTATATTTGTAACCAGCATACTTTAAAAATTCATTAATACTCCTCTCATTGTCTCTAATTGTCCTCTCAATCAAACTCCTCTGAATGCCTACCTCCCTCTGTAAATCAGTCGCTTTGATAATGATTTCATCAAGGGCTTTGTTGATTAATTCAACTTTGGACTTAGTATTTTCACAATTTAAATGGGATAGCAGGCCAATATTGATTCTATAGCTTTCTAATTCTTTTACGATCTTTCCTACATCCTTTAATGAATGATAATTTACAAATTTTAAGTGGTACAAGATATTATAGAGTATTGTGACTTGATCTCTAATCTCAATTAAATATTGTTGTTCAATTAATGTCAATCCAGTTGCGTTGTTTTTAACCTCATCCAATTTTTGATTGGTATCATCTGAGAGGTACGGGCCTAACCGCTTGAATGTTTCAAGGGTGTTATCCAGATGCTCAATTTTTTTGGCATCGAATTCATCTTCGAGCCTAGTAATTTTTTCTTTGTGAACCTTAATATTCGAAGTACAGAAAGGACATTTATCATTTGTGCCAATGTAAGGTCTACCTTTGAACTGCCATCTTAACCATTCTACTTTGTTGGGACTGGTCAGCAACTCGCTATAATCTTCCAACCCGACTGGAATGTTAACAATTTTATTTCCACGTACCAGAGCTTTAGCAAGAATACTTCCTCCTGCCAGTTTATCTTTTGATGTACCAAAGTATCCAAGGAATGTATCTAAATTATGATATAGCCCATCTAGTTCAGAATTCTCCTTAACTAAATCCCTGATTCCAGACACTAATGTGTCAATTTCTTGCATCTGCGCATCATAGTTTTTGGTCTTGACGAATACCTCAAAACTATTTTTCACCAATTCTTCTTGCTGGAAGATATAATTGTTAACATAATCCTCATCAAACATCACAATTTTACTAAGGTTCAAATCAATGTTCACAGACGGCTGATGCTCTGGCTTGTCTGATGATAGATATTTAAGAGGTTTTAATTGAGAGAGTTCATTATTCATTCCATTTTTGTAAGATATTGCTTTTGCTATTGTGGTTTTACCAGTCCCATTGATCGCATATTTTATGTTAAGAGCGCCTTCCACAATATTTATTGATGCATTGTCAATATTGTTACAATTATTGATTTCAATTTTCATATCCAAGGTAGAAAATATGTTAATCTTTATAAAATTAATGCTGGTAGAACTATAATTTGCTCTGGACAAAACTCTTGTTTGGAACTTAACAATAAATTTCATATCTGCGAGTTGTTGGGTCACTTTCGTCATACGGCTCTCTGTTCGTATTTGTCAAGCAGAGTTATTGCTAGGTTCAACGAATCCTGTACCGACCAATATACATAATATATTATAAGAAAAATAATATATAAAATGCTCGACCCTCAAATTTCAATTCCCGCTGATTGAGCAAGAAACCCGACTTGCTGGCAGGGGAATAATCACATTCCCCAGAACCTGAGCAACGAAATACCCCATTTTCCGATGAGCGAGCGTGTTAAATTGCTGCACTTGTATTAAATCGAGGGGAGAAGCAAAACAAAAATGTGAGAGGTGCCACTCCAATCCTGCTGAACCTGGAAGCAGCCTATGCCTTGAATGCAGGATCGAACTCATCAAAGGCGTTCACCAGGACAACCGAATAAAAAATAAAACCAAAATTGCAAGGACTAGAAAATGGCGGAGCAAAAAGGCGAACAAGCCCGATGCATATCGAGCAAGAACTGGTAGGATATATTATTCCAACATAAGCCTCCCCGAAACATCTTATTCTGAGTCTCAGGCATCAGATCACCTACCCCCTGCCATAGAAGTCGGGCATTCTAGCGAGAATGAACTGATTTCATTCGTGGAGACACAAGTTGAACTCAATGCGAGATTACAATGCAGGAATTGTGGCACCGAGATTCATGAATTGGACAACTACTGTACCAGCTGTGGATGTTGTCTACAAGCAACTCCGTTACCCCTGGGCAAAGCTAGAAAGATCAAGGTGAATAGGAGCATATTTGATTCCACCGAATCCCTGGCCACCGAGGGTTTCAGAGACTTCTATTCACTGTCACATGTGAGGGCCAATCCATCGCTCATACCCAAGGAGAAAGGCGTCTACCTAATTCTCTATCCTTACCCGGAACCACCCGAATTCCTTCCTGTTGGAACGGGTGGATGGTTCAAAGGCCAGAACCCGAACGTTGATCTCGATTCCTTGAAGTCTAAATGGGTTGAACGCGCTATTGTAGTGTACATCGGCCAGGCTGGAGGGGAGAGGGATGGACTACTGAGCAGCAGTACCTTGAGAAGAAGAATAAAGGCATACCTGGAATTTGGGCAAGGAAAAAAGAGAGGGCATAGAGGCGGCCGCTATATCTGGCAGATTAGAGATCCAGATAGGTTGCTGGTATGCTGGAAAACGCTGCAGGAAGGAGACATTAATGCTCGAACAATTGAGGCACAATTATTGTCCGAGTTCGAAGAGAAATATGGGAGAATACCATTCGCTAACCTGCAGGGTTGACCATAAAACTTGAGTGGCTAATGTCAATTAATAAATTAAATGGATTACAGGTTGTTAATCAAGATGATCTGCATTCTATTTGGGAAAACCCGGTTCGGTTTTCACTATCCAGTAAAAAAAAGTGACATCATCTGAGCCTCCTTATCTTCATCTTGGCAATTATCGATGGAATTAGTTTGAGTCAAATAACCCTTGCTTGTTCATTATAGAATATCTGGCTTATGCGTTATCCAATAGATAATTTCACAAAATTGACCATGATATTAATAAGGTGAATAAATATTGTAGGATTAATTATCATGCCATTTAAAGTCTATTATATTTATTCGTTTATCGATCAAGCACAGGTAGAGGCGATAATAAATCAAATTGATGAAGGAGTAAATAACGACCAATTTTTACATTTCCACTTTGGTCCAAAAAATAGCATAATGTTTGGTGAAAAAAGGAGTCATAAAGCGAGTTGGAAAATCAAGGCAAAGAAAGAGATGGCTGATGCCAATCTTGTCATTTTCTTTGTGAGCATACAAAGCATAGTAAAAAATGGCAGCAATATTGTTTGGGAAATCAATCAAGCAAAAAAACTTGGAAAAAAAGTAATTTTAGTAAATATCTCAAAACCATCTACAATCATTGAAAGTAATATTGCAGAAATCAAAGAAAGGCTTGGATCTATTGAATTCCACAATTATTCGATAGAGGAGTTGATGTGCTATATTAAAGAAAAAATTTCTGGATATGACATATCTCGAGCTCTATTCAATAAGGATGCAAAACAATTAACAGATGGTGAAAAGAACATCTTGTTTGAGCAATATCGGATAATGTCTCAAACATCTGAAGATTTGACTGTTCGACGGCAAAATATGTCAAATTTTTATCTATCTCTTGTAACAGCTTTATTTGCCCTAATTGGTGGCATGGTAGCAGTTAAGATCGATTGGGCCATCTTTTCTGTGATTGTAATTCTGATATCCGCGTTTGGAATAGTATTAAGCTATTCATGGATTAAGGCACTAGATGCATATGGTATGGTGAATAAAAGTAAATTTAATGTAATGAATGCTATCGAACAGATATTGCCAGCAAAAATGTTTGCAGAGGAATGGCACGATATGTCGTATGAGTTAAATTCTCATAAGTATATACCTTATACTAAGCGTGAAAAGGACATTCCAGTTGCGCTACTTGTTGGTTATTCAGTGATGTTAATCGGCTCTGTGGTCGCCACGATAATCATCCAATTCCGAATTATTGGTTGATGATGGTTTCATTAGCGGTCCGTGCGTTCAAATGGGACCTTATTACTAAATAGTAATTACCATTAAATCGCCTTGCCGCTATAATAAATGGCTCCGATCAAGCTCAAACTAAAAAAGAAAAAAGGTTTCTGGAAATGGCTTAGGTTTCTTTCATACGTTTGATAGGCGGTTTTAGAAAATGCCTGGATCGCTTATTGAACACTTCCCGGCGGGAGCACTCCTTTCATCTAGTTATTGAATGCCATCGGATCCGATCGAGCTCGGAGGGGCCGTTCTGTATTGGGCCTATGGGGCGCCGCGCCTCAGCCCGATGATGGCGGCCGAGCTCAGCACGACCGCCACCGAGCCGACGTTGTGCAGCAGCGCTCCCATGACCGGCCCGATGATGCCGAACGCCGCCAGCAGGATGGCCGCGAAGTTCAGGCTCATGGCGAGGAAGATGTTCATCTTGATCGTTCGCACGGTCCTCCTGGCCAGCCGGAACAGGTACGGGATGCGGTGCAGGTCCTCGCTGATGAGGACGACATCGGCCGAATCGATCGCCATATCGCTGCCGATGCCCCCCATCGCGATGCTGGCGAACGCCGTCCTGAGGGCCGGGGCGTCGTTGATGCCGTCCCCGACCATGCACACCTTGCTGTCCCCCGCCCGCTGGTATTGGTCGATGACCGACATCTTGCCCTCCGGCAATTGCTCGAACCTGACCTCGGTCACGCCGACCTGCTGGGCGATGGAGAGCGCGGCCTGGCGGCTGTCCCCGGTGATGAGCACCGAGCCCAGGCCGTCGGAGCGGAGGCTTTCGATGGCGCCGCGAGCGTCCTTCCTCACGGTGTCGGAGAGGGCGATGATACCGACGGGCTCATCGTCGACCGCTATGAAGATCACGGTGCGACCGCTGTGCCGGTGCTCCGTCGCCGAGGCCGACGCGCGGTCAGGAAGTTCCACACCGCTCGCTCGGAGGAGTTCGGCGTTGCCGGCCAGGACCGTCCTGCAGTTCACGCTAGCTTTCACCCCCCGCCCGGGAAGCATCTCGAACGCTTCCGGGGCCCCGACGTCTAGGCCGGCCGACCTGGCGTGCTCGAGGATCGCCCGGCCCAGGGGGTGCTCCGAGAGGCTTTCGGCCGAGGCGGCCGCCCTCAACAGTTGCTCATCGGTGATGGATGGGGAAAGGGACGTGACCGCCACCACCTCCAGGTTCCCGCGGGTGAGGGTGCCGGTCTTGTCGAACGCCACGCAGTTCACCTCGGAGAGCCGTTCCAGCGCGTCCCCGTTGCGGACGAGCAGGCCGTGGCGGGAGGCGTTGCCTATCCCCGCCATGATGGCGGTGGGGGTCGCCAGGACCAGGGCGCAGGGGCAGAACACCACCAGGACCGTCACGCCCCGCACCGCATCCCCGGTGACGGCCCAGGCGACCAGCGCCGACGCGAAGGCGATGGCGACGACCCAGGTGGCCATCCTGTCCGCGGTCCTGACGATCGGCGCCCGGCCGGCGTCGGCCGACTCCATGAGGGCGATTATGCGCTGCAGTGAGCTGTCCTTGCCGACCCTGGTCACCCGCATATCGAACGCGCCGAACTGATTGGCCGTCCCACTGAACACTTCCGATCCCACGCCCTTGTCCACCGGGAGGGATTCGCCGGTCATCACCGATTGGTCGATCGAGGTGTGCCCGGAGACGATCGCGCCGTCGACCGGGACGGTCTCGCCGGGGAGGACCCGTACCGTGTCCCCGACCTCCACCTCGTCCATCCCGACCACCGAGGCCCCGCCGTCCCTGATGACCCGGACGGTCTGGGGGGACAGGACCACGAGCCGCTCTATCCCTTCCCGC
>Ga0302243_1001103_pt1 | contig 20383 bp, 17 predicted proteins | sample AAG_UR_Met_MG_FD_193514 | JGI IMG/M metagenome (GOLD analysis project Ga0302243, IMG submission 193514) | Enriched activated sludge microbial communities from anaerobic digester in WTTP, New Holstein, Wisconsin, United States - AAG_UR_Met | ecosystem: Engineered > Bioreactor > Anaerobic >... | reverse complement strand
GCAGGCGGACCTTCTTGACCTCTACCCCAAGATCAAGAGCATGGGCGTCGCCCAGCATCATGGCGTTGAGGTCCCTGGAAGATGCTACCATGATCAGGCTGCCGGCGAAGATCAACGGGGCCACGATCATTATGTTATCCCAGTTGGCGTTGGTCAGGTTCCCCATGGTCCAGTACACGATGCCCTGCATCTGCTCCCCCGCCATGTAGGTGAGAAGCGACACCAGTGCCGAGAGCAGCGAACCCACCGCGATCCCGGCCAGGAGGAGCGTTTCCGTGGGGATCCTGCCGCCCACATTGGATATGTAGTACACCAGGAACAGGGTGGCCATGCAGGAGGTGAAGGCCAACAAGGGCACCAGCAACATCTGGGGCATCCAGGCCACGACGAAGGTCAGACCGACCGCCGCGCCGAGTGAAGCGCCGGACGACAGCCCCAGTATGTAGGGGGATGCCATGGGATTGCGGAACACCGCCTGCATGACGGCACCTGCTATTCCAAGACCCGCACCCACCAGGACGGCCATGACCACCCGGGGCAGGTTCATCCTCCAGATGATTATCTGATGCGTCTCCGTTCCCCGGCCTATCAGAGCCATGAAGGCCTCTTGGAACGTCAGCGGGATGAAGGCCTGGGCCAGGTCAAGTACCATGAAGATGAACAGAATTGCGAACAGTGCCGCGAAGACCGCCGTGGCCCGCCTCTTACGCTTTGCGACGCTGTCCATGTAAACTCACCACAAAGAAAGGGACGATAAAATGGTTTGTAGAGAAGGCATAGGGCCCCTAATCCTTCCTTCTCATCAGGAAGACCGCGGCGATCGCCACCACGACTATCACAACGCCGACCACGGCGTAGATCATGGTGTTATCCGCCCCGACCTCTCCATCATCGTTGCCCCAGTCCGCCGGCAGCTCCCCCTCGAAATAGTCGGGGTAGAACAGGCAGGCCACCGCCCAAAGCCCTTCCGTGGCGTCTGGACAGTAGGAGTTCCAGGACTTGTTCAGCTTATAGACGGTGATGTCGTCGTTGTTTATCATCGCCTTGAAGTCTTCCGCGGAACCGGCGTAATAGCCGTCCAGCAATACGAACTCTGGGTCCAGCTGCAAAATGGCCGAGAAGTCGGCGGAATAGGTCGGTACGGTCTTTTCCGGGTCCTCACCCAAGTTCAGGCCACCAGCGTAGTTGATGAAGTCTACGGTGACCGATCCGTTGTTACCGATCTTCAGCGTCTCGCTGCTGTAACTGGCATAGATGGCGGTCACGCGTTCCGTATCGTTGTCTATACCTTTGTCCACCAGGGTCTGCGCGATGTACTCCTTGACGAACGTCATGTGCGCGGACACGCTGTGGTTGGCTCCGGTCAAGCTCTCGATGTCCTCCACAACCTGGACGATGCCGTCATAGGAATTCGGATAGAAGGTCACAACGTTGAAACCGTACCCTTCAAGATCGGCCCAGACGGTGTTCAGGTATGAGTATCCGTAGCCCAGCACCACATCGCTGCTCTTGTTCCATTTCCCATCGTCCACCAGGTCGAGCATGGTCTGTACCACCATGTCCTTATTGGAGGAGCTGACGGTGACGAACCGGTCGGCGGGTATCCCCTGCATCTCCGGTATGGCGCTCTTGTTGAACTCGGAGCTAGCGTCGAAGACCACCGCCTTGTCCAGCATCCCTATGTCCACCAGGGTGTTGGTGGCAAAGGCACCGAAGGAGGCCACGTGCGTGGCGGGAGCGGTCAGGTTGGTCACCTCTCCGCGGGAATCAGTGATGGATATCGGGCCGATCACCGGCTGACCCTCCACAGGGACCTCTCCCTCGAAGTAATCTGGGTAGAACAGGCAGGCGATGGTCCACAGTCCCTCCGTGGCGTCCGGACAATAGGAGTTCCAGGACTTGTTCAGCTTATAGACGGCGATGCTGTCGTCCATGATCATTGCCGAGAAGTCCTCGGCCGTTCCGGCGTAGTAACCGTCCAGCAGTACGTACTCCGGGCTGAGCTGGAGGATGGCGGTGAAGTCGGCGGTGTAGGTCGGCACGGTCTTGTTGGCGTCCTCGGCCACGTTCATGCCACCGGCGTAGTTTATGAAGTCCACGGTCACCGATCCGTTATTTCCTAGCTTCAGGGTGTTGCTGCTGTAGCTGGCATAGAGAGCGGTCACGAACTCGGAATCCTCGTCGATACCGTTCAGGCTGAGCGTCTCGGCTATGTAATCCTTCACGAAGCCCATCCAGTCCGACAGCTCGTGGCTAGTTCCCATTACGGTCTCTATGTCCATAACGACCTGAACGATCCCGTCGTAGGAGTTCGGGTAGAAGGTTATGACCTTGAAACCCAGTCCCTCCAGCTCTGCCCAGGTCGGCGACAGATATGAATAGCCGTACCCGAAGATGACGTCAGTGCTCTTGTTCCAGACCCCGTCGTCCACCAGGTCCAGCATCTTCTGCACCACGGCGTCCTTGTTGGAGCTGCTGACGGTTATGAACTTGTCCGCCGGCATCCCCTGCATCTCCGGTATGGCGCTCTTGTTGAACTCGGAACTGGCGTCGAAGATTACAACGGATCCGAGCTTGTCAATATCCACCAGGGTGTTGGTGGCGAAAGCTCCGAACGAGGCTACGTGCGCTGCCGGTCCGGTGAGGTTAGTGGTTACACCACGTGAATCGGTTATGCTTATGGCATTGTCGTTCGCGGAATCCGCTTGAGTAACAACTGGTATTGCGATGGTCAGCAAGGCCAGGACCATCAATGTGACGAGAGCTCTCTGGAATTTCATCATAGCACCTTTTTACTTTGGGTGTCCTGAGTAATAATTTGTGAATATAAGGTATTATTCTGTTCGTAATACAGAATGAATTAGACATGCTTTGATACGCCGGCATTAAATCTCCTTCATAATTCCGGCCACATCGCTTCAATGTCGACCAGGAATTTCCGTGAAAGAGAATTATACCACATCCTCTCTTCGCTTTCATCATGGTTTCCAGGGTCAGGGTGGTCACCCCCATATGCTCGCACGAGACCTGGGTCACCGCCGAGATGGACGGCGAGGACCGCCTCAAGGTCCGCATCGAATCTGACTGCACCAACGTCATGAACTATGCGGAACGATTAGGCAGCGTGACCTTGGACGATATCAACGAGCAGCGGGGCTCCCGGATCCTGACAGCAGCAGAGGACGGCATCCTGACGCCAACCTGTCTGGTCCCAGTCGGCGTGATGAACGCGTGCTGGGTGGAGGCCGGAATGATATCCAAGCGCCTGGCGGTCAAGGAAGGCTCCATTTCCATTGAATTTATCGATTGAGACGGGAAAAGTTATTTGGTCTTCATAGCACCTAGAGTTGGAAGGCTGATGGACAAGGATCCCTGATGTGCGGTACCACTGCCTTCTTCTACAACGATGATCTGCTCAGATATCAGTTCGGGCCAGAACATCCCTATCAGCCCATAAGGTTCCAGATGATCAGGGACACCCTGAGGGAGCTGGACGTATTCGACGGCCGTCTGGAGTATGTGGAATCCCCTTCGGCCACGGAAGAGGACCTGAGGGAGGTGCACGATCTCTCGCTGATCGAGTACGTCAAGGAGATGAGCGCCAACGGGACCGGGTACCTGGACATGGGCGACACCCCGGTTTGTCGCGGTCTCTTCGAGGGCGCGCTGGCGGCCGTGGGCGCCACCATGCACGGGGCGGAGAGCATCGCCAGGGGTGATTTCGACCACGTCATGACACCAGGGGGCGGACTGCACCACGCCCGGCGGGACCACGCGGCGGGGTTCAGCGTGTTCAACGACCTGGCGATAGCTGCCAGACGGTTGCAGCGCAGGTACGGCTACGAGCGCATAGCGATCGTGGATATCGATGGACACCACGGTGACGGCACCCAGTCCATATTCAACGGGGAGAAGATACTGACCGTGTCCTTCCACCGCTACGGACCTGGGTTCTACCCGGGCACCGGGGCGGTCACCGATTTCGGCGAGGGGGAGGGCGAAGGTTATGCTGTAAATGTCCCGCTGCCCCGGTGCACTCCTGACGAGGTGTACGCCCCCACCTACGACAAGGTGCTCTCCGCAGCCCTGGAAGCGTACCGCCCTGAGATCATCATACATCAGTTCGGAACGGACGCCCACTACAGCGACCAGATGGTCGGAATGGGGCTGACCACCCGGACCTACGAGAAGGTGGCGGAGATAACCCACCGGCTGGCGCACGAGCATTGCGACGGGCGATATCTGGTCACCGGCGGAGGTGGCTATTCGATCGACGCCGCCCGCCGGATCTGGAGCATTGTTGTCTGCACCGTCTCCGGGTCCTTCCCGCTGAACCCCGAGGGAATGCATCTGATGCAGGATTCCGGCCTCAATCGTAAATGGAAGGTCCAGCAGGAGGAGTTCCACAAGCGGTTGGATTACCTGTTCGAAGAGGTCATTCCGAAGATCCACTGAGCTCTTTGGTCCTCCTTATCCAGTCCATACAGGCCTTGCCCCTCTTCGTAAGGCATATCAACATCTCGTCTCCCCCCTCCATCTGGACCAGGTCCATCTGTTTCATGCGCCTAAGCATGACGGGCAAGGGATCGTCCTTCCCTTTTCCCTGGATATCCCCAAGGGGCATAGGCCATTCGTGAGATCGAAGAACATCGGCCAGGTCCTTGGGCAGCGCCTCCCGCACCCCCATGGCCGTCAGCAGCGGGAACCTCCTGGCCCCCATCTCGAAGCAGCATATTTCGGAACCGGTGGAGAGAGCGGCCAGCATCGCCGCGTCGCTGAGCAGCTTCCCCCCGCCAGTAATGTCCACTCTGGCCCGCCATCCCCTGTCGAGATGGTCCTGGACCTTGCGTTCGATCAGCAGAGCGGAGCCCGTTATGTCGGAAGGGTCCACCAGGAGCACCTCGTGGTGTATGCCCAACCTGCGCAGGAATGCCAGGACGTAAGCGTTCTCGTCCATGGCGGCGTCGGTGACCAGGACCAAATCATCGTGTGGTAGGGACCGTATTCCGGCGACAATATCGCCGACCTCCTTGCCGATCGTGCTGACCAGCAGGTCCCTCCGACCTTCCATCAATCCATCTCCAGCATCAGCTCCAAGGCATCGTCCACCTTGACCACCTTCCTACGGCGGTCACTGGGGTCCTCCACCAGGTGAAGGATGTTCTTCCCCTCCAGCATCTGGATGTGGTGGTTTATGGTGGCCTTGTGCTTGCCCATGCCCAGGGCGATGTCCACCTGGGTCATGGGCTTGGCGCGATTCGTCCAGATGTAGGTCAGTATCTCCTTCTGGGCCTTGGTCAGAAGTTGCGAATAATCGACCTTTAGAAGCGGCAGGGGTATCTCGTGATAGGTCTCATCGTGCACGTAGACCGAGTTGAGACCTTCCATGGCGCAGACCAGTAGCGCGGCGGCGCTCATCATCTTGGTGCCGCCGGCGATGTTGAACACCGCGATCTCTTGACCTTCCTTCTTCAGGTGCTGCACCTGCTGGCGCATGGCCTTGGCGGCCTGCAGCAGGTCGAAGGCGTCCGGCATGGCCACCCGGTCGATCTGAATGCCCATGATCGAACATACCTTCTGCACGTCCGTCAGCGCTTCCAGAGCGCGAGGATGGTCGTTGCAGAAGACCACCACCTTGTCCACGCCGGGCGTGGATTCCAAAGTGGGAAGCAGAGAATTGGCACGGAAGCCCAGGGTACCTAGTATGGCGACCATTCTTATCGTCTCATTATGGTTAAAATCGTTTATCTTAGTTGCTTAATACGGTATTATAATTTATAATACTATTTTACCTGTTCCCGGGGTGAATCGAATTATATACGATATTCTCGCTTCCATACACAACTGGATTGAGACATGAACGCTCTGAGGTCCATGCGAACCTTGGTCTTGGTACTGCTTGCCCTATCATTATCGTTGCCTGTCATCCACTCACCGGTATCCGGTGAGGAGGCGTTACAGGGATTGGCATACCAATATGACCTATCCTGGCCAGAGGTCGACCTGACCTCCACCGAACGGTTGTACGAGATCCGAGGGCTGGACCTGGATGCCCGGTCCGGAATGCCGTCCCTTCCCCTGAAGACCTTGATGCTTGCCATACCTCCAGGTACAGAACTGGACGGAGTGACCGTTTCGCATTCCACCCCGGTGGAACTGGAGATATTTGACCAATACCCGTGCAACGCTGCCGACCTATCTCTGTCCGGTGGCCAAGCGCTCGCCCAAAACTATGAACCGCGGAGCTGGGAGCTGTCGGGCAGCTATCAGTTGGAGGGGATCACCGTGGCCTGCCTGAACCTCTATCCGCTCCAGTGGCATGAGGACGGTGGCGAGGTCATGGCGGTGGACCACTACACCGTCGAGCTAAACCTGAAACCTGCCCAGTCGTCCCGGATCGGCGATATGGAACGGGTGCGTGTTCTTGTTGATAATCCAGAGGTGCTTCCGACGGAGACCGCTAACGTACCGTCCGAGGTCCTGGAGACCGGCTCTTACGATTATCTCATCATAACATCCGCGGCATTATCTTCGACCTTTGATACCTTGGCGGACTGGAAGGAGAACCGTAACTCCATGGGCTCCATATATGCCGACATACGGGCGAAGGTGGTGACCCTCGAGGAGATAAGGGCGAATAACGCGCTGTGGGGCGTGCCTTCCTCCCATGGCGGGACAGGTAACGATACCCAGACCTTGGTCAGGAACTTCATCATCGCCGCCCACCAGGAATGGGGGGTGGATTACGTGCTCATCGGGGGGGATAATGAGATAATCCCTTCCCGCATACTGAGGGTTCCAGATTACATATCCGACCACGTACTTTACAATGAGGTCTTGGGGGACATCTACTACAGTGGGCTGTCCGGGAACTGGGACCTGGACGGGGATGGCACGTACGGGGAATATCTGGGCTTCGGCAACGACGAGGCTGACATGCTGGCCGAGGTCTACGTCGGGAGGGCCCCGGTGTCGAACGTGGTGGAAGCTGGCAACTTCGTCAACAAGACCATCCAATACGAAAGTGCTTATGTCGACCAGTACTCGTACGACATCCTGCTGGTGGGGGAGAGGCTGGACAATGTTCCCACCTATGGTGATGATTACAAGGACGAGGTCTTCGCCCAGGTGCTGGCCGATGAGGACCTAGAAAAGGTTACCCTATACGCTCGTGATGGCAACTTCTCCACCGCCAACGTCCTGCGAGAGATGGAGTCGGGCGTACACATCATCAACCATATGGGCCACGGCAATCCCTATAACATGGTCGGGATAGATCAGGTTGACGCGGCGTCACTGGACAACGCGCTGCCGTTCATCGTGTATTCCCAGGCTTGCAACGGGGCGGCCTTCGATAACGGCCCGGAATATCCCAACGATTGCGTGGCCGAGGAGCTCGTGACCGGGGACGGGGGCGCCGTGGCCGTGATAGGCAATTCCCGTTTCGGATGGTATTCCCAGGGGAGCACCAACGGATCATCCCAGCAGTTCGATCTGTCCTTCTTCAGCCAGGTGTTCGATGATGACGTGACGTCACTGGGCAAGGCGCTATCCCAGTCCAAGCAGGAGCACGTGGGGGAATCGACCTCCGGCTCGATGAGGTGGGTGTACATGGAATTGAACCTCCTGGGCGATCCGGAGACCAGGGTCCTGATGCCGGAGCGGGGGGAGCATGATCTGGCGGTGGTGGATGTCGACACGGAACGGGCGGTAGTGGGGGAGCAATGCCAGATATTCGTTCGTGTTCAGAACCATGGCAAATCCTACGAGCTGGGGACGGTGAGCATTTCTGTGGACGGTCTGGAGATCGGGGAGGTCTCGGTCGACCTGATTCCCGGGGAATCTGAGTGGACCACGGTCAATTGGACGCCCGCGGAGCACCGCCCCTACACCATATTGGTCGATGCGATGTGCGCGGTGGATGAGGACCAATCGAACGATCACCAGGAGCTCGTGGTGGCGGTCGATCGAAAAATAATTTCGAACGAGACCTGGGACTCGGACGTGGCCCTCACCGGAGGCCTCATAATCGAATCGGGGGTGACCTTAAGCGTTCAGGACTGTAACGTTACATTCCAGTTTCCCTCGGTCCCCTGTCTAATCACGGTGAACGGCCGGCTAATGGCGGTGAACGCCTCGTTCCAGGGCGGGGACATGAATATCGAATCCTTCTGCGGGAAGATCGAATTTGCAGGTTGTGTCATGTCGCTCCCGCCTGGTGTGGGTGGTGGCGCCATAGAGGGTGGACGCCTGAACCTGACAGGTACCACTTTTGTCGGCGGTCGGGGATGGAACGTCAACGGGTCGGAGGTTGCGGTCCTTGATTGCGAGCTCCATGAGCAAAGCGGGACTTGGCTCTTCTCCTCGTCGACCCTAAACATATCTGGATTGATCGTACTGGGAGGGACCGGGACCGATCTGGTCAGCTCTCAGGGCATGATAGATGATTCATCCTGGACCGGGACGGATATGGGATTGTCAATCGACCGCTGCGGTCCGCTGTCCCTGTGGGACCTCGTTCTGGATGGGAACGGCCGCGACATAGGTATCGAGGGTGATGGACCTCAGCATTTCCAGCATGACGTCGGGAATGTCACCTTATCCCATGGGAACCTGACCTTGATACGCGGGGCGACAAGCGGCGTGCTCGATGATCTGAACGGCTCGCTCTACCTGGTGGAATGCGAGAACGTGCTGGTCAAGGGTTCCTACCTCCGCGGCTCGCAGCATGGCGTGGGTTTGATCGGCTGCTCGGGCATAGAGGTGTTTGGAAATTGCCTGGAAGGCTGCGACATCGGCCTGCTGTCCATCGATTCCAATGCATTGGTCTGGAGCAACGACCTGCTGGAGAACGAGGAACAGGTGTCGTCCACCGCCTCCGACCTTACCTTCAACAAGGCCTATCCGGCGGGAGGTAATCATTGGTCGGACCTGAATGCCCAGGACCTGATGGGCGGGGAGGAGCAGGACCTGCCCGGCCCCGACGGAATCGCCGACAGCCCCTACCATACGGTGACGGCCTTCGACCGATACCCCAAGGTCGCCAACTGCTCCTTCGTCAATGACGTTCCGGAGGCTGAGTTCTCGGTCAGCGACACATTCTCCGATCGCCTGAGCCGGATCGTGTTCGTCCATACTGGCCGCAGCGGCTCGGGCATAGCCAACCTTACCTGGGACCTGGGAGATGGCGTTTCGGCCTTTGGTGAGCGGGTTAGCCATACCTATGGGCAATTAGGGTCGTTCCAGGTCAAGCTCACCGTCACCGACCAAAAAGGGGTGGTGGATGACGTTTCCCATCAAGTGCTGATCTCCAATCTACTTCCCACGCCCAGGTTCGAATATTCCCCCGGCCAGCCGTCTCCGGGCGAGACGGTGGGGTTCCAGGACCTCTCCGTAGACGCTGACGGGACCATCGTCTCCTGGCATTGGGACTTCGATGACGGATCGTACTCCTCAGAGCCTTCACCCTCCCATGTCTTCATGTCGATCAGGGACTACCCGGTGGTGTTGACGGTCACCGACCAGGACGGGGGGAGCTCGGCCAGGTCCATCAAGGTGCCGGTGGGTAACATCGCCCCCACCGCGGGCTTCGCCTGGGCGGGGGGGACCATCACCAGCCTACAGGACGTGATATTCACCTCGACTTCCACGGACCCGGACGGACAGGTGACTGCCTGGCAATGGGACTTCGGGGACGGCGATAAAGGTAGCGGCCCCACTGTAAAGCACCGCTTCCCGACCTCCGGTAATTACCTGGTGACCCTGAGGGTGACGGATGACGATGGGGCCTCGAGCGCGATCGCGGCCACCATTACCGTCACTAACAGCCGGCCTGTCGCCATCATCGATTGCCAGGCGACCGTGCTCACCATGGTGGAGATGGAGTTCGGTGAGAGCTCCTTCGACCCGGACGGCACTCTGAGGTCTTGGCAATGGGACTTCGGGGACGGGGGCACTTCGTTCACAAGAGAGGCCTCCCATGTCTATGAGAGACCCGGCGAATACGGGGTCAGCCTGATGGTTAGGGACGATCAGGGCGCGGTGGGGCTTGCCGTCACCACCGTCACCGTGCTGAACCGCCTGCCGGAGATATCGCTGACGGTCCCGGAAGGAGAGCACTGGTCCCTGGAGGAGCTGTCCTTCTCGGCGAACGTCACGGATCTGGACGGGAGCATCGTATCGTACCTTTGGACGATGGGCGACGGAACTGAACTGGCCGGGGCTGCGGTGACTCACGCCTATTTGACCCCGGGCAATTACACCATCGACCTGACCTGCTGCGATGATACGGGCGGGGAATCCTCGGTCACGGCCTGGATCCTGATCCACAACCTTATACCGCGGGCCACTGTGCGAACTGAACAGGGAGATCACCCGTTGGAGCTGGTGTTCACCGTCCTTCCTGAGGACGACGACGGTCTGGTGACCGGGATCGACTGGAGCTTCGGGGATGGGACCTTGGGCCATGGACCATCGGTACGACATATCTACGCGAGTTCCGGGGATTACCAAGTAGAGCTTACGGTGACCGACGATTCCGAGGGCATGACACTGGTCGTGATCATGGTCTCCCCGCATACCCCGAACATCTCCTTGACCGAGGCGTCCGTCACTCATGATGATTCGGGATGGACCTTCTCGGCCAACATTACTTCCGACTCGGAGTATCCGGTCGAAGTTACTCTATCCATCGGGGCTGGAGGTCATTTCTATCTCCGCCAATACACGGTAGATGACAGCGGCTTTCAGGTCGTGGTCCCTCTGGAGAACTTCACCCGTGGAAAGATATCAGCGGTCCTGGAGATCGAAGAGGGATGGGACGCGGACGATACCGACAACTCCTGGACAGGGTCCGTGGATCAGGAAGAGGATTTCCCTTATTTGATCGCGGTGGTCATAACGATAGCGGTGATCGCTATAGCAGCGGTCCTTGTCATCAGAAGAAGAAAGTGAGAGAAGCGCCCCGGTCGGGATTTGAACCCGAGTCGAAGCCTCGACAGGGCTTCATGATAGGCCGCTACACTACCGGGGCATACGGCCTTTCCCCTTATCGTCTCGTAATATTTAATCCTTAGGTGCCCGGTAAATGCTGGCTTATGTCTAATCGGAATATCCAGGTGCCCTTGGATCGGTATGCGTGTTCACGGATGTAAAATATTGAAGAAACACATATAAATGAACAGGCGCTTTTTACTGGCCGGTGGGGGATACGAAGGAATTACCATCTGTGGCTCGCGGGGTGCCGGTAAGGACGCTGTCGGTCAGCGATCCGAGGCTGAAGAGCAAGAAGTTGATCCTGACCGCTTCACTGCTGGACCTGTTCCTGCTGGCCGGCGTATTCCTTTATGTAGGCATCTTCGTGGCCCCGGAGCTGCTTGATGTCTTCCTGATCATAATTCCAGTGGTGACCGTCATGGTCCTAATGCAGTACATGGTGCTCCGGTCCATACTGCTGAGGGGGGCGTATCCAGCGATCATTTACCCAGGCGGCGTGGAACTGCCTGATTTCCTCTTCAACCGACTGTTGCGCCGCCCGTCATACATCAGGAGGGAGGACATAGTCTCGGCCTGGAGCCATGCCCCTGTGGAGGCGAACGCCGTCTCCAATAGGCACCTCACCCTGTACCTGAGGACCAGGGGTGGCAAGTTATTCGACACCGGGGTCCGTGACCGCCTCGAGGTGAGCGATGCCCTCGAATGGATGGGCAGGAACTGGGCGATAACTATCGAAAGGAGGGATGGTTGAATGACTCGCGGATATGATATTCAGCCGGTGACCCAGATGCAAGGCGCTCGGGTCTGCCAGAAATGCGGACGGCCCAGCGATATGGACCTTTATTTCTGCCCCTACTGTGGAAAGGTGTTCGACGAGCCAATGCCCGCACCTCTCGATATGTCTGCTCAGCAGACCGCTCCCATTCCCCCGGCCCGACCTGCCTATCAGGAACAGTACCAGAGACCTCCCGAGCCACAGTGGAGCAGGCCTCCCGAGGTCCCTTATAACAGACCGACACCGTCGCCATACGACAGTTGGACGAGGGACCAGAGCCGGGCCTTCAAGATCGGCCTGGGACTGGGTTTCCTGGGATTCATGGGCATGGGCCATCTGTACATGGGAAAGAAGGTCAGGGGCCTGATACTGCTGCTGGTCGGAGGTTTCCTGGCCATGATATCCCTTGCCGCTTGGCTTACCATCTGGGACAGTGAATATTCCTTGGCGGTCACCCTGATCACGGCCATGGTGCTATCTGTCCCCTTCCTGGCCTTGCAAATATGGCAATCCTTTGACGCCCCCAGGCCGCCCAAGGGCTTCAACGAACCGTATAATAACGTACCTCGGCAAAGGTATTAATCGCCGACCGCGGTTGGATGACGGATCACATGGCCGAACGGAAGCTGAAAGTCGAGGACTACATGATCCGCGAGGTGGTCCACGTGCCTTTGGACTTCACCGTCGAGCAGGCCGTGGAGACCCTGGTCTCCAGCGAGTTCCATGGAATGCCGGTCACCAGGGACGACAAACTTGTGGGGTTCATCACCGCCAAGGAGCTTCTGCGCAATTACCATACGCCGAACATGCCCATCTCCGACATAATCAAGAAGGGTACGGTCACCGTTAATCCGAAGATGGACCTGGACGATGCGGCGCGCATACTGTTCCGTTACGGTCTGAGGAACGTCCCGGTGATCAACGAGAGCGGCACGCTGCTCGGAATAATATCCAATCTGGACATCGTTCGCTCGCACATCGAACGGGCCACCCCTAATAAGGTGGCAATGATCAAGAACTTCCTGGAGACCAAGCACGGCGTGTCCATCATGGTCCGCAGGCGCATCGTTCCCGTGGAGGCCTTGCGCCCGACGCAGAAGGAGGTCTATGCTGATGAGCTTCTTGGCCGCAAGGAGGAGATCAAACGCGGTCTCGTGGAGCCGATCATCGTCATCCAGAACAACGAGAGCTACATACTGGTGGACGGGCACCACCGCGCCTTGGCCTCGAAGCAGATGGGCGTCAAGCAGTTCTCCGCTTTCGTTCTGGAACCATCAAGGGACGTCGAGCTTGGTCTGGAGAAGAGCGCCGATGAACAGGGATTGCATACCCTGGACGACGTAAAGATAATTGACGGCTCGCATCACCCCCTGGTGGAGATAACCACCAGGCTGCTGAAGAGCGAGCCTTGAAAGGGTTTTACTTCAGAGTTTTTCGCGCGGCCTCCAGCAGTATGCGCTGCTCGGCGGAGGCGATGGTGTTTATGGTGGCCACCACGGTGTCCGGGTTCAGGCTTATCGTGTCAATTCCGGCCTTCACCAGGAACTCGGTGAACTCCGGGTAGACCGAAGGGGCCTGCCCGCAGATGCCGACGGTGCATCCCTTGCGGTGCGCCGCTTCGATGAGCATGTTGATGGCCCGCTTGATCGCCTCGTTCCTCTCGTCGAAATAGCCCATCTTGCCAAGCACGTCGGAATCGCGGTCCGCCCCCATGGTCAGCTGGGTCAGGTCGTTGGAACCGATGCTGAACCCATCGCACCATTCGGCGAACTCCTCGGCCATGAAGATGTTGCACGGGATCTCGGCCATAAGGTACAGTTTGAAGTCGCGGGTGCGCTCCAAACCGACCTCCTTCATCATGGCGGTGATCTTACGGACCTCGTCGATGGTGCGGACGAACGGCAGCATGACGTGCAGGTTCTTCAGGCCCATCTCCTCGCGGACCTTCTTTATGGCCTTCAGCTCGAGCTTGAACGCCTCGCGGTAGGAGTCGGAGACGTATCGGGAGCAGCCGCGCCAGCCGATCATGGGGTTCTCCTCGTGCGGCTCGAACTTCTCCCCGCCTTCCATGTCCCGGTACTCGTTGGTCTTGAAGTCCGAGGTGCGCAGGATAACCGGGCGCGGGTAGAAGGCCTTGGCCACCATGGCGATGCCGTCCGAAAGCTTGTCCACCAGGAACTTGGACTCGCCCTTCTCGATGAGCGCGCAGGGGTGCTCCTGTATGTACGAAGTGAACAGGAACTCGATGCGCATGAGCCCGACGCCGGACACGGGGAGCTTGGAGACCTCCTCGGCCTTCTGCGGGATGGCCAGGTTCACGTACACCTTGGTCCCGGTCACCGGGGCGGAGGCGACCACGGAAACGGCGGCCTTCTCCTCCTTCTTGGGAACAGCGATGCCCTCGTAGACCACGCCCATGCTGCCGTCGACGGTGATCTTCTCGCCATCCTTCAGAAGTTCGGTGGCGTGTGACGCGCCGACAATACAGGGGATGCCCAGTTCACGCGCGACGATCGCGGCGTGGCAGGTCATTCCCCCTTCGTCCGTGACTATGGCAGCGGCGCGGGTCATGGCGGGGACCATGTCCGGAGAGGTCATGGCGGTGACCAGCACGTCGCCCTTCTTGACCACCTCCAGGTTCATCTCATCGGAGACTATGCGCACCGGACCGCCGGCGACGCCAGGCGAAGCCCCCAATCCCTTCAGCAGGATCTTGGCGCTCTGCCCCAGCCCGTGGTCCTGGGTTTTCCCGTTGGCCTTGCCGCCGTTGGAGGACAGGGTAGTAACGGGACGGGCCTGCACGATGTACATGACCCGCTCCTCGATGCACCACTCGATGTCCATGGGACGATCGTAATGGGCCTCGATGTTGCGACCTATCTCTCCCAGGGCCAAAATTTGCTCGTCAGTCATCTTCTGGACGTTGCGCAGGTCCTCGGGGACATCCGCCTTCTCGCATTCCCCATCCCTTCCGCGGACCAGCTTCCAGGTCTGCTTGGCTATGCGTTTATTGAGTATCTTGTCGTGGAACTTGTCCACCACGTAAGTATCAGGAGTTACCTTCCCACCGACCAATGCCTCGCCCAGACCATAACCAGCCTCGATAATGATGTGCGGCATTTCGGAATTAGGGTCCACGGTGAACATGATACCGGAGATATCGGAGTTGATCATCTTCTGAACGACGACCGCCAGCTTCACCTTGGAGTGCTCGAAGCCTTTGGTGACGCGGTAATAGATGGCCCGAGGTGTGTACAGGGAGGACCAGCACTTGCGGACCTTGTCCAGAAGTTCCTCGGGGCTCTCCACGTTCAGGTAGGTGTCCTGCTGTCCGGCGAAGCTTGCCGTCGGAAGGTCCTCCGCGGTGGCGCTTGAACGAACGGCGACCAAACCCATCTTCTTGCCTTTGAACATGGCCTTATGAGAGGCCAACACCTGCTCCTTGAGGTCCGCCGGTATCTCGACCGTGTCGAAGAGCTCCCTGATCTTCGTGGATACCTCCTGGAGGGAGGACTCAGAGCTGGCGTCCACCTTTGCCAGCAGCTCCTTTACGCGATCCCCGATCTTGCTGGCCTCCATGAAGTGATCGTACGCCGCGGTGGTCAGAACAAAACCGGGAGGGACGTTGAAACCGGCCGCAACCAGCTCCCCCAGATTGGCACCCTTGCCACCGGCGATGTCAATGTCGTTCTTGCCTAGGTCAGATATGCTCACTATCCTTTTCATGGGTTGTTCCACCACTCTAAGAACGTTAGATGCAGGCAAGTTCACAGGGGCCGATGGCCCTTCAATGTCCTAACCCGGGTGGAAAATAGGCGTGGAGTCTATTAATTTTTCTAAATGCTGAGTGAGTCCTATGATAATATTACTGTGTACGTTCGTACATGGTACGATCGGTCAAAGGAAGAGCCAGCACCTTGCGTGTTAGGCGGTCCGAAGCAATAATATGATAAAATCAGAGAAAAAGATACCGAATGGGCGCCGCCCGGTCTGCGATTCCATAAGGAATTTTCTACGGAATGAGAAGGTGTAGCATGGTGGTTATCTTATAGACCTTAATAAAATCGGTTAGGACAGCGATGATTCCGCAACCGATGTGCGCAACTCGTATTTTCGAAGAATTTACACTGTTTAACTGTGTGTTTCGTAAACAATTTTCTGAAATGATTTTATATTATAACAATTTAGAGGGAATACCGTGAGAGGAGATGCTGTGAGCACCATTGAGATCAGGTGGCATGGAAGAGGTGGCCAAGGGGTCGTCACGGCGAACGAGATATTGGCTGGTGCTGCCCTCAAGGAGGGCAAGTTCATCAAGGCCTTCCCGGAGTTCGGGCCAGAGCGTATGGGTGCGCCCATACGGGCTTTTGCCCGCATTTCGGACGAGCCGATCATGGTTCATAGCCAAGTCTACTTCCCCGATGTCGTCCTCATCATTGACGCCACGCTTCTGAAGGCTGGAAAGGTGGTCGAAGGGCTGAAGGAGGGAGGGGCGGTCATAGCCAACTTCCCCGATGATAAGTCCAAGTTGATCCAGGCGGTCGGACGCAGCGAGAACGTCTACGCCGTCAACGCCACGAAGATCGCCATCGAAGAGATCGGAAGGCCGATGACCAACACCGCCATGTTAGGCGCGTTGGTCAAGGTCACCAACGTGGTCAGCATCGACACCATCATCGAGGAGATGCGGAACAAGATGTCCGGCAAGCTGAGCAAGGACGTGGTGGAGAAGAACCTTAGGGCCATCAAGAGAGCCTATGAGGAGGTGCAGTGAATGTCATCCAACGGATCTAGTTCATTACCCGCCGGCGGCATGATCACCGAGGCAGGCAGCTCCAAGAAGTACAAGACCGGGGAGTGGCGCTCCGAACGTCCGGAGGTGGACAAGGAGAAGTGCACGAACTGCCTCACCTGCTGGATATACTGCCCCGACAACAGCATCCTGGTCAAGGATGAGAAGATGGTCGGCTTCAAGTACAGCCACTGCAAGGGCTGCGGCATCTGCGCCAACCAGTGCCCGGTGAAGGCCATAACCATGAAGGAGGAGGGAGTGGAATGAGCGAGCCGATAGCTGTCAACGGAGATATGGCCATCGCCATGGCCTGGAAGCAGATCAACCCCGACGTGGTGGCCGCCTATCCGATCACACCTCAGACCATCATCGTCGAGGCCTTCTCGGACTTTGTAGCCGATGGAACGGTTGATTCGGAATATGTTTGTGCCGAATCGGAGCACAGTGCTCTTAGCATATGCGTCGGCTCCTCCGCGGCTGGCGCGCGAGTGGCGACTGCGACCGCGTCCGCCGGACTGGCCTTCATGTGGGAGATGCTGTACGTATCGTCCTCCATGAGAACGCCGATCGTTATGGCCGTGGCGAACCGCACTCTCAGCGGCCCCATCAACATCCACTGCGACCACAGCGACGCCATGGGCGCGCGTGATTCAGGATGGCTGCAGATATTCGGTGAGAACGTACAGGAAGCTTACGACAACACCCTTTTGGCCTTCCGCATCGCCGAGCACATGAAAGTGCGGTTACCAATAATGACCTGCCTGGACGGATTCATCATAACTCACGCCCTGGAGCGCTTCGAGCTCTTGGAGGATGAGAAGGTCAAGGCGTTCGTAGGACCGTACCAGCCAGTCAGGCCGCTGCTGGACGTGAAGACGCCGACCACGTACGGGCCGATAGCCATGCCCGAGTACTATTACGAGATAAAGTACCAGATCGTGACCGCCATGATGAACGCCATGGACGTTACCCGCCAGGTCATGGCCGAGTTCGCCGAGCTCACCGGCCGTAAGTACGATCTGGTCGAGGGATACCGCACCGAGGACGCCGAGTACCTGATGGTGGCCATGGGTTCGACTGCCGGCACGGTCCGCTTCGTGGTGGACCAGCTGCGGGCCCAGGGCAAGAAGGTGGGAGCCGTGAAGGTACGCCTGTTCCGACCGTTCCCGACCGACGACATGGCCAAGTTCCTGAAGGGCAAGAAGGCCGTGGCCGTTCTTGATCGGGCCATGAGCCCCGGGACCGGAGCCCCGTTGTACATGGACGTCCTGGAATCCGCGTCCCGCATGAAGGACGCGCCCCGGATCAGCAACTACGTTTACGGACTGGGAGGAAGGGACATAATGCCGGGACAGCTCAGCACAGTCTTCGAGGACATAATGGCCGGAAAAGGAGAGCGCGTAAACTACCTGGGGGTGAGGCTTTGAACATAAAGCAGCTGAGCCACACCGAGGAGCGGCTGGTCGAGGGGCACCGCCTCTGCGCCGGTTGCGCCGAGCCGATCATCGCCCGCCAGGTGCTAATGGCGACCGACAAGCCTGTGGTCGTGGCTAACGCCACCGGATGCTTCGAGGTGTCCACCACCATCTACCCGTTCTCGTCCTGGAACATACCGTGGATACACACCGCCTTCGAGAACGCGCCGGCCACCATGAGCGGCGTCGAGGCGGCGTACAACTCGCTGAAGCGCCAGGGAAAGCTGGACCAGGAGATCAAGTTCATCGCCTTCGGCGGTGACGGAGCGACGTACGACATTGGCTTCCAGTCCCTGTCCGGTGCGATAGAGCGCGGGCACGACTTCCTGTACGTGTGCTTCAACAACGAGGCCTACATGAATACTGGCATCCAGAGGAGCGGTGCGACCCAGAAGGGAGCGTCCACCACCACCTGCCCAGCCGGAAGCTGCGTTCCCGGAAAGCGCGAGTTCCCCAAGGACCTCACGCGCATCATAATCGCGCACGACCTTCCTTACGCCGCCCAGGCGTCCCCGCACAACTGGAAGGACCTGATCGAGAAGTCCAAGAAGGGTATCGACACCCCGGGACCGGCCTTCATAAACGTCATCTCGCCCTGCCCCCGCGGCTGGAGACACGACGGATCGCAGACCATCGCCATGTCCAAGCTGGCCGTGGAGACCTGCGTCTGGCCTCTGTACGAGTATGAGAACGGAGAATGGAGGCTGACCGGAGAGTCGCTGCGCATAGCCGAAGGTTCCAGAGAGAAGAAGCCCGTATCAGATTGGCTGAACTCCCAGGGCCGCTTCAAGCACCTCATGAAGGGCAAGTTCACCAGCGTCGCGGACGAGATCCAGGCCAACGTGGACAAGAAGTGGGAGTCTCTCCTGAAGCTAAGCAAGATGTGAGCGAAACCCTTTCCTTTTACCTTATTTTTATTCTTTATCCTGCGAGCTGATGCACTTTATCCCGAAGAAGCGGTCCATGGCCGTCTGCATGTCCTTCCTGCACACGGTGTGGAAAGGGTCGCATCCTTCTGGACTTTCCAGATAGACGTAATCGGGGCACATCTCCCGGCAGATCTGGGAGATGCTTTCGACGTCCGACAGGTTCTCCCGGACCAGGGTCACCTGCATGCGGAAGGAACCTCCGAAGCTATCCTTCGCTTTCCTTAATCCCTCCAGGACGTCATGGAAACGGATCGAATGGTGTGGCCTGTTGACGGTGCGGAACGTCTCTTCACTGGCCGCGTCCAGCTTGGCGATTATTATATCGAAGGCGTCCAGCTGCTCCAACACCTCTGGGTCGCCCAATAGAGTGCTGTTGGTGAAGAGCACCACCTTCTTGCCCGAACCCTCCCTGAGCACCCTGGCCATACGGAAGATGTTCCTGGCCAGCAAGGCCTCCCCGGTCCCCTTGAACATGACCGCCTCGCACTCCTCGCGGCGCAGGCATTCCCCGATATGCTCCAGGATCGAGGCGTCGTCGATGAAGTCCGACCTGTCTAAAAGAACGATACCGCCGCATCCCAAAGGGCAGTAGATGCAATTGAGGTTACAGACCTTGGGCGATCGGCTGATCGGATCGACCGCCACCACCCTTCCCAAGCCCAGGGACTTGATCGGCCCGTAAACGATCCTCATAGCTTTCTCGGACCTCACTAGGGAAGGCGATAGCACATAAAGGTTTGTGAGAGGGTCACTCGGCACTGTCGAGGAACTCGTTCCACAGCTGGAGGGTCTCCTTGGCCTCTTCCTCGTCGACCTTCTGGATGGCGAACCCGGCGTGGATGATGACGTACTCACCGACCTTCGCGTCCACCATGGACACGTTGGTCTTGCGTATCGCTCCACCGAAGTCCACCTCGGCCTCGTCGCCGATGATGGACAGGATCTTGGCTGGCATGGCAAGGCACATGTGTATCACCCGGACATGATCTTCAAAATGGCCTCGGCCGGCTGTCCGTCGCAATCCTTCAGCGCCTGCATCGCCTTCTCCTTGGATACTCCGGTCTGGGACATCACCAGCTGGACATCCTCTTCCGGTACCCCAGGCTCTTCCGTCTTGACCAACTGGCGGGGACGGATCTCGGGGTCTCCGACCACCTGGTAGGTCTTCTGACCCTGCATGGTGACGCAGGTGACCGCCGCTTCCTTTATTACGTACTCCTTATCAGCGGTCCTGATCACGACCTCCTCCACGCCCTGCATCTCCTCTTGCGAAATGCCCATGCGCTTCATGGCCTGCTTCATCTGGCGCGGATTGACGCCCCTACCCATTCCTGGCATCATGAGATCGTTCGACGGATTATTCCTGCCGGTATAAAAACAGTTGGGATTTTAACAGCGTCCCTCAGAACAAGGTTGC
>Ga0302243_1001102_pt1 | contig 20401 bp, 28 predicted proteins | sample AAG_UR_Met_MG_FD_193514 | JGI IMG/M metagenome (GOLD analysis project Ga0302243, IMG submission 193514) | Enriched activated sludge microbial communities from anaerobic digester in WTTP, New Holstein, Wisconsin, United States - AAG_UR_Met | ecosystem: Engineered > Bioreactor > Anaerobic >... | reverse complement strand
TCGCCCTGCGGGCCGACAAGATCAGCCAGGGCGATTAAATTCTGCCATTCGCCATCGCCTAGTTTCCATTGGATATATGTGCCGGAGTTTTGTATCGATACTTCATTGCCGGGATCGCCCTGCGGGCCGGTCAGTTCGGATAAGGCGATAATGTTTTGCCATTCTTTGTCATAAAGATGTTTCCACTGGATATGCGTGGCGGTAACCTGCATCAGAAAAAAACCGCCTTTATGCTTGCCGGTATATTCGTGTTCGACAAGCATAAAACGATTGAGCGTGTCGGGCTTTGTGGGGTGGCCCGCGCCTACCATCTCTTCATTATATTTTATACGCTCATCACCCATGTTTTTTTCCTTTGTATTGGCGCGGCGGCGGCGGGCTGACTAGGGCAAACCACAATATGTTCGTCTCGTCTATTACCCCGCCGCGGCCTGCATGTTTTTATTCTTCCACTGCCGGCGGTGTTGCTTTTCCATCCGGGCTTTCCGGATCTGCATCTTCAGGAGCAGGTGCGTTGGGTTGCATGACATAAGTGGCATCAGGGAAATTAATTTCTTTAGCCTGTCCCCACCATTCCGGCCGTTTCTTGAAACCCCATTCCATCCAGGATTTCGGGGCGGATACGGCGCCCTTTTTGCCGGTAGCAAGCGAAGATTTTCGGCCATAGAGCATACTGTCCAGTATCGTGTTGTTATCCTGGGCGGCGAGAGCTTCCTGATAATCTCCGGCGCGGCGTTTATTCATCTCGTCGATCTGACGGTAATAAGCGCGGGATTTCTTTTCGCCGATCCGTTGCCACCAGTTCATCGCGATCTGACGGTGCGCTTCGGGCAGGATATTGAGTTCGCTGGCTTCGCGCACCGGCGCGCCGTCTTTGTATCCGTAACTGCCATCGGCGTGCAAAAATATCTGCTTGCCGGAAATATCCTGATACGTGCGGTGCACAATCAACTGCTTGGTAGCGCCGGTTGGTTGTTTCACAAGAATTTTCTGCATAAAACAAATCTCCTTTTTGTTTTTTTTATGTATAAATAGCGCGCCGCGCGCGGCGCGCTATTTACCGGTTATTCACCCACTACAAGCATTTGCAGCGTTACTTCCGCGGGCGCGATAGAGTCGGGCAATTCGATCATCGGGCCAAGATCATAGGTTGTGTCCGGGGCAGTTTTCGGCAGGCGCGGCGCGGCGGCTTCGACGCCGCCGGAGTTTTTCACCAGTGCGCCGTTTTCGTTGACGGCGGCGGCGGACGCGCCGGTTACAACTCCCTGGGTAAAGATTTTGATTTTGTGGTTGTCTTTGTCGTATTTATAAACAAAGCCGTTCGCGGGCGGCTGCGCGATCAGGGCGAAGTCAATGCCCTTATGCAGGCCAAAAGCGCTTTTGTCCGGCAGCGGCACGCCGCCGGTGGGATAGGTCAGCGTTCCGTTGCCGAAAGTGATCTGCGCCAGCGTAAAATCTTTATACGCGCCGGAGCCGGCCATATTTCTGTTCGCGGGGGTTACTGCTACCGCCACGTTGGTTGAAGCTATTGCGGCCATATTGGCCTCCTTTCGTTAAAGTTCATTTTATTTGTGGCGCGGGGGGATTAAGCCCGCGCCGTCCGGTTTAATTTTTTACCCGCGGGCGGGTTAGGTCGTTTCCACCATGTTGGCCAGGTTTGCTTTGGTTTCGTCCAAAGGCTTCACCAGTATATACGGCCGGGCGTGGCCGGCGGCGCTTGTGCCGGTCGCCTGCGTTTTTACTTTGCAGACTATTTCCTGGCCGGGATAAAGGATCGTGCCGCGGGGCGCCTTGTCATACATGACCTTGCCGGCGGCGGTGGTCAGCAGCTTAAGCAGCCCTATTTCGGCGCGGTTGTTGTCGCTGCCGGCGGTGGGGCGCTTGTCAAATGACATTTCCGGGGTTGTTGAGCCGCCGGCGCAGGTTTCGGTCACAATTCCGCCCACTTCAATGATTTCGCATTTCATCGGTATTTTGAAAAAGCCGACGTCCGCCGGGGATTGGTCGAGATCCACGCCCAGCGTGTCGTCGTAATCGATATAGGCGTCGTAGGGAAGCGCCATAATGCCTTGCTGTAACATAGGATAATCTCCTCTCTTGGATAATGTTTTTGTTGAGCCGCCGGTCTTCCGGCCGGCGGCGGTTAATTACGCATTAGGTGCGTTATTACGCGCTGCCGATTTTGACGATGCGGCATTCTCTGTCGTCCGCGCTCTGAAACAACACGTCGTAGGCGACGGAGCCATACCAGGCCACAGCTTTTCTGCGGCCGAAATCGGATTTGTAGTTCATATCCGCGCGCAAGTGCGGATATTCCACTTCGATACGGCCCACGGCGTCTTCGCCGAATACGACGCCTTCGCCCAGGACATTGCCAGAGCCGATGGAGTCGGAAAGCGCGTTTTCGTGGTTGATTTCCACGGTGCGGATGCTTTCGATCATGCCCACTTCATTGCGATACAGGATATCGCCTTTGCGCAGGTATTTGTCGAAAGACATGAGCACGCGGTCGTTTTTCAACCCGCGCAGGGCTTTTGTCGCGAAAAGGCCGATATACCATTCACCTTCGTAAAACGGCGTGTGCAACACGTTGGCCATATAATCGCGCAGGACGCCCATGTGGTCTTTCGTCAGATTAACCAGAGCGGTGGTGGAAGGTGTGCCGTCCGTGTCGAATACGCCGCCGGTAAGCGATGTGGGAATAAAGGCCACTTTCGCGTTTGACCCGGTGAAGGCTTTGGCGGCGGCAGTGTCCATGCACAGCATCATCTGATCGCGGAGCACTTTCTGCGCGCCGGTTTCCGGATCGAGCGCGGAAAGGTCTTTGGCCAGTGATGTAAATTCCACGCCGCGGCCCCATTCTTTGATCGTGATGGTGTAGGTGCCCATCTGGAGCTGATCTATGGGGATGCGGGTTTCTTCTTCAAGCTGCGCTGAAGTCGGTTCATCAACCGGCTTGTAATAGGGCAGGGTTATGGTTTCGCCCATGCCTCTGCCGAAGCTGTTTACCTTTTTGGTAAAAGGCACGATTTTGAATTTGAGCGCGGCCAGCTTCAGTAAATCTGCTGACATCGCGTGACTTTTGTATGTGCCGGATGCGGCATCATACGTCCAGGAGTATGTTCTTCCCATAATTTAGAGTCCTCGCTTTCTGTGGTTATAATCGCCGCAGATTGTTCGCCTCCTCGATAGCCTCGGAAAGCGACATGGGTTTATCTCTTTCCGTGGGTTGGTTATTCGGCGCGGGTGGTGCTCCGCCGCGGCTCAAGGGCTGTAATGCGTTGACCTGAGCGGCGATTTGCGCCGGATCTGGCGCGGGCGGCGCGCCGGGGGGGTTAGGCATAATCTGAGCGTGATATTGTTTGGTTTGTGCCACGGCCCAGGCGATTTGCTCGTCGTAGGTGAGCTCTTTTCCGTTCTGGTCTTTGGCGGGGGCCTGGGCGCACATCATCCAGAAATATTTATCGTCCGCGGATAGTCCGTTTTCCGGGCTGGTGATTTTTTCGCGGATATAAGAGATTATTTCTTCGCGTGTGGGTTCGGCCGCCGTCGCGGCGGCGGGTTGGCTCGCGGGTGTCGCGGGGGGCGTGGTAATGATTTTTTGGCTGGCCATCAATATATCCCGGTCGCATTTGGCCTGTAACTTGGCGACCTGGACGCGGTAATCTTCCGCGTCGGGATCAAGTGCGTCTATCTCGTTAAGGAGTGTGGCGCGGCGCTCGACGGCAAAGGTTTCAAATTCTGCTGCCGCGAGGTTTTGGGCTTCGGCGCGTTCGTGTTTTTCGCGCTCGGCGTTTATTTTGGCTTCCAATTCGGCCAGTTTTTGCGACTTCGTGGTAAAGGCGGCCTCAAGCGCCTTGTAGCGCTGTTCTATTGTTTGGCCGGTCTTGGGTGGTGCTGCCGCGTTATTTGGCGCGGGGGGAGCCTCTGGTGCGACGGGGGGAGCTCCTGGCGAGGAAGAAGGTTCAGAGAGGCCTAAAGGGGTGTCATTGCTTCCGGGTTCGTCCTGCGGATTGTTTGGCGGTATTACGTCAAACTGTTCCAGACCATCCCGCATAATCACGTCCAGATTAGGTGTGTTCTCTGCTGCTTGTCCTGCTGTCGCTTTTTCCGTCATATTTTACTCTCCTTATTTCCCGGTGTGTTCGTTGGTTCCGAGGCCGCGCGTCGGTGTGTTCGCCAGGGGCGAGGCCGCGCGTCGGTGTGTTCGGTTAGTGCCGAGGCCGGGTTTATTATTAGCGTCGTAGTGGCGCTAATTGGCTATGTGCGCCGCGGCGTGACCGGCGGGCGGGGATTGCGCCGTCCGAGGGTTTTGCCTGCGGCTGTCTTCCCTGATGAGAGGAAGCGTTCTTTACTCCTCACTGCTAGGCCGCAATTTAAGCGCGGCGAGGCGTTTTAATGCTTTGACGGCGGCTGCTTCTTTAACTCCCATGTCCGTCAGCAGCGAAATAAGAGCTTGCGCTTTGGGATCGTCAGCCATTAATTCGTCGATACGCCGTTGCAGGTGTCCCTGCACCAACTTGATTAATTCCTGCCCGGCTTGTGAGCTGGTCAGGCCGATAAATTGCGCTTTCTCGCGCAAAAGCGCTTCTTCTTTCGCGCGGGTGTCTTGGTCTTTTTGCTTTTCAATCAGTTCTTTCGGCTGATTGGTAATGATGTCGGTGGCGGCGCCGGGGTTCATGCGGTTATCTCCTCTCCTTGTGTTGGCGCGGCGTTTTGTGGCGGTGCCGTGCCCGCGGGCGGTGCGTTTTTTTCGCGTTGTTGTGCGGCGGCGATGGCTTGGGCTTTTTTCAGAGCGGCCATTTGTTCAAACTCGCCGGCTTCGATCATCATGGCTTCTTCTTCGGACACAAATAACTTTTCATCTATAAGGTTCGTGCGAATTTCCAGTGATTTCAGCACACTGGAAGGACGAACATAGGGCGCGTAGCGCGGCGATTGAGATAGGGGAATAACGACGCTTTTCAGGTTGGTCAGCGCTTCGTTTTCTTTCATCAGGGCCTGGATGCCGGAAATATGGAAAGTGCCGGAAATTTCCGGGATGCCGGCTATGCCGGCGGGTGATGCCGGTTCGCTTTCCTGCGCCGGATGAATGCCGAACTCGTCTAATTCTTCGCGCGTGAAAATATCCGTCAGGTCTTGCCATGTGGCATATAGGCGAATGAATTCGCACCCGGCGCTGACAATATCAATCGCGCCTGCTTCGATATTTTCGCCCATCAACGAATAAACGCCCAGGGCTTGATCCAGGTTCATGGCGGCTTCACGGTAGGTCATGTCTTTGCGGTAGCCAGGCAATCCCTGCACCGCGTCGCTGACGAAAGAGCCGCGCTGATAATTCTGATCGTGATATTGCATATTGGCCAGGATTTCGTTAGTCTTGGAAACGCGGCGCACTTCCCGCACCGCTTGTTGACCGGATACTGTGTCTTTAACCAGGTATTCCTTGCCCGGCCAGCTTTCCGTGTCCGCGGGATCGACCAGCGCGTCCACGTTGATTTCGGTCATGGGATTTACTTGCCATTGCAGCGCGTCTTGGTGCAGACACATAAGATTGCACATTGCCTCCCACAAGGTCAGGATGCCTTCAAGCAAGCCGCGGCCGTTGAATTTCAGTAGATCCGGCAGGGGCGAAAAAGCCATGCCCGGCCAGCGCAGTTTTTTATAAGGCGTGGTGGTGGGCGGTTCGATCACGCGGCCGGCGGCGGTAGTGAAACGCGCGTTAGGCAGAAGCATTTCGCCTTTAGGCGAAAGCACTGTGCCCCAAAATTCCGAAGTAAGAATCATTGGACGGTAGTTTGAGCGTTCCCATATCATCCCTTTGCGCGCGGCGATTGCTTCCTGCGTCATCCATGGATTATTAGTGTCTTCCGTTTCCTGCGCGTAAACGCGGCGGACGTTTTGATACTTACCGGCTTTTTCAGCGGCTAAAAGCACATGCCAGTCCAGCCATTCCTGATGTATCCAGTAGAGACCGGATTGTGCGTCGCGCGATGCGGCGTCGGGATCGCGGTGTATCTTCCACGGTTCCACCAGGGAAAACTGTAAACCGGCGCCGGGTATCCAACGAGGTATTACTTCTTGGGAAATGCCTACTGCCAGTGCCATTGTGGTGGCGTCCACAAAACGCTGCACGAATTTCGCGTGCATGGCGTTTAGCTGCGTATCAAGAATTTTTTGCCAGAATTTTTCCGCGATTTTACTTTTAGCATCATGGATGGTTAAAAAATTCGGCGAAAAGGCGCGTTTGATTGCCGACGCACCATACTGCACCGTTCCGAACGGTTTGGGCACCACGATGCGGGATTGCCAGTAATCTTTGCGGGCGTAATTGACCGGCTCGTTTTCCAGATAAACACGATAACAATGTGCCTGGGTTTTACGGATTTCCGTGTTCGCGCGCACGGATTGGTTGACGCAATCCTGGAGATAAGCGGCGAAGTGTTTTTCGTTTTCGCCCGCATACGCGCGCGCGGCGGCTTCGCGTTCAGCCATTTCCTGCTCGTCGATATTTCCGACGTTTTTAGCCGCGGCGTTTTCGCGCTGTTCAATTTGGCGTTTCATATCGAGCATCTGTTTTTTTAAGTTCATAAGCCGGCTCCCGGAGCGTTAGGGAAAATGCGGTCAAAATTTTTCCGGCCCTGCGGTGAAAAACCGCGCCCTGGCGTCCAGTCGCTCATCGCGCAGGGGCATCGGGGATGACAACGATGCTTATCCGGCGCGCCGTTCCAGCCGTTTGCCGGTTCAGTTTCCGCGCCGCAATGGGTGCATTTATAAATTTCCGTGGCGTCGTTGTCCTGGCCTGAATACGGACCGCCGATGCGCATTGGCCAGTATTTTTCTTTGGGATTGGCGCGCGATTTTTTTATTTTGATTTTATTTCTACTCATTGTTCTCCTATTGCATAATGCGCACGTTAGCGCCGCGGGGCGCGTAAATGCCGGTTGTTCCTGGCCCGTAGGACGCGGCGCGGCGCATCCGGGTTATGCGGTCGGCCTTTTCCTTGTTTTTCTGAAATTCCTCGCGCACGGAGTATGGGTGTAATATCGCTATTCCATAGGCAAATGCGTTGCCGGTATGGTCGGAGTCGTTCTTTACCGCTTCGGTGCCGATACGATTGCCGGAGTTGTCTTTTTTATAGTGCCAGCCGCCTTTTAGCGCTTTGTGCAGAGGATAGGCGGAAGCGGAAATATAAATCAGCGGCCGGCCGCCGGAAATGGTTTTGCCCAGCGCGTGATTGAGCGGTTGAATGCGATTGTCCCAGCGTGTCGGGCCTGGTTCAAAGCGTGTGGCCAGCATGGCTTCGAGCGTTTTAGCCGCGCTCATGTTGACCGTGCTTTGGTCGGGCGTGCGCATGGACGGATCGCCGATGTCGCGCCAGGTTGTATTTTTGCCGCGGTATTTCGGCGAATTCAAAAGCGGCTTTAGTTTGTCCTGGATAAGCTCTTTGACTCCGTAGCCCGGATAATAAATGCAGTCATGGGCGATAAGCTGACCGTGAGGGTTATATTGTGTGATTACACACGAGGGGTGTTGATAACCATCCCACATGCGCACCGCGGGTAGATTGGGATAAAATGGCAGTATAGTTTGTGAATAATGAAAATGCTCGCCGTAATTGGGCACAACGACGATTCCTTTACTCACGGTGGCGATAGATCCCTCGACGTAACGTGCCCATTTAGCGGGATTGTTTTGAAACGCTGCTTGATTAGCGGCTCGTTGCAATGACGTAAGATATTTGTTTTCACCTTTGCGGATGTGAAAAGTTTGTTTAGTAATTACCGTGCCGTCTTCGGCAACCATGTATTCTTCTGGAGCGTCGATTAGTTCCGTAGTCCAATGTTCTTCGTCCGCTGGGTTCTGTGTGATTTGCACGTTCAGAATTGATCCGGGCTGGCGACCGGCGCGGGAGATAGCCATTTCAAAAACTTCGTAAGGCAGCCCGGCGTTGGCTTTTTCGTATATCGGCGCGGGTTCTTCCAACCAAATAGTGCCGTATGAAGGGCCTTGTAATTTAGAAATCGACGCTTGGTCGTCAATGCCAAATAGGTCACATTCCACCGGGTATTCGGCGCGGATAAATAATTTTTTGTAATCGTTTTTAAAAACAGCGCGGTCGCCCAGCACTTCGATGATTGAACGCACTGTTGATGTTTTGATGTTTTCGTGCGTGTCGCGGATAATTGCCGCGTGTAGTGGTTTTAATTGACAGCGTTGGGCGTGGCGGATCATGCGCGCGATCGCGCAGTAGGTTTTACCTTCGCCCATTGGGCCGGTCAGGTGATTTATGTGCGCGGTGGATTGCACAAAGGCGCTTTGCGTGGGTGACAGATCAAAAATAATATTCTGTGGCATTATTCTTGACCTCCGGGAATTACCATCAAGCCTCCGGTCTGCTCGTTTTGCACCAACTGGTCGCCGCGGCTTCTGTCCACAATAAAGATGCTGCCCTCGTCTTTATTTCCGAGAGCAAACTTCACTTTCATTTCAATGATATTTGCAGCTTGGCGCATGGCGGCGAGCCGCGCTTTCTGCATTTCCAGATCGTCGGCAATCCACGAAAGGCATTGTGTTGTGATTGCCTTGAGTGCCAAAATCTTTTCTTTAGGTTCACCGCCGGCCAGGCGGATGATTTGCTCTGCCCAGGCGGGGGCGGCTTCTACGATGTGGCGTTCGGCCAGGCGATGAGCGAAAACGTCGTTGTTTTCGCCGGCCCAATCGAGGCATTGTTTTTCCATTGTTTCCAGCGCGGTAAGGTCGCTGGGCAGTTTTTCCTGAACATGGCGGTTGACGATCTGTTGCGCTTCTTCCTGGCGCGCTTGTTGGACGGTGTGGAGATAACGCGACACGGTTGGCTGAGATACATTATACCCCTTTTCCTTGAGGGCCGCGGAGATGCCCACGGACGTGGTAATGCCGTTTACGATCAGTTCCTCGATTGTCGCTTCAAGTTTTAGTCTGGTGATTTTATTTCCCGCCATTTTTTCCCTTTATTTTTTTTAAGTTGGGCGCGGTGCGTGCTTGGTCAGGGGCAACGACACCGCGTCCGCGTCAAAGGAGAAAACATCACGCGGGAATAATATAACATCGGTTTTGGAATTTTAGCGGCGGGGGTGAAAACTACTTTTCAAAACTGTCCGTATTTGTCCGTATTTGTCCGTATTTGTCCGCGGCGCGTGAAAAAAAAACTTGACAAGATTTATTTCTTTGCTGATTTTTAAAAATATTTTGATTTTTTTTCCGGCGATTATTCGTATCGGCAACTCTAAAAACATTTTTTTATTTTTTCTGGTTGCCGATCCGGCGCTTAATTGCCGGGGATAAAAACGCAGCTTCAAAAAACGCGGTTTGTTCCTGGCCTATCGGCAACTCTAAAAAATATTTTTTATTTTCCGGGTTGCCGATCCGTGGGGGGGGGTATTTCCCGGCGGGCTGGAGTATGTTTTTATACTTTTACACCGACGCGCGCGCCCGGTTTTTATCCGGCCATTCCCGGCCTTGCTTTTTTTCTGTCTGTCTGGCGCCTTACGTTTGCTCCATTTTCTTCATCTGGTGGCCATTCGACTATCGGGGTGGGTGAAAAAATAACGGCTTAAAACGCAAAATAAACGCAAATTACGGCTATACCCGCGCCCCATAAATACCCGATAAGCGCATGGTTGATGAAAAGTTCAATAATTTCCATACCTAATACCATATAAGGGGGGGGGAGTCCCAAGTCTCCCGGTTTTCGTTTTTCGGGTTATTGGTTGTGTGGTGTGCGGCCGCGCCGGCGCGGCCGTGGTAGAAAACTAGAAGCCGTGGCCGCTTATTAACCAACAAATGCCGGTCTCCGGGTTTCCGGTTTTTGGATTGTTAAACTCATTAACTACTACCTAAAAGTTAAAGAGTTTAAAAATAAAGAATATTTAATAATCTTAACGGCTTACGTTGTTTTCCCCGCTGGTGCTGTTAATCCTGCCGCTTCATCTCATTAACTAATCATCATAATAGTATCATAATTTAATCAGTTTCACCGGCTCGTTTTATTCTTTTTGGCGCCGGGCGCTTCAAAAACTATTCAATAAGCTAAATACCAAATATCATTACACTTTCCCACAGAAGCCCCTCGCCCCCGGCAAATCCGAATAAAAACCGTTGAATGTTTGGTTTGTGGAAGTGAATAATGCTATGAAAATATAAAACCGGGATGATCCTTGTGAATAAAAACTTTTAATAATTCGCCTCCCCATCGTCATTTTATTCATTCCTGCAGGTTTTTCAGGTTTTCCCCTATTCTAAATGAATCTATTATTCACTCTATATCTATACTAGACTAAACCGCACGCGCCCGCGCGATGAAAAGGAAATGTATATATTATAGGGCTTAATAAACCCTAAAAAACCTGCAAAACATGCTATATTACTAATATTATTAATTAAACAAGCGAAAATAAAACCTGCAGAAAACCTGCAGGATAATAAAAAAAGCTGCTTTTTAATACTCATGAACAAAATATAAGCGGGTAGCGGGTGCAGGGAAAGACACGTTTTTCGATAAGCGGACACGTTTTCAGACAGATTTTTAAAATTGAGTTACGGGTGCAGAGGGAAGGGCAAAAAGGTATCGCCACCGGCCCAGGATCGGCCGGATGGCGATCTTAAAGTTTATTTATTGTGACGCTGTTGCCAGGCGTCGGCCTTCATCAATTCGATGAGCCGGGCACGGATTGTTGTGTTTCTCATCGCGCAGGCAGCCTTAAATTCGCTGTGAACGGTTTTAGGCACGCCACGGATAATTATTTGCACGGTGTCGTCTGCAGATTTTATTGGTGTTTTTGCCATTTTATCATTCTCCTAGCGATTTTTGACTGCTTATTTTGCCATTAGAACCGCGATCTCGGCTTTGGCCTTGCCTTGATACCTGCCGTCTTTAGATTTCATTGGCATAAACTTTCCTGATTTCATCCGGCTGAATGCACAGATAGTCAAGCGTCTGTTTTTGCGTCGCGTGGTTATAGCAAACCATTAATTCCGGCAACGGCACGCCGTAATTGACGTGCTGGACATGGCCGAATGTTCTTTTGAGATAATTAACTTTGTTCTTCTATTTTCCACTTATTGCTCTGTTGGGCATATTAATATTTCCGCAGCCCACACACCGAACACATACCGTTTGTGTTTGCCATACCGCCACAATAGCAATATGGTTCTGCGTTATTTTGCCCCCTTGAATCTCTGGGGCACTGGTAATCGCAATAACCAGAATAAGAACAACTTACAGAGGTTCCACATTGAGATTTAAAATTGCAATAGTATGGTGCGTTACAAGTTTTCATAATCCCTCAATAAAAGCGCCCAACATGGCGCTTGAGCCGATCGCGCCTACCGGCGCTCCTGCTCAGCTTTGCGTTATATTCTCCATTAACTTCGCTTAACCTCTTAATAACATTACTAATAAAAAATAATTAAAATAATGCTTGACAAACCTAACGCTAGGATGTATATTATGCTTAACAAAACATCAAGGAGGAAAACATCATGAATGAATATTTAGATGCAATAAAGCGCGGGGAGTGTGTTGTTAAAGAAGTGTACCTTAATAATATCGAGTTGATTGCATATGATTTTGATTATAATAATACTCATTATTATATAACAAAACTGAACGCAACTAAGTTTAATCCCATCTCTGATGCGTTAAAATCTAAAGCCGCTGCCGCCCTCGGCTCGATTAAATCCCCTCGCAAATCCGCAACCTCCCGCGAGAACGGGAAACTGGGTGGCCGTCCTAAAAAAATAAACCAGTAACCCCATCGGCTTTGGATATATTAACATCAACAAAACAACAGGAGGACAAAATGAAAAATAGAATTGAATATCCGTCAGGCGCTTGGAGTGAAAGAGATGGTAGCCTTTTAACGTGGGGCCGGGGAGAGAAATCACTTAAAGAGAGATTCCGCTCAGACACAAAAATTACCGATCTCGCGCCATACCAGATTGCGAGCATCAAAAAAACAGGAAAGGACCCGGCTTTGTTCTGCTCCGCTGGCTCCGTAATCCTTGGTAAGATTTTTATCCCCGAAATTGAGGCGTGCATTGCCCACGCGCAGGAGGAGGAAAAATCTAAACGTGATGCAGATAAGGCTGTTTTTGATGCCGCCGTTGAATCCGGTGAGGCTTTTCGCACGGCGGAAATTGCCGATCAGTACGACGCCGAATTACATTGGGCGCGACGCCTCCGCGAAGACGAAAAAGCAAAATACTCAGATTGGTTCCATGATATATGTATGGTTGGTTTTGCGGGCAGTGAACGCATCGTTGTCGAGCGCGAGGCCATTAACCAGGTGGTCGGGGATCGCCGCTCTGACGGCCAGTTTAACGGCTGCTCTAACCAAGCATGGATAATCAGCGAAGATGAGTGGATCCGGATCATCGCATTAAGTGCCGAAATTAAACAGCGTAAAGCGCAAGGCAGGGCCAATTTTGAAGCGGAAGAAGCCGCCGACATTAAGCGGAAAATCGAAACCGGTTATTGTTTTTATTGTGAAACGTGGTGCCACGGTGATTGCGGCCATTACAGTAATGATCCGAGCGTTAAATACCGCCGCGAATTTAATCAAGCGGTGCGTGAAGCAAATTACGGAATCAACGATTAAGGGGGATTTTATGATCTTGCAATACACGGATATTTTCAGCGGCGGAAAAGTAAAAAAAATCAAAGGCGAATTAACAACCGAACACTCCGCATCATCGTATGGCCTGCCGGTGATCGTGCTGCCCGATGGTGGAGTAGTAAGCGCGGAATCATGGGTATTGCTCGGATACCGCGTTGTATCACTCACGCAAAAAGAGGCTCCGATGATGGAGCGCTGGCTTAAAAATATGTATGCCATGCTCGGCGTCGCGGAAAATCCGGCTTCCGCCCTGGGGCGCATGGGCGGGTCGAAAAAATCAGAACGTAAAGCAAAATCATCCGCCGAAAATGGGCGGAAGGGCGGAAGGCCAAAAAAAACACAACCATAACCCCATCGGCGGGGCCGCCAACCCCGCCTTTCAAGCCATTAAACTCTCTGAAGAATTTGGCACTTTGATAACATAATATGAAAAAACCAAATAGGAAGTTTTGTTAAAAATCAAGAAAAATATTCCAATAATTATTCCATACCTTTATGTAATAATATCAAGTATTTGTATTTCTTTGTGCTTTGGTAATCTTCATGGTTTAGTCCTCCTTTAGTTTTCTTTTGAGATAATTAACTTTGTTCTTCTATTTTCCACTTATTGCTCTGTTGGGCTACGCTATAACCCGAAACACCAAGCCAACGTTTTCAGAATAATAAGAATATTTTTCCGGTGTCCAGCGTCGCAGCGTTGTAAATAGGTTAAGGTCAGTAGTGTAGTCCTCATGCTCTTTTAAAAATATCAGCATTAAATATTTTCCACGCTTCGGAAGCTCGTAAGTTCCGTTGTCGGTATCGTAATCAAGAAAATTTTTAGATAAGTCTTCCAGATTTACCGGAATAACTTGTAGAAGAACAGCCGTTTCAATAACATCATTATGGCTGTTTAAAATCTTTTGGTATTTATGCGAAAACTTTATTTGTGGCATGTTACCTCACTTTCTTTATCAAAGGCGCCCAACAAGGCGCTAGAGCCAAAAAGCGGCTCAGCTTTTCGTTATGTGTGAATATTAAAACACCTTACTATTTCCGGTGTCCATCTAGCCGGTTTATGGTCTGGAAGAGGGAAAGAATCAATGCACTCAATCCGTAAAATCACATCCCTCAATGTTTTCTTTGCCCACTTCTTTGCCGTAAAATCATTAGGCCAGAACCTTACTGGCGGTAAAATCCCTCCTGTAATTTTATATCGTTCAAGTTTTTTTGTGGTTGTCACGTGATAGCCAATCATATAATCTCCAAAAATATTAAAAATCACTTAACAAGTCCATGCAGCCGGAGCGCAGCGATCGGCTGAGTTTTTCGTTATGGACAATACACACACCCATCTTTGGTTAAGTCACCCTTCACCACAATTCGCTTTCCGCACTTAGGGCAATTAACAGGCTCAAAATAGTTTTGTTTGGGTGCACTCGGCGGCGCATATTTCTTGCCGTTAGCTTCCCACGTTCTTATTACAGCTTTCCAGTCTTTTATCTTTTGGCCGCCTTTTAACTTCCAACCCCTTGCTTCTTGGTAATCAATAAAATATTGTGGTTTGATATTATTTTTTCTCTCTTGGCAATAAAGAGTGATTTCTTCTAAAGAAGGTTTTTTGAATTTTTTTACTATACTATTATTTAGTTTAGTATAGTTTAGTTTAGTTTGTGTATTATCGTCAGAAGTTATTATGTTTTGCTCGTAAGTTATACCATTTTGTTGGTAAGAAACTAAAATATCGTCTATTTTGATTATAGGATTTTTCCTATTTTTGTAGGCATGGGCGATACTGTCCAGAAAATCTTGTGAGGCAATAACCATGTTATTTTTCCATAATTCCTTGTGAATTTTTCCTGTTGTTGCCATCATATTAAGCATATCTAACCCAGATTCTTCGTCACAATGAGTTTTTGTAAAGAAAAAAAGCCTATCAGCTTCGTCTTTAATGCAAAAATGGTGGTCTGGTGTTGTGCACAGAAAACGCATTACGTTACAGAAAAATCCAGTTCCCTTACTTTGGTATTTACCCTCTAAAACAAACAACGTCTTTCCGTCTTTGACGTAAAAAGGGAAATAATCAACATCGTGTCGTTCTGGTCTAGCCATATATCAATCCTTTATCACCCCTTTATTGTATTAATAATTTTTTTTAATTCGTTATACATTTGACGAAGATAATCATCTCTTGTAATTCCACGATCAACAAACCACTGCTTGCTTTGGGTTTCTCTTTCATGTAGATATTCAAGCCAGTTATTTTTAGCAAGCCAAGCAACGATTTTTTGTTCGCCGGCTTTTGTGTGTAAGTATCTATGACACTTGGCGCAAGAAGGAAACCCGTTCTGCCAAGCGTGTCTAGTGAGTAAATTATTTCTTTTGATATAGTGATGAGTTTCTAGTGTGGTTTGTAGCCCAGACGTGCCGCACACAAAACATCTATTGCGGTGGATTATTCTACACGCCTTTCGCCACATGGATTGTAGGTTACTATCTGATAACCCTTTTTTCATTCTTTATTTGCTTTCCGACTATCACACCGCTTCGTGTTAAATTTCAAATCAGCGCATAGTTCGTGTTTATATACACAACTTCTTCGATAATGCAAGCATTGTTTTTGTTCTTCAATGTTTTCGGCGGTGCAGATACCGTTGACGTTCATGTTTTTCATAGGTTCACCAAAAATGAACAATGCGTCCCTGCGTGATTTTAAGGGGATTTTGCACGTGCTTGGAAACTCCTTGAGAATCCTCTGCCCCACCTATGTCATTTTTTGCCACCACAGCAAAGCAACTAGGCGATGTATTCCCTTGCAAAGTAGGGTTGCTGGTTAGGCATCTTTTACCTTCACGCATTGTTTGTCTTGTCTTATACACCACTAATTAGTAAAAGTCAAGAAAAAAGATTTGGGGTAAATAAAAAAGTTCTTGACAGGCGCATGCCGTTTATGTATAATGCTTCCAAAATAAGAGAGGTAATTATGAAAAGCATAAGCCGAGAAGATTATGGATATTATGAAGCACCGCCGGATTATGAAGAAATGGCTGAAGAACGTGAGCGCAGAGAAGCCCACGATGAGGACGAAGCAGACGAAAAAAGATTAAGGGAAGGAGAAAAATAAATGCACTTTCAGATAGACGAAAAAAGATTTATAGAAAAGACGGAAAGCCCAAAGGGTTTTGTTTCGCTTGTTGAGTGTTGGAAAGACAAAGACGGTAACTACAAACCTAATTGGGTAACAAAAAAGATTTACGGACAAGACAAGGTTGTTCCTGCTTCAATAGGATTGGGGAGCGACAAGGCCACGATTGCGGCATTTGGTAAGTGGTTAGCAAGTGACATGGAAACAGAAACACCCAAAGACGACATTCCTTTTTAGGAGGACATTATGAAATTTAAAATCTTTCAAGACCCAAATGGTATTTTTATGGCGTTTGACGATAACGGGAAATATATAGCGTCTGCGCTGAAAGAACAAGACATGCCTCAAGCTATTCGTGCTAGACTAAGAGGCAATCTTTTTATTTCCGAAATCGAAGTAGACGCAGAGGAGAATAAAAATGGCTGAACAAAAAGAAGCAAATGCGATTGTTGAAATGACTGCCGAAAAGATTGCTACTGTAACCGGCTTTACACCGGCGGAAATTGCGATTGTTGACACAACTTTTTAGAGAGGTGATTTATGCTTGTAAGTTTTGATAAAACGGATAGGGTTAGTTTAAGTATCCATGATTTTTCTGAAAAGGAAATGAGATTATTGGAAGATAGATTTGATGTGTTAAGAAGTCCTGATAAAATGGATTGGTTAACAATCAAATTAATAAACCAAATAGAATTAACATTTTTTAGAAATATTATGGAGGCGGAAAATGGCTGAACAAAAAGAAGTAGTGATGAGAGAGTCAACGCCGCTAACCCTTTTGAATATTGCGATTGAAAAGGGTGCGGACATTGAGAAGCTAGAAAAATTAATGAACCTTCACTTAACGTGGGAAAAAGAACAGGCAAAAAAGGCATATTGGGAGGCCATGACCGCCTTTAAGGCAAACCCACCGGAAATTGATAAAGACAAGAAGGTAAGTTATAAAACAACGGCAGGGACGACAGCATATAACCATGCCTCACTTGGAAACGTAACTGAAAAAATTAACACGGAATTAAGCAAACATGGTCTCTCAGCAAGTTGGATTACTACACAAGAGGCGGATAAAGTATCTGTAACTTGCCGGATTGCTCATGTTAACGGACATTTTGAGGAAACAAGTTTAACCGCTTCGCCTGATAACTCAGGTGGTAAAAACAATATTCAGGCGTTGGGTTCAACAATAACATATCTTGAACGCTATACGATTCTTGCGCTTACAGGTCTTGCCACTTATGAGGATGACGATGGAAAGGGAAGCGAAGCCGTGTATATTGGCGATAAGCAGAAAAGCACAATCGTTGACATGATTAATGCGAAAGAAATTGACGAGGCCAAATTCCTTAAATACATGGTTGTTGAATCGGTGGACAAAATTTTGGCTGCTGATTACGAAAAAGCTATGGCGTCTTTACGAGCAGCAAAAGGGAGGATTAAATAATGACAGATAAAAAAATGATTGATACAGCTTTAGCAGAATACAAGATAACCGATGCAGCGATAGCCAAAATCAAGGCTGATTATATGTCTTTGGTTGTTAAAAATCCGCAAGATGTCGAGGGCTATGAGCAAGTACATCGGGCAAGAATGGACGTTAAAAACCGCCGTGTAGATATTGAAAAAACGCGGAAAAAACTAAAGCAAGATGCGCTTGATTACGGAAGGGCTGTTGATGCCGAAGCTAAAAGAATAACCGGGCTTCTTGAACCTGTCGAAAACTATTTGCAAGAGCAAGAAGATATTGTTGTAAAAGAAAAAGAGCGTATCAAAAAAGAAGAGGAAGAAAAAGAAAAACAAAGAATCCAGCAGCGAATAGACCGCTTGTTTGGAATGGGAATTACGTTTAACAGCGTTAATTATTTACTTCCATTTGCGCCCAGTTTCAGTGTTCCAAGTGCAATAATCAATGCTTGTTCCGATGAACAGTTTGAAGAAATTACTGGTAAGTTTCAGTCTTTAATAGATACAGAAAAGAAAAGACTTGCAGACGAAGAGGCAAAGAAGAAAGAAGAAGAAGAAAAACTAGCGGCGCAAAGAGCGGAACAGGAAAAAGAAGCGCAACGTCTTGCCATGTTAGCTGAAGCGCAACGGATAAAAGAGGAAAAGATTAAAGCTGAACAGGATGCAATTATTAAAGAAAAAGAGCGTATCCAACATGAAAAAGACATAGAGCTTGCTAAAAAAGAAGCGGCTGAAAGGGCATTGAAAGAAGCGGCAGAAAAAGCAAAAATAGATGCCGCTAGAATAATCGAAGAAAAAGCTAGACAAGAAGAGGAGAATAAACGACAAGAAGCCTTAAAGCCGGATAAGGAAAAAGCAAGCCTATACTTTAAGTCAATCATAAAACACATGCAAGAAAAATGTCCGTCCACAAAAGACAAGGCAATTAATAAAATTATTGCCGAGCTAGAGGCTGTAATTGAAAGAACGGTTGATGAGTCATTGGCTAGATTGGAGGAAATCTAATGCCCATCATTATTGATGAGTTTGAGCAATACTCGCCTGAATGGTATGCTGCCTGTGCTGGTAATGTTGGCGCAAGCAGTATTGACAAAATCATAACCACCACCGGCGCAAGGTCAAAACAGCGTGAGGATTTTCTTTTGCAACTTGCCGGTGAAAAGATAACCGGAAAGCAAGAGGAAACATTCCAGAGCTTAGCAATGCAGAAAGGAAAAGAGCGAGAGGCTGGGGCAAGGGCTTTATTTGAAATGCTTTATAACATAGAAGTCAAGCAATGTGCCCTTGTCTATAAAGATGAGTGGAAATTATGTCATTGCTCACCGGATGGATTAATCGGCGAGAAAAAGGGTATTGAAATAAAAAACCCCACGATGAAAACTCATATTAAGTATCTTTTACAAAACACGCTTCCAACGGAATATCTTTTGCAAACACAGATGAGCCTTTATGTAACGGAGCGAGAATCATGGTATTTTATGTCAGCCTTTGAAGGATTACCACCGTTGATAATTGAAGTTCAGCGTAACGAAAAGCTGATTGAAATAATTGGCAAAGAAATTAATGAATTCAACCAAGAGCTATTATTGCTTGTTGAAAAAATTAAGGCAAGGCAATGAAAAGCATTAAAGTAACGTCTATAAGAGAAGGTCAGCCCATATTCGATAAACCGCTTCAGGATTTGTTAAAGGAGTGCGTTGTTGGTGGGGCGTTACAAGTTTTATCGCCTAAAGAGTTTATTACCCATCAGCAGATAAAATGGTGGAAGGGCGTTTTGCTTCCGGCTCTCTCAAAGAACACAGGCGACTCGATAGAGTGTTGGGAAACAAGATTAAAGCTATCAGTTATGCCGGACGAATTTAAACCAGAAACAGTTTTGGTCGGAAACACAGAATATACCAGAATACCGTCTATAACAAAACTCGGTATAAAAAAAATGAACGAATTAATTGAGGGAAGCGTAGAAAAATGTTGGGATTGGGGTTTGTCTTGGGTTACGCTTCCCGATAGCGAATTAAGGAGTTGATATGACATTAGCACAGCCAAAAAGAAAAATACCGATAGCAATACCTGTTAAGAAACTGAAGAAGAAAAGGGATTACAGGATACTTTTTTGGGTTAGTTTGCTTATAAATGTGGCGTTAGCGGCACTGCTTTTGTGTAAGGCATAACAATTAATATACGTAGTTGGTAATTTACGGGTTTTTCTGCACGAAAGGGAATTTCTGCAAAGGGGCGACTATGGACTTTGAAAAAGACACTATGGAATGGATAAATCTCTGGAAAGTGGTTCTTTTACTTCAAGAACATGATATTACCCTAAAGCCCGACAGAACAAATTCAAATGAATACGCAATGGATTGTTCAGCGCGATTTCCCTATTGCGGTGCAGACATGACTTATAATGCAAAGGTATTTGACCAACTAGCAGATGTGCCATTTGACCTTGTGCCACACGAATTACTACACATTAACTCAAAAGAACTTGAAACTTTAGGGCTTGACCGTCACGCCACAGCACAACAAATAGATTGGGCGGAGGAAAGATTAACCGACAAAACAAAAAAGATTGTTTCACGGATTGTTTTAGTAGCTTTATTTTTAATCAGTGGCAGAAAACGATTAAACAATAATTTAAAAGAAACAATGCAAGAATTAGTTAAGTTACTAAATGATTTTGATACAGATAATCTACCGGAGGCAAAATGCGAGAAGTAGAAAGCATATCGTTTAAAGGAAATGGACGGAAAATAGCCGTTTATTATTTATCCCCAAGTGATATAAAAAAGAAAAGGGTTTTTAAGGGCGACTGTATCGGCTTACGGTTTGACGCACAATCAAAAGAAAACTACACGGTTTATATGCGCCCAGATGAAGCGTTGATGGTAGCAGGGTTATTGGTAAACACAGTTTGGAAAATTACAAAATCCTATTGTTTAGGATTGGTCAGGCAAAAAAAGAGTGGGCGATAAAAAACACAGAGATAAAAAGAAGTCAAAAGGATTGTGTGTTAATTGCACTCAAAGGGCAGTTGCCGGAAAGACAAGATGTAAGGATTGCGCTGAAAGAGATGCAAGAGATAGCAGAAGAAGAAATGTTAAATATCGGAAATACCGCAAAGATAACAGATTATGCACACACTGCAAAGCCGAATTAC
>Ga0302243_1001099_pt1 | contig 20421 bp, 22 predicted proteins | sample AAG_UR_Met_MG_FD_193514 | JGI IMG/M metagenome (GOLD analysis project Ga0302243, IMG submission 193514) | Enriched activated sludge microbial communities from anaerobic digester in WTTP, New Holstein, Wisconsin, United States - AAG_UR_Met | ecosystem: Engineered > Bioreactor > Anaerobic >... | reverse complement strand
AAACAGGATATTTTTTGTTCTTAAGGAAATAGTGCGTATCTTTGCACCCACATTGCGGGGTGGAGCAGTGGCAGCTCGTTGGGCTCATAACCCAAAGGTCGGAGGTTCGAATCCTCCCTCCGCTACTAAGTAAAATTAGAAAAGCCTGTAAGCTAACAACTTGCAGGCTTTTGGTTTTTTAGCAGTGTCTCTATCAGTGTTTCAACATCGGAAATATGTTTTTAATTTAAAATAGTTCATCATTATCCTATCATATTGTTATTCTGATGTTTGTATTAATTAATTCACTTACTATTATTCCACTTCGTCCCTTGCCATTGGCTAATCACCCCCTCATTTTCACATTCAGGACAATACCAGTGAATTTCACCTTCCTTCGGTCTTATTGATGATTTAACTACTCCATGACATCCTTTCTGGAAGCATCGAATTTCTGTTGATGTAAGTGTAGTAGGCATCGTTCTTGTTGTGGCATCAACGACCAATGCAAGGAAATTAGCCATTTCTCTGGCTTCTTTGGGCATTCTTTTTGGAATATTTCCTTTGTCGTCAAGGAAATGGAGCATGTTGGATATATACATAATAAGATAATCTCTTTCTGCTTAATGTATTAAATGACCTCAAAAACTAACATTAATAAATCATTTACTTTTACTGCTCATTTGTGTTTTAAATAATTCCTTTAAGTAATTCCTATCCATCTTGACACCAAATTTTTCATTCGATTGTATAAAAAAGTCAACCATGTCATCTTCGTTGAACTTATATTCCTTATAAAACCTAATATACTTAGGGTCAACACGTTTTTGTTTTGAATAGAACTGATGATTGCTTGTCATTTCAGAGACCTTATCATGATAGCGTTTACCTTTTAATCCGTTGACATCAATTTGAAATACTGCAATCTCAGGACAAAATATCTGATTTAATGCAATGTGTTTGATTACAAATAAATCATCAGTGTCTATCACAAAAATTCCTTCTCCATCATTCATAATACCATTTGTTTTAATGCTTTCAGCATTTTCAATGGGAGTTACATGATAATATTTATTCATAATTTTATGATATTTCAGGCTTTATAATATTATATTCCAGCTCTTTACTTATGGATTTCAACACTTTCAACATCATCCTAAATTCAATGGCTTATACTAATCGACCACAATAATTGTTTGTTATTCTTCATAGAAATAATCACTATCAATTTTCTTGAGTTCATAAGTCTGCTGAATTGTGCAGCCAATGTTAAAATCTATCATATGTTGAGCAAGTCGTTCACCATCAATAAGCACAATCTTGGTTTCATTTTTTGGGGTGTAGTCTAAGGCTTCCTTGGTAAAACTTGATGTGGTGATAAATATTCCCTTTTTTGCTCCCTGCCCAGCCAATGCTCCAACGAATTTGTGAATTTCTGGTCTGCCAACCACATTACCAGTTTTCCATCGTTTTGCTTGCACGTATATTATATCAAGACCTAACCTATCTTCTTTTATTGTGCCGTCTATGCCTTCATCACCACTTTTACCAATTGCCTTACCTGCATCTTTTATTGAGCCACCGTAACCCATTTTTACCAATAATTCAATTACAAGTCTTTCGAAAAATGCTGGAGAGAGGTCAATCACTTTGGCTAATAATTCGTCTGCTAATGATTTTCTTATTCTTTGGTACGCCTTGTCAAGATTTTCTTCAGGGGTCTGCGCTGTTATTTCTTGTGATATTGCTTCACCTTCACCTTCACTTTCAGTTTTGCCAGCATGTACAAATTCCAGAAAAGCTGGGAACTTACGTAAATATTTCGCATCAATTCGGTCAGGATTTTCCTTTAATGTTTGAAGTCCAAGTTCAGTGATAACAAATGTTGCTCTCTTTGGTGCGTCAATCAAGCCTGCCTTTTTTAAGTATGTTTTCGCCCAACCGACCCTGTTGTCAAAAATCGCTTGGTTTCCACTTGCAAGAGGTTCTTTTCGTTCTTCATCTGATAATTGAAACTCTATTGCTAACTTTTCAATGAGGTCACGGTACTTGTATTCTTGTTTGTCAGAAACAAGACGCAACAATGGGAGCATTAATGATTGATAATCTGGTATCATAGTTAATTTATTTTGGTTCTAATGCTTCTTTCAAAGCCACCTGTAATAATTCCTGCGTGTATTTCTGGTTCTGCTGAACTGACTGCTCCAATTCATCGCATAGTGTCATGAGTTTTTCTATTTTGGTGACAATGCGGTATTGTTCAGAGATTGGGGGTAAAGGAATTGGCATTATAGCAAATTCATCATATTTCAAACTATGAACAGTCATTCCAAATTTCACAAAATCTTTCAGTACTATTTTTTCCATACCAAATAGCATTAATTGAAGGTATCTATTCATCCCGCATAAATACGGTATAATGACCTTCATATCTTGGTTAACTGTACAAGGCATTAAATTTATTGCCACAGGTAGCTTTCTCTTTAAGATACCTGACCGCCCCACTATGATTAACGAACCTTTCGGTATTCTTTTTGCAGATGAATTATCAATTCCTTTTTGGGTAACCTTCATTTCAGTATCTGCGATAAATTCACCATTCATATCCTTTGGAGATATCCAAGGAATGTCACCATTCCAGAAAGCGGGATTAGCCATTGAGGGTGTTCCTCCACCTGTAATGAAACCAACACCTCTTAATCTACACCACTCCCAATTATCAGGAATTTCAAAAGGAACTTCTTCTGGTTTGATTGGTGTGAGCAGTTTTTCTTTCTTGATTTTCTTCTCCCGAACCAGTTTCTCTTTTTCCGCTTTAATTCGCTCCAGCAACACACTAACAGGCTCATCATTGGGGTCTTGGGGTAATAATTTGCCCTGAACGGCATCCTGAAGTATTTGCTGTCGGAGTTTTTTGAGAAGGTCGAGTTGGTAGGAGTGTTCTAATTTTATTTTATAACAAATATTTTGTGTTATCTCCAGATTTTTGTAAAGTTCTAACTGTTCATCATACTTAGGTATTGTAATTTCAATTTTACATAAATCTTCAAAACGTAATGCTTGCCTTACCGTCCCTCGTGCATTTTGTTTTATTTGCCTCAGTCCTTCAGCAGATTTTAAGAACTTCAGAAGTAACTCTGGGATTATTGAATTTGGCTTAGGTTTAAAAATCACGTATGCGGGACTTATTAATCCTTTTTTGTCTTCTTGCATTAATGCAATTGAACCAACATTTATACGATAAGGATTGTATGCAAAACAGCCTTTCTCAATTACTTTATATTCTTCTGCCTTGTCTTCTGCTGCATATTTTGAAATAGTAATACCGTCCTCCTTACTAACACCACAGAATTCAAGGTCGGTACTACTACCAACATCTTTTGCTCTTACGGAATAATACTCTAAGAGGTCTCCCAGTTTCACCTTCTTCCAACTCATATCAATTCTGATTTAAGTTGGTTCAATAAATCATTGCTCTTTTTCATTGACTTTGCAAGCAAATCAATCAATTCAGCACTTGTATATTCATGCTCTTCTTCCTGCCAATTTGGATTTTTAATATCAAGGTCATAACCTCTGTCAACAATTGTCTTAATATCAACTCTCCAAGCAACATCATTTTCTTGCCTGTTGTTCCACCAATCCTTAATTGGGTTAAGTTCTTCCAGACGAATTGGTTTTGTTTTGCTGTAAGATTTCTGCCCTTTTGGTAACTTGTGTTCGTAACACCAGACTTCTTTGGTTGGTGTCCCTTTAACAAAGAATAAAAGGTTTGTTGCTACAGTTGCATATGGTTGGAACACGGAGTTTGGCAACCTGATAATGGTGTGAAGATTGCATTCTTCCAGTAATCTCTGTCTTACCCTCTGTTTAACACCTTCACCAGTTAAAGAACCGTCTGGTAGCACAATACCTGCCCTACCACCATTTTTAAGCAGGTGTATCATCAGTATCAAGAATAGGTCGGCACTGTCCTTGGTGCGAAAGTTCTGCGGAAAGTTCTTCTCATTGTTATTTGCTACGATACCACCAAATGGGGGATTAGCCAATATCACATCCACACGGTCTTTTTCTTTGTAACTGCTTAGGGGTTTGTCGAGGCTATCTCTGAAAACTATTTTTGGAAGTTCAATATCGTGTAGAATAAGATTTGTTGTTGCAAGCAGGTAAGGTAATGGTTTATATTCCCATCCAACGACATTCTCCTGAATGCTTTGTCTTTCTTCCACACTGTTTGCCTGCCTTTTCAGGTGTTCGATAGCTGATGTAAGATAACCTGCCGTACCACAACTTGGGTCGAGGATTTTCTCGCCCAGCTTAGGATTTATCATTTCAGTGATAAAACTGGTAATTGCCCTTGGGGTATAAAATTCTCCAGATTTACCAGCACTCTGAAGGTCTTTCAAGATGCTTTCATATACTTCACCGAAAGCATGACGTTCCTTTGCAATATTAAAATCCAGTTCGTTCAGCTTGTTCAACACTTTGCGGATGTTGATGCCGCTTTTCATATAATTGTGATTACCTTCAAATACCTCACGGACAATTAACGCCCTTCCGTTACCAACACTTAAATTAATATTGCGCAAAGCTGGGAAGAGTTTCTGGTCAACGAATGTCAACAGGTCATCTCCCGTTATTCCCTCATCATCTCCTGCCCAGTTCCCTTTTTCCTTTTTCCAGTGAAATTCTGGTGGTATTGGCGACTTGTAATTATCGTTTAATAACTCAAGTTCTTGGTCTTTATCTGAAAATATTTTCAAAAAAAACATCCATCCAAGTTGCTCAATTCGTTGAGCATCCCCGTTAAGACCAGTGTCTTGCCACATGATATCTCTGATGCTCTTTATTACTCCTGATATGTTTGACATATAATCCCCTCCAATTATATTATGCGATACTGACTTTGCGGATGGTATTGATTACAGTTAATATATCAATCCGTTCTTCCCAATTTTCAGTGCAATCAATTGTAAGCGCATAAATTGCGTCTTTTGATAAAGAACAAACACTACCCGAATGTTTCTTTACGAGCGTCTTAATTAAATTAATTGTTGCATGGGTAAGAAAATGTCCCTTTATTAAAAACCAGAAATCCTTTTTTGAGACACTTATCAAATCATCAACAATTTTCATTTCCCCTTCTGAAAAATGCCCTCTAATTGAGTCAAGAAAATCCGAGATTTTCTTCTGGGAAATATATGGGGAAGTGTCTGATTGCAGAAACCTAAAACAGTTGTTGCCTATGACTTTAATGCCTTTTGAAAACTTAAAATTTGCAATGTCATATCTCAATAGGTCATAAACATTATTTGTAAAATCCTCTGCCCATTTTTCAATTATTTTCTGGACATCTATTTTTTGCCTGCACAATTTGGTAACTATTTCATGAATTTTATTAAAGTAATACATTGAGTTTTCAATAGAATATCCATAAGTTCTTATTATATTGGGATGTGCTGGAGGAAGTTCTAAGAAATCATTATAGTCGTTATCACAAGCAACGATGAAACCAGCATCTTCTTCTAATATCTTAACAATATATTTCTCAATTTCTTTCACTCCGCCAACATCTTCCACATGAGCACTAATTTCTGCAGCATTGAACAAATACTGCCAAAATAAAACATCATCTTCACCTTCAACATAAACTGAAAGATGTTTATTATAGAATAAACTCTTAGCCTCAAGTGCTTCTTTCGAATATTGTAGGCTATTCATGGATAATTTCCTCCATATTTATTGTATTTGACTTCAACTTCCCAACAATTTCTGGAGAATGTGTTGCAACAATAATCTGAGCATTAGGATTTAGCTTTATTATGGAAGGAATTATTTTTCTCTGCCATTCTATATGCAATGATAACTCTGGCTCATCAGCAATAAACACAGTCTGAGCCTCTCGTTGTATCAAAGTCTCAGTTAGAAGAATAATTAATTGCTTTTCGCCAGAAGATAGTTGTGCAATAGGAATAACTGAACCTTTTTTTAAAACCTTAATTCCACCGCCATCTTTATTTTGATTTAAAACGAACTCTTTGGTATCGTGAAACTCGTTAAGTAGATTTATATAGTTGTTAATTGGTTTGAAGATTTCTTCCTTCCTTTCTTCCAGAGTAGATGATAAATCAATGATTTTTTCAGTTCTCCGTAACAACGTTAACGGTGTAACATCGCTAGGATAGATTGGATTCTTATTGTCTTTAACATAATTATTAATTGAATCGGCTGCTTTTGAGATTGCCTTAACATGTTCTTCAACAATATCTGAAGTGACATTATCAAGTATCCCCAGACCTCTATATGCTTGTTGCAAACCAACGCTTATAGAACGAAGGTCAAGATTTATAGATTTACGAATATCAACTTGGTCGAACTTCGGGTTGTACAACATAGACCTTAACACATCCTCTTGGAATTTCTTGGAAAGTCCAGACAACTCCGTTTCAAGTTGAAATTGATATTTAGTTAAAGTCGATAATAATTGATTAAGTTTCACATCAATTGGGTTTCCCCGCTCATTTTCAGGTTCTGTAAATGCATCTTCATTTACAATTTTCTTTCGATGAACAGACAAATATGAAAGCCTTACCAGACTTTCCATTTCTTCTTTTATTTCCCTTATGCTTCGGTAGTATTTAGGATGAAGTCTTCCTCTCCTTTCATTTAGAAATCTGGCATCCATTTCCGATAAAATTGGAAGTTCAAAAGTTTTTGTTCCAATCTTATATGAGATACTATTGTATTTTAGCTTTTCAGCATGTTTTATTACCTCAATTTTTCTTCTTTTTCTCCCGTCTTCTAAATTAATGGTTAAATTTTCAAATTGCATATCAAATAACATAATAATATCCACAGAGATGACTGCTTGTAAAATATTGATAAATGTAGTTTTCCCTGTTCCATTTCTGCCAATGAAAATATTAGCATCAGGGTGAAATTCGGTTGTTACTTTATATTCGCCCCAGAACCCATTTATTAGAACATTCTTTAATCTGAACATAGCAATATTATTTTTTTGATTTTACAATTTGATTTTGCTTTAATTAGCATCACTAAGCAATATGATATAGTTCATTTTCCAATTCATGTATCGCATCCAGATACTTCTTCTTGCTGCCAAATGCTCCAATAATTTCCACTGGTGACCCAAAATCCGTGAATGGTTTCACCTTTAATACTTCCATACTTTCAATATCATCAATTCCTTCATCAGCATATTTATCCAGCAGGTTTTCCATGACCTTTTTCGCCTGTTCACCATATTTGGTAAAGTAGTTGCGCTTCTTGACATTCTCTGCTCGTTCTTTTCGTGTCAACGGTGGCATATCATAGGCAACATGACATATCAAATCAAATAAATCCAATTCCTTGTTTACAGCTTTATACAATGCTTCCACCAATATTCCCTGCTGTTGAAGTTCTTCAATCAATGCCGTTTTCTTATCTGTCGAATTCCATTTGGTAATAAAATCATCCAGTGAAGCGAACTGCCCCCTGATGATTTCTCTGGTGTGGTCTTTCAGGCTTGTTGTAATCAGCTTACCATGCTGGTCAAAGTAAAGTTCACGGCTTATCAAAATAGAAACATCCACCCCATTTACATAAACTTTAAGTCTTGTATGTGGCGGTTCAGGCGGCTCATCAGGTGGGAGAGGTGGTTCTGGTGGCAACTCAACATCGGGTGGAAAATCAACCTCTGGCGGCTCTATATCAGTGATGTCAACATCACTTGTTACTTCCTTAATTTGAATTGGTTCTCCATCAAAATCAGGGTCAGCGAACAGGTCTGTGGCGTTCCTGAAATCAATAATTGTGAAGTATTTCTTGTCGTAATCCTCATTTATTCTTGTTCCACGACCAATGATTTGCTTGAATTTGGTCATAGAAGCAATATTGGCATCCAAAACAATTACTTTGCAGGTGATGGCATCAATACCAGTGGTCATCAGTTCTGATGTTGTAGCAATTACTGGATACTTCTGCTCAGGGTCAGTGAAATTGTCAAGTTCACGCTTGCCTTCCTCATTGTCACCAGTTATTTGCATAATATATTTTGAATTCTCGGCTGACAAATCAGGATTTTCATTCACCAAAGCAGAACGCATCCTCTGTGCATGGTCGATATCAACACAGAAGACAATAGTTTTGGCAAATCTATCATAACCTTTCAGGTATTCAGTTAGCTTCTTTGCAACAATCTGAGTGCGTTCATCAATCACTAACGTTCGGTCGTAATCCGTAACGTTATAATTTCTGTCTTCCACCAAATCCCCTTCTTTGTCAGTCTTCCCTCGCTCTGGTCGCCATCCTTCCAAATCAACATTTATCCCAACCCTTATCACCCTGTAAGGTGCAAGAAATCCATCTTCAATACCCTGTCGGAGTGAATATGTATAAATCGGTTCACCGAAATATTCAATGTTACTTACAACTTTTGTTTCCTTTGGAGTGGCAGTTAAGCCGATGTGAGTAGCCTTGTTGAAATATCTTAAAATATCATGCCATGCGCTATCGTCTCTGGCAGAACCTCGATGGCATTCATCGATAATTATTAAATCAAAAAATTCACGGGTGAATTGCTTATATATATTCTTCTCTTCTTCACTACCAGTTATTCCCTGATAAAGCGAAAGATAGACTTCATAAGACTTGTCAACTCTGCGGTTCTTAACCACTGTTTTTTTATCACCGAAATGCTTAAAATCATTCCTGTTAGCTTGGTCAATTAAAGCATTCCTGTCAGCCAGAAATAATATCCGTTTCTTAACACCTGCCTTCCATAGTCTGTATGCAATCTGAAAGGCAACGTAGGTTTTGCCAGTTCCAGTAGCCATGGTTATCAAAATCCTGTTCTGCCCTTTGGCAATGGCTTCTATTGTGCGATTTATGGCTATTTGCTGATAATATCTTGGTCTACGTCCTGAGCCGTCAAAATAATAGTCCTGAGAGGTTATTCTTTCGTGTTCAGGCTCTGTGATGCCCTTATAGACCTTATATTTTCCCCATAAATGTTGAGGTGATGGGAACTCATCAAGGGAGAGTTCCATTTCGATTGAGGTGTTTATTGCAGTTTTATCATGGAAAATGAAACCGTCACCGTTTGATGAAAAAACAAATGGCACATCAAGACAGTGGGCATAATCCAGTGCCTGTTGTATCCCTGCTCTTACGGAATGGTTATTGTCTTTGGCTTCAATAACAGCAATTGGGATATTAGGCTTGAAGTAAAGAATATAATCAGCACGTTTCTTTGCTCCACGAGCGGTTAATTTGCCTTTGACATAGATTTTGCCGTCAGTGAAGGAAACTTCTTCCAGAAACTGTCTGTCTCTGTCCCATCCTGCCTTGATAATGGCAGGGGTAATGAATTTTGTACAAATGTCACGCTCTGAAAGCGATTTCTTGTCCATCGTTGCAGGAATTTATCAGAACTTCTAAAATTAAGAAATTCTGATTGGAACACCCAACATAAAATTCGAGTTAGCATTTCAAGCCTACCTTGGCTTCCCTGATTGTTTCGGGAATGCTTTAATGCTCTTATTATAATCCGTAATTTGTTTCTTATAATCGTCTGTAATATGACGTCTTAGTGTTCTTTGGTTTACTCCGATGTAGTCTGCAATAAGGTCACGGGTTATTTTGTTGCCATCCTGAAGCATGAAAATCGCTTCATGCAGCTTTGTCATTAGCAAGTCTCGTTTACCTCTTTGGAAAGTCCTACAGGCTTCGATTTGTGTTAACGAAGGGTCTATGTTGACATAATCCCTCGAACGAAAAACATACTTTCTGGCAGTTTTTCCATTCTTCTTATTTATGACTGTGCTGAAATCAAGTTCGCCAGCGATGAACTTGTTATAAATGCCCATTACAATATTCTTCACCTCTTCATCATCAGGTTTTGGATTTTTTAATGGGTGAGGGTCTTCACAATACCTATAATTTATCAATTTTATTACCTGTAAAAGCCTGTCTGGATGACAGAATGGATTATTAAATATCAGCTTAATTGTCATTGCACCCAATGTCTTTGCACGGTAGTGCTCTTTAATAACATGGTCTTTCTTGAAGCCAACCTTACATACTTCTATCCCTTCTTTACAGCCGATATCAATTGTGTTTATCTGTTTCTGGGTATTGCTTTTAAAATAGTGTTCATCGATGGTTGTGTTCCAGTTTAGCCTATATGGTGAAGAGTGTTTTAATATCATTATTTCCAAAAAGGGGACAGAAGTATCCATTACCCCCTCCTCTATATTATAATATCTGTAATTATTAAAGATATTCTTATATAGACCTACTTCTGTCCTCTTTTTTAATAAGTTAATGATGTTATTATAATGTTCATCATAAGAAATATAACATACTTGAAGTATTGCTTTAGATAGACTATTCTTTACTTTGTTTAATTTAATCTGAATAATAATATCTTCAATTTGTTTATCCTCAAGACAATACTTTGATGAATGTGGATTGAAATAACAATTGCTATCAAACGGTAAGTAACATGCTCTGGCTATATTACAGCCAGATGTATCGATTTCAGTGATAGCATAATTCTTTAATAAGTATGTTTTTATGTTTTCATAATACGCTTTATGATGTTCAAGTTTGCTGATATTGGTATTAAATATCACTTTTATACCACCTCTTGGTGAATTGAAGCATGCAAGTGTGAATTTGTCATTACATAAATCTGTTTTCAACTTAATAAAATCTGTATCAGGATTGTCATCGATATCGATATCTATTATTATTAAACCTGAATGCCTTTTTACATTTTCATTAAGTTTATCTCCGACCATGTGTCGAGCAGAGAAGTAAGCTACTGGCAATTCTTTCTTATTGGTTATTAACTTGCGTTCAGCTTTGGTGCGGATATCATTAATTATTTCTGTAATTAACATCTGCTTCCCATTCTTGCTTTTAATAATGGGATAAGCCATTACCTTAATCTGGTCATGACATTCGGTACTTTTTAGTCTATTCGGAACATAATACTTGAAAATATTCCGAAGGCTTTCAAAGTCGGTAGTATTTATATCTGACGTTAACATAGAATATCATTTTTTAAATTAGCATGGCTTTATCTCTTGTCAAGCCATGCTATTTTCATTAATTCAATACAATCATTAAATCTTCAGCGTGATGTTGCCTGATTGGTCAATCTCGTTGAAAAGCCTTCTTACAGCTTCACGAACTGTTTCTGAACAGGAAATGCCAGATGCTCTCCTGATTTCTTTCAAACGCTCAATCATGCTGCTGTCCATCCTGCAATAGAGATTTTTTTCCTTAATCTCAAATTTGGCTTTGTAACCTTTTACTTGTTCCATAATTATTCATTTTATATACAGTTATTTTTTTGTGGGATACATGTATTATTCTTGTACCACACTTATAAATACTGTAGTACGTTCATAAAAACCATAACCTCATATCGCTTCATCCTACAATTATTCAATTAGGCACTATCAGTATTACCCTGAGTTATATCAGAGCAAATTACCGCTTAATAATTTTTGGATATTGTTGCCAGATTTTACCGTCAAGTTTTTTCCCGTTTAATTTTTTATTTCGCTTTATCTTATCTTCACCCCAAGTACCCCATTGTTTAAAGAAGAATGGAATACCTTCTGCTTCGCACTGCTGTTGAACATTTAAAATCCATTCTTTATCCATTGGTCTGGCTCGGTTTCCGCTTTCACCGCCAACAATAACCCAGTCAATATTTTTTAAATTCATTTTCCCCAAATCTTCAAGTAATGGCTCAACGGAGAGAAATAATACGCTTGCTTTCAAATTTCTTAGTTTATCTATTCTTGGCAATCCTTCTTTGCGGTTCTCAACAGAAACGCCAAGCCAAATATTTTTTGGGATTGCTCTGACAGATAAATATTGAAGCATCCTGTCTGCTCTTTTAGTGAGAATTTGATAGGTATGCTGAGGCGTGTTTTTTATGACGTCAAAAATCCTATCCAAATAATCTTCTGGCATATCTTCGTGAAAGATGTCACTCATCGAGTTCACAAAATACACAGTCGCTTTTTTTCTTTTTAGAGGGTCGTTAAGTCTGCTTGGAACAGTATTGAATTTAAAACCATTTTCGTAGCCAATTGTACCCGTTCCTTGTAAACGTTTAGCCATAGTTTCGGCATAGCAATTTTTACAGCCAGAACTTATTTTCGTGCAACCTGCCGAAGCATTCCACGTTTTCTCCGTCCATTCAATTTTATGCGTCTTTGCTCTTCCTCTTGATGTGTTAACTTTTGTTTCAATCAAGTTTCCATTGTTTTTTGTTACAGCTTTTTTCATGATATTCTCTTTTAATTATTGATTTAATCTTTCAATCGGGATGTCCACCACATATGCTTTTGAGAAGCCACCATAAGGTTTAAGTGCACCCACCTTAATACGAAATGCTCTCAACCCTTTCAGGTATTTATCGGTCAATATTCCTCCTGAATAATATGCTTCATGAACACCGCTACCTGTATGAGCACAATACTCACGGTCAATTGCCCAAATTCTATCCCCAAGCAATCTGTATTTCTGAATTAACCTTTTAAGGTGATTTTTTTCGTGCTGCAATCGTGCCATTATCTTTTCATCAGTCAGGATTGCATCAACTTCTGATTGTAAAACTGCTTTTCTCATAATATAACTATTTAATAATTAATAAATTCCACATAAATAACCGCCAAAATATTGAACTCCAATTCATTGTCCCTAAAACATGACTATCATGATTATACCAGAGCATAATCCGTAGCCGTGCTTATGAAAGCAAAGCATTCAAAATGTTTCATTTGTGGTTATTGTGGCAGCCTGAATTGGCTACAATCTACAGAGCGTTTCTTTTGTGGTTATGGTAGGTCGCCTGTAGAGTGATGTAAAAGTAAATACTTCGAATTTCTCTGTCAATAGCTTCAAATTTCACTTTGACGAATGACCCCCTCTTAATTCCCAATAAAATGTAAAGTGCTGATTATCAATTTAACTATTCTTAATTAAGAATGCTTATTGACGAAGGCTTTAAATTTTTACATTAAGGTTTATGGGAAATGCCAATATTTGACTGTTTCATTTGTAACTATTCTCCCATAAAACGTCAGATTTTGGTTTGAGGGATGAGTATTATATCTCACAAAAGAGTTCACTCATATCTAATTCCAACGTCTCGCAGAGTTCAATTAATGTCAGTACGGTCATGTTATTCGCCCCTTCTGCTCTGGAAAGAGTATTGCGATGCAAATTCAGATTTTTGGCGAGTTCCATCTTGGAGTAGCCGTTATTTAGACGATACTCATGAATAAGTGAAGCTATGTTTTCAAGTTTCTTATAATATTCCTGCGGATACGTTTTCTTTATCATATGTTAATGTTTCATATAAATACATCTCTGCCCAATAGATTGTGAGGCAACACCTACGATAAATGTTCTTTTCTGTTCCATTCAGCACCAATATTCCCAATTTATTGTCCCATTTTCAATGCAGTATCTGCTATTAAATGGCTGTTTTAACGCTGAATGGGAAGATTTTTAGTGTTATTTCGGATTTTTTGTGCCCACACGTTGATTATCACCATCAATTTTCTTCAGGAAATCATAATAATTCACTTTATGGAAATCCAGTATCTTGAGCAATGACGAAATTTTGAAATAGGTTTTGCCATTTTCCAACTGGCTGTATGCATTTCGATGCATGTGTGTCCCTTCAACGATTTCTTTAATCTTGATTTGCTTACCTGTTCTTAATTCTTTAACACTAAGACCAACTTTTTCCAGCAATTCCTTATGTTCAGGTTTCATCATGGTCGTTTTGGCTGGTTTCATCACAGATTTTTATCCAAAGATAAAATAATGCACATTTAAATGTTAATAATTTAAGAATTTTGATAGCTTTGTGATGCACATTTAAATATGCACCGACGTAATCCAGATAAGAAGAAGATTATTCACCACATCATATACGGAGAGCCAAATTATGATGTCAGATTTCTTATTTTAATGTATATCGATGATTGCGATATTCATCAAATCAATATAGTTCCAGCAAGAAAAGTAATTATGGATTATGATGAATTAAAAAGGTACAGATTTCAATCTTTCTCATCAAATTAACTGCTACGACATGAAGAAAATAGCTTTATATGTAAGAGTTTCAACAAGCGACCAGACTGTTGAGAACCAGAAAATCAGATTAATTGAATATGCTGAAAAAAACGGTCTGAATTATGATATTTTTGAAGAAATAGAAAGCACCCGAAAAACCCGACCAGTCAAACAGACACTTCTGGTACGACTACGTAATAATGAATACAAAGCAGTTGTAATTTATAAATTAGACCGTTGGGCAAGAAGTTCAACGGAACTGATTTTGGATACAAAGGAACTTCTTGATAAAGGCATCGGTTTTATTTCCATTTCGGATAATCTTGATTTTTCGTCTGCTGCTGGCAAGCTGCATTTTGCAATCTTATCGGCATTTGCTGAATTTGAACGTGAACTAATAAGAGAGCGAACCATTGAAGGTCTAAGACGAGCCAAGATGCAGGGTAAACATGCTGGAAGACCCAAAGGGTCGAAAGATACCAAGAAGCGTAAGAAATCAGGTTATATACTCAGGGAAGCGAATAAGCGTAAAATGCTTGATGAGGGAAATGGAATTCATAAAGCTGTTGAGGTCTACCTGAATTAAAAATAGTCCCCCAAATATTTATTGGGGGATTTTTATATCTCATAACACCCTTATCCCCCCCTGTAATTTCGATAGTAAATAATCGTCCGTTTATTTGAATTTAAGTATATTTAGAGTTGAAGAACAATTTAATATTGAGATGTAACTCTGAATATTGAATTTTAATTTTAAGTCCCAATAATAGTTAATCTACAGATGGTATTAGACATTATTAAAAAGCAAATAGAAAACTATAAGCTACTGATTACTTCCAGCACCTATGGCGAATTATACAAATGGGTTGCATTGAAAACATTTCATGATAACTGGGACATCAATGCTGATGATTTCAAATCAGTTTATGATAAAAGTTTCAACAGCAAGGATAGCAATAATTTATGGGCAAATCCTCATTGGTTTCCAAAAGCTGTGATGCTTCGTTTTATTGACTACAAAAAGGAAGTGGTTCGGCAAATGTTTCAAGACCTATTTAATGAACCTGAAGAAATTGATAAGCGCATTGAACGATTTGTTTACCATTGCGATATTCTACTCAAGGAGATATATGATTTCGACAAGAGCATGAAAAATCACTTTCATGACGGTCAAAGGATGGTGACGGTTTATTTGGCTTTTCGTTATCCAGATAAATATGCCATTTACAAATACACAGAATTCAAAACTTTCATGGAACTGGTCAAGGCAAAAAGCATTCCATCAACGGGTGAATATGATAGGTTCTTCAAAGTTGTTCGTACGCTTAATAATATTTTGAAGAGTGATGATGAATTAGTGAAACTACATCAATCCCTTTTGAGTGATGAATGCTACAAGGAAAATACATTGATGTTGGCACAGGATTTCATTTTCACAACAGCAAGGCGGTTCATGGTGAACTAAGGTAAGAGGCGACACATCATTCCTTAAAGCATGAGGAATTGCAGCGAGAAATATTTATTCCACAATCGTGCCGCCTCTTTTTTTAAAAATATCACTACGGCAAGATATTTAGATACGCATTTTCGTTGTTGCTAAATATTTATAATAAATCCCTGCATCCTACGTTTATGATTGTAAACCAGTTACTTCATGGTCAATATTTGTGTACTGTTCAAGGGATTAATAATTAAAAATTGTGTAGTTATGAAAAAGGTTAATTGCCTCATAATAATTATTTTCAGCATTATTTCTATTTGCTTTTCAAGTTGCACTAAAGATAATACTGACGAAACAGGCATTCCCAATCAAAGTGATTTTAAACTCACATTGGTAAAATACGCTAAATACGATGATACAGACAGTATTTTTTACAGTAATAATAAGGTTAGTATCATAAAACAATATGGTTCATCTACAAGTACTTCCTATACTCAATATCGTTTTGAATATATCAATAGTGAAGTTAAAATTTATGAAAGAGATTTCAATTCAGGAGTAGGGTCGACAGAGAGTTTAATTCGCACTATGATATTCAAAGATTTAAAGCTATCACAAATAAAAAATTCAGAAGGAATTGTCTATGCAAATTATGTTTATGATGCTAACAAACTAAAATACGTAATCGTGGATTCAGATGATTCGCTTGCTGTAAGATATGATACTGAAGGGAAGAACATTACTGAAATGAAATGGTATGATTATAACCCTGACACGAAAGAATACAGTCTCGTTGAAACATTTACATATATATTTGATAATAAAAACAATCCATATAAAAACTATATCTATTATCCTTTCTATCTTTATGATGATGAGGAAAATTCATTAGATTATTTTAATACAAACAACATTCTTACTACAACATATCCTACTTCAACCATCAACCGTACGTATAGTTATAACGAGAACGGCTATCCAGATTATGTAGATAGGGGTACTGATGGTCGAATATACTTTGAATACGAATTAAAATAATGCATAAAATAACTATGAAAGAGGTTAAATATTCTATCTTTTTTGTTCTGCTACTTGCACTTATAAGCATTAGTTGCTCCAAAGTTTCTGATGAGAGTGATGATGATGGGATTACTGTAAATGATTTAGTTGGCGATTGGAATTTTCAGTCATTGACCTTCAATGGAGTTGTTTATGACACCGAAGCTGAACTTGCCGAACTGGATTTAACTTATAGCTACATTCAGTTGAGTTTTCTTAATGTAACAACCACCACAATTGGATTTCTTGACCATCGTGGTAGTGGTAATCCTGCTGACGGAGAATATACGTTAAGTAACAATACCATTAACTTTGAGGACGATAAACTTGTCTTTTATATTGATAATTGGGAAACGTTTGATGGGAGTGTGCTTAAATTGAAACTATTAAGTTCGACAGTTACAAATGAAGCACCAATAAATGGTGTTTATATCATGATAAGATAAATTAAACCCCCGACTATAGGGGGTTTTTATTGTAATGTAGTCAGCGTTTCAAAGTCAGATAAACTCCATAGCCACCAGTCATCATCGATTTCCATATTCCAAGTAAGATTATAGCAGCGATTGGTTTTAATATCTTGGACATTGAGATAAACCATCCCCTCGTAGTCTTGAAAACCAAGCAGCCTGATGGCAGCGATATCTTCCCCAATGTTTTTGTTCGCCAGCTTCAGGTAAGGCATTCCTACGGTTAATCTTTTGCCAGTGGTCATTATAAATGGCAAATCAAGAATAATTGTTTCAGGTGAAATGTATTCAATAACCTGATGTCCTTTAGCATTAATGTATGGCCTGTTATTCATTTTCCAGTTCCAGTAAGTCAGTAGTATCATAATTACTGGCGATTTCATCAAAGACCATATTCTTGATGTCGTTCCAGCGTAGGCAAAAATGCTCAGGATGTTCATTATTCACATCCAGATTGACTTCAGCAAAACACCCTGTATCAGGATTGGTAAACAGTATCTGGAGAAAGCCGTTATTGTAATCAACGCTCTTGAGTTCGTACAATCCAAAACCCGAATTGCTTACCAACAAATATTGCTGACCAAACCCCATATCAAGCGAGGATTTGTCACGATATAAGAAGATTGAAAGGTGCTTGTACTTTCCAGCTTGCATTGCCTCAATCAGTTCTGGCAAATCTGCTGGGTACGAATTATATGTTGCTTTTTCCATTGTATGCCATTTTCTTATAAATACTTTCATTATCAGTTTGGGGATGTCATGATGAAGACCGAAACCAGAATAATTGTATCTGCGGTAACGTATTCCAGTACATTCTTTCCAGCACCATGGGCATCTTATCTCGACTGGCAGTTTTAGGTGCTATTGCATGCTTCTGCTGCCATTTAAGCCATCATAATGTCGTACATTAATCATACCTCATTATAACCCCCCGTATACGGGGGCGGGAGCGCATTTAGCTTATATGATGTGGGGTATAACATAAGCACGGCCTTTCCCCATAATTGTTCTTTCAATATCAAAATTTGTATGAAGAAGTTCCAAGAAAAGACCTTTAAAAATTCTATATAAAAAATTTGTAAATCCAGACAACAACAAAACACTTACACAATCCAGAGCAGGTCGAAGAAGGAGGAATTTTACGACCCTTGAAAATTTCATAAAAATAAAAATCGAAAAACCAGACCCACCTGAATTAGTAATGCCGACCCGTTTCAAAAAAAATTCCCAAAAATTTGAATTAATTTGGAAAAATAAGCCTTGGGATAGTGTTAATTAGAAAGTGATGTAATTTACAGTTGATGGAAGAATTTAAATACTTGCCTTTTACGGCTTCGACATTCAGTGATTTTCCCCCTTTAAATTCTAAAAGTAGTTAAATTATATCTTATTCTTATTCTGCGAAATATAGTTTATGAGTTCGAAAAGCTGAATTCTTTTCTTGCCCAATATTTCAATGCTTGTAATTTCTCGATTCTCAATTAATTTATAAAGTGTCGGTCTGGAAATACTCAAGAATTCACATGCTTGATTTAAAGTCATTGGCTTTTCATAAAGTACATCATTTTCAATAAATTCGGGGTTACCTGCTAATAATTTCTTTATTCTGGTAAAATGTAAGATAAATCCATGACTTTGTGGCTCTGTAAAACCCATCCCCTGAAATTCAATTACCTCGTGCAGCAATTCCATTCTTTTAAGTTCCTCCAATATTTCATCATTACTGTGAAACTCTTTTGATGAGTGTTTAAAATAGATTTTTGTTGGCAACTGGGGGATATCCCATTCATTGATGTTTACGGACTTATCATCATCCACAAGTTCCTTATGTATAAATCCCCTTACCAGATTGATGTTTTTCAAGTATATCATCGGAAATTAAGGTATTGTTGAAATTTTTGAAATGCATCACCAGAGGTATTGCCAGCAAGTTTCATATAATACTCCAGAGTTTCAATTTTCTTATGTCCGCTATATGACATTACAATAAAAGGAGAAATGCCACTTATTAAGCAATTTGTTATAAATGTAGTCCTGCCTACATGGCTGCTAACCAAATCACATAGTGGTGTGGATTCAGATATTTTATCAGTCAGTTTTAATTTTAAGGTTGATACTTCTTCTGTGAGACCAGCTAACCTGCATACCTCTTTCAAATCCAAATTGTAATTCTTTAACGCCTTCGCCTGAACACCTAATTCATAATTATATTTTCGAAGAATGGATTTTGCTTTTGTATGCAATGGGATGTTCACAACCCTTGTCGTTTTAAACATCATGAAAGATAGCTGGTCATTTTTGACAAATGATTTTGTGACCCGTTCCAAATCAGAATATCTTATTCCTGTGAATATTTGGAACAAGAATAAGTCCTTCACAACTTCATACCTTTTTGTTTTTGGTTTGTATTTAATAATCTTCCCAATATGCTCTTTAAGTAAAACTATCTTGGTTTCTGATACCTTCTTCCTCGCAACTTTTTTAAATTCTCGATATGACAAATTATCCACAATCTTCAAATCCTTTGAAACATAGTCCATGAAAGTATTAAAGCCGCTCTGATATTTGTTTAGTGTAGCAATTGCAATCTCTCTTTCTTCAGTCAGATAGGCTGAAAAATCCGTAAGGAAACTATTTGTAATATCAGATGGATATAGGTTTCTCAGGTTATTGGCTTCAGCAAATTCCTCTAATGCAGTCTTTATGGAATCGAATTTTTGATATGTACGGTAGGTCTTTGTCTTTTTAACAACAGCTAAAAATGAATCAAATAGTTTGAATATATCTTTCTTTGAATCTTCACTTGCCTTTACTGCATTATCATATATTTCTGGACTTATTGAACCATTCTCGATTTCCAATTTCCTCAGAAGTTCTGCAATTTCTTGCTTTCGCTTATCCACAAGGAATTTAATTGACTTCAGTTCATCTCTGTTTGTTTTAATACCGTTTTTGCCAAAATCATTTTCATTAATATATTGGTTGGTATTAACATATCTTCGAATTTTCTTCTTGTTAATCTTATGAGTAAAAGTTATTTCAAGGTTAATACAACCGACTTTTTTCTCATTGATGTTTTTCAGTTTGATACTAATGAATGTCTTGTAACTCATAATAAATCCAGTGTCTCATTCAGTGTCTCAATACGTGTATATCCATGTAAAAATAATAATTCTTAATTTAAAAACAACTGATAATCAAGAATATCAGCAGATTACAAAATCGAAAAAATGTCCTCCCTCCGCTACAAAGAACACACCAATAAAACTGTAAGTCAACGACTTGCAGTTTTTTGTTTTTATACAGGAGACATACGTGAAACTATCATGTGGTTTCTGTTCCTGTCAGGCTACACTAGGG
>Ga0302243_1001098_pt1 | contig 20474 bp, 8 predicted proteins | sample AAG_UR_Met_MG_FD_193514 | JGI IMG/M metagenome (GOLD analysis project Ga0302243, IMG submission 193514) | Enriched activated sludge microbial communities from anaerobic digester in WTTP, New Holstein, Wisconsin, United States - AAG_UR_Met | ecosystem: Engineered > Bioreactor > Anaerobic >... | reverse complement strand
CCCTCGTCCCTTGATCACACTGATGTGGTCCACCCTGCTCGGTGCGGTCTTCATCACCCAGCTGGCGAGGTCCTTCCCCTGATCCCTCACGACAATCTGCAAGGTTTGATCGCCAAGAATGCGAAGAAACGTCTCCATCTCGATGATATTGTGTAACCCGACATCCCTGGTGTACCTCTCTACTTCTGGGTCGGCGGAGGCATCGATGATCGATTGTACGTGCCTTTCCAAGCTCTTACCCTGCAACTGCGAACCCATCTCCAAGGAAAATCCAAGTTCGTTCACCTTATCGTCAATAAAGTTGGCTAGAGTGCGTTTCTCTTGCCCACGGATAAGCCGCATCCTCTCCTTTTCCAAGAAGGTATCTACAGTCCAGTAGCGGGCCATGCAGATCGATGCCAGCTCCTCGATCCTTTCGTCGCTCAGGTGCTCATGCCTGAAGACCGAATGCATCTCATCATATCTGTCCCAGTTTGTTTCCGTGATCAGGTTCAGGCGTGTTAACTCCTTATAAAAAACCGTACCGGGGAACGGGGTCGCGATTCCGAACGCAGCGCTAGTTAGGCCGATCTGCTTCGCATACTCAGGAAATGCCAATATTTGTTCCTCGGTTTGATTTGGAAGGCCGATGACAAATGTGCCGCCCGCATTGCCGCCCCATTCCTTTATGCTCCTGACCGCTTGAGCGTGCACCTCTGTCTTCATCCCCTTCGAGACGGATCGGATATCGTCCATATGGGGGCTTTCAATTCCCATCTCAAATCCCTCGAACCCAACCGAGATCATTTTCCGTATCAGATCAGGATGCCTGGCAACGGAATCAGCTCTAACCTTGATCCCAAATCTGATATCCAGATTGTAAAGGGCCAACAAATCGCAAAGGCAATCCACTCGTTCCGGTCGTCCTAAGAAATTTGGATCGGTCACCTCGATGGAGATGGGTGTGTCGTGATGAAAGTCGACTATTTCTAAAATTTCATCCATCACGTTGTGGGGGGACCGATATCGCTGATGGCTCCGGCTCATGCGCGGCTCACAGCAGAAGGTGCATTTGCCGGTGCATCCCCTCGATGTGGTCAATACATCGTGTTCCCGATCTCGCATAAGTCTCGTCCGATACTCATGCTTCCTCAGATGGCGCGCTGGAAACGGTAGGCTGTCGAGGTCTTCGATAAGCTCTCGGTCCGTATTGTGGATGACCGCATCTCCTTCTTTGTATGATAGTCCGGAAATGTTCTTTGGATGCCCCCTTACCACCAGTTCATGCATGGTGATCTCCCCTTCTCCGCGAACGATCACGTCGACCTGGGGTTTGGAAAGCAGCTCATCCGGTATCGCGGTCGGGTGGTATCCACCCATTACTGTCATGGCTCCTTTCGACTTTGCCATTTGTGCGATTTTCAGACCTTCATTATGATCTGTGGCCGACATTGATATTCCAACAACATCTGGGTCGAGCTCATCTAGGTACATTTTCGTGATTTTGTCATAAGGTCCCCGCTCCATTTCAAGGTCCAGGATCGTCACATCACGAACGGAGTCCTCGATAGCGGCCGCCAAATACTCAAGCCCGGTAGGGATCAGGTCAAAGGCAAAGGAGAGGCCATGTCTGCCTGATGGCTTGATCAGCAGGACATTCTGGAGCGACATATTGACCCCCCTATGATGAAGGTGTTCGTAGAGAAACGAGCACAACGGCAATGTACGGGGCTGATGTGGAACGCCTCAGAAGGAGAGTGGTTCCCATATCATTTTCCCCCATGCTCGCACACCACCTCTTCTATCAGTGGGGGGTCCAGTGAGCAATAGTTTGGCTGACAGTTGATCCCCGCCTTCCTTCCGATCAAACGGTCTTCAAGGCCCGATATCCTCAGGACGGGCGATAGAATACGATTGCCGTGCTTCATCCAGAAATATGGTAGAGACAGGGTGCTGGCAAACATGATGGCCATGCTCTTCTCCGGGCTCCATACATCGATGTTGTGCTTCCAACAGCTGGATAGTATTCCCCATTGTTCATCATCGAGGTCCTTTAGACTCCCATGATGTTGATTCCTGAGCCTGGACTCTTCCTCTGATGTAAAAAGAAGCGGAACGTAGAATATTTTCGAGCCTTCCAGCCGTTCAAGGAGCTCAACCGTAGCACGAACATCTTCTTTTTGTTCTCCTGGGAGGCCTAAGATCAATGTTGCCAATGGATAGACCTTGTTGTCATTCATTGTCTCAACGGCCTTGACAACCACGTCTTGCCATTGCTCCGGCCGGTAAGGAAGCATCTTACCGCGCATGTACTGCTTCATGAGTCTCGGGCTCCCGCTCTCAATGCCCACCTCCACCGACGCGCACCGATCGCCCCTGCATGTCCAGGTGGATTTCTCCACGAGCGTGGGGGCTATATCCTCGACTATGGAAGGATCATAAACAACTGGCGCGAGAGATGCGTGCGCTGGCTGAAGATATTCAATGCCTTGGATGCGGTCCATCGCCTTGATCAGATCGACGATCGCTCCCTTATTCGGGAGGAAATGTTCTCTCCCCTGGTACAGGAAGATATCATCGGTCTGAAGGATGATCATCCTGGCCCCGCCTTGTGCGTTAAGCTCGGCCTCCTTGACGATTCGTTCGAGGGGGAAGGAGTGGCAGTGGCGCAAGGTGGGCGAGCAGAAGGAACAGCCCCTTCCGCAGCCTCTCATGATCTCTACAGTACCATAGATAGCTGGTTTCTTAATCAAAGGTACTTCTTCTGGTGAGGGCATATCCATTGAGATGGAGTTACTGACCGCCTCGCCATTAATCATCTTTCGGATTATCGAAGGGAGCGACCGTTCGGCTTGTCCGATAAGGACTGCATCAATGCCGAAAGCGCCCTGCATCCCCGAATCGGATATTTGCCAAGCGCCTGAGCCACCTACGATGATTTTTGCGTTTGTTCCCTTAATTGCCTGATTATTCATTAGTTTCTCGAACTCAGCCATGGTTGCGGGCTTTCCATCCAATCCGAGAACGCTTGTGTAGGTCCTGCTAACAAACCCGGTCCCGAGTGGGTCCATAGTGGTTATGCCGATGATTTTCGTTTTTGGCCCAATGAACTGATGAAGGTTATCTGGGTGCGCGACAACAACGTTTTCCTCACCGAATTCATCGATTAATAGGGATTCCACCTTCCTCAGACCATATGGTGCGTATCTGGCAGAGCCGTCATGATTGGACGGTAAGGACGGATAAAGCTTCTTTTGGACCAATATCTCGGGAAACCCTCCAGCGAAGGCCAGAAATGGATTAAGTTTGAAATCGCTCATTTCGATATCGGATGCCGTTAATACGATCATCGTTCCATCGGTGGAAGACGTCGCTTGTGAATCTACACCAGCAATCTTGCTGGCACATGCGAGCATCTTTTCATATCCACTCATGATCACGTGATCCACCAATATCTTCAATGCTGTCCCAGTGCCCTCACTTTTCACTCGCTTTTTTTTGTTGTGTATGTTTATTAACATACATATGCACCATATTTTTCATAGTAATAATTAGAGCAATATAAATCTCTATGCATTGATCGAAAGCACTATGAGCACATGGAAGAAAGTGATGTTGATCATTTAATGGGAGTAGAGCTAGGTCCGGTTGTATCTGGATACTGGGTGGAGCAAACAAGATTTGGTTTTAGATAGAACGAAAAAACGGAAGGGAGTTAATGAATGATGATTTAATTTTCTTACAATTTATATGAATCTAGGCATATTAAAAAAGAATAAACAGATTAAAAAGCTTTATGTGCTGGCCTTGCGCCTTATCAAATGAGTTGATTTTGAATTTTCATCATCTAGCTTGACTGATGTGTGGTCTCGGCTGAGTCGACTCTTACTCTTTTTAAATAGATATCGTTGGAATTCAATTCAAACGCTTATGGCGTTCATAGCTGGCTCCATAAAAACATCCAATTGTATGCTCCATTGGCGGTGTGAAACTTATTGCTGAACACGATGCGGGAAAATGCTAGTGCTCCGTCCCGTAGATCCTCTGAACTGATCTACTGGATGAGTATGGTTCAGGGCGGGCCTTCGCCCAAGACCCAATCCAAGGCGGAGACCGTTACGAACCCCCGGTCCTGTGATCTGCTCCCAGTCCGATCCATTGCAATTACCAGTCCTTTTTTCATCTTCAGCTCGGAAAGGCACTCGTTCAGTGAATCGATCTCCCTGGCCATGGTCTTTGGGTCATGAAGGTCGCAACAGACCTGTATCGCCTCAACGACGTTGGTACCATGCCTGATCACGAAGTCCACCTCTCTTCCTGATCGGCTTCTCCAATAGAATATCTCATCACCCGGTTTTAGCCGTCTCCTCAGCTCCAGAAACACCATGCTCTCGAGCACCCTTCCTCGGTCGTCCGCTCCGGTCACCGCATAAAAAAAGCCGGTATCTGCTGGATATGCCTTTCTTGGATATTGGGCTGCATCCTTGACCGAACGGCCGAATACGGGGATGAAAAAGAAAAGATAGCTCTCTTGAGAATAATGTTCGAGCTGGAGTATCCTTTCCTTCCCGATCTTGTAGCCCACACTTTTCATGTAATTGAGGCACTTTGATGCCGAGAAATATGGGCTGTCCAATGCGTATCGGCCGAACAATTTTACCAGGGCCACATCTGCTCGCGATAGTTCCCCGACGTCCAGGCCGAGTATCTCCTTGAAGTAATCATTAAGAATGGTCACTTTCTCAAACTCTTCACCGATGAGCACGACCTCAGGGAAACCCCCAAATCGGAGATATTCGTTGAACATTTCCTCAAGTCTCCCCTGCCCAGCGGTGGTCGGCTCGATCTTGAACTCATTAAACTCCAAGAACTCCTTGAAAGATAGAGGGAAGACCTCCACGGTCATGATCCTGCCACGCAGGGCCTTGGGGGGCGCAGAGAAGCCGCTCCTTGATGAGCTCACGATGATCCTGAGCCTTCCTTTTAGCATCTCATGCATTCTGGCCAACCATCCCGCCCAGTTCGTGGCCGAGGTAATCTCATCAATTATCAGATAACCCTCGTCACCGAACCATTTTATTGCTTCCTCAAGCAGGGTCTCAGATCTCAACCGCGTATCCTCAGCATTGATGTAAGAGACCCTCTGGCCATCTTTTTTCAGTTTTTGGGCAAGAAGCATTAAGACGCTTGATTTTCCGGACCGTCTGGCCCCTGTAACAGCCACTATCTTGAGTTCGGACCGCTCGATTATGGAACCCAGATCGATGTCTCTCGACTTGAGATGACGACCAAATGCGTATGTCGTGGTTTCTTCGAACACATCTTTTGGGCTCATGAGTTCGTTCCCATATAGAACGATAACATATGTAAATTGTTCTATTACAGAACAATAACTGATGACCACCGTTCCCTTGTAGTACGATCGTACAATGCACCCGGAGGTATTTGTGCAGTGAGACCGGATGAAAGATCAAAAACGGGTCAAAGATGAGTATGTCACTGGTTGCAATGATGCCTGAGCGCGGTACAACAGACCACCGGTTCGAATCCGGCTGAGCCCACTCTCCTCCATATCCAGACAGCAATCCTGAGAGGTTGATCGTTTCCATATATCAATATACTGGCCATGGAGCTAGTTACCCGGCATTGAAAAAAGGTGCGCTATATATCGGACCTACGTCTACTCTGTTGAGCCGAAAAGAGAACAGGAAGCATCATTGAGCGCCTGAAGTTTTTCTTCCAACGACCTCCATGTATAATTGAAGGGCCCGCTCGCTCGATTGCCATTTGTTCCTTACCTTAATTGCCGGGAGTTCCCCCTGTTCTGCTCTCAAGGCCAGGTACTTTGCCGAATAGGTCTCGTCACTCTGGAATTTGACCAAGGGCTTCAGCTCGTCTTCCATGGTTCCCACCTGGGACAGGAGGTTTAGGAGCGAGCCGCCCGTTCTGACCATAATGAAATCGGTCAAGGGTGCTAGGTCACCGCGATTTCCTGCCTGGAGCGATCTCAAGTATGCTTCGCGGTCGCCCGGAAGAACGTTAACTGGTGGCCAGTTATGCTTCATGAGATGGAGGTTCAACAATAACCGCCCCACACGACCGTTCCCATTGCTAAAGGGATGGGTCGATTCGAAACCATGATGCATCCAAGACCCTAACGTGAACGGTTCCTCCCCCTCCAGGTCCCTCTGGTCATACTCCTTGATCAGTTCTTCCATTCGCATGATGACCTTCTCTGGCATGGGCGGAGAGAACTGAGCTCCGCGAATCATTACGTTGGTGCGTCTCCATTGGCCTGCATCGGCCATCAGTCCCTTGAAAACCTCTTCGTGGAGTTCAAGTATGGTGACAGGATCGATAGACCGTGCTCTTCGGTTCATCAGGTTCCTAAAAGCCTTCTCGTGTTGCAGGGTCTCCATTATATCTGCGATCGGTTTTTCGACCCCTTTTTGATCAAGGAGGACCGTTTCTACTTCATCGTAGGTGAGAGTGTTACCTTCTATTGCGTTCGTACCGTAAGTGTTTAAGAAGCTCATCCCTTTCCAAATGTCCTCGGGCAAGGTGTCCAATGACCCTCTGTTTAGAAATTCACCTCTGAGCTTCTCTAATATGGATATTTGCATTGCCTATGAATAGGTCATACATGTTATATAATTTTATATGTACATAGACCAGAGATGCGATGAAAAGCATATCTGTCGTGTGAATATTAATGGCCGGGATATCGTCCATCCTTTTGAGCTCCAGATATGGATATAAGGCGCGCTAATGAGTTATGATGTGGTCTTCAAAGGGCAGACATGAAAGTACCTCTTGAAATTTGTATCAACGTTCGGATTCGATCCCAGTTATTAACAAATTAATAGAGGCTGAGCCCTATTGCACTCAGCTCGATCTTCATATGATGAATAAGAAAGAGAGCCTCACCAAATACTGGGAGGCAATAGGATTATCGAGATTGTCCTGAGTTATGCCGTAAGGACTGAACGTCAATCCATATTATCTGGCTCGTTCGATGAGCTGCCCCCTTCTGAACGCATAACCGAATGTCATTAGTACCCTGATGCAAAGATTTGGGTAACTTCATCTGGCCTGTTCCATACATAGGTATCACTACATCTGAAGAATGATAGATTCCTGTCCAGTTATCGTTGTAGTCAACGACCAGAGCCGCTGTCTTCGATGAGCCGCTGTTAAGTACATCGCGATTGGCAAAGAAGTAAGCAGCGAAGATGAGTACGCCGACGACGACATTATCGTAGATGACAGGACAATTTTCGAGTAGTGCTTCAATTTCCTACCTTCCCAATGAGTAATTGTTTTTTCAATTGGTCCACATATTCATGTTGGTAAACCAAAGATAGTAATCATTCTAACATTTGACAATAATAATAAATATTCATGATATGATGTCTCCTCACCACTTGGGGAAGTGGAACAGGTTCGATCGATGTAGAATCGAAGAATGATCTTTGGTCTCTTAGCTGACTGCTGGCGAGGCCAAGGTAAAGCAAGTGGAGGGGTGAGGGGAAGTTGAACGGCGAGAGGAGCGTTTGGAAGAAGTATTTCGCGGTTTTTTGCGTGACAGCGTTGCTAATGACTTCGTTTCAGATTGTGAGCGGGATTGAGGCTGATGATACCATAGCCGAGCCTGATCCCGTTCCGGTCTATCCGCCAGAGGGCACCGTAGAGAGCATCGGTAATGCCAACGGGTTCACCGTTTCATCACCGCAAGAGATCGTGCCGCGAACATTTGTCACGACAGAGCCATATGGTATATGCTATTGGACTCAGAACGGGACATACATCTTCAATAAAACGACTCCTGAGAAGATGTCCCTCGTATCCTTGAATCGCACAAGGGCCATTTCTGAAGCGTTCTTCACCGTTGAAGCATCCTCCGATCTACTCATCACTGCGAATGCCACCATACAGAAGATGACGGACGATTTCTTTCAGGTCGACTTTTCTCTCCTGGATCCCAATTCTCAGAGTGCTGTTGGCAAGATGAGCGTGACGTTCGAGTTCTTCGCCATGAAGGCACCGAAGATCACCGCCATCGTCGATAGCCTCGATGTGAAATCGAGCTGGCATGTTGTTTGGATAGTCGTGCCTATGAACCACGCCACGCTCGACTCGGATGATCCGAAAGGGTCAGATGTCTCTTTGACGCACCTGATCGGGGCGAAGCTCTCCTCCAGGAGTCATGTTTATCTCAATATCGGTGGCGATGGTCTGGCCCTCGACTGGAGCGATGCGGGCATTGGCGACCTTGAGATCGCTGAAGTCAAGACCGAACAGGGCAACGATCCGTATTTCAAGGTACGATTCTCCGAGAGAATGGCCGTCATCGATCCGACGACGGTGACGTCCAGCACCAATGCTGATCCGACCGGTTACTCCTCGCAACGAAAGTTGGCCTGGTACGGCGGTTACTTCTGGCTGTTCTACAACAGCGGTACGACCGTTTGCTATCGCAACAGCATCGACGGAATCACTTGGAGCGGCGAGGTGTCGCTGCCGGAAGGTACCACGCCCACCAGCAGAGCGGGTTTCGATGTGGCCGTAAAAAACGGATACGTGCTCGTAGGCTGGTTCGATACCGGCGGAAACCTGATGATAAAGAAGGGGATGATAGTCGGCAGCGCTATCGTCTGGTCCAACCGATGCAACCTGAATTCCTACCTCTACGACGGTGAAGAGGTATTCTTAGGCAACACTGTATCGGTCGCAATCGGCTCTGATAATACATTCTGGATATCCCAGGGGCGTTGGGACTTACTAATAGATGGATACGCGTACATCTGTGCTTTTTGTTGCCCAAGCGACGGCTGGGGGACCTTTTCCCGGATGATGAACTACAATGTAATGTCGATGTTCCAGTGTGACAAATCTGTCTTCATGTTGCTTCCCTGTCCGAACGGCAACATGGCCCTGCTCGAGGCAGGATGCGATTATGGTTACACTGGTTATAACGGTTACATCCGAGTCTTCCGTTACTGGAGCAGCATGAACACCTGGAGCAGCAGTGACGCGCTCAACATCGGTGTATCGGAGGGGTCTTCACCCGGCTATTCAATGAACAGAATATCCGCCGTGGCATCGGAAAATGGGGTTGTGCATATCGGCTTCGTCAGCGGTGCATATATTAAATACGCGAACGTTACGGTCAGCGGCACCCTCAGTTCGATTGTCACCCTACAGCAATATGCTGAGAATCCATCGATTTGTCTGGATGAAAACGGAGACCTTCGTATTTTCTATGCGATTATTCCTTACTCACCACCTCTTTACCACATTCGATATAATACCAAGGAGAAGAATTCCGGCACCTGGTCGACATCTACCGATATTCACACCAACACTTTCACGAATCCGCCCAAGGGCTTGACGACCTGGACAAATCCGGCCGGGGTCATGTGTTTGGCGTGGGCGGAGGATTCCGGGTCCAGTAAATCGCTCCTTTTCGCCAGCGTGCCTCTGCCGTTCGGAACGCCCGGTGCGGCCGCAGATCCCTGGAACAGGGACGGCCTCTCTCCCTATGGCACTTACTTCTCGGCCAATGGGGACTACGTCTCGCCCGGCTCTGGCCAGTTGACCGTTCTGCAGCAGGACGTCTCCGTACCGGGAAGGAATGGCGTGGATCTTACCGCCTCCAGGATATATCAGCAGCCCAGGTACTTCGATAAAGATTCTGGGAATGAGTACGGATATAAGGCGTATCCGTTTTGCAGTATGGGCCGCTACTGGTCCCTTGATCTTCCCTGGATGGATCAGAATTACGTTTACGTATCCAACGGCCAGAGGTTCGTGATCCAGTGGGGCAATGAGGGTAATATCAAGGAGTTCGTCAACCATGACGGAATCCACTTCACTCTGAGAGACGTCACGAAGTCCGGGCGCTCGTATTTCGAGCTTATAACTTCCTCCGGCATGAGGTACGAGTTCGACCATGGCAGCCCATATAAACTCGTCCTTATCTCGGACCTGCAGGGCTTCAATCCGACCAGTTCTACATACACATTGCCATTGAACAGGCTTACCCTGAGCTATAGTGGCAACAACCTGGCAACCATCACCGACTCTGCTCTAGGGAGGTCGATAACATTCAGCTATACATCGGACGGAACGAACCGCCTCAACAGGATAACCGCCCCCGATGGGACCTACTCCACATTCGCCTACACGACATATGGCTCTTACACCTATCTGACATCCGTGACCGACCCGGACAGTCGGGTCACGACGTTCACCTACGCTTCGTCCTCGGATTACTGCCTATCCAGCATCCAGTATCCGACCGGTGGGAAGGTCATGTATTCCTATGCGGTCGACAACACCCCTGCCACCGAGTACCGATCCTGGCTGGTGACGTCAGAAGCAGTCCGGAACACCGCCACCAACGTACTGATTCGACAGGCCTCCTTCGATTACAAGGTCGCCAACGGCAAGGTTTCCATGGCCACCCAGACTGATTATGACGAGAGTGGACTGGTACAGGGGTATACAAAATACGTTTTCCAATCCGTCCTTGGCTGCCAAGATATCATAACTCTGAACACGACCGGTTCGCAGATGCAGCGGTCCCGGACATGGTTCGATTTCCGTGGCCAGCCGGTCCGGGTTGACAGTTACCTCGGGGACTCGACCTCTGTCAACTACTCCACGTACACCGGTTACGACAACTGGGGCAATCTGATTTATTCCAGGGATGCCCTCGGGCACGAGTCGTATCTCTCGTATGCCAACACCTCGACCCAGAACTCGTTCCAGGGCAGTTGTGTCCTTACCAGAACCAGCTCTGGTCTTGTATTCTACGAAGCCTTCGACAATTGGGACTGGTCCTCATGGGTACGGGACATGGGTGACGGATATAATGCTCTAGATTCCAGCCTGGATGCTGCACATAGCCCAGCGATGAGAATCACTAGGACCGGCTCAGGTGGCGAGGCTAAACTTGAACATACCTTCGCCGCACAGGGTTCGGATTTCATCATTCAGACCTCATTGATGGCTAACCTTGTCTCCGAATCAAAGATGCAGGTGCTCGCAGGGACGACCGAGCGCATCGCTGTTCGCCTCTATGGCGGTTACTTCGGTTATTACAACACCGGCAACCAGTGGGTCAATGTTGCTCCCTGCGTTGCCAACCAGTGGTATGATCTGGCGCTGTACGTCCACCCATCCACAAACACTTTCGATATTTACATAGATGGGAGCAGCGTGATAAACGGCCTCAGTATGCGCAACTCAGGCAATATCGACCGCCTCAACTTCCAGAGCAGATATTCCTCGGGTAACACCCTGTGGTTCGACAACGTCCGCGTGTACAAGGGGCTGACCGTCACGGTGAACGGCCTTGGCTCCGGATATGTGCTGGAGATGTTTGACTCGAGGAATACCTTAATCGCAAGGAGCAAGACCGGGACCATCGTGATTCCATCGATGCCTCTCTTCGCCCCGCCAGCTTATCTTTCGATCTCGAAAATTGGCGACCGGTCGTACTCGACACCATTGATGGATATATGGGGCGGGGATATCTACACGATTGACTTCGGCCTATACAGCACTGCGCTGATAAAGACGAGCTATGGCTTCGGTGGATATACTGACGTGATGGAGGATGAGAGTGGCGTGCCATCCGGTGCGACCTACTACTACGCCCCATGGGACAGCAACGGCAACCACTGGATCACCGATCCAAACTATGCTGCGAGCGGGAATTCGTATCACAAGAGCTTCTTCGTGACGGGAATAGGCGCAAGCTGGAGCCATTACTATGGATGGCAGCTTCCATCAAGCTCGCCGCTGTACATGCACATTGATAATTCTGCCGATGCCATCGTTCAGTACATCTGGCTTGAGGATGGCAAGATTCCACAAGAGATTGTCCTCCAGTACTATGTGGGAGGGACATGGAAGCGCGCGTTCTGGGGAGGAGACTCAATGAACCAGGATATTATATTCATGATGTCGCCGCTCAACAACCCCAGCATGCGTTATCGCGTCGGAGATGTTCCGCAAATTACTGGAAGGTGGCTGCAGCTCACCGTCAAGGCATCGAGCCTTGGGATCAACAGCGGAGCCGACATATATGGGATCGTTTACGGGGTTTATGGTGGTGTGGCCAGATGGGACCTTTCCTCCACGAATACCATGGGCGTCCAGATCAATGGCCTCACCTCCGGCATGGTCGTGAAGATGAAGCTGGACAATGGGACTGTGATCTCCCAAACCGCATCGGGCGCATCTATGGTCTTGGACCTCTACTCCAGGGGCATTGTGACGTTCCCGGTTGCTGGTACTTTTGAAGTATATACTAGTGGCGGAACGCTCCTCTATGCAAGTCCTAGATATCCTGAAATCTATAATGGTGACGGGTTCCAGTATTCGACGTCGGCTTATTACCCGAACGTCGTGAAGGATGGCTTTCATAACACCCCCGTCGGCATCAAGAGCTACCAGGACTACGCTGAGACGGTATCGCAGGAGATATACTACAAATACAACAACGAAGGCAACGCGGTTTTGATAAAGACCAAGATGGGCACAGGCTGGGTCTACTCCTCGAACACCTACGATTCGTACGGTAATGTGCTGTCAACCATGGACGAGAGCGGCAGTGTGACTTGTTACGACTACTCCAATAGCAACGGCAATACATACCCGGTCGCCACTCACAGCGGAGGCAGGACCGATATATTCGAATCGGACACATCCTGGCAATCGTCGAGGACAAGTGCTAACGGAAATGTCGCATGGCTGACCGCTGGTTACTCGACTGCCAGATCGTATTCGCCCTCCAACTCGCTTCTGGTGTCATTCAACAATGGGCCTACTGGCTATGATACTGGCAAGGCCGTAATGTACAAGGAGTTCTACACCAACTCGGTATCGTCGATATCGCTCAAGATGTACTGCTCTGCATACACCCGCGCCACCGGAAACGGCATTAACGCCATGGACTCCGGCCTCCGGATGAAGTTGTACGACGCCAACGGGGTGAACTATGCTACCTATACGTATTGGCTGGCATGTTGGGATCAGTCCACGAACAACCGGACCGCACCGGATGCGAGCACCAAAGTGATCTACGGCCAGCCGACCATGAACACCTGGAAGAACCCAACGTTCAATCCGAATGTAGACTTCACAATCGATTGGACCAATTGCGATAAAGTCAGATTCGAGCTATATGTGAACGGCACGGGTACGAGCGGCGATATAATCACATTGAACTTCGACGACTTCAATTACGATGATACACCGATCTTCGGCATCGTACCTGAAACGTTCGAGAGCGATACGAGTTGGACAGCATCCAAATCATCCAGCAATGGCAACGTGGCCTGGTTGACCGCGGATTATGTGACCACCAGGTCATACTCTCCGACACACTCCCTCCAGATATCGTTCACCAGCGGACCGTCGGGCTATGACACCGGTGTTGCCACCATGTACAAGGATTACGTCATGGACTCGGTGTCATCGATATCGCTCAGGATGTACTGTAGCGCGTACTCTCACGATCGCCGGCAGTGGGATACCATGGATACCGGCGTACGCATGCGCCTCTATGATTCCAGTAACAACAACTACGCTACCTATACGTATTGGTTGGCGGCCTGGTATCTGGGGACCAACAACAAGACTGCTCCCGATGCCAATACCAAGGTGATCTACGGCCAGCCGGCCATGAACACCTGGTTGAACCCGGTCTTGAACCCGAACTCAGATTTCCTGATAGATTGGACCAATTGTGAAAAAGTCAGGTTCGAGCTATATGTATACGGGTCCGGGACCAACGCCGACGCGATAACCATGCACTATGATGACCTCATCGTGAATGGAGAGAGCAGCTCTGGCCCCCTTGGGTTGACAAGCTTCGCTTACGATAACAGGAACGGTCGCCTGCTATCGACGATGGATCCACTGGGGCACGTCACCAGCAGCCAGTACGACGTCCTTGGGAGGGTAGTTCGTTCGAACAACTCCGATGGCACCTATACCACCGCCCAGTACGACGATGCGGCGAACAAGGTGACCGCCTTCGACGAGTTGAGCCATAAGACTGTCAGTTACTACGATGAGATCGGTCGATTGAAGAAGGTTGAGCGGTACGGGCTCGCCTCCACGGTGTACTCGTACCAGACCTACACGTACACATGGCAGGATAAGGTCAAAACCGCGACCGATGAGGTCGGAAGGGTGACCAAGTACTACTACGACTACTTGGGAAGACCGACGGTCACTAGATACATGAACGGGACGAGTTCGAGCACCAGCACCTCGGACAACTTCGAATCGGGGGCGGGGTGGACCGCAAACAAATACGCGTCGACCTCGCCGACATGGCTCACCGCGCAGTATTCAACCTCTTTATCATATTCGCCGACACGATCGCTCCAGCTGTCGTTCTCCAACGGACCGCCTAGCTACGACACTGGTGGTGCGTCGATGTCTAGAGAGTACAAGACCACTCAGATATCCTCGGTATCGCTGAGGATGTATTGCGATGTGTATCAGCACACCGGAGGCACATGGGACACCATGGACTCCGGCCTCCGCCTGAGGTTGTACGACGCCAACGGGGTGAACTATGCCACCTATACGTACTGGTTTGCCTGCTGGTATCAATCAACTAATACCAAGACCGTCCCTGACGCCAATACAAAGCTCATCTACAGCCAGCCGACCTTGGATACTTGGCTCAATCCGACCTTGAATCCCAGCACCGATTTCAGTATCGACTGGACTTCGTGTGACAAAGTGAAGTTCGAATTTTACACCTATGGGTCCGGGGCGGCCGGTGACACGATAGCCATCTACTACGATGACTTCAGCTTCACCGGCGTTAATACCGCATACACTGAAACGAAGACAGTATACGACGACAAGAACGCTCGAGTGACGCGGATCGACGAGAACGGCAACAAGGTCGTGTCTGTATTGGATTACCTAGGCCGGCTTAACGCCACCCGGGAGTATTGCTCACCGACCGCATTCTATCAGACCTCGATGACCTACGACGCGGTCGGAAACCTGAAAACGGTCAGGGCGGCGAACGGCGAGGTCACGAGGATGTACTACAATGGTCTCAACCAGGAGACCTCCATAATCTACCCCGATTCGCGCTCGGAGTCCTGGACCTACAACTACGTTGGACAGGTCATCGCCCATACGGATCGTAGTGGCGTCCAGACGACAATCGCCTACGATACGGCCGGAAGGGAAATAAGGGCGATCGGATCGAGCGACAGGTACTACACGAAATACGATGCCGAAGGTCAAGTGGTATTTAGGAAGAACAATCTCGGCAGTATCTCCTACCAGTACAACAACCGCGACATGGTCAGCAGAGTGACCGAAGTTATCTCGGGGACGAGCTACTCGTTCACGTATGGTTATGATGCGGCCGGGAAGGTGACATCCGTTGGTTACCCCGACTCCAGCGCCATCACCTACGTCTACGACAACTACGACCGAGTGAGCCAAGTCAAGATCGGCAATAACCAGCTGCTCTCGCTCACCTACAACCTGGACGACACCCTCGCCTCGAAGAACGAGTGCAACGACAATTCGACCATGACTTACACCTACAACAACCGTGGGTGGACGAGCAGCATCATTGCCAGGAGCCGCAACAACAACGTGTTCATGAGCCTTGGCTACACCTACGATAACGCCGGCAATGTCAAGAGCATCATTAGCGCGGTCGGTTCGGCCGGCACGGAAACGTACAACTACGATGCGCTTGATCGACTAACCCAAGCCACCGGTGCCTGGGGAACGATCCGATATGGGTACGACTCCATGGGCAACAGGCTGTGGATCAACGATGGGACCAACCGCTCGTACACCTACACGACCTACAACAAGCTGACGAGCGATGGGACTTGGTCATACGCGTACGACCGGAACGGGAACGTCATCTGGAAGAACTCGACGACCGCGAGGTTCCATTATATCTACAACTCGTTCGGCCAGATGATCTCAGTCGAGTCGCAGACATACAGTGGGGGCTCATGGTCCGCGCTGACCACCGTGGGTGCATATTATTATGATGCCAATGGCGCCAGGGCCCGAACGGTCGAGGGTTCGACGACGAACAACTTCGTGTACCAGGGCATCGACACCATGTGCCAGTTCTCGTCGGACGGCAAGACGAACAAGTACGTCTACGCCGCCGGTCAGCTGCAGCTAAGGACCTGCAGCGCCGCTGAAAGTTATGCCTACATCACCGATGCTCTGGGCAGCACCCGCTTCGTCCTCAAGAACGGCAACAAGGACGCCACGAACACGGTGTTCTCCGCGGTAACGTACAAACCGTTCGGCGGGGCGGTGACGACCACTGGATCAGACCGTATCACCTACGCCGGGGAGACGACGGACTCGCCGACCGGCCTCGTCTACCTGTCGGCAAGATACATGGACCCGGCGATCGGGCGCTTCTACGCGCTGGACCCCGAGCTCGGCTCGCTGTCGATGCCGCAGACCTTGAATCGGTACGTGTACTGCGCCAACAGCCCGCTGATACACACCGATCCGACGGGGAGGTTCTGGAACATCGTTGCCGGGGCGATAGCAGGGACGATTATAGGTACAGCAGTGGCAATAGCTAGTGGTGGTGATTTAAACCAGATAGCCGCTAGCGCAGCTGCTGGGTTTGTTGGAGGGGCCATCACAGGCGCCACCTTCGGCCTTGCCGCAGCAGCAGCGACAATCCCTGGTGCGGTTGGGATATTGGCCGTCGGGGGAGCCGCCTCCAGTGTAGCCGGCGACGTTGTTAGCAACGCAATCCAGGGGAGAGAGAACGACTGGGGCAAGATCGCCGAAAACGCATTGTTCAGCGCGGGGACCAACATTGTCTTCGCCGGGGCCGGAGGCGTCGCGAAGCAAGGCCTGCTCGGTTCGGCTATCAACCCAGGCAAGTGGAACAACGCACTAAAGCAAATCAAGCCGATTAATATGGCAGATAAAGCAATGGGAAAAATGCCATTTTTCAACAAGGCCCCGATGCTGAAATACTCTGGAGACAGCTCCGCAATAACAAAAGCTGTTAGTATGCTCAACCACGAAGCTTTCCACCAGCCGTTGACCGCCTCGGGCATCATCTGGGGCATAGGGAGGGGTGCCGAGAGGACGGCGATGCTAAAAGGCTCACAAGCATATGCGCACAACGCGTACGATTCGGTGAGGGGCTATATGAGTTGAGGACATATCTGGATTCCCCTTTGGATGGTTGGGAACCACATTGAACCTTGCTGTGCCTTCCCGCTATCCTTGAGAACCGATAATCTAAAAGGAGACTGAAAAAAGGTGATTGAACTCAGTGAGTTGAAGGAATCGAAGCGTAGTCCCTGGCCGTTTATCGTAGTCAGCGTTATCACATTCACGATAGCGGTTGTGATCGCCCGAGTCTGGTGGGTGATGCTGGTGTTGTTCGTCCTCCTGCTTCTAAACCTCTCTTGGAGGCTGGGGTCCAGGGTCAAGGCCACCCACGACGGCGGCTTCTTACTGAACTATGGTAGCGGGATGACCTGGTTCGCAATAATATCTGCATTTATACTTGCAACGCTTTTCAGTTACTCAGCCATGTTCCGCCCAGCTGCGCCGGGAAGCGACGTGGTCTCATTAGCCACAATACTGATGGCAATTTTCATGTCAACTTGGCTCCCGTTCATCGAGGGCACCTTCTCATGGTTCATCGTCAATGACCGAGGCATCGACAAACATTCGGCCTGGAGCCGTCACTTTTTCATGCGCTGGGACGAAATTGGGTCGATCGATTTCACTGCAGTCAACCAGTGGTTTGTGATCAGGGGAAGCAAGGGATCTTTACATCTACACGCTTACCTTATCGGCCTTCCAGAGTTCGCCAAGGAAGTGCAGAAGCATGTTCCCCCAGAGCGGTGGGTAAAAACGAAAGCTCTAATCGAGGCGCTGGCGGGCGGCGCCCGCGGTGACGACTGGTCCAAGATTGTGGAGGGCAAGCAGGATGGAGATTCAGCCTTTGGCGAAAAGACTGGGGATGTTAAGGTCGAAACGTCCGAAGATGCTGCGAAAACGAAACAATGACCAACTAGCGCTCGATTAAAAAGAATATTGTACCTCCATCGAGGAATTCATGCGGTTCTCTTAATGATATGTCACACGTGCTGGTAAGGAAAGAGGAAACCTCGCTAATAATGGGGGTCAAAAAAGTGCTAGGTCTGCGCTTTAAGATTTGACTGAAGCCCATATTTAGCGATATAGGTCAGGAGCTGTACAATTTTAGTCACATAAGAAGATAGCGTGATAAAATGCGGTCTCTCGCCATATAGTGGTAAATACCTAGAGCGTACGGAACTGTACAACCTGTAATTCAGGGCTATTTATAAAAGTCCAGTGGCAATTCGACCAGGGAAGGTATCACAGAGGAAATACAGAGAATGCCTTCTTCGTCAGCAGGCTACATATCCAAGGCTTTGACGGCAGCAGGGCTCACAACCTATGGTAAATTGCTTAATGCCTTCACCGTCGGACCGTGTGTGAAGTCATTCGCCATGTGGTACTAGGAATGAATTGAGCGGAGTCTGGAGAGGGCACACTAATGAGGTGGAACGTTCTAAGGAGGGATCGAGATCGACGTAAAGACGCTCGTAGGCAAGCCGATCGAATGGCTATCGAGACCGAAAGGTTTCCTGAAGCGGGAGTGGGAACTGATCTATGAAGGCAAAGTGGTGGCCACGCTCACTCAAATGAAGACATTGACCTATGATCGCTAGGCCACCTACGATAGCGTCTACGTTGAGATGATATTCGAGAAAGACTACGACCGAATAGTACTAAGGGACATGAGCAGCGGCAAGATCGTCGGGATGGTCGAGGGCATCGAGCTGTCGAACGAGCGGTTCGACTCGACGCTGGAAGCGCTGAACGCTTTGCTCGATTGCTTATCAAAGTAGCGAAGTTCATTCTAGAGTCGGCTGGCATCTGGAAGTTCATCTACGAAGCGATAGAGCGCAGGAGCCTCGAATTGCAGCTCGCTCATCCCCTCAAGGTCCTCATTATCGCGGAAGCAAGCATTAATACTGGCAAGGTAGACGCCCGCACCCTGGTTCGATTGCTGTGTACGAGCATGGTGCCGCAGTCTAGGAAGAGAATGGAGACTCCGAGGGAGCCGCGCTGGGTGCATAATAATCAATTCAACCTCAAGCAACTCGAGCTGAGAAAACTCAGGGTTGAATGTTCCTCAATATTTCTATTGATTATTATCGCTCGGGGGAGAATCAAAGAATAGAAGCTGCGAGAATTCATCACTGACGAGCGCTACGGGGACGAGATATTGATGGCTCGAGAAAAGAAAGGAAGTGAACAGAATAATGGAATATAATGAGAAAGAAGAGGGACGACGACATCTCAACCCGAAAAAGAAGCCCATCTGGGACTTATCCAGGTTGATAGAGTCGTGGGATCTCGAGCGGCTCCAAAAGATCGCGTTCGTAGGGATGAGCAGGAGAGAGGACGCCTTGAAGCAATCGAGTATCTTTCCTCTACCAAGTCTCCCTGAAGAATTTCTAGACCCTTTACCAAAACCTGGTCCGGTGTATAGGATGCGAATCCCAGTGTCGTTGGTCCTCAAGGACAGTTCAACTATACCACGGGCGCTCCTTATCGAGGCAGACGATATCCTAGAGAACCCACATCCTCCTGGCCCATTTCGTGAGGCCCGAGCACGTCCAAAGTATAGCCGATAGCCCCTTTACGATGCCGTACAGGGTTCGGAAGGAGCTATGGCTGGAGACTTCGATGAACTCGTTGGAATTCGTAGTGGTGATGAAGGACGGAATGAAATACGCTTGCTTGTATTCTCAGTACAACGACTTCATTGAGCTCCCTCCCCCTTACCATCCAGATGATATCGCCGATGTCAAGGTAGGAAGGACATTAGCACAGGAAGCGAAGGACATCATTGCTGAGCCGGACTTTGTGATCTGCCCATATAGGCAGTCCCTCGAGAGCGGTGGGAGAAAACGAAGGATGTTATCAAGGAACCAGTAGGCGATGCAAGGGCGCTGAAATATCGATAATCGAAGTTGAATGAGGAGCTATAAGGGAATTTTATCGGGAGCAGGATTGGTATGGAAAACGATGCCTTGGAGTGTGAACAGAAATTTCTATCCCTATTCCACCGTCATATGGCCCCCGATGTAATGCTAGGTCCCATCCAGCATCAGTTAGGTTGAAAGATGGAGTTGGCTGGAGAAATATATTCATCAACAGTATTCAGATAATTTTTACCATATAATTAGCCTCTAGCGTAAGATGGCCCCAGTATGAAAGGAGTGCGTTCGGAGAAATAAAAGCCAATAAAAAGCCGGGCGCAATGGAGCCCAAAACTCAATCATCAGTTTTCATTGTATCATCGATCTTCAACAGTAACTCGGCGACCTTCTTTCCCTTCTCGGTCAACATATACTTATGAGTCAATCTAGGTTTCTGCTGGATCTGGA